>CDZD01020397.1_pt1 | contig 165587 bp, 160 predicted proteins | sample 554771 | NCBI WGS metagenome assembly CDZD01 (sample SAMEA3182069, study PRJEB8094) | gut metagenome | biome: human; feature: gut; material: Stool; isolation source: human stools | place: Canada | collected 2011-11-08
TAACAGGCTGATCACTCCCAAGAGTTCACATCGACGGAGTGGTTTGGCACCTCGATGTCGGCTCATCGCATCCTGGGGCTGTAGCAGGTCCCAAGGGTTGGGCTGTTCGCCCATTAAAGCGGTACGCGAGCTGGGTTCAGAACGTCGTGAGACAGTTCGGTCCCTATCCGGCGCAGGCGGAGGATATTTGAGAGGAGCTGTCCTTAGTACGAGAGGACCGGGATGGACGGACCACTGGTGTATCTGTTAGGTATCAGACCTATGGCAGAGTAGCCAAGTCCGGCAGGGATAAACGCTGAAGGCATCTAAGCGTGAAGCCCCCCTCAAGATGAGATATCCCAACAAATGTTGTAAGACCCCTTAGAGAGTATGAGGTAGATAGGAAAGAGGTGTAAGCACAGTAATGTGTTCAGCTGACTTTTACTAATCGGTCGAGGGCTTATCCAGAAGGCAGGAGACGGAAGTCTGAAAAGAGAGATAAGAAGTTCAATGTTCGGTTTTGAAGGCACAATGCCTTTGTGGCCTAGTGGCTCAGTTGGTTAGAGCGCCGCCCTGTCACGGCGGAGGTCGTCGGTTCGAGTCCGATCTGGGTCGTTGTTTTGCAATATGCAAGCGATGTATTATGGGGTCTTAGCTCAGCTGGGAGAGCATCTGCCTTACAAGCAGAGGGTCATAGGTTCGAGCCCTATAGGCCCCATTTTCACTGTATAATGAGTTATTTCATAATACAATGCCGATGTGGCTCAATTGGCAGAGCAGCTGATTTGTAATCAGCAGGTTATCGGTTCGAGTCCGATCATCGGCTTTTGACTTTTGTCAATATAATATTTTTATGGATGGATTCCCGAGTGGCCAAAGGGGACAGACTGTAAATCTGCTGCAAATTGCTTCGGTGGTTCGAATCCACCTCCATCCATTGCACTTCGGTGCGAGATGTGGTATAATCGCTCACAGACCACATATAATGTAAATATGAATATCGCGGGGTGGAGCAGTCTGGAAGCTCGTCGGGCTCATAACCCGAAGGTCATAGGTTCAAATCCTGTCCCCGCTACTCAGGTTTTTACGAAAGTAAAAATCACAAATGCCCAGATAGCTCAGTTGGTAGAGCAGAGGACTGAAAATCCTCGTGTCACTGGTTCGATTCCGGTTCTGGGCATTTATCATGTAAAAAAATAAGGAGCACTAGCTCAGTCGGTAGAGCACTTGACTTTTAATCAAGTTGTCGGGGGTTCGAATCCCCCGTGCTTCACGAAAAAAAGAGACCTCAATAGGTCTTTTTTTATTGCCCAAAATTGAGAATAGATTAAAATTGTCATGTTGTAGGACACGAAATTTTATTGTATAATGGCTCTGCATAAGATTTGGGAGAAAAATAAACATGAAAAAAAATCAATATGCGAATGAATATTTATTTGCTTTTACAGAGACCATTCCTATTCTTTTAGGCTACATTTTTCTCGGAATAGCCTTCGGACTTATGCTGCAGGATGCCGGATATAATTTTATTTGGGCTTTTTTTATGAGTATTTTTGTGTATGCGGGAAGCATGCAGTTTATGCTTGTAACCTTACTTGCAGGAGCACAGAGTCTGATAAATACGTTTGTCATGACATTGTTTATTAACGGACGGCATCTTTTTTACGGTCTGTCCTTTATTGAAAAATTCAGGGAGATGGGAAAAGCATTCCCTTATATGGCATTTTCTTTGACGGATGAGACGTATTCCGTTTTATGCAGCCTGAAAGTACCGGAAGGGTTGAATGAAAAGAAGATATCTTTTTTGATTTCTTTATTTGACCATATATACTGGATTACCGGCTCGGTATTGGGGGCGCTGATAGGACAGTGGCTTTCATTTGACAGCACCGGAGTTGACTTTTCCATGACGGCATTGTTTGTGGTAATCGTGGTAAACCAGTGGCTGGAAAATAAGAAACATTTCTCCACTCTGACAGGATTTTTAACGGCGCTTCTGGCATTGGCACTGTTAGGACCGGATAGCTTCCTGCTGCCGGCTCTTGCATGCAGTACCATATTGCTGATTGTATTCCGCAAACAGGCTGACGACAAGCCGAGAGAAGAGGAGGAAGCAAAGGCATGACACATTCTATTTTAATTATTGCGGTAAGCGCATTGACGACCATGGCAATCCGTTTCTTCCCTTTTTTAGTGTTTGGAAAAAGAAAGGTGCCGGAGATTGTACAGTATCTGGGACGGGTGCTGCCCTGTGCCATTATGGCAACACTGGTGGTATATTGTTTAAAAGGAGTGACATTATTCTCCGGTAACCACGGACTGCCGGAGCTGATTGCCGTGGCACTTGTGGTAGTTCTGCATCTTTGGAAAAAGAATACACTGCTAAGTATCGGCACGGGAACCATTGCTTATATGCTTCTTGTACAGGTAATTTTTGTGTAAAGATTGATGTATTTAGCTATGTTTTTAAGATAAGAAATGCTATAATATGCCTATGGATAAAATAAAGACGAGAAACGCACGCCGTGCGGAAAAGTGGAAACAAAATTACATAAAGCAGCGAAATCTTTACCGGGAAATCCAAAAGAATGCTTCCGATATTATTCAGTCGAAAAATTTTAACCGGACGAAGTTTCATGTACAGCACGGAGATATGACAGTCAACAGTCATTGCATGAATGTGGCAAAGTACAGTCTCGCCATCAGTGACAAATTAGCGAAAATGGGGATCTCCTGTAAGCGTAATGAGCTGGTGCGAGGTGCCCTGTTACATGATTATTTCCTTTATGACTGGCATAAGCATCCACATGTCGGAATTACCAATCTGCATGGATTCAGACATCCACAGAGGGCACTTGAAAATGCCGAAAAAGAATACAATCTGACACCGCGGGAAAGAGACATTATTGTAAAGCATATGTGGCCGCTTACCGTTTTGCCGCCCACCTGCCGGGAGGCGTGGATTGTGACAACGGCGGATAAATGGTGTTCACTTCTGGAAACTTTCCGTATTCTGAAAGGGCATGGAGCCAAGAGAAAGGATAAAACGCAGGAAAATGAGTGAACTCTTTGAAAAGCTTTCTGCCTACGGGGCATCGGATTATTATCCATATCACATGCCTGGGCACAAAAGAAGACTTAAGACGGACACAATGCGGGAGCTTGCTCAGATAGATATTACGGAAATAGACGGCTTTGACAATCTGCATGATGCACAGGGCATTTTGAAGCGGATACAGGAAGAAGCAGCGGCGGCTTACGGTGCAGAGGAAAGTTTTTTTCTGGTAAACGGCAGCACCGCAGGGATATTGTCGGCAATCAGTACGGCGGTCAGTCCCGGTGGAAAAATACTGATGGTACGTGGTGCACATAAATCCGCCTACCATGCGGCATATCTGCGGGACTTGCAGATAGCATATCTGTGGCCGGGAGTTCATCCATTGTTTGGCTGCAATCTGCCGGCTACGGCAAAAGAAGTGGAAGAAGCTTTGCAGCAAACACCGGATGTGCAGGCTGTTTTTATAGTAAGCCCCACTTACGAAGGGCTTGCTGCGGATGTGAAAAGTATTGCGGAGGCGGCACATAAAAGAAATATTCCCCTGATTGTGGATGAGGCCCATGGGGCACATCTGGGATTTGACGGCAGGTGGCCGGAAAGCAGTGTAAAGCAGGGAGCGGATCTGGTGATACAGAGTCTTCACAAAACGCTGCCGGCACCGACACAGACAGCTATCCTGCATGTAAACGGAAAGCTGGTAGACAGGTGCAGACTGCGGAGATTTCTGGGGATTTATCAGACCTCCAGCCCATCTTATATTTTTATGGCAGCCATGGAAGATGCCATTGCGACAACAAGCGCAAACCGGGAGAAACTATTTGGGGATTTCTGGGAATACTGGAAAGGGATGACAGAGAGCCTTTCTGCATGCCGAAATCTGATTTTTCTGAAAGAGGAAAATTCCGATCCGGGAAAACTGGCAGTCATGGATAAAACCGGTTTTCTGGACGGAGAGCAGCTCTACGAAATGCTTCTTCATAAATATCATTTGCAGCCGGAAATGGCGGCTGGCAGGTATGTGCTTGCCATGTTTACGGTTGGTGATACGAAGGAAGGGTACGAGCGGCTGACAAAAGCGCTATTGGAAATTGATGAGTACATCACTGCGGAGCGGAAGCAGCGGACGCAGGAGAAGCTGATGGAAAGCAACGAATTATCTGCCGGGGCGCACGGGACAGCAGATGCAGCCACACAGCCCACGGAGAGAGGCAAAACAGCAGCTACAGCCACACAACCCGCAGAGGGAAACAGAATGGCAGATGCGGTCACCCCGGTTTGTATACAGAAAAAGACGCAGGCGGTGATTGGCATCGGACGAGCCTGGGATACACCGAAAGAGTGGGTTCTGCTTAAGGATGCGGAAGGAAAAACCGCAGGTGAATATGTGAATTTATATCCCCCCGGGAGCCCCATTATAGTACCCGGAGAGATATTTACAAAAGACATTCTGACGGAAATTGCTGCTTACAGACAGCAGGGATTTCATGTGCAGGGTGTAAAAGAAATAGAAGATGACATATATGTCAGTACAATCGTGTAAAAAGACAAAAAGTGAGGAGACAGAACATGAGAAAAACAAAAATTATCTGTACGATTGGTCCTGCCAGTGAGAGCGAGGAAAAATTACGGGAGCTGATGTTAGCGGGCATGAATGTGGCTCGTTTCAATTTTTCCCATGGAACGCATAAAGAACAGCTTGCAAAATACAATCGCGTATTAAAGGTACGTGAGGAGTTGCAGCTTCCGGTAGCTACCCTTTTGGACACCAAGGGACCCGAAATCCGTCTGCGCGATTTTGAAGGCGGGAAGGTGGAATTGAAGGCAGGTCAGAAATTTGTACTGACAACGGATGAGATTATGGGTACGGCGGAAAGAGCCACTATTTCCTATAAAAATCTCAAGAATGATATTGAAGTCGGTATGACAATTTTAATTGACGACGGACTGATTGAAATGGTTGTGGAAGAGATTACAGGCAACGATATTGTATGTAAAGTCATAAACGGCGGTTTTGTTTCCAACCATAAGGGTGTCAATGTGCCGGGTGCTATTTTATCCATGCCCTACATCAGCGACGTGGACAGAGACGATATTATTTTCGGTATTGAGCACGGCTTTGATTTTATCGCGGCTTCCTTTGCCCGTACCAAGGAAGATATTTTACAGGTACGTGAAATCCTGAAAGAGTATAACAGTCCCATGCAGATTATTGCCAAGATTGAAAATATGCAGGGTATTGACAATTTAAAGGAAATCATTGATGTATCCGACGGTATCATGGTTGCCCGCGGTGATATGGGCGTAGAGGTTGCCATGGAAGAGGTGCCGGTACTGCAGAAGAAGATGATTAAGATGGCAGTGGAACAGGGCAAGCACGTTATTACCGCTACCCAGATGCTGGAGTCCATGATTAAAAATCCCCGCCCGACCAGAGCGGAAGCAACGGATATTGCCAATGCCATTTACGATGGTACGACCGCTATCATGCTTTCCGGAGAAAGCGCTGCAGGTCTGTACCCGGTTGAAGCGGTTAAGACCATGGCGCGTATTGCGGAGCGTACCGAGCAGGATATCAACTACCGCTGCAGAATTCAGAAGCAGCAGCTTACCGACGACAGAACACTGGACATTACCACTGCTATTTCCTATGCAACCTGTACAGTAGCCATGGACCTGAATGCGGCAGCTATTATCACCGTTACCATGTCCGGTTTTACGGCAAACATGATTGCCCGTTACAAGCCCGGATGCCAGATTATCGGCTGTACCGTTGATAAGAAGGTTTGTAGACAGCTTAACTTATTATGGGGTGTAAACCCGGTACTCATTAAAAAGGAAAACACAACGGATTCCTTATTTGAAGAAGCTGTATTCAAGAGTAAGCAGGCGGGTCTGGTAAAGCCGGGTGACACGGTTGTCATTACAGCCGGTGTGCCACTGGGCATTGCTGGTAAGACGGATATGATTCATGTAGTGGAAGTAGTATAAAAACACACGGAACGGGCGGAGCAATGGGTAAAATCTTTTATATTATGGGGAAAAGTTCGACCGGAAAGGATACGATTTACAAAAGGCTGCTGGATGACAGCAGCCTGCATCTGAAGAGTATTGTTTCATATACAACACGGCCGATAAGGGTGAATGAAACAGACGGTGTGGAGTATTATTTCACGGATGAGGACGGGTTTGCCGGACTTATGGCAAGTGGAAAAGTAGTGGAGCACCGGGAGTATCGCACCGTTCATGGGTTGTGGCGTTATTTTACGGTGGACGACGGACAGGCGGATAACGGGGAAAGCAATTATATTTCCATTGGCACCATCGAGTCCTTCCTACATATCCGGAATTATTTTGGCGGGGATAAGGTAAAACCTGTACTTATTACACTTGACGACGGCGAACGGCTGCAGCGGGCGCTTGACAGGGAACGGAAGCAGGATGAGCCGAAGTATGAAGAAATGTGCCGGCGTTTTTTAGCGGATGCAGTAGATTTTTCCGAAGAAAAAATAAAGGACGCCCGCATAGAGCGTACTTTTGTAAACGATGATTTGGAACGCTGCATTAAGGAAATTGCAGATTACATCAGAACCGAAGGGGGAGTGATGTATGGAGATTAAAGTAGACCGTACGGGACAGGTACAGCAGACACAGCCTGCAAAGGATGTGCAGCAGAGTGACGGCACTTTCAAATTTACACTGGCAAGCCGGATTGAAGAGTCGGAGCTGCAGACAAGAATACAATCTCTCATGGAAGAAATTACCATGCAGGGTGACCGTTTATATAAGAAGAGAGACATACGGGATATGAAACGATATCGTGGTCTGATTAAGGATTTCTTAAACGAGGTTGTTTACAGGTCCCATTCTTTTTCCAGAGAGAATTTTCTGGATAAACGGGGACGGCACAGAGTATACGGTATTATCCGGCTGATTGATGAAAATCTGGACGAGCTTGCACAGGAGCTGGTGAAGGACGAGCAGGACAACCTTGCCATTTTGAATAAAATAGGAGAAATCAAGGGACTTCTGCTGGATATTTTCACCTGAGGTTAAGCAGAACAAAAGAAAGGACGGGGAAGTATGGCAAATTTTAAGGATATTATTGGACAGGAGCAGATTAAAGAGCATTTGCAGATGGCTCTTTCGTCGGGAAAAATTTCCCATGCGTATATTATCAACGGTGAGAGGTTTGCGGGAAAAGAATTTATCGCCAAGATTTTTGCCATGGCGCTGCAGTGTGAAAAGGGCGGAACAGAGCCTTGCGGCGAGTGTCATTCCTGTAAGCAGGCGCTTTCGGACAATCATCCCGACATCATCCGTGTGACCCATGAAAAGCCCAATTCCATCGGTGTGGATGATATCCGTACCCAGATTAACGGGGACATTGCCATTAAACCGTACAGCGGTCCCAGAAAGGTATATATTGTAAATGAAGCGGAAAAGATGACGGTTCAGGCGCAGAATGCTCTGTTGAAAACACTGGAAGAACCGCCCGCTTATGCTGTAATTATTCTGCTGACCACCAATGTGAATGCCATGCTGCAGACGATTTTAAGCCGCTGCGTGGTACTGAACATGAAGCCGGTTCCGGGAGAACTGATTAAGAATTATCTGATGAAGGAAATGCAGATCCCCGATTATAAGGCGGAGGTCTGCGTAGCGTTTGCCAGAGGAAACGTGGGCAAAGCAAGACAGCTTGCCATGAGCGAAGATTTTGATAAGGTGAAAGAGGAAGCGCTTTCCCTTTTGAAGTACATTCAGGAAATGGATGTCAATGAAATGGTGGCTGCCATTAAGAAAATCAATGAATACAAGATGGATGTGAACGACTACCTGGATATTCTGTCCATCTGGTACCGGGATGTGCTTCTGTTTAAGGCGACCAACGACGCCAATCACCTGGTATTCCGGGAAGAAATCCAGAACATCAAGAAAGTAGCGGGCAGAACCTCCTACGAAGGAATTGAGAAGGTTATCAAAGCCCTGGAAAAAGCTAAGAAGCGTCTGGAGGCAAATGTCAACTTTGACCTGACCATGGAACTGCTGCTGCTTGACATGAAGGAAAACGGTTAGTATTATATTCTAAGACGGCTTTGTGCCGTTTTGTAGAAAGTGAGGTTTATAGATGGTAAAAGTTATAGGTGTGAGATTTCGTACAGCGGGTAAAATTTATTTTTTTGACCCTCTGCAGTTTGAGATAGAGAGAGGCGGCCATGTAATTGTGGAAACCGCCAGAGGTATTGAATTCGGTACGGTAGTAAGTGCACCGAGAGAAGTAGAGGACGACAAGGTAATACAGCCCTTAAAGCCGGTGCTCCGTATTGCCACCCAGAAGGATATTGAGCAGGAAGCGGACAACAAGCGTAAGGAAAAGGAAGCGTTCCGCATCTGCCTTGAAAAAATCAAGAAGCACGGTTTGGAAATGAAGCTGATTGATGCGGAATATACTTTCGACAACAATAAGGTTTTATTCTACTTTACCGCGGACGGCCGTATCGATTTCCGTGAGCTGGTAAAGGATTTGGCAAGTGTTTTCAAAACCAGAATAGAGCTGCGCCAGATTGGTGTGCGTGACGAGACCAAGATTGTGGGCGGTATCGGCATCTGCGGCAGACCGTTGTGTTGCCATACCCATTTATCGGAGTTTATTCCGGTTTCCATTAAAATGGCGAAGGAGCAGAACCTTTCCTTAAATCCTACCAAGATTTCCGGTGTATGCGGCAGACTGATGTGCTGCTTAAAGCATGAGGAAGATACTTATGAAGAGCTGAACCGCAAGCTTCCCAACGTGGGGGATTTTGTTACAGCGGATGACGGCACCAAGGGAGAAGTGCAGAGTGTCAACGTGCTTCGCCAGCTTGTTAAGGTGATTGTGGATGTAAATGATGAGAAGGAAGTCCGTGAATATAAGGTAGAGGAGCTTCAGTTTAAGAGAAAGCACGGTAAGAAGGAGAAATTGGACCTTTCTGCCGAAGAGTTAAAGGAACTGGAGAAGCTTGAGGAGGAAGAAATCAAGGAAACCGCTGAGGAGAATGCGGAGCTGGAAGACAGAGACGGTGGAAAGAGCGACAACCGCCGTGACAGGAGAAACGGACAGAACAGAGGATCCCGCAAGGACAACCGGAACCGTCAGGAAAACGGCAGGGGCGACAGAAGCGAACGTGCGGAGAGAGCCGACAGAGGTGACAGAGCGGAGCACGCAGAAAGAACCGACAGAGGCGACAGAGCGGAGCGCGCAGAAAGAACCGACAGAGGTGACAGAGCGGAGCGCGCAGAAAGAACCGACAGAGGCGACAGAGCAGAGCGTCCGGAACGCACTGAGCGCTTTGAGAGACGTGGCGAACGTCCGGACAGAAGAGAACGACAGGACAGGGATTTTTCCAATAAGCCGGGACAGGACAGGGGCAGCAGACCGCAGAAGGCGGACAGAAACAGCCGTCCCGAGAATGAAAGACCGCAGAATAACAAGAGTGACGACTTCAAGAAACAGCAGAAGTTCTACAGAAACCGTACTTTTAACAGAAATGGAAAGAAAGATGGAAGACAAAACGACAACAGTCATTCTGAAGGATAAGGAGCGTCTGGATACCCTGCAGCGAAACGGGTATCAGATTATACAGAACCCGGAGAAGTTCTGTTTCGGTATGGATGCGGTGCTGTTATCCGGTTTTGTGAAGGTAAAGCCCGGTGCGACGGTGCTGGACCTTGGCACCGGAACCGGTATTATTCCGATTTTACTGGAGGCAAAAACAAAAGCTTCTCATCTGACCGGACTGGAAATCCAGGAGGAAAGCGCCGATATGGCAAGACGGAGTGTGGCGTTAAACGGTCTTTCTTCCAAAATTGATATAGTGACCGGTGATATCAAGGAAGCAGGCAGTCTTTTTAAGGCTGCTTCTTTTGATGTGGTTACTTCTAATCCGCCGTATATGATAGAAGAACACGGCCTGCAGAATCCAGATGCACCCAGGGCTATTGCACGGCATGAAATTTTGTGTACGCTTAAGGATGTGGTTGGGCAGGGAGCGCATGTGCTGAAGCCCGGCGGCCATTTTTTCATGGTGCACAGACCCTTCCGGCTGGCGGAAATTTTTGCCGTGATGCAGGAATATAAAATAGAACCCAAGAGAATGAAGATAGTGTACCCTTATGTGGATAAGGAGCCGAACATGGTTCTTATAGAGGGGATAAAAGGAGCAAAACCGCGCATGACGGTGGAAAGTCCGCTGATTGTTTATGAAAAGCCCGGTGTGTATACACGCGAAATTTACGATATATACGGGTATTAAGGATAAGACAGAAAGGTTTGGAAATTATGGCTGGGATGCTTTATTTATGTGCAACACCCATCGGCAATCTGGGAGATATGACGCCCAGAGTCATAGAGACACTGCAAAATGTGGATGTGATTGCGGCAGAGGACACCAGAAACAGCATAAAACTGCTGTCTGCGTTTGATATTCATACGCCCATGACCAGTTATCACGAATACAATAAGGTGGAAAAAGCAGACCAGCTTATCGTACAGATGCAGGCGGGAAAAAATATTGCGCTCATTACGGATGCCGGAACACCTGCTATTTCCGACCCCGGAGAGGTTCTGGTGCAGAAATGCCAGGAGGCGGGAATTAACGTTACCAGTCTGCCGGGACCGGCTGCGTGCATTACGGCGCTGACCTTGTCGGGGCTGCCTACCAGACGTTTCTGCTTTGAGGGTTTTTTGCCTGCGGATAAAAAGGAGAGGAAGGAAATCCTGGCGGAATTGGCGGAAGAAAGCCGTACCATGATATTGTACGAAGCGCCCCACCATCTGGTAAAGACACTGACAGACCTGTCAGAAACATTGGGAAACCGTAAAATCACGCTTTGCAGAGAACTGACAAAGAAGTTTGAAACGATTTTACCTACAACCATAGCGGAAGCGCTTCAAAAGTATGAGACAGAGGACCCGCGCGGCGAATATGTGCTTGTGATTGCAGGAAAAAGCCGGGAAGAAAAGAAGCGGGAGCAGATTGCGGCATGGGAAGACATGAGCATTGAGGAGCATATGGCTTATTATGAAAAGACCGGAATGGACTCCAAGTCAGCCATGAAGCAGGTGGCGAAGGACCGCGGCGTAGGAAAGAGGGAGATTTACGATTACCTGCATAAGGGCTGAATGTGTGCGCTGAATAGAAGACTGAATAAAAGCGGATGAGAAGACCGATGCAAATAAAACGAAACCTGCAGCAGGATGCGCGGCAGGGAACGAGGAAGGACAGAGAAAAGATGCAGACAAGCTGTGATACCTGTGCAAATTATGAATACGATGATGACGAAGAGTACTATACCTGTGCCATCAATCTGGATGAGGACGAGATGTACCGTTTTTTGAGCGGTAGCAAATTTGAGTGTCCTTACTATACAAACGGGGACGAGTATGCGGTGGTACGTCATCAGATGTAGAAAACAGAAGGAACGCAAATGAAAGAAAACCGGTTGCAGCATATTACTGTAGCCGGTTTTCTTATTTGGATGTATTTACTATTGAATAAGAAGTCTGTTATTTCTGAAGCATTTTGTCGAAGCGTTCCATAGCTTCAATGGTATTTTCCTTGGTGCCGAAGGCCGTCAGACGGAAGAAGTATTTGCCGTTGTCACCGAAACCGGCGCCGGGGGTACCGACTACCTGGATGTTGTTTAACATATAATCGAAGAATTCCCAGGATTCCATTCCCATAGGACATTCAAACCATACATAGGGAGAGTTGATACCGCCGAAGTAGCGGATGTTGTTCTTTTCCATGCAGTCTGCGATGATGCGGGCATTTTCCTGATAATAAGCGATATTGGCACGGCACTGTGCCATACCTTCCTTGGAGAATACCTCTGCGGCGCCCTTCTGTACGATATAGGAAACACCGTTGAATTTGGTGGTCTGTCTGCGGTTCCACATAGCGTTTAAGGACATCTCCGTGCCGTTTGATGCGGCAAATTTCAAATCCTTGGGAACGATGGTGTAGCCGCAGCGGGTGCCGGTAAAGCCTGCGGTTTTACTTAAGGAACAGAATTCGATAGCACATTTTTTGGCTCCTTCAATTGCAAAAATGCTGCGGGGAAGGGTCTTATCGGTAATAAAGCATTCATATGCGGAGTCGTACAGGATGATGGCATCGTTGGCAAGTGCGTAGTCAACCCATACCTTTAACTGCTCTTTGTTGTAAGCGGCGCCGGTGGGGTTGTTGGGGGAGCAGATGTAAATGATGTCTGCATGCTGTGCGGGATCCGGCATGGGCAGGAAGTTGTTTTCCGCATTGGCGCTGATGTAGGTAATGTTTCTGCCGTTCATGATGTTGGTGTCCACGTAAACGGGATAAACCGGGTCGGGAATTAAAATGACATTGTCCTGTGCAAACAAATCGGTAATGTTGCCGGTATCGCTTTTGGCACCGTCGGAGATAAACACTTCGCCGGCATCAATGGAAACACCGTTTTCCGCATAATAGTTTACAACGGCATTGCGCAGGAAATCATAACCCTGTTCGGGACCGTAGCCTTTGAAGGTAGCGGCATTGCCCTGGGCATCTACACCCTCGTGAAGGGCTTTGATGACGCTGCTGCCGATGGGGCGGGTTACATCACCGATGCCGAGGCGGATAATTTTCTTGTCGGGATTTTTTTCCTGATAAGCCGCTACACGGTGTGCAATCTCGGAAAACAGGTAGCTCTGCTTCAGGTTTAAGTAGTTTTCGTTTAATTTAGGCATGTTTTATTCCTCCATTTATAATAATGTAATCATGTGCTCCACTAATTTTGCGGAATGCTTTGCTGCTTCTCTTTCAAAAGTGGGGTAATCCATTTCTGCGCTGTCATCTGCCTTGTCGGAAATGGCACGGATGATGACAAAGGGAATTTTATTTAAGTAAGCGCTGTGCGCAATGGCAGCGCCTTCCATTTCGGTGCAGTCGCCCTGAAAATCCGCAATCAGGGTTTCTTTTTTTGCTTTGTCGGAAATAAACTGGTCACCGCTTAAAATACGGCCGACCTCTACGTGAATATCGGGATTGACTTCTTTGCAGGAAGATACGGCGGCTTCAATCATGGCTTTGTCTGCCTTGAATTCACGGCAGCCCATCTGGGGAACTTCGCCCAACTGATAGCCGAAAATTCTGACATCCACGTCATGATATAGTGCATCCCTGGAAATAAGGATATCGCCGATATCTAATTTGGCATTTAAGGAACCTGCCACACCGGTATTGATGATGTGGGTTACCTGAAAAACATCCGCTAAAATCTGTGCGCAGAGTCCGGCATTTACTTTGCCGATGCCGGAGCGGACAATGACGACATCCACACCCTTTAAGGTGCCGGTGTAAAATTCCATGCCGGCTTTGTCTACGATACGGCTGATCTGCATTTCGCTCTTCAGGTGCTCAACCTCTAAGTCCATGGCACCGATAATTCCAATTCTTTTCATGTGGTAAATTCCTTTCTAGGGTTATTCCGGGTATACAAGACGGCTGTTGTCAATCCTGTAAAGTACGTTGTCAAGAAAGCGTCCGGACAGGAAATTTGCCATGGGCAGGTTCATATCCAGGTAGTTGCCGCAGTCCTTGGGAGAGGCACCGGGTACTTCGCCTTTATAGTCTCTCATGAATTCAAACATTTCAATCATAAGGGGAACGATATCGGATGATTTGTAATCCCCGGCAAGTAGCAGGTAAAAACCGGTGCGACAGCCCATGGGACCGAAATAAATGGTTTTGTCCTTATAGCTTTTATGGTTTCTAAGAAAGGTAGCTGCCAGATGCTCGATGGTGTGAACTTCCGCTGTATTCATGACGGGCTCTTCGTTGGGGCTGGTCATACGGATGTCAAAGGTGGTGATGGTTTCCACACCGACTTTATCCTTACGGGACACATAAACACCGGGCTGCAGCTTTATATGGTCAATCGTGAAACTCGCAATTTTTTCCATTTTGCGTCCTCCGTTCAGTAGTAATATCCAAACTTTAGAATAGAGGATTTATGCGGAAAAGTCAAATCCTGTTTGCGGTTTTTGGCAGGTTTTCAAATACACTTGTGAAAAAGGCGGAAATGGCTTACAATGGATAATAGAAATGAGGTATAAAATGCGTAAGATAAGTAAAAGTCAAAATAGTAAGGACCTGACGACGGGTCCGATTGGAAGGGGGCTGCTTGCATTTGCAATCCCGCTTTTTTTAGGCCAACTTTTGCAGCAGCTTTATAATGTGGCGGATGCCTGGGTTGTAGGAAATTTTGCCAACAACAACGCCTTTGCGGCGGTCAGCTCCACGGGCAGCATGATTTTCCTGATTATCGGTTTTTTCAGTGGCGTGGCTACCGGCGGCGGGGTGGTGATTTCCAAATATTTCGGCGCTAAGAATATGGATGCCGTAGATAAGGCGGTGCACACCAATTTCCTGTTCGGCATCATTGCTTCGGTGGTTGCAACCGTACTTGGACTGCTTTTGGCTCCCTGGCTGCTCCGGGTCATGAAGACACCGGAAGAGGTTATGTCGGATGCTCTGATGTATCTGCAGATTTATTTCGGCGGCGTTTCTACTATTATTATGTATAACATCGGCATGGCAATCATGCGGGCTCTGGGCGACAGCATCCACCCGCTATATTATCTGATGCTTTCTTCTGTACTGAATGTGGTGCTGGATCTGCTTTTTGTGGCAAAACTCGGCTACGGTGTGGCAGGCGCCGGTGTGGCAACCGTAATTTCCCAAGGTGTCAGTGCCGTTCTGTGTATTATAAAAATGTGCCGTATGCAGGATGTGGGCAGATTGAGATGGAGATCCATCCGGTATTATCCGGACTTCATGGGTGAGGTTATTGTGCAGGGGCTTCCCAACGGCATCCAGAATTCGGTTATCAGTATCGGCAATATGGTGGTGCAGACCAACATTAACTCTTTCGGCTCCTATGCTATGTCCGGAGTGGGCGCTTACAGTAAAATCGAGGGCTTTGCGTTCCTGCCGATTACCAGCATGTCCATTTCCCTGCCCACCTTTATCAGTCAGAACCTTGGGGCAAAAAAATACGACAGAGCCAAGAAGGGCGCGGCATTTGGTATTATATCCGGGGTAGCTCTGGCGGAAGTGATTGGTCTTATTGTTTACATATGGGCACCGCAGCTTCTCCGTTTCTTTGTGAACGTGGAGGAAGCTATTACCATCGGACAGGGACATGCCCGGATTATCTGTCTGTTCTTCGGACTGCTGGCATTTTCCCACTGTGCGGCGGGTGTGCTGCGCGGCTGCGGCAAATCCATTGTGCCCATGATTACCATGCTGGCGTTCTGGTGCGGCGTCAGGATTATCTATGTGACCATGACTCTGCATCTTGTGCCCAGATTCTCCGTAATTTCCTGGGCATATCCGCTGACCTGGTCGCTAAGTTCCATAGTATTTGCTTTGTTCCTGGTAAAATCCGACTGGGTACATGCTTTTGAAAAACAGACAAAGCATGTGTAAGCGGGGTATCTTACGGAGTTTTATTGCTGTAAAATGACATAAAAGAATAAGGAAGGATTGGAGTCATTATGTTATATATTATGAGACACGGAAAAACGGATTGGAATGCCGTGCACAGGCTGCAGGGCAGTGAGGACATTCCTTTGAATGACGAGGGCAGGAAGATGGCTGCGGAAGCACGGGAAAAGTACAAGGACCTTTCCTTTGATATCTGCTTCTGTTCTCCGTTGCAGAGGGCACGGGAAACAGCGGAAATTTTTCTGGCGGGACGGAATACACCCATTCAGGTAGACGATAGACTGCGGGAAATGAGCTTCGGAAGCTTCGAGGGCATGGAGGGAGTGCTGGAGAACCCGGATTGTCCGGTCTACGGGCTGTTTCATGACCCGGCGCACTATAAAGCAACTGGCGGAGCGGAAAGCCTGTCAGAGCTTTTCGCAAGAAGCGGTTCTTTTATCAAGGAGGTGCTGACACCGGAGTTTGTGCAGGAGAAAAATGTTCTTCTGGTGGCGCACGGCGGTCTGAACTGCAGCATCATTGCACAGTATGAGAACACTCCGCTCGCGGATTTCTGGAAAAACCTGCAGGGCAACTGCGAAGTGAAGCGGCTGGTGTAAACACAAAGAGCTATGATACTTTTTGGTATCATAGCTCTTTTCTTTTTACATATGATTGCGATTAGCTGCCGGGTACACTATTTGCCGGGTGCATACTCAAAGGTAATGGAAAGGGTTTCCATATGGGTCAGGCCTGCATTGTCAAAGATAACCGGAGAGATGCCGGTGGTGTCGCCATCCGGTGTACGTGCATCGTCCGGAACCTGTGTAACCCATTCGTTGTAAAGGTTTACACGGGTACATCTTGCATCGTCGGATGTGGTGTAAGGCTTTGCAGTCAGGGTATAAGGCTCGCCGTTTACCAGTACTTCGGTAATGTTTACCGTATAGCCGGGATAGAGAAGCTCACCGTTGCCGATAGCCAGTGCGGAGAATGCCATACCGTTTGCATAGCCGCCCGGAACACCGGTAAAGTCAAGGGATACGGTGTAGGTGCCTTCGCCGGTGATTTCCACATCGGTAGCAACCAGACCGTCTGTTTTGGCGCCGGGGTCGTATACGTCGCCGACACTGTACATAACATTCCAGTCGCTGCTGTTAATCATAATCCATGCAACGGAAGTGGAGTCATCCAGATCAATGGCACCGTCATCAAAGGCAGCAGGCGCATCCGCATATGCCTGGTCCATTTCCGCTTTAATCTTGTCAGGTCTTGCTGCTTTTTCCTCATCGGTCATGGCAGCTTCGTTTGCGTAAGCTCTTTCTTTATACAGAGCGGCAATTTCATCGTCGATAATCTTGCAGTCCTGTCTGTTGTATAAGTTGTTGCAGTCCCAGAGAAGAGGACAGAAATTATAAAGGTCGCAGTTGTCTAAGAAATTCTTGTAGTACAGGGCGGCATTCTTTTTCAGGGTGCCGTCGCTCTTTACCAGTACACCGTACTCACCGATGATGACGCCGTAGCCCTGGTCGGTAAATTTGGTCAGGGATTCTAGCAGGCTGTTCATTTCGCCGTAGTTTCTTTTGGTGCCCCACAGGGAAAGGCTTTCGTTGCCGCAATAGCCCCAGGGTGTGTAGTAGTGAACGGAAAGGATCAGCTTGTTTACTTCGTTTGCAGGGTCTGTAGGCATGATGTAACGGTCGTCGGTGGTCATGTCCACGTCGGTGTTATAACCGGCAATTAACAGGAAACGGGATTCGTTGTTTCCGCCGGTGCCGCGCACGATGTCTACGAATTTCTGGTTGATTTTCAGTGTCATTTCGTAGCATTCATCTGCGGAAAGTGTGCCGGAGTCGGCAGCTACGTCAGTATCGTTTAGACGGTTGCCCAGCTCTTCGTTGGCGGACTCAAAAATCAGATAATCGGAATATTCTTTGTATCTTTCGGCAATCTGTGTCCACATGGAGGTGTATAGATCCCAGGCTTTCTGTCTGGTTTCCTCGGATGCGGAACCGAACATGCCCCACCAGCTTCCGTCCCAATGGTCGTTTATGACAACATACATGTTTTCGTTGAGGGCGTAGTTGATGATTTCTTCCACACGGTTTAAGTAATCCTCGCGGATGGTGTAATCCCCGCTTTCGTAATCCATGGCATTTGTCCATGCAACAGGAATACGAAGGGTGTCAAAACCGGCGTTTTTCATACCGGTAATCATCTCCTGTGTGGTAACTGGCTGACTCCAGAAGGTTTCATAGCTGGAAACCGGAGCTTCGGTACCTAAAGAGATGCGTCCGTAAGCTTCCATGGTGTTTCCTAAGTTGATACCGTTGCCCATAAGAACGGTGAGTTCGGATGCACTTAAATCCTTGCGCATATAGCCGTTGTCCATGGTTTCAATGCCGTTGGCAGATGTATGTAAAACCCGTTTCTTCTCCTTTGCGGAGCCTTCTGCGAAAGGTCCTACCTTCAGCACCATTAAGATCATGATTACCAAAGCAATCAGGGCAATGCCGGCTACTGCAAAAAGTACAACCGGCAGAGCGTTTCTTTTTTTCTTTTCCATAGAATGTGTAATCCTCCTTTACAATCCCGGTAAGTTTATAAAATCAACGATTGTATTTCCATTGTAAAGGGAAAGCGGAAAAGGGAAAAGCCTATTATTTAGTGGATTTTTACCTGTTTTTTTACAGTTTCATCTGCTTTAAGGTGTTAACTAACTCAATATCCCCGGGCTGTACCTTTAAGTTGGCATTGTAGGTTTTGCCTTCGGGCGTTTTTACTTCGATGGAAATAATGGTGTCTTCTGCAATTCCTTCCTTTGCAACAGCGGATAAAAACCGGGGGAAACGGGGATGGTTGGCACAGAACTTGTCCCACATACTTTTAATCTGAAAAAGCTGCATAGGATTCATAAGGTTTCTCACTTTCTTTTGTTGATGCAGATAGTATACCACGTCTCCGGCAAAGATAGTGGGAAATTTCATTGAAAATCGGAAATGTTTTGTTATACTGAAAAGTATGAATGAAGCATTTGAAACAGCAAAAAACAAAATAATCGGCGTAGACAGGGAGCGGCATGGCATCGGAACCTTATCGGAAAAGACGGTGCATGCCATTCTGAAAAATTATTATGCGCCGGATGAGGACATGCACGAAATCCCCATAGAAAATTATGTGGCGGACATTTACACCGGAAAGGAAATCATCGAAATCCAGACAAGGCAGTTTAACAGGATGCGGGATAAGCTCCGGGCATTTCTGCCGCTTTATCCGGTAACGGTGGTCTACCCCATTCCCCGGTATAAGTGGCTTATCTGGATAGATGAAGAGTCTGGCGAGCTTTCCGCACCCCGGAAATCCCCGGCAAAGGGCAGCGCCTATCAGGCATTTAAGGAGCTTTATAAAATAAAAATGTTCTTGAAGGAACCCAACCTGCACTTTAAGTTTGTGCTTCTGGATATGGAGGAATACCGGCTGCTAAACGGCTGGAGCAGGGACAGAAAAAAGGGATCCTGCCGGTATGACAGAATCCCGAAGGAGCTGGTGGAGGAGGTCAGTGTTGACCGCCCCGAAGACTATATGCAGTTTATTCCCTATGACTTAACAGAGCCGTTTACCTCTGCCGATTTTGCGAAAGCGGCGCATATCCGCCGTCCTTTGGCACAGACAGTGTTAAATATCTTAGCGGAGGTCGGCTGCGTACAGAAGACCGGGAAGCAGGGCAACAACATTCTGTATACCTCTGCGGAGTGGTAGCTGTTATTTTGTGCCAGCTTCCTTTTGCAGTTCAGCGGCATTGCTTTTCTGTGACTCTGCTGTGATGACCTTCTGTGAGGCCACAGCGGCTTTCTTCCGTTTCCGGTATCGCAATATGGCGCGGATGGGCAGGAAGAACAGCAGGAATACCAGCACAAGGATGACAATTACGATTAACACGATGATAACTGCATATTTATTGGGATTTTTTACCAAATCCACAATGTTTTTACTGTCCAGGACCTCTTTGCGGTTCTGGGCATTTTTGTAGCTCTCCGGCACATTGCCGATGCCGTCGCCGTCGGTATCGGGCAGGGAGTCCAGATATCCGGCAATGGCAGCCCATGCCTTTAATTCTCTGCCGTCCGCCGTGGTGATGATGGCATCCTCAATGTTTTCAATAGGGGTTCCGTCTGCGAATTTGGGCTGGATGGAAAGAATGCCGTAGGAAACATCCGTAACGGCGCCCAGCATCTGGCCGCTGTAAAGGTCGCAGACCACGCGGTACAGTTTGTCATCCTGTAAGTCGGCTTCGTTTCCGGAAGCATCGACGATTTTTACCTTTGTCACCTTATTTAAAATAATACGGTGTGGGTTGAAGGAAAAGTTCAGACCGCTCATGTATAATCTGGCTGAGGGCATAAAATCGGATACGGAAGCATCGATTTCCGCAGCGGTCTTCAGTTCGGCGCCGGTCAGATATACGCTGATTAAGGGATAGCCGGGCACTCCGTCCAGCCCGATACCCAGGGAATAGGCGTTGAAGACGTCCTCTACGGTAATATCGCCCTGCGCAAAAGTATCCCGGACACAGCCGGCGGGAACGACTGCCACATCCGCAGGGTGGTCATCGCCGGTGTCGGCCGAATTTACCGCATACAGGAAGGAGTCCGATAACAGATTTCCCAGGTTGTGGTCGGTGTGAATGGAATACAAATCAGGTGAGGTGGAGAAAACCACATCATTTTCCGCCAGCACCTGGGTACGGGTGTAACCGAACTGCTCAAGGTAAGAAGCATCCACCATATCCATGAAGGCGTCGATTTTTGCCTGGGTCGTTTCATCAAGGGGGATGGCGGGGGTAATGGTACGCAGCCTGTAATCGGTCATTTCCCAGCGGCCGTCCGCTTTCTGCATCATGGAAAGGCTTCCCAGCCGCTTGCCGTATTCCCCGCAGGAAACAATGTAGGTGTTACCATGCAGGATGGGAGTTTCGAGAGTGGTGTGGGAATGACCGCTGACAATCAAGTCGATGTCCGGCACATTTTTCGCTAAAATTTCGTCCTCGGACTTGCTTTCGTTTTCATTGGTGCCGCTATGGGAAATGCACACAATCATGTCCACATCTTCCTTGGCTTTAATGTCCGCTACGGTTTCCTTTGCCGCTTCCGAAGCATCCCGGAATTTCAGAACGCAGGTGGGAGCGCAGGCTAAGGAGTCTACGCCGAAGATGCCGAATACGGCAATCTTTACATCTCCTTTGGTAAGCACCACATAATTTTTCATACCGTAATCATCGAAAGCATCCTTTAAGAGCTGCTGCTCTTCGGTGAGGCCTTCGGCTTCCATGGTGTCCCAGTCCAGATTGCTTAAAACCATGGCGGGAATGGGGTCGCCGCTTTCCTTTGCCGCCTGCAGGGTGCCGGCAAGACCGGCGGAGCGGTAGTCAAATTCATGGTTCCCGAGGGTGGTCACCTCACATCCGAGGGCACCGAGCATACGCAGCTCTGCGGCCTCGGAATCGTAAATGGTCTGCACCAGAGTACCCATGGAAAAATCGCCCGCATCCAGAACAAGGGTATCGGGATTTTTCTCCCGGGCCTCATTAATCAGGGTTTTGATGCTGGCAAAACCGCCCACCTCGGCAGCCTGTCCGTCTTCTACGGTGAGAAAGCTGTTTAAGTGGGAATGGGTGTCATGCAAAAATAAAATATCGGCTTCTTTGCCGGTGTAATTTTCCGCTGCAAGAGATACGGAGCCAAACAGCAGGGACAGCAGTAAGACGCCGATGCAAAGACAGGTATAAGACCGGGAAAAAAGTCTGTGTTTCTTTTTTTTCATTTGTGTTCTCCTTTTATGGCAAGATATCTGCATCAAAGAGGGGCTTTTGCCCCCGACATCATTATATAGTGACATTCAGAAAACCGCAAACTCTTCTTAATGAATTCTTAAAGAAAACTACCGGGAATGTGAAAAATTGCCGTTTATACTGTGTTTACAGAACAAAAGCACGGGAGATAGCAGGCGGATGCCACCACAGTGCGGAACGGGAGAAAAACCATGAGGGTAGTTTGCAAAAAGAGAAATCTGTTTCAGAGAATATGGAAGAAAATCATCATCGTGATTTTGGGAGCCTGTGCGGCAGCAGGACTTATGGCATGTTATCCGGAGATGAAGCACAGTGAAATTTTTGCCGTGCCGGTGCAGCAGGAAACGAAGGAAGCCATACAGACAAGGCTGGAGGAGCTTTTGGAGAATAATCCGGAGATGCAGGATTTTGTGGACGGTTATACAAATTCTGACGGTAGTGTCACAGGCGGAATTGACGAAGAAGAAAAGAAAGAAGACAGTCCGCTTTTTTTACAATGGGATGAAAGATGGGGCTATGCGTCCTACGGGGACAGTTGCATCGGAATCAGCGGCTGCGCACCCACCTGCCTGTCCATGGTGATTTTTTCCCTTACAAGGGACGAGACGGCGACACCGGATGCACTGGCAGACTATGCCATGCGGCATAACTATTATGTGCAGGGAAAGGGAACCCTGTGGAGTTTTCTTACGGATGCGGGCAGCAAATACTCCGTGCAGGGGACGGAAACGCCGCTGGATGAAAATACCATGAAGGCACAGCTGGACGAAGGACATCCCATCATAGCCTCCATGCGTCCGGGGGATTTCACCACGGAAGGACATTTTATCGTGATTTACGGTTATGATGAAGAAGGCTTTCTGGTGCATGACCCCAACAGCAGGCTGCGAAGCGAAGAGGAATGGACGTTTCAAACCCTGTATCCGCAGATTAAAAATTTATGGGCGTATTCCATGGAATGAGGCGAAATATCATTTTGTGGTGTAAAATCAAGCATATTAAATAAAATCAATACCTTTGATTAAAATTACCCCTTGCACATAGATGGCGGATGTGCTACTATTGTGCTTAGTTCCAACAAGAACGGATAAAATAGGTCAAATGGACAGATTAAATGAATAATTAAAAGCAAAGGCGTTGAAAGGGAGGAGTATCTGCGAGTGGGATACAGAGAGCTGCCGGTTGGTGTGAGGCAGTCGAAGCAGACAGAGAACTGGCCCCGGAGCTGCCGGTTGAAGGAAAATCGGAAAGCCGCTGTCAGTAAGACAGCAGATGATTTTTTGTGTAGGGCCGGACGGGAGCCTACCGTATAAGGAGGCAGGCAGACATTAGGATGTGCCAAAGAGGGCATGGAAAACCATGAAGTAGAGTGGTACCGCGTAAATTTACGTCTCTACGAAAGTGCAGAAGCATTTTCGCAGAGATTTTTTATTTGTAAAAAAGGAGGACAAAGAAATGACAACAGAAAGCATTAAGGAAAAGTATGAGAAATCTTACTTTATGCCCCCTGTCGTAACCTACGACTGGGTAAAGAAGGACAGCATTGAAAAAGCGCCAATCTGGTGCAGCGTGGATCTGCGAGACGGCAACCAGGCGCTGATTGAGCCCATGGGCTTACAGGAAAAGCTGGAATTCTTTAAGATGCTTGTAGATATCGGATTTAAGGAAATTGAAGTGGGCTTCCCCGCTGCTTCCGAAACCGAATATAACTTTGTAAGAGAGCTGATCGAGAGAAAAATGATACCGGATGACGTTACCATCCAGGTACTGACACAGGCAAGAGAGCATATCATCCGTAAGACCTTTGAGGCGGTACAGGGTGCACCCCATGCGGTGATCCATCTTTACAATTCCACCTCAGTGGCACAGAGAGAGCAGGTATTCAGGAAGGGAAAAGAAGAAATCAAGCAGATTGCCATTGACGGTGCAAAGCTTTTGAAAGACCTTGCCGATGAAACCGATGGCAATTTTACCTTTGAATACAGCCCGGAAAGCTTCTCCCAGACAGAGGTTGATTATGCTGTGGAGGTCTGCAACGCCGTTCTGGATGTATGGAAGCCGACCAAGGACCACAAGGTTATCATCAATATCCCTACTACCGTACAGGTGGCAATGCCTCATGTATTTGCCTGCCAGGTAGAATATATTCACAAGAACTTAAAGTACAGGGATGCCGTTTCCTTAAGCGTACATCCCCATAACGACAGAGGCTGCGGTGTCAGCGACGCGGAATTCGGTATTTTAGCCGGCGCCGACCGTGTGGAAGGTACCCTGTTCGGAAATGGTGAAAGAACCGGTAATGTGGACATTGTTACCGTAGCGCTTAACATGGTCTGCCACGGCGTCAATCCGGGACTGGATTTCTCCCATATCATGAAGACAAGGGAAACCTACGAAATGCTTACCGGCATGAAGGTACCGGAAAGATCTCCGTATTCCGGCGATTTGGTATTTACCGCTTTCTCCGGCTCCCATCAGGATGCGATTTCCAAGGGTATGGCGTGGAGAAACGAGGGCAAGAGCGGCAAGAAGTGGACCGTTCCGTATCTGCCCATCGATCCGGTGGATCTGGGCCGCGAATACGAGTCCGATGTTATCCGTATCAACAGCCAGTCCGGAAAGGGCGGCATTGCCTTTATCTTAAAGCAGAACTTTGGTATTTCCTTACCCGAGAAGATGAAGGACGAGGTACGTTACTTAGTAAAACATGCTTCCGATGAAAACCACAAGGAGCTTTCTCCCGCAGAGATTTATCAGTTGTTTGAAGATAATTATGTGACCAGAAAGCCTGTTTTTGATATTCCTCTCTGCCGGTTCGAGCAGGCGGACGGTATCCATGCGGAAATTACCATCGAGCAGAACAAGGAGAAACGTGTTATCGAAACCTCTGGTAACGGCCGTCTGGATGCGGTAAGCAATGCCATCAAGGTTTACTTCGGAATTGACTACGAACTTACTTATTACGAAGAACATGCGATTTCCAAGGGTTCTTCTTCCAAGGCAGCAGCCTTCGTAGGACTGGTCTGCGACGGCAGAACCTACTGGGGCGTCGGCATTGACGAAGATATTATCAAGAGCTCCATTGCCGCACTGGTAACCGCAAGCAACCAGATTGCCGAGAGCAAGCATGCGGTAAGCGGCAGGGAAGAAAGAATTGTGGATATTCTCAACTATATCCAGATGCATTACCAGACCGTAACACTGGACGAATTAGCTGACAAGTTCAGCCTCTCCACACCGTATCTTTCCAAGTACATCAAGGAAAAATCCGGTAAAACCTTCCAGGATACCGTAAAGGATATCCGCTTCGGAAAGGCACGCCTTCTATTAAAGGAAACTACCCAGACCGTGGAGGCGATTGCAACGGAAGTAGGTTACGAAAATGTAGAGCATTTTAACCGTCTCTTCAAGAAAACCTACGGCTGCACTCCCATGCAGTACCGCAGCGGAAAACAGTAAATAACGCTGTTTTGCCGGAAAATAAGAAGGACCGTATCGCGAGGTGCCCCTCATAGTCAGACTTTGATGGGTTACCTTACGATACGGTCCTTTTACTTTGAAAATATAAAACAGGACAAATAAACCTTGCATGGTTTATAAATATACGGTATAATACGTCCATAAGCAGTTACTTCTTTTTTCTAACTTTCTTTGCCGGCATCGCCGGTGTCTAAAATTCAAGAATTCCTGCTTAGAACCCAAGAAATAAAAATAATCTAAGGAGGAAAACGTGATAAGACAACAGAAGAAAGCAGCGTATGCTTCCGACAGGGAAGCACAGTATGATGAGCGTGCCAAAAAGGTGGCAGGCTCCAAAATCGTGATCGCCAGTATCCTGTCAAAGACCGTGGATGCTTTCCGGGGAATGAAGCCCAGGGAAATCTTTTATGTGAGCCGTCAGGTTTCTTCCCAGAAGGAAAGGGACTTTGTAAAATCCCATTATGACGATATCAAGAGTGTGTATTCCATCTGGATCTGCATGAATATGGAGGAAAACAGCCTTTGCCATATTCACCTGACCAAAGAGGATATCATCGGGAATAAACAGTGGGGCGGCAACCTGGATTTGCTCCATATCATTATGATAGGAATCGGGAAAACACTGCCGGAGCATAACGAAATCTATGAACTTCACAGGCTTCTGGGAACCTTGTTTTCAAAGGAGCTTGGCAGAAAAGATAAGATAGGGATTTTAAAAGAGGAATACGATATAACAGAAGACGATAATCTGAGAGAGGATGTGAGCGAAATGTGTAACTTAAGCCAGGGAATCAAAGAAGATGGTATTGCAATCGGAGAAACAGGGCTTATTCAAAATATGCATAAAAACGGTTTCACTGCGGAGCAAATAGCAGCAGCCACAGACAAGAATCTGGAAGAAGTAAAAACGATTCTGGAAACATGCAAACGATAAAAGTATGCATTCATAAGCAAATACTTTTTTCCTAACTTTCTTTGCCGGTATTACCGGTGTCTAAAATTCAAGAATTCCTGCCAATAAACAAAATTTTTCTGGTGACAGACTTTAACAAAATGTTTAATCCTACATTATATGGAATATTATTTTCAGTATGTGTTTTTTATGTGGAAATGTTTTGGAAGAAGAAAATGTTGTTCATGTCGTTATATATGCTGTTTGTGTTGTTTTGATAAGGGTGTATTGCCTGAGATATGAAATTAGTTTATAAAAAAAATAAGCAATTTAACGGGCCTGTATTGCTGTACAAAAGAATGAAGGAGGGTATTATGGACGCATGTGAAACAATCTCTAATATGTTAGAAAGCATGGCACATTTAATTGCAAAGGACAGTGCATGCTCGCTGCTGTGGGGAGAAGTTGCAATGCCACAGTGCTTAAAGGACGAATTACAGAAACAAGAAAACCAGATGAAAAAGGAGAACACACTATGAGAAAAGTAACCAAAAAATTAGCCCCTATTGTTATGGCAGCAGCAATGATGTTTGCGGTGGCACTTCCTGCTAATGCAGAGACAGTCTGTCCGCCTCATGTACAAGGTTCTACTAACAGAACCGTTATATCGGCATCCAATGCGGGAACACACCAGCATCCGTGGATTAAGGATAGTAACGGAAATGTAATTCTGTATAGAACATGTACGATTACGGTATACAATTATAAATATGAAACAAAATGTAAGATTTGCGGAATTGTGCTTAACTCTCATACACAATCAGAAGTATCCCACAGTGTGCAGTAATTAGAGACATGCAATAAATGATATAAACGGATTCGAAATGTAACATTTTCGAATCCGTTTGCACAAAAAAATCGTATCATAGGAGAACGAAAATGAAAAGGATGAAAAGCAATCTTAAAGTAACGGTTTTCCTGCTTACGGCAACGGGTCTGCTGCTTGCGGGCTGCGGAGGGAAAGAAAACGGAAGCAGCGGTAATTCCCAACAGGGAGCAGACGCGGAGAATCTGGGTATTTATTATTCGGTGGAAGAAGAAAGCTTCTTTGAGCCGGAGGATTTTCTGCCCCTTGAAGCAGGAGAATTCTGTGACAGGGAACGGGCTTTTCTGACAAAAGACTATGTATCCTATTTTTCCTGGGTGTTGAATGCAGACAATAGCGGACTGTATAGTTACCTGCAGGTCTATGACAGGCAGCAGAAAAACTGGGGACTCTTTGATGAGAAGGGAGATTCCGTCTTTTACGAAGGGGAGTCGTACCGGATAGCAGCCCATACCCCGCCCTTCGGAGGACTTGACGGAAGAATGTACCAGGTGGTGTACGGGGAGGAAAAATCCTATCTGGCTGAAATAAACGGAGAGAAAATCCAGAGGATTGCGGGGGAACTTACCGACAAAGAGGAAACTCTGTGTATACAGGCGGAATCCTATAAATATGCGGACCGGGAAGGAAGATTTTATCTGGCGGATAACGATAACCTGCGTCTGTACTGTTATGATGCGAACATGAAGCCGGCAGACGAGGTGGCGGTGCCGGGGATGGTTTACGGAATCCTGCAGGGGAAAGAAGGAGAGGATGTCTGCTGGTACGGCCTGGATGCCAGAAAAAATCCGGTTGTGAAGAGGGTGACGGACGGGAAGACCGTGGCGGAGAATATAGAAGGCATCGGGACGGAATACCGGGCAGCCATGGCAGAAGACGGAAGCCTTTATTTTGCCGATACCCAGAATATGTGGAAATATACGGACGGAACCCTGCAGAAGGTATTTGCCTTTGTACAGAATGACTACCTGCTTTCGGAAATTTACGGCATGGAATGTACGGAGCAGGGAGATGTGGAGCTTCTGACAGATATGGACTCGGAGCTGGTGCTGCTTACCCTGCATCAGGCAGATTCCCTTCCCGAAAAAAAAGAAATCGTGCTGGCGGATTACTCTCCCACAGTCCAGCTGCAGAAGCTGATAGCCCGGTTTAACAGACAGAGCAGGGAATATTATGTGACCTGCCGGGTACCGGATGAAGGCCAGGAATGGGCAGACTTCCAGCAGGTCATCAATCTGGAACTGAGTAATGGGAACGGACCGGACATGTTTACAAGCGGACTGCTTCTGGATGTGGAAGATTATGCGGAAAAAGGGTATCTGAAGCCTGTGGACGAACTGGTGGATGACCCGGAGCAGTTTGGAAGCGGAGTACTGGAGGACCAGAAAATAGGGGACACCTTATATGGGATCCCTTACGAATGCAGCTTTTTCTTAAGCAGCTACCGCATGGAAGATTTGGGGGACAGAACCGCCATTACCCTGCCGGAATTTACGGAGCTGGTGGAAAACTCGGATGCGGATATCATAGAAGAAAACATGGGCGGAGTGGATCTGCTGGTATATTATATCCTGTATGACAACGACGATACCACCTATATTGACTGGGAGGAAGGAAAAAGCCATTTAGACAGTGAGGAATTTTTAAGGATGCTGGAGTTCGCAGAAAAATATGCGGATTGTGACAACACGGACAAAAAAGCATTTGCCATGAGCAGCTCTATGACAGATATTTCTACCATAAAAACGATCTACAGCAGTTTCCGCGGCAACGCTTCTCTGATAGGTTTTCCCTGCAAAGACGGGAACGGTATTTATGTAAGCACAAACGCCGTGTATAAAAATGCAGCCACGAAGAATCCGGGGGGTGTGGATACTTTTCTGCGTTTTCTCATATCCGAGAGGGAACAGAAACGGTATGGCATGTACAGCAGCCGGGATATGATAAAGGATGGCTACGGCAGTGTAACTCTCGGAGAATTTCCGGTACGGAAGGATGCTTACCAAAAGAAAGTGACCAAGGAAGTGAGGGAGTCCTATCAGAATGATTTTTACGGCACGCAGATACCTTATACGGATGAAATGACAGACTGGATTTATTTTATACGTGACCATGCCAAACCGGACAATCCCCATATATATGCAGTTTACCGGATCCTTCTGGATGAACTGACCCCCTATTTTGACGGAAGCATTTCCGCCAAGGAAGCAGCGGAGCATCTCCAGAACCGGGTGCAGCTTTATCTGAATGAGAGATAAGCTTTACGGATAATTGTCAGGATGATAGAAGAAGCTATTATATCTGTAGGTTAAAAATCATCCAATAGTTACCGGCGTGTTCTATGCAGTCTGCTCCTACGGTACCCTTTTTTCTGGTGACAGACTTTAACAAGTTGTTTAACCCTGCACCATGTGGAACGTTATCCCTTTTTTCAATAAGTGCTTTTGTTGTGTAACCGTTTTTAAAGAAATTTGTTATTTCATCAGAACTGATAAACTTCGGTACCGGGTTTCTGATTTCAAACTGAGTTTGACCATCGGCAGAGGATAAATGAACATAAATTTTATCTCCTGGTGAACATGCTTCAATAGCATTCTGCATTAAAATGCTTAAATAGTCTGAGAGGTCAACTTCACTGGCATGGCTTTCTAATTTGTCAGATACTACATCAAACTGTATGCCGATATCTTTCTTCTCAGCTTGACAGGAAAGATTATACAAGGTCGCAGCTAAAAGAGGTTTGTCAATCTGTAAGAGAGGATAGGCGTGCAGGGGTTTGCTGTATTCATATGTATAAGTTTGGATGCATTTTTTTAATTCATCATAATTGGTGCAGGTACTTGACAGAGTCTGAAGATTTTGCAGACGGTTGGAATATTCATGCTGGCTGTTGCGGATTTCGTTTATTAAAGACTCGTAAATAGGTAAGTTTTTTTGATATGATGAGAGCTCGTGCCTTTGCAGATTCATTTTCTGGTCGTAATACAGGACAATGGCATTGGAAACAATGAGTATAAAAGTAGTAATTATGATGGCGCTTATATTTGTGTAAAGCCTGTTTGGGTTTGTCTTGAGAAAGAGGAGAATACTAACCAGAATTAAGTGAGTATTCAATAATACAAAGCGAAATGGTACAGCAGCTTCTGAAATAAATGAGAATATCTTAGCAGGTTTACATAAGCACAGAGGCAGTGAAAGGCACATCACAAGAAAATTCCCCCAGATTCCATGGTATGGAGAATTTATAACAGCGGGAAATAAGGATAAAAGGAGTGCCGCAAAAAACTGTATGGCGAGAAGGGTATCGTAAGTGAGAATATATAGAAAAAGGTTGTTAAGACCTTTGCTGTTACGATTGGCGCAAAAGAAATAAAAAATGTATACAATTTGTCCGATTATTAAGGAAGCGACGGCATAGTCTTCCGGTATGATGCTTAGAATAAGAGGAATTATAATGGCCGCAAAAAGATCAGTTTTTGTGGGAATGTGGGATTTAGAGACATATGCCTTCATGAAAATATAATAACATATGAATTCTAAAAATGATGTAATATATGAAATAAACATAATCTATTCCCCTTTCATGCACAACAGGCACTCATCTACTTTTTTTATATAGGTTCTTCCTATGGAAATGGATGTGCCATTTATTCGCACATACTGTGAGATACGATCGTAGGATTGCACGTAGTCTCTGTTAATAATGTATTTTTTATGGCATCTTATAAAGTTGGAATCCAGTATGGAAGCTAACTGTACCAAGGTATATTGCCTGGTATTGATTTTACCCTTTGTGGTAAAAACAAGAAGGGTATGAGCTTGTGACTCGATATAGTAAATATCCTCTGGAGATATTCTGTGAAGAATTCGATTGGTATCGGTCAGTTCGAGAGTCTGATTCAAATAACCGGTAAGAAGCATCTGCTCCAGCTGAAAGAGAATATCGTTGTCTGTATAAGGCTTTGAAATATAGTTGTAGCAGTGGAATTCAGAGAGAGCAAAGGATTCTTCATGGGAAAGTGCAGTAAGAAAAAGGATGGGGACACGATAATAGCAGGGGAATCTACGGGCTGTTTTTGCAAGAAAAAAACCTCCGCGATCCGTACTTCCGCCAGACAGTTGGACATCAAGCAACAATAATGTAAAAGGGATGTTTAAGGAAACAGACTCGTTAAGTAGATGCTCTGCAGCATGATAACTGCAGGCGGACTGCACAATCCAGCCCGGATATTCTTTTTTTATACATTCACATAACATATTAAGCTGTATAAGATCATCTTCTACGATTAGGACGTTTTGCATAGAGTTACCCCATGTACATTTCTTGATGATGATTTTAACAAATTATAAAGAAATAATCAAGATTATAAAGATTGCTCTATAACATTGTTTATTTATCAGCTTGGGAGGGAATATATTTGCACGTATTTTTATTGTGGGATAGGGCAAACAACTTCTTAGTCTCGCTTCTTATGTCAAAACTGAAGATAGATAAAAATGACGAAAAGAAATCAGCACTTATACTATATAGTTTATCCTGCCTCTTAAATGAAGCAGGAAAAATAGCAGTGCTGACAGTCTTTTTTGACGTTTGAAACTATAATTCTTTTATCCGCGAAGATTTCTGTTAATGGCTATACATTTTGTCCTATACTCCTTTTGGGATTATTCCTGATCTGGAAAGAGCTGCCTTTGATTTCGGATCAAAGAACAATCTATGGAGAAGCACAGTGCATGAGATTTAAAAGCAAATCCCTTACAGTCATAGTGATCCTGCTGATGCTTATATACTATGTTCCATATTGTATAGGCAATGTCATGCTATGGGCTATGTGCTTTCAAATTCTTGAGAGCCTTCTGGTTGTTTTATACAGGAAGTTTCAGGGCTCTTCTTTATAATATCTTCCGCACATCCCGCAGATTATCGATGACCCAGTCAATACTGTCCGGTACCTTTATCCCAGGATTTCGGCGATAGAAGCAGGTCTTCATGCCGTAACGAAGTCCTCCCTCCATGTCAGAAGTTAAGGAATCGCCGATGATGACAGCATCGGAAGCAGTCAGAGGATGAGAGGAAGACAAGCCGTTTTCTGACTGATTGACTTCCCGGAAAGCATAGTCAAAAAATCCGGTGGCCGGCTTGGAAACACCGACCTTTTCGGAAACAAAGATGTAGGAAAAGTATTTTCGCATATCCGCTATCTCCAGACGGTGGAGCTGCTGGGCATATGGGCCGTTGCTTGCGGCACATAGCACATACTTCTCCTTAAGATAAGAAAGCATGTCATAAGCACCGTCTATCGGAATCGCACTGTCATAGATAGCTTTCCGGAAATAGTCTTCAAAGACAATACCGTCAAAAGAAATGTGCAGGGAATGAAAAATATTGCACCAGCGTATGTTATGCAGTTCATCAAAAGTAAGGGTACCCTGTTCAATCTGATGCCACAGTCTGTTGTTTTCCTCTGTAAAGACTTCAAACATGTATGGTTCATAAGGCTTTAATCCAAAGTGGGCAAAGCCGGTCTGCATGGTCTGCTTCACGTAGGCATCAAAATCAAGCAGGGTATTGTCAATGTCAATAAAGACCAGTCTCATAATTTCTTCCTTATCCATAAATCTTATCCGTAAATACAGCTGAATTCGCGGAAGGCTGCCTCGCCGGCTACAGCATAAAGTCCCATCACTACGCCGGTAAAGCCGCTGGCAACTTCGCTTGAAAGATATTTGGTGAAGCCTTTGCCAAGGTAAACGGTGGCATCGTCCGTAATCACATAGAAGCGGTATTCCAGTGCATCCGCTTCCACGGAAAGAGTAAATTTGTCACCGTATACAGGCAGCATGGTTTCCACATGGTGAATGCCGCCGATATTTAACCGGAGCATAGCCTCCAGCCCTTTTTCCGTCCGGCAGAGCGCCAGCTCATAATGCTCGTTTTCATCCATATAGAGAGTGATGCCGGCTTCCCCTTCTTTCAGATCAACCTCTACGGAAAGGTTCATAATAAAATCACGCTGTCGTAAACCGATAAAGGTGGGAGATTTGGTTTCATTTAAGGTGGTGGAGGTGCCCCTCAGGGTAAGTCCGTTTTCCGGGAAATCATAGTTTTCCATATGCGGATGCCGTAAATAGCACCAGTCTAAATTCCAGTCCGTATTGTCAAATGTGTAGCGTTTCTTTTCATGCTGGGTAAAACTGCCGGGAATTTCATAGGATTCGTCTGTTGTACCGTCATTGCCGGCGGTGAACCAGCCGTCCTCATGGAAAGTTATGGGGGTTAAAAAGACTTCCCTGCCCAGATGATGATAGGGCTGCCATACGCCAATCTGGCGGAAGCCAAGGGTTACTATATACCAGTTACCGTCATGATTTTGTATCAGATCACCGTGACCGATGCCCTGGATGATGAAAGGAGCCTTGTTACGGTTGGTGAGTACCGGATTTTGCGGATAATTTTCAAAAGGCCCCCATATATTTTCTGCTCTTGCATAGGTTACCATATGTCCGTATTCGGTGCCTCCTTCGGCTGCCATAAGATAGTAATAGTCTCTGATTTTATACATATGGGGGCTTTCTAAGTAACGGCCGCCGCTGCCGGACCAGATGGGACGGGATTCACTTAATTTTCTGCCGGTGGCAACTTCAATTTCACACTGCATGACACAGCCTTTGCCATTTTCATCATTGCCGTTGCTGATAAAGAAGCAGCGGTCATCTTCAAAATAGAGAGAGGGGTCAATGCCGCCCTGATCCACTACGATGGGGTCGGACCATTCTCCGTGAATGTCATCGGTATATACATAGAAATTTTCCTGGGTGGTATTGTTGTTGGTTACCATGTAGAAACGGCCCTTGTAGAAACGGATGGTGGGGGCAAACACGCCGCCGGAGCTGTTGATGTCCTCCAGCATAACCTGACTTTTCCGGGTGAGAACATGTCCAATCTGCGTCCAGTTTACCAGATCGTCACTTTCAAACAGGGGAACGCCCGGGAAGAACTGGAAGGAACTGCTGACAAGGTAAAAATGTCCGTTTGCCGCGCAGATGCTCGGGTCGGGATAGAAGCCTTTGATGATGGGATTTTGATAGCGCATAAAATATCCTCTCTTTCCTGTTTATAGTAGGTAGATAATGGTAACGTTTTTATTTTTACTCTATCATAAAGTTTCCGGAGAGTAAACCAAAGGTTTGCATTTTTAAGAAAGGTGTGCTACACTTGCACGGTACAAAAAATAACACGAATATGGACGGTTTCAGGTGTCGGATAGGAGCGGGAGCGGTTTCGCCGTAAGGGAACAGATGGCGGAGACGGTAAGCTTCGGATCCGGTGAAAAGGGAAGCAGGTGAGAGGCCTGCACGATCTCGTCACTGTATTAAGGGAGTTCCGCACGGCAAGGCTGTAAAATAGGAAGCAATGGGCTTCATGGGTGCTGCAGCGTGCAAAGTCACTGGGCGAAAGCCTGGGAAGACGGATGCGGGGCGATGAGCTTAGAGTCAGGAGACCTGCCTGGGATTTGGTACGAAATAACCACGAGGAATTGGTCAGGTACACTAAATTCTCCAATCCCTTCTGCTCATGCATGAAGGGTTTTTTGTCATTCTGTATTCGTAAAAACGCCAAGGAGGAGAAGAAAATGGCAGAACAAAATAACAAATCAAAAAAGGGTCTTATTATCGGAATCGTGGCACTGGTAGCCGTAATTGCGGTTTTGGCAGTAGTATTCTTTGTATTCCGTGAAAAGCCCACCAAGGGAGCAAAGGCAATTACCATTGAAGTGGTAGATGACCAGGGAACCAAGACAACTTATAATCTGAACACCGATGCGGAGTACTTAAAGCAGGCAATGGAAGAAGCTGACGGTCTTACTTTCTCAGGCAGCGAGAGCGACTATGGTCTGTATCTGGAAACCGTAAACGGTCTGACCGCTGATTACAATGCAGACGGAGCTTACTGGAGCATTTATGTGAACGGTGCTTACGGCAACTACGGTGTGGACAGCCAGCCTGTTGCAGACGGTGATACCTATACTCTTCAGTACGAGAAATATACAGAATAGGATTTCTCATTAAATGGAAAAGAAAAAAAATCCATTTCAGGTAAGTGTACGGGATATTGCACTGATTGGTATGATGACGGCAGTAATCGAGGTTAGCAAACTGGCGCTGGCAGCAGTGCCCAACGTGGAGCTGGTTACCTTCTGGATTATCATGTTCAGTCTGTTTTTCGGACCGAAGGTGATTTATTCCATACTGGTGTTTATCCTGATTGAAGTGAGTATCTACGGTGTGAATGTGTGGGTCATTATGTATTTGTATATCTGGCCCACACTGGCACTGCTGGTGCTGCTCTTCAAAAAAAAGGACTCCATGCCGGTGTTTGCCATTTTGTCCGGGTTTTACGGTCTTTTGTTTGGGGCATATTGTTCCCTGCCCTATATCGTAATCGGCACTGTGGGAGGCGGCATCAAAAGCGGTCTTATCATGGCATTCAACTGGTGGGTGGCAGGCATTCCCTACGATATCCTGCATGGCATTTCCAATTTCTTTGTCATGCTGGTGCTGTACCATCCTGTGCATAAAGTCATGCAAAAGATAAAAGTGAGTATGATATAAAAAGAAGATGAAGGAGCCGGAGGCGATGCCTCCGGCTCCTTCTATAACCCCAACAGATAAGAATATATATTATATTACTTGACAACGGTACTTTATATCATATACCATAACCTTAACACCACAAGGAATATCATGCGTAAACCAAAACAATAAGGAGACCGGCAAACATGAAGTTTAGAAAGATTGTCACAACCCTGGTACTTGCTTCTTTGCTCCTCGGCGGATGTACCGGATTGAAAAGTACAAATGACAGAATGACGGAACAGTCCGTGGGAGCAACGGAGGGACAGACGGAAGAAGCGGGAAGTACAGAAGCCACAGGACATGCAGCCGGACAGGATGGGAAGACGGACGAACCGGAAGTACTTTATTCGGTGGAAGAGGTGGCATTTCCGGACCCGATTTCCCGGATTGATCTCAGGGAAGGGGAGAAGTGCTGGTATTATGATGTCTTTCAGGCAGGAGATATGGTAGCGTGCAGCGACCGGGGGTACAGTGGCAATTATGAGAACTGGTACTTCTATACCCAGATTTACGACAGTACTGCCGGTGAGTGGGTTACCTTTGACGCCACAAACAACAATTATAAGGCAGAGGTTGACGGGGTAACTTATTACGGCATGCAGAATGTGTACCGCTCTCTTGACGATAAGCTGTATACCAATGCGTATATTCCGGATATGGAGGGCTATCTGTGCGAAACAGACCAAAACGGTTTCCGGCATATTCTGTATGCCATTCCGGAAATAGAGCAGGAAATAGACGGGGATTATGAATGGTTTCTTGATAAGGAGAAAAGACTGTACCTGTATTCGGCAGAGGAGAAAACAGTACGGTGCTATGATGCGGAAGGAACACTTTCCCGGACAGTGGAGGTGCCCGGAACAGTTTATGGCATTATGCAGGGAAACGCCGGAGAAGATGTTTACTGGTATGGTACCAATCTGAAACTCAGACCCGTAATTGGCAGCTTAAGCGCAGGAGAAATAACGGCAGAGGACAACCTGGAAGAACTGGCATCGGATTATAAGGCAGTTATGGCAGGGGACGGAACCGTTTATCTTGCAGACACACAGAACCTGTTCCGGCTGACGGACGGCACTCTCAGGAAGGTATTTGGTTTTGTGAAAAACGGGTACATTATGAGCTTTATGTATGACATGGGACAGACGGAAGAGGGGAGCCTTTCCCTGCTGGTGGAAATGGATAACTGTATTACCAGACTTTCTATGACGGAGGTGGATTTCCTTCCCGAAAAGCAGGAAATTATCTATGCGGACCTTGTGGGAAATGCTGCTCTTGCAAAATCCATAGCACGGTTCAACAGGCGGAGCGAAAAATACCATATTACTCTGCAGCTGCCGGAAAGTATTGACGACAGGGCATCTTTCAGCCAGGAGGTACAGATTGCCCTGGGAACCGGGAAAGGACCGGATTTAATAGGGAACGCACTTCTTACGGATATTGATGGATATGTGGAAAAGGGTTACCTGACGGAAGTGGGGGACATCGTGGGAGAGTCCTCTCTTTATGTGAACGGGGCGCTGGATACCTGCAGGGTGAACGGAATTCTGTACGGTATTCCTTACGACTGTTCCTTTGACCTGGTGGCTTACAGCAAAGATACTGTGGGGGACAGACAGACTCTTTCCTTACAGGATTTTGTGGGACTTGTGGAAAAGTCCGGTGCGGAAATAGTACAGGAGAATGTAAGCGGCACCGGTATCATCTTAAACTATGTGCTGGCTGACGAAAAAAATACCGCTTACATAGACTGGAAGAACGGGAAGTGTGACCTGTCCTCACCGGACTTCCTGAAAATCCTGGAGTTTGCAAAGAAATATGCAGATACCGGAAGGGCAGAAAAAGATGCATTTGCCTATATGACCTTTATGGGATTTGATGAACTGCGCCGGGTTAAGGAAATTTTCAGCTACTTTGACGGCAGTGCATCCCTTATTGGTTATCCAAAGGAAAATGGCAATGGTATTTATGTGTCCACAGACAGTATTTATCTTAGGGCAGGTTCGGAAGCAGCACAGGGGGCGAAAGAATTTTTACGGTTTCTCATTTCGGAAGAAGAACAGGAAAAATATGCGTCCTACAATTTTGCCCAGTCACAGGATGACGGTATGTCCACAGCCATGCTGGCAAAGGAAGGCGCCTTTCCCGTGGTAAAAAGTGCTTACGAAGGAATGATACGTGCGGCAGAGGAACGGGATGCGGATAATGTCAGATATCTGGGGGAACTGCCTTATACGGAGGACATGGTAGGGCAGATTTATTATATAATCGACCATGCAGAACCCCGGAATGCCTATATAAACCAGCTTGAGGGTATGGTGGAAGAAGAACTGGAACCGTATTTTGCCGGTGACATTTCGGCAGAAGAGGCGGCTGAAAAACTCCAGAACCGTGTACAGCTTTATCTGAATGAGAGGTAGTCGTTTCCTGATAAATGTGCTAATGGATAGAGAAAAATAAAGGTGAGTATGTTATAAAAAGAAGATGAAGGAGCCGGAGGCGATGCCTCTATCTGCTTTTATAATACTGGAAAATAAATATGAACGCAGAATTTTCCGTTTTCTTCAAATATTTCTTACGAGACAGTTTTGTCATCACATACATGCATTTAACATTGCAATACAACTTTAATATTTGCTCAATGTATTGCAATACCTGACAACAATGCTCCGTACAAGAACAATAATATTACAAGAGAATAATATACTAACTTTGCATATTCTATGTAGTATATTATAGAATGTTGCAGGAATTATGTGAATTTATTATGAATAAGATAGGTAGTTTGATACAAAACAAGAGAAAACAATATTTACCTGAATAAAAAATGTAACATGATGGATATATTTTACTGGCAAAACATGGGGAGGTGGTAGTCTTCATGACAGCCGGTAAAGTTATATATGCTATGAGCAAAAGAATGGAGGGATTAATATTTTGGCAGTAATATGAAGAAAAGGAGGTGAAAAACAATGAGAAAAGAAATTGCTTAAGTATGTATTAAGGCTGCGGAATATGCAGCAAAAAGGTAGTTGTAAAGGCTTCGCTGTGGAACCATTATCAGAATGTAGAGACAGAAGCTGTAAGAAACTAGGTGGAAAAGGAAGAAAAAAGGAATAAATAGAGGAGGGATTTTAATGAAAACATTATATAAAAAAGTATTTTTGGTTCTTGGGGCTATAGTCATATTGGGTTATCCCTTGTTAACAAATGCAAAAGAAAATGTAGATATGAATAGAGAGCTCAAAACAATGGCTATAGAGAAATATGATACAGAGAATAATGTTATAGGGCAAATGCCATATGCTGTTAATAGGCTTATTGTTACTAAAGATGAAATAATAATTCAGTATTCAGGTGAGTCAGAGTTTGTAGATGCAATTGGCATAGATACAGATGGCAAAACATATTTTTTAAGTGAATATGCAGTATGGGAAAGTAGCGATAGTAATGTTGTTTATGCGGATAGGGGGAGAATTTTAGCTGAGAATGTAGGAAATGCAATTGTCACTGTTTCATATGGTGAGTATAAGCAGCAGATACAAGTTAGTGTAAAAGAGCATGTAAATTATGAAACAATTTTAGCGGGTACATTTGATTTGCAAAACATGACCAATGAACAAAGATTACGTTATGTTCAAAATGCTAATAGTATGGTTAATTATAAGTGGACCCCTACACAGAATTTGACTGGTTGGAAGGGGAATTATGTATTTAAGGCAGGAACTACATATAGTGGTATTCCATATACACAAAGCCCGAATCAGACGAATTTAGCAGCCTTTCAAGGAGCGCTAACAAAAAGTGATTTTTATAGTACATATACAAATAGTTCAGGAAAAATGCCAAGATATGGAAATGATTGTTCGGGTTTTTTGAGTTTTGCTTATGAAATACCCAGGCAAACTACAGCTCAGTTCGTTAATGGTATTAAGAGTGGGACATATAAAAAGATTGGGTCATATGACCCAAATAATTTAAAACAAAATGACTTACTTAGTTCATACTCAAAATTAACGGCAGGCGACGCAGTGGTTAAATCCGGACATGCAATGTTTGTTGCTAATAATGTAAGTAGTGAGAACTATTGTTTGATGTATGAACAAACACCAGGACACGCGCAAACAACGAAGTGGACTTATAGTAGTCTGGCGGCAGGCGGTTATATGCCATTTTCTAAATAGTGTAAGGAGGTTATTATGAAGAAAATCACTTTATGTATATTGTGTGTTTGTGCTACCATCATAGCAGGATGTGGAATAGAAAATGATAAACCTGTGAAAAACACAGAAGAAAGCAATACTATAGAAAGTGAAAGCGGAAATCAAGATGGGAATACGGAAAAATCAGGAGGAGAGATTTTAAATAGCGAGTCAGAACCGGAGGATAATAAAAAACCACTTACAGATTATTCTCTGGTAACAGGGGAACATGAAGGATATAATGCAATTCTGGATGTAAACGGATATCAGTATTTCTTTCACATGGCAATGCAGCCGGAAAATATAGAATTACAATCTCCGAAAGAGAGAGAAGAAGAAAGATATGGCGAAAAGGTCAAGGTATTTTCTATCGTTGTGTCGGACGGAAAGTCAGAAGAAGAATTAGGATATATCTATGGATTTTTATTTACACCTACATCTGATTGTTATGTAGAACCGGAATTCCAAAAGGGAAATAAAATATGTGGTAAAATTGCATCTTGCGAGGAAGGAAGAGTATCCCTATACAAAGCAGAAGAAGTAGATAAGGATACCTATATAGAATTTACCAATGTTTCTGAGAAAGAGACAGAGTATACTATATCACAAGATGCGCAGTACATTATATTGGATGGGAATTTTGCAAGTACATCTGTAACATGGGAACGTTTTCAAGAACATCTTACAAGGGAAAAAAACATTTTCTATTATTTTATAGAAAATGAGGGAGTAATCACTCAGATTTGGGAGCCATATATTCCTTAAACAAAACAGAAGTGTCAGAGGTAAAGTCTTAAACCGGATAGCTTAAGGAACCTTTACCTTTGACATTTTAATTTATTGGTATGCAGGCTTTAATTAAACAAAATAAACCTTGCATAGTCTATAACTTTACGATATACTACATCCATAAGCAGATACTTCTTTTTTCTAATTTTCTTTTGCCGGCGCTCGCCGGTGTCTAAAAATTCAAGAATTCCTGCTTAGAACCCAATGAACAATAAAATTTATCTAAGGAGGAAAACGTGATTAGAGAACTGAAGATTGCAGTAAGCGCTTCCGGGAAAGAAGCGCAGTACGATGAACATGCACAAAAACGGCTTCACAGCAGAGCAGATAGCGGCGGCTATCGATAAGGATTTGGAAGAAGTAAGAGCCGTTCTGACGGATTTTTGAAATTGCCAAATTCCCCATATGGTGGTATGATTTCGGTAGCGTAGAGAGGTCGGTGCGGAAGGCGGCGCCGGCAAGGAAAGGGTACGATAAGTCAGATGAGAATGCAGGAGAATTACATAAATGCGCTTGACATCAGGTGGTCATACAACCATGCCAAGAAGATGGAAAAAATCTGTTCCAATCCCAAGTTAGGATACCGGACATCAGGCTCCGGGGCGGAGCTGAAAACCGGCGACATGCTGGCGGAAACGATGCGGAAGCTTGGTTTTCCCAAAGTATATAAGGATGCCATAAAAGTGGATGCATGGGAGTTCAACAAAGCGGAACTTACCTTTGAAGACAGACACGGAAAGATAAGAAAGGTACAGCTCGGAGCTTACCAGACCCATTTTGTGACAGAGGGCGGGCAGAATTTCACCCTTGCCTATGTGGGGAAGGGAACCAGACAGGACTATGAAGGCATAGACGTAAAAGGAAAACTGGTGCTGGTGGACATTAACCAGCGCGATGAATGGTGGATAAATTTCCCGGTTTACCAGGCACACCTGAACGGGGCGGCAGCCGTCATTGCGGTGCAGACGGGCGGTTACGGAGAAGTGGATGATGCGGCGCTCAATGCGCAGGATATTGCGGGACCCGCCGATGCCCCTGCCTTTTCCATATCCCGGAAGGATGCGGAGCACATCAAGCATGCATTGGGAGAAAACAAAGAAATAACGGTTACCCTGGATGCGGTATCCAAGGTGGAAAAGGACCGGACAACCTATAATATTGTGGGCGAAATTCCCGGAAAACATTCGGAGCGGCGGATTATGCTTTCCGCCCATTACGACTCCTATTTTGACGGATTTCAGGATGATAACACAGCCATAGCCATGATGCTCTGCATCGGAAAAACATTGCTGGAGATTGGCTATCAGCCGGAAAATACACTGACCTTCTGTGCCATGGCAGCGGAGGAATGGGGCATTTCCGACACCCAGTTTGACTGGTCGACGGGAGCCTATGAGCAGGTATTTACCGTGCATCCCGAGTGGCGGGGCAGCGTGATTGCAGACTTAAATTTTGAACTGCCGGCGCTGGCACACGGAACGAGAGCGCGGATACGAAGCACGTATGAATACGTTCCGTTTTTAGAGGAATTTCTGAAGGATTTGCCCACTCTTACCCGGGCGTATCCGGAGGAAACAAGAGTAACGGCGCCGATAGAAACCTGGTCGGATGATTTTTCCATTGCGATTTCCGGTATTCCCTCTATGGTGGATGATTTCACGGGCGGCAGCTTCATGCAGACCAATTATCATTCCCAGTTTGACAACGACGGTTACTATGACGAAGATGTGTATCGGATGCATCACGAACTGTTCGGACTGCTTCTGATGGCGATTGACAAAACAGCGGTGGTTCCGCTTTCCTTTGCGGGCGTTATGAAAAAAGCGGAGGAATGCATAAGCGATGAATGGTGCGAAAAATGCGGAGCGGACAGGGACGGCTTTGTGAAAGCGCTGCGGAAGGCGGCAAAAGCAGGAGATAAGGCTTATGAGAAAGTCTTAGAAGCAAACAGGGAATATGCACGATATAGTGCAGCCTTACAGAACGATGCCGGGGACAAAGAGGAAAATCCGGCTGCCAAAGCAGATGCGCTTTACGAAAACAACCGCAATCTGGAAAAGGCATTGCTCCGGGCATTCCAGAAGGTGCAGGATACCTTTGTACGGATTGACTGGCACGGCATGGTATTGTTCCCGCAGGAAATTCTGCAGGAGCATCTGACTTTACTGGACGGTGCCATCGGAAACCTGAAGGAGGGCAAAATTTCCGCAGCCCTTCGTAAACTTTATGAGATAGATAACAATTCTTATGCCTTTGCATTTGATAAAGAGGTGTACGAGTATTTCACAAGAAACAGCTTAAATCAGCCCAAGGACAGACTGAAATGGGGCTACGGCAGAATTATCGGACACGAAGATTTGTTTGATGTGGTGGAAGCGCTGATTGAAAAAACAGACGCCGACTGCAGCAAAGAAATTGCATTTTTGCAGGAAGCCTATGAGCGCCAGGTGGAACTGTTCCGAAACGAGATAACCGAAATGAAAAATAAAACAGAGGAGATAGCAGGAATTTTAAAAGAATTCTGACAGACTATGGAAAGTGATAATTTATATAAGGTAAAATTTGAGGACCTTCCCAAACTGGAGGTTCTCCTTAACAAATGTTTCTCAAAGGACCCCCTCTATGAAACCCTGATACCGGACGAGGAGGTGCGCAAGCGTCTGACACCGGAGCTTTTTAAGTGCGATATGACGGAATTTTACGAAACCTGTGAAATCTTTGCGGACAGCGAAGAATTAAACGGCGTGCTGGTGGTGTCCGATGAAGCAGAGCCTTACAATGTGCTGAAATATTATTTCAGCGAGGCAATGGCTTCCCTTAGGACGGAAGGCTATCTTTTGAAGGAAGACCATTCCCTGAAAACACTGTTCAATTTTATTTTGGGAAGGGATTACCTGAATTCCAGTTGGACGGAGCAGCTTCACGTAAAAAACAGGATACATATCATTTACCTGGCGGTGGACCCCGAAATGCAGCACCACGGCATTGCGGCAAAGCTGATTGAGGAAACCATCCACTATGCGGAAGAGCATAAAATGATGCTTTCCTTAGAAACCCACAACCCGGAAAACGTGGCATTTTACCAGCAGTTTGGGTTCAAAACCTATGGCGTGCTCAACAAGCACTTTGACTTGAAGCAGTACTGTCTTATCCGCGAAGCGGGAGCTCCCGTTCCTTAATCCTCCTCTTCTTCTATTTTAGAGCAGGGCAGGGAAAAGATAAATTCCGTACCGACGCCTTCCGTGCTGATGACATTGATATGTTCTCCATGGGAGGCGATGATTTCTTTTACGATGGAAAGTCCCAGACCGGTTCCCTTTTTGTCTTTGCCGCGGGAGGAGTCCGATTTGTAAAAACGTTCCCAGATGAGCTTTAAGTCATCCTTGGGAATGCCGATGCCGCTGTCTTTTACAGACACGAGCAGCTTGTTTTTCTTTTCGGAGGTCTCGATGCGGATGACGGAATCGGAATGGCTGAACTTTATGGCGTTGTCCAGAAGGTTATACAGAACCTGTTGGATTTTGCCCATATCCGCATTTACATACATGGTATTGCCGGTGAGGATAAGCTCAATGGCAAGTTTCTTTTTTCGGCAGGTGCCCTCAAAGGAGGCAGCCGTATTCCGGATGACTTTGTTGATGTCAAAGTCGGTCTTGTCCAAAAGCATTCCCTTGGTATTTAAGTTATTCAGAGTAAGCAGACTGTTTGTGAGCTTTGTCAGACGGTCTGTTTCGTTCAACACAATCTGCAGATATTTTTCATGCAGCTCCGGCGGAATGGTGCCGTCAATCATGGCTTCCAGGTAGCCCTTGATGGAAGTAAGCGGGGAGCGGAAGTCGTGGGAAACGTTGGCAACAAACTTTTTCTGGTCGTCCTCGGAACGGGCAATTTCGCTTGCCATATAGTTCAGGCAGGCAGCCAGATAGCCCATTTCGTCCTCGCTTTCTACCTGAAATTCATAATGCATATTGCCGGAAGCGTACTGCTCGGTAGCATAGGTAATCTTTCGCAGCGGTTTGTATACAATTTCCGTAAAGAAAATCAGGATAATCATGGACAGGAAAAACAGAATGCACATGGTGATGTAGGAAATTGTCAGCAGGCTGTTGGAAGACTCATAAACGGATGCCATGGAAGCATGGATGACCACATAGCCGTTTACCTTGTAATTGGTGGTAATGGGCGCAATGACATTGAGCATGGCTTCGTCATAATAATTGAAAAAATTGCTGACATTGTAGTAAGAATTCGCGGTGAGCGTCGGGTCGAAATTTTCGATAATTACCACTTCATCCACGTTGAGAGGATACTCCGTGGTAAGTACCATACGGCCGGACGGGTTAATAATCCAGATGTCGGAGTCTAAATAAACGGACAGGGCATCCAGCTGGTTTTTTACAGACTCTAAGGAAGTATCACTGGTATACAGACCGGAGCCGTACCTGTCTGCAATCAGTGTAGCCTCAGAATAGAGTGTATTCGCTTTTTCTCTGGTAAGCTGTTCTACCGTCAGCTTCGGCACAAAAACGGAAATAATAATAAACCCGAAGATGCCGAAGATGACATAGGCAAGCAGGAATTTTAAATACAGCGTTTTTTTCATTGCTTAATTTCCTTTTACCTCGAATTTATAACCGATGCCCCATATGGTGGAAATTTTCCAGGAGTCGTGGTCCTTGATTTTTTCCCGCAGCCTTTTGATATGTACGTCAACGGTGCGGGTGTCGCCGATATATTCATAGCCCCAGATCTGGTCCAGGAGCTGCTCTCTGGTGAAAACATGGTTGGGAGAGGACGCTAAGAAGTACAGAAGCTCCAGCTCCTTGGGGGGCATGTCCACTGTGTGACCCATATAAATAACGGAGTAATTGGTCTGGTTGATGATTAAATCCGGATATTCCACGCATTTTTCGCTGACAGCGGGTTTGGCGGGAGCAGCCGGTTTGTAACGGCGCAGAACCGCCTTTACGCGGGCAACCAGTTCCTTGGAGTCAAAGGGCTTTTCCATGAAATCGTCCGCGCCCATTTCCAGTCCCAGCACCTTATCAAAGACTTCGCCCTTGGCGGAGAGGATAATAATGGGAACTTGGTTTTTGGCGCGTACTTCACGGCAGACCTGATAACCGTCGATACCGGGAAGCATGAGGTCTAATAAAATCAGGTTGGGCTCAAAGGTATTTACGGCAGAAAGGGCGGATTCACCGTCCCCAACAATCATGGTTTCAAAGCATTCTTTTGTGAGATACAGGGAAATCAGCTCCGCAATATTTTCATCGTCATCCACGATTAAAATTTTCTGTTTGCTTACCATAGAAGCCTCCTTTTCAAATTCTGTTTATGAGTTACTTGAAGGTTACGATTGTGACACCTGCGTCACCTTCGCCGTATTCGCCTAAGCGGTATTCTTTTACATACTTTAACCGCTTCAAGTGGTTCTGAACGGCGCTTCTGAGAGCACCGGTGCCTTTGCCGTGCACCACGCGGACAGTGTTTAAGTGGGACAGGTAGGCGTCGTCTAAATATTTATCCAATGCTGCAACCGCTTCATCGCAGGTCATGCCGAGCAGGTTGATTTCGGGAGAAATCGTCATGGACTTGGAAAGACCGGATCTGCCGTTTCCCTTGCCGAAGCTCTGGGGCTTTAAGGATTTGGAGGACTGAGTTGCCGTATCGTCATCCGCAAGCAGCATCAGGTCATTGACGTTCACGGAAGAACGCATAATGCCGCACTGCACGAAAAGATTGCCCTTGGCATCGGGCAGGGTGCTTACGGTTCCCTTTAAGCCTAAGGAAATGACCTTGACGGAGTCGCCCTTTTTCAGCTTTTTCGGGTCTAACTTCGGAGCGCTCTGCTTCGGCGGCGTCTTTAAGGAAAGACGGTCGTTCTTTTCATCAATTTTCTTGCGCAGGTTCTGACGCCTGGTTTCCAGCTGCTTGATATCGGTACCGGCATTGGCCTTGTTGAAACTGGAAATGGTTTCGTCTGCCACGTCCTTGGCTTCCTGCAGGATATTGCGGGCTTTTTCGTTGGCTTCCCGTAAAATGCGGTCCTTTGCCTGGTCGATTTTCTCATTTTTCGCTTTTAACTGCTGCTCTAAAGTCTTGATGCGTTCTTTGTAGGCAGTGATTTCTTCTTTTTCTTTTTCGATGTTCTTCCGGCTGTTTTCCAGATTGGCAATGACATCCTCGAAGCTCTCGTCCTCTTTGCTGATCTGTTCCTTTGCGGCATTGATAATGTCGTCGGAAAGCCCTAACTTGGAAGAAATGGCAAAGGCGTTGCTTTTGCCGGGAATGCCGATTAACAGCTTATAGGTGGGACGCAGGGACTCCACGTCAAACTCACAGCAGGCATTTTCCACAAAAGGAGTGGAAAGCGCATAGAGCTTCAGCTCGCTGTAGTGGGTGGTCGCCATGGTCCGGATGCCCCTGTCGTGCAGATGATTTAAGATGGCAATGGCAAGAGCCGCACCCTCCGTAGGGTCCGTGCCGGCGCCCAGCTCATCAAACAGGCACAGGGAATCTTCATCCGCATGTGCTAAGATGTCCACGATGGTCACCATGTGGGAAGAGAAGGTGGAAAGGCTCTGCTCGATACTCTGTTCATCGCCGATATCCGCGTAAACCTCCCGGAAAACGGAAAGCACGGAGCGGTCGGCAGCGGGAATATGAAGCCCGGCCTGTCCCATGAGGGTAAACAGTCCCACGGTTTTTAAGGAAACTGTTTTACCACCGGTATTGGGACCGGTGATGATCAGCAGATCAAAATCCTTTCCCAGGGTAATGTCAATGGGGACGACTTTCTTTTTGTCAAGCAGCGGGTGTCTGCCCTTTCGTATCCGGATGGCATGGTCTTCTTCAAACAGCGGCATGGTGCCGTTGTAATCCAGAGCGAGCTTGCCCTTGGCGAAAATAAAATCCAAGGTGGTCATGACCTTCTGCCCTGCCGCCATTTCGGCGGTATGCTCGCCTGCCATAGCGGAAAGCTCCGCTAAAATTTTCTCGATTTCCTTCTGCTCTTCGATGCCGAGCTGGCGCAGCTTGTTGTTTAATTCCACAACGGCGGCTGGCTCGATAAAGAATGTGGAGCCGGTGGAGGACTGGTCGTGGACCATACCGGAAACCTGTCCCTTGTACTCTGCCTTGACCGGCAGACAGTAACGGTTGTCACGCATGGTGATGACAGCGTCCTGCAGGTAGGTGCGCAGGGAGCCGTTTACCATGGAATTTAACTGCGAATGGATTTTCTCGCCGGTAAGGGCAATCTCCCTGCGGATACGCTTGAGCGCGGGGCTGGCATCATCTGCCACTTCCTCCTCGGATAACAGGCACCGGCGGATTTCTTCGGAAACCGGTGTGAGGGGGGAGAGGGCATCAAAATAAGAAGACAGGGAATCTTTTTTCTCAGTGTCCTTGTCCTCTCTGCCATATGCCTTGATACGGGCGGTATTTTCTAAAAAATCAGCAATTTTAATCAGCTCGGGAGCTGTTAGAGAGCTGCCGATATCAAGGGATTTTAAGGAATATCCCAAATCCCTGTTGCCGCCGAAGGAAGTACTTCCGAAGCGCAGCAGCCTTGAGAGCGCATCCGCCGTTTCCTGCTGGGCGGTGCGGATGGCATGTATATCCGTGTCGGGAACAAGGCTGCGGCAGCATGCCTTTCCCGGTTCGGAGTCGGCTTTTTCGATAAGCCGGTGGATTATCTTGTCAAATTCAAGAGTGTGTAATGCTTTATTGTTCATCTTTTTCCTTTACCATATCGTTAATCAGGTCCATGATGGTGGAAATGGCGCTGAGCTGGTGGCTCTGCTTCATGGCGCTGATATAGCTATGTCTGTTGCAATACAGCTCCTGCACTTTTTCCACTAAAAGAGTATCCGAGAGGTCATCTTCGTCAACAACCATGGAAAATCCCTGTGCTTCAAAGGAACGTGCATTGAGTAACTGGTCGCCCCTGCTCTTGGAAGAGGGCAGAGGAATTAAAATATTGGGTTTGCCGAGAGCCAAAAGCTCGCAGATGGCATTGGCGCCTGCACGGGAAATCACCAGGTCCGCCATGGCGAAAACGTCCTTTAACTCGGCTTTCAGGTATTCAAACTGCTTGTAGCCGGGTGTGTTCAATAAAAGATTGTCCATTTTGTCCTTGCCGCAAAGGTGAACGACCTGAAAATCCTTTAAGAGAGCGGGCAGGGCATCCCGGACGGCTTTGTTGACGCTGGCAGCGCCCTGACTGCCGCCGATAACCATAATAACCGGCTTGTTGGCAGTAAAACCGCACATGTCGAGTGCTCTGACTTTATCACCGGTGAAAAGCTCCTCGCGCACGGGGGAACCGGTAAGAACGGCTTTTTTCTCCGGCAGTAGCTTAACGGTTTCCGGAAAGTTGCAGCAGATTTTGGTAGCTGCACCTAAGCAGAGCTTGTTGGCAAGTCCCGGCGTCATGTCGGACTCATGCAGGATACAGGGGATATGCAGGGTATGGGCAGCACGTACCACGGGCACACTGACAAAGCCTCCCTTGGAAAATACCACATCGGGCTTGAGCTCCTTCAGAATTTTATGTGCCTGGGCAAAGCCCTTCATGACACGGAAGGGGTCGGTAAAATTCTTGGGGTCCATGTAACGGCGGAACTTTCCGGTGGAAATACCGTAATAAGGTATGCCGAAGTCGGCAATGAGCTTTTTCTCAATTCCGTCATAGGAGCCCATATAATATACTTCAAAACCCGCTGCCTGCAGATGAGGCAGAAGAGCTAAATTCGGTGTAACGTGTCCGGCGGTGCCCCCGCCTGTCAGTACGATTTTCTTCATAATAATCCTTCCCTTCCCGAATGACAGGTTTCGCCTAAATTCATCTGAAACGCTGCCTTGTTTGAAATCTTTTACTGCTGCTGCATGGATTCCAGCGCTCTTGCAAGCTGGTCGGGGCAGGATGTGGACTTGTAACCGCAGCGAATACCCTTTAACTTTTTGATGGCGTCTTCGGGCTTCATGCCCTCCACCAGACGGGAAATACCCTGCAGATTGCCGTTGCAGCCTCCCGTAAAGCTTACGGAATCGATAATTCCATCCTTGATTTCTATATCAATGGCAGAAGAACAGGTGCCGCTTGTCTTATATTTCATAATCATGACCTCCCAAATGGAACAAATTTTAATCTAAAATAAAATTATAGCAGAAATATGTATAAAAATCAAAATATTTGTGGAACCTGCAGGAATATTGTCAACGAATTTCCGTATACAACATATTGTTACTTCCCTATAAAAGAGATAAAATGTAGAAAATGTGTTTAAGGAGGGAATTATGTTAGCTACATTTCAAAAAGAACTGCTGTTAAGCAGTCTGATGTTTGTTTTTTTAGTATGCAGCATACTGGGTAAAATTATGTTGGGAGTCCTCTATCAGAATATGATTAAAGAGACGGAAAATATGCGTGCCACGAAGAATAAAAGGCTGAAACAGTGCAAATTAAAATTTGTGAACTGTTACCGCTTAAACCACGGCGTAGCAAACGTGCCGGTGTTTGTGGACAAGTACCTAAACCAGATGAAAATAGGGCCGGTTTCCGTGAATACCTTTTATCATCTGTGCGGACAGACCATGCTTCTGTCGGTACTCTGCGCCGGAATTGCGGTCTGCCGCAGCATCACGAAAAGCGCCGGTCTGTTTGCCGTTCTTCCTTATTATATAGTCAGTTTTCTGGGATTGTATCTGCATTTTGCCGTATCGGCGGTCATGGATATCCGGGGCAGGCGCCGGGTGTTGAAAATTAATCTTGTGGATTTTCTGGAAAACCATATGTCCATGCAGCTTGCGGAAGCGGAGCTTACGGAGGAGGCGGAAGAGGCGCAGGATATCCGGACGATACAGAAAACGGAGGGAAGAGTAAAACCTAAGACAACGGCTGTCGCAAGAGAGGAAGAACCGGAGCCGCAGGAGGCATTTTCTTCCATGAACGAAAAGGAGCTGGAGGAGCTTTTAAAGGAGTTTCTCACGCTGTAGAAAGCATAATAGGATGGAAGTATGTATTTGCGCCATAATCGGATATCAATTTCTTGCATTTCTACTCTTATTTTGCGCAATTTTCTCTCATTTTTGCGCAACTTTACCTTGAATTTTGCATATAATTCTGCTACACTTGGGTTTGGTTAATTTAGGAACGCCTTTTGAACAAGGGAAAGGAAGTAATGATATGAGTACAAAAGTTACATTTGACTATGGTAAGACAAGTCCTTTCATTTCTGCAGGAGAGATTGAAAAGATAAAGAAGCAGACTCTGGATGCAAAGGAGGTTCTGCTTTCTAAAAGCGGTGCAGGCAACGACTTTTTAGGCTGGATTGACCTGCCCGTTAATTATGACAAGGAAGAGTTTGCAAGAATCAAAGAAGCAGCAAAGAGAATCCAGGCCGATTCCGATGTCCTTTTAGTAATCGGTATCGGCGGTTCCTACTTAGGAGCACGCGCAGCCATCGAATCGTTAAGACACAGCTTCTACAACATGGTAGACAAGAGCATCCGCAAGACACCGGAAATTTATTATGTAGGAAACTCCATCAGCTCTACCTATATTAAGCACCTTATGGATGTAGTGGGAGACAGAGATTTCTCCATCAACATGATTTCCAAGTCCGGTACCACCACAGAGCCCGCTATCGCGTTCCGTGTATTCAAGGAAATTTTGGAAAAGAAATACGGCAAGGAAGAGGCTGCAAAGCGTATTTACGCAACCACCGACAAGGCGAAGGGAGCCCTGAAGCATGTAGCGGATGAAGAAGGTTACGAAACCTTTGTTGTTCCCGATGATGTAGGCGGACGTTTCTCCGTTCTGACCGCAGTAGGTCTTCTTCCCATCGCAGTCAGCGGCGCCGATATCGACAAGCTGATGGAAGGTGCTGCAAGCGGCAGAAAGCTTGCTCTGGAAAATGATTTTGAAGAAAATGATTCTCTGAAATATGCGGCACTCCGCAACATTTTATTAAGAAAAGGCAAGAAGGTTGAAATCCTGGCAAACTATGAACCCTGCCTGCACTATGTTTCCGAATGGTGGAAGCAGTTGTTCGGCGAAAGCGAAGGCAAGGATCAGAAGGGTATATTCCCCGCAAGTGTGGACCTTACCACAGACCTGCACTCCATGGGACAGTTCATCCAGGACGGTTCCCGCATTATGTTTGAAACCGTTATGAACGTAGAAACCCCGAAGGAAGAGCTTACCATCAACGAAGAGCCGGTTGATCTGGACGGTCTGAACTACTTAGCAGGCAAGACGGTTGATTTCGTAAACAAGAGCGCAATGAACGGTACCATTTTGGCACATACCGACGGCCAGGTTCCCAACTTCATCGTAAATATCCCCGAAATCAACGAATTCTACTTAGGACAGTTGTTCTATTTCTTCGAGTTTGCATGCGGTGTCAGCGGATACTTAAACGGTGTAAATCCTTTCGATCAGCCCGGTGTGGAAAGCTACAAGAAGAACATGTTCGCACTGCTCGGAAAGCCCGGCTACGAAGAACGCAGGGCAGAACTTCTTCCCAGATTATAAGCTATACAATTTAAAAAAAATGCATTATAATAAAACGCAGGTGTCTCGGCATCTGCGTTTTATTGCACTATAGGAAATTTCGTTGAATTGGCCTAAACACCTGATTTGATAATAGAATGGGGAAAGGAATAAATCTTATGGATAAAGTAAAGATTGTCATATTAGAAAGGAACAGTGTCGGTGTGGACACACCGGTAGACTGCTTTGAAGAGCTGGGCGAGGTTACCTGCTATCCCAACACCACCACGGCAGAGGAAGTAAGAGAGCGCACGAAGGATGCGGATATTATAGTGGCAAATAAGGCGCGCCTGAATGAGGAGTCCTTAAGGGAGTCCCCCGATGTAAAGCTTATCTGCGAATTTGCCACCGGTTTTGACAACTGCGATCTTACTTATTGCAACAGCCGTGGTATCAAGGTTGCCAATGTGGCGGACTACTGCACGGATATGGTAGCACAGCATACATTTACCCTGATGCTTACCCTTTTGCAGAAGCTTCCCCATTATGATGAATATGTAAAATCCGGTGCCTATGCAGCGCAGGACCGTTTTTCCAATTTTGATGAGCCATTTACGGAGCTGGCCGGCAAGACCTGGGGCATCGTGGGCATGGGACATATCGGCAAAAAGGTGGCGCAGATTGCCACTGCCTTCGGCTGCCGCGTGATTTTCCATTCCGTAACCGGCAAGAGTACCGTCACAGAATACGAACAGGTGGACAAGGATACTCTGTTAAGAGAAAGCGATTTCCTTTCCCTGCACTGCCCGCTGAGCGATTTAACCCGGGATTTTATTGACAAAGAAGCGCTCCGGAAAATGAAAAAAACCGCAGTGCTTGTGAACGTGGCAAGAGGCCCCGTGGTGAACAATGCCGATTTGTACGATGCTCTGATGAATGGGGAAATCATGGCAGCAGGCTTAGACGTACTGGAAAAGGAGCCGCTGCAGCTTTCCAATCCTTTGAGTAAAATTAAGGACAGCAACCGGTTAATCATTACGCCGCATCTGGCATGGGCAAGTGTGGAAGCACGTTTCCGCTGCGTGAACGAAGCATACTTAAATGCGAAGGCATTTTTGAACGGAGAGCCGCGCAATATAGTGAACGCGTAGATACCGACAGAAAAGAAAGAGGATGAATATGATAAATAAGTGCAAAGAATTGATGATAAAGTACCGGGAAATTCTGGTTTACCTCATTGTGGGTGTGCTCACCACCATCGTTTCCTGGGTGGTATGCTTTTTGCTGAAGCTCCCGCTTGACCCCACTGTCACCTGGCAGAATTTTGTAATCAACACCGGCGGCTGGCTTGCCGGCGTACTGTTTTCCTATCCACTGAACCGGAAATTGGTGTTCAAGAGCACCAATCCCCATGTGGTAAAGGAGTTTTTACAGTTTGCCGGTTCCACCGTATCCACCTGGCTGCTTGATATCGTCATCATGGAAGTAACGGTCAACGTGCTTCACATGGATTACTGGATTGCCAAGATTTTCATTTCCGCAGTTTTAGTTACCATTATCAACTATGTGCTGCGTAAAGTCCTGATTTTTAATAAGAAGAAATAGAGTTTATTTACCAAATCCGAATAAGCCTTTCTTTTCGTAGGGCTCTGCCTCTACGGAAAGAAGCTTGTAACCGGTGGGTTCCATTACTTCCTGCAGCTTTGCTTCGTCTAAAGGCTCTTCGCTGATAATCTCGCATTCGCCCTTGGAATGGGAAGAATTTACCTTCTTTACCTTGAATGCCTGGCGAATCGCATCGTTTACATGGGATTCACACATCCCGCACATCATACCGTCAATTTTTAATGTTGTCTTTGTCATAGTTTTTTCTCCTTTTTTATTTTTACTATATGGTTATTGATATAACTTACAGAAATTTAACCGCAGGGCATTGGATACCACACAGAAGCTGGAAAGGCTCATGGCTGCGGCGCCGAACATGGGATTTAAGGTAAGCCCCAGACTTACAAATACGCCGGCTGCCAGAGGGATACCGATGATATTGTAAATAAATGCCCAGAACAGGTTCTCATGGATGTTGCGGAGAGCGGAGCGGCTTAATTTGATTGCTGCGGGCACATCCGCGAGGGTGCTCTTCATCAGCACCACATCCGCTGCGTCAATGGCTACATCTGTACCGGCGCCGATGGCAATGCCGATATCGGCAGAGGTAAGAGCGGGTGCATCGTTGATGCCGTCACCCACCATGGCAACCTTGCCTTTTTTCTTAAGGTCGCGGATAACGGCTTCCTTGCCGTCCGGCAGAACACCGGCAATGACTTCGTCCACACCGGCTTCGATACCGATAGCTTTCGCACTTCTTTCGTTGTCGCCGGTCAGCATAACCACATGGATACCCATGCTCTGCAGTCTTTTAATAGCAGCGGGACTGTCCTCACGGATGGCGTCCGCAACAGCGATAAAGCCTAAGAAGCGGCTGCCTTTTAAGAAGGCAAGAGGTGTTTTGCCCGCTGAGGCAAGCTCGTCTGCTTTCTTTTTGTCTGCCTCGGAAACAGAGGTCCGGCTTTCCAAAAATTTCACGCTGCCGCCGCAGAGGGTTTCACCCTGCAGGGAAGCGGTCAGGCCGTTGCCGGGGAGAGCGGTGAAATCGGAAACATCGTCCGCTTTGAGAGCATGCTCTGTGCCGTAATCACAGACGGCTTTTGCCAGAGGATGCTCACTTTTCTGCTCCAAAGAGAAAGCGGTCTGTAAAAGCTCTTCTTCGGAAACACCGTCAGCCGGGCAGATATCGGTGACCTTCGGTTCTCCTTTGGTGATGGTGCCGGTTTTATCCAGGGCAATGATTTTGACCTTGCCGGCTTCTTCCAGGGAAACGGCAGTTTTAAAGAGAATACCGTTTTTGGCGCCCAGACCGTTGCCAACCATAATGGCGACGGGAGTGGCAAGTCCCAGCGCACAGGGGCAGCTTATAACCAGAACGGAGATGGCGCGGGCAAGCGCATAGGGGAAGGTCTGCCCGATAAGCAGCCAAACAATCAGGGTAATCAGGGAAATGGTCATAACCACCGGCACAAAAACACCGGAAACCTTATCCGCAATTTTCGCAATGGGAGCTTTGGTGGCGGAAGCATCCTTCACCATTTTGATAATCTGGGAAAGGGTGGTGTCTTCCCCGACACGGGAGGCTTCGCATGTTAAAAATCCGGACTGGTTTATGGTGGCGGCGGAAACCATGTCGCCCGTTACCTTGTCCACGGGAACGCTTTCCCCGGTGAGAGCCGCTTCGTTTACGGCTCCGCTGCCGTTCGTCACGATGCCGTCCACGGGAATGCTCTCGCCGGGACGCACCACAAAAATGTCACCTTTCTTAACCTGCTCAATGGGAACCGTCACTTCCCTGCCGTCCCGGAGGAGTATGGCGGTCTTAGGAGCCAGCTTCATAAGGCTCTTTAAGGCGGAGGTGGTCCTGCCTTTGGAATGGGCTTCCAGCATTTTACCTAAAGTAATCAGGGTTAAAATCATGGCGGCGGACTCAAAATAAAATTCGTCCATCAGCACCATGATGCGGTCCATGTCCATTTTTACATAGGCATCCGACATCATAAACAGGGCAGCTACGCTCCAGATAAAGGAAGCGGAGGAGCCTAAGGCAACCAGCGTGTCCATGTTGGGAGCACGGTGCAGGAGTCCCTGAAAGCCGCTGATGAAAAACCGCTGGTTAATCACCATGATAATGCCGGCAAGCAGAAGCTCGATGAGTCCCATTGCCATGTGGTTGTCTGCGAGGAAGGACGGCAGCGGCCATCCCCACATCATATGTCCCATGGAAAAGTACATGAGAATTAACAGAAAAATCAGGGAGGCGATAAAACGCTTCCTGAGAGCAGGCGTTTCCGTATCCTTTAATTCATCGGCTTCCTCGGAAACGGAAGCATTCTTTTTATCTAAGGAAGCCTTGTATCCGGCTGCCTTTACGGCTGCCATGATATCTTTGGGAGAGGCAGTTCCTTCCACTCCCATGGAATTGGTCAGCAGATTGACGGCGCAGGTCGTAACACCCGGTACCTTGGAAACCGCTTTTTCCACGCGGGCACTGCAGGCTGCACAGTGCATGCCGCTTACATGATATTGTTCCATATAGTATCCTTCCTTTTCTATAAAATAGGTCATTTCCGTAAATAAGCTGACCGGCTACCGCATCAGCTTCTGCAGCGTTGTAACCAGTTCGTCAATCACTTCATCCTTGCCGTCACGGATATCCCTGGCAACACAGGTGTGGATGTGGCTGGCAAGGAGTTCTTTATTAAAGGCATTGACGGCGGCGCTGACGGCAGCGGACTGGGTTAAGATATCGTTGCAGTACGCATCGTCCTCGATCATGGACTGGATGCCACGGATTTGTCCTTCTATTCTTTTCAGACGGTTTAAAAGCTTTTTTTTCTGCTCCTCCGTCCGCATGGTATTTTTATCGCTGCAACAACAGTGTCTGTTATTTTCGCTCATAATAATCCTGACTCCTCCTGAATGGTGCTGTATACCCTGCCGGGGTATCTAAAAGATATACCCCCACGGGGTATTTGTCAAGAAAAATAAATTCATTTTTGCACATCTTTCAGGTGATTTTGCAAAAGCTATTGGAAGATTTTTTTCGGTGTGTTATAATTTTTAAGTTAATGAAAAGAGAGGATGAATACGTATGCTTCCATATTTTTTCCCGGATAAACTTCCGGTTATTGCGTTTGCGGGCATTCTTTTTACCTTTGCGGCTACTTGTATTTTTATCAGTAAGTTTGCGGGATTTCTGCCAAAGGATCAGGGCAGGGAATTCGCCGTGGACGGCAAAAAATCCGCCGGCAAACCGAGAGGAGCGGGCATTATCTTTGTACTGGTATTTGCGGTGTGCACACTTTTGTTTTCCGATATCAGCCTTGAGCTCTGCATTTACCTGATACTGACCGTTATCGAAATGCTGACCGGCTTTTTTGATGATACGGCGGAAAAACCATGGGGAGAGTGGAAAAAAGGTATTTTGGATTTATTGGTGGCAGTGGCGGTTTCCGCTACCTACATTTATTACAACGGTTGCGGCATTACCTTCTTCGGTATGAATTTTACCCTTCATCCGGCGATATTTATGATTTGCGCCATCATTCTGGTATGGGTGTCCATCAATGTGACGAACTGCGCCGACGGCGTGGACGGGCTCTCCGGTACGCTTACCATTGTGACTCTCACGACGATTTATCTGATTGGAAAATTATTGAATACGGGAAATGATCTGTATTTTTCCATACTTTTATTCATAGCATGTATTTTGGGATACCTGTGGTACAACGCAACACCCAGCCGGCTTTTGATGGGGGATGCGGGTTCCAGGGCCATGGGTGTTTTTATCAGTATTGCCGCCTTAAAGACGGGAAGCCCGTTCCTGTACATTCCGGCTGCTTTTATGCTGATTGCGGATGGCGGACTGGGGCTGCTTAAGGTTTCCCTGATCCGTGTCTTTAAGATTCATATTTTAAGAAATACATTAACACCGCTTCATGATCACGTAAGAAAAAAGAAAGGCTGGTCCAATACGCAGACTGTATTCCGGTTTGCCATCCTGCAGATTGTAATATCTGCGGCTGTCATATACGGTCTGCAGCTCGTCTTAAAGTAAAACAGTTAGTATGGGGATCGGAAAAGGAAAATAAATATGGGGAAATATTCAGAGGGAAAAGATTATAAGGTTATTGCGTTTATCGTTGCTTTTTTTCACAATGACGAGCGCATGGATATGATACGGGCGGTAGCAAGGGAATGCGGAAAGCATAACTGCAAGGTTGTGTTTTATTCCACTTTGTCCGATTTTTACAATCATGACCTGACGGATATGGGAGAAAAGAAGATTTTTGATGCCGTGTCCGTGGAGAGGTACGATGCGGTTGTACTGATGGCAGAGTCTTTCAAGCAGGATGAGGACTACCTGCGTATGGTAAAGAAGGCGCAGGAGGCAGGAGTGCCGGTTGTCAGTGTGGACAAGGAGCTGACAGGCTGCATCAATATCCGCTTTGATTATAAAAGCGTTTTCCGGGAGATTGTGGAGCATATGATAGAATACCACGGTTACCGGAAAGTGAATTTTATTGCCGGTTTCCGGAATAACACTTTTTCAGACGATCGTCTTGCGGTTTACCGGGAGGTGCTGGAACGAAACGGCATTCCGTATGACCCAGAGCGGGTTTATTACGGTGAATTCTGGAGTGAACCGACCCTGCAGGCCATGGATGAGATGGGGAAAAAGGGTTTCGATGATATAGATGCCATAATCTGTGCTAATGATATTATGGCGATTGTGGCGGGCAATTACCTGATGGAGCACGGCTACCGTATTCCGGAAGATATTGCGGTCAGCGGTTTTGACGGTATCCGCATGGAGAAATACTGTGTTCCCCGACTGACGACGGGAATATACAATCTGGAAGGCTTCATTAACACATTTTTTCATATTATTGATGAGGAGCTACAGAAAGAGGACCGTCCGAAGGACTGGACGATTTACAACAAAATGCAGCTGGGAAGATCCTGCGGCTGTGACGGTGTCCTGCCGGAGCACGCTGCCTTTGAAATGGTACAGTTAAAACAGGCCATGGATTCGGAGATTAAATTCCAGGGAACCATGGGTCAGATGGTTACCAATTTTGCCAACATGGAGAGCGATACCAGAGTTTTCCTGGAAATGCCCCAGTATATTAAGGACATGCGGTATAAGGATTTCTGGTATTGCATGAATGTTCTTGCATTTAAAGCAGAGGACACCAATTACGCCGCAAAAATGAAAGTTATGCATTACCACTGTTCGGAAACAGAGGGAACCGGCGGCGAAAAAAACATTGACATGGATTTCGGGGAGCTGATACCGGATCTGGATACTTACCTACAGACGACGGATTACCTGCTGGTCATGACCATGCATATGGAGGGGAAAACTACCGGTTATACAGTGCTGAACTTCGATATAGAAAAATTCTGGGCAACCGCCTATGCTACTTTTCTGGTGAATTTCCGCCATCTGCAGGAAATGCGGAATACATATCGCATGATGCTGGATACCTACCAGAAGGATCCGCTGACCGGACTCTACAACAGAACAGGATTTTACCATGTGGTACAAACACTGATGGTAAATTCCTCCGATCTGGAAATGAGTGTTATCATGATGGATATGGACCACCTGAAAATGATCAACGATAACTTCGGACACATGGAAGGGGATTACGCACTGCAGACCCTGGGAAATATTGTGAAGAACAGCGTTGGACAGGAACTGGCTGCCCGCATCGGTGGAGATGAATTTTTAATTGTGATGACCGGGGAGAGTACATCGGAGCGCGCAGAGGCGATTGCCAACACGGTGAGAGAGGGTATCCGGCAGCACAATCTGCAGCACCCTGACAAGGGGTACGAGCTGCAGGCGAGCATCGGCACCTATACCAACCACATAGGCAACCATATGCTGGACTACTTTATGAAAAAAGCGGACGATGTTATGTATGCCATCAAATACAGTCACCACAGGAAAGTGCCTGTGACACAGGAACCGTAAAAAAATACCGGGCATTCTGCCCGGTATTTTTTTGCCCTGAAACATCATACATATGTATAGACAGTGTGTTTGCAGGGTATGGCATGTTAAATTATATCTGGGCTTTTATGATTTTGGTGGGGATAGTCTATGCGGCGTTTACCGGCAATATGGCAGCCGTGACGGATGCGGCGCTTTCCTCCGCCGGAGAAGCGGTTTCATTGTGCATTACCATGGCAGGTGTAATGGCATTGTGGATGGGACTGATGAAAATTGCGGAAAAATCGGGGCTGATTGCCCGGCTTACCACCGGAATACAGCCCTTATTATCCTTTCTTTTTCCGGATATTCCGAAAAAACATGAGGCAAGGCAGTATATTGCCACCAATTTCATTGCCAATATATTAGGGCTTGGCTGGGCATGCACCCCGGCGGGCCTGAAAGCCATGGAGGCGCTGGCAAAGCTGGAAGAAGAGCGCGGCACGCCCGGCTTCGGAAACCGGAGCAGCAGCGCCGGATATGCGGGAGAAAGAAGCATCGCTTCGGGACTGGAAACAGGATGCAGCGGGGAGCGTGTGGCGAGCCGGGAAATGTGCACGTTTCTTATTTTGAACACTTCGTCCCTGCAGCTCATTCCGGTGAATATGATTGTGTACCGCACCCAGTACGGCAGCGCCAGTCCCGCCGCCGTTATTGCACCGGCTATTCTGGCTACCTTTGTCAGTACCGCAGCGGCGATTGTGTTCTGCCTGTTTTTCGGCAGACGGCAGAAAAGGAGATAACCATGGCAAATGTCTTTGCAAATTTTTCCGGCATCATTATACCGGTTGTTATTTTTTACATAGTTGCACAGGGGATTTTCTCGAAAATCAAAGTATATGAAGAATTTATAGAAGGAGCTAAGGACGGGTTGAAAACAGTGGTTCAGATTTTACCCACTCTGGTGGGGCTGATGGCAGGTGTCGGGGTGCTGCGTGCTTCCGGCTTTATGGGGGCGCTTGGCAGGCTGCTTGGCGGCGTGACGGAGCATATCGGCATTCCGGCGGACATTGTGCCCCTTGTACTGGTGAAGATGTTTTCTTCTTCGGCGGCAACCGGACTGGTGCTGGATATTTTCAAGACCCACGGCACGGATTCTTACATCGGCATGCTCACTTCCATTCTGATGAGCTGCACGGAAACGATTTTTTACACCATGTCCGTGTATTTTCTGGCGGCAAAGGTAACTAAAACACGGTATACGCTTGCCGGCGCCTTATTTTCGTCCTTCGTGGGACTCATAGCCAGCGTCATTCTCACGGGCTGGATATGCTGAAAGCGGAAGATACTGAAAAAGCGGGGCAGATGTCCCGCTTAGATGAGTCCGTAGGTTCTTAAAAGGAACAGCCAGACGGTAATGGAAAAAGAACTTAAGAAGGTGGTGGAAACCACCACACTGGAGGTTAACGTACCGTCATGCCCCATGTTTTTAGCCATAATATAACAGCTTACGGTGGTAGGCGCTCCCAGCATAATGAGAACGGCTACCATTTTTTCGTCCCGGAAACCGAGCGCCGCCGCTATGGGAAGCAGAAGGGCGGGCTGGATAATCAGCTTTATTAAGGAAGAAACAATGGTGGGGCGGATTTGCTTTATGGCTTTTTTTCCCTCAAAACCGGCACCCAGACCGATAAGGGCGAGCGGCGTGGCAAGAACGGAAATATTACTTAAGGTTTTGCCGAGCATGGAGGGAATGGGAAGTCGTATCAGGGATGCCAGCATGCCCAGGGCGATGCCGATGATAATGGGATTGGTGAGAATGCCTCTGACGGACTTCTGCATGGATTTTTTGTTAAGTCCGCCGGAGGACGGACCGGTAAATGAAAGGACAAGCACCGCCGCAATGTTGTAAAGCGGAACGGTGCCGATAATCATGAGGGGCGCCATTCCGGCATTGCCGTAGATGTTCTGGATATAAGCAACTCCCAGCACGGCGGCGCTGCCGCGGTAGGATGCCTGGATAAATTCGCCCATGGTATCTTTATTTTTACAGAAAAAGTGGGAAACAACCCAGATTATCACGATACAGGAGAGGGTGGCAAGGAAACAGTAGAGCACATATGTGGTGTCCCAGACCTTGTAGAAATCCGACTCTGCAATGTCACGGAATAAAAGGACGGGTAGGGTTATCTTATAGTTGAAGCTGTTCAGGGTTTTTACGAAGGGCTCATCCACTACCTTAAGCCGGCGCAGCACATAGCCCAAAACCATCATTAAAAAAACAGGTACCGTTGCATTCAGACTGAAAATCAGATTTTCCATAGCTCTCTCCTCCATGGAGAGTATAGAGGGAAATCCGAGGTTTGTCAACGAAACAGCAGCTCCCGCAGGGTGGTAAAGTCGGCGGGACCGGTTTCCAAAAAGAATTTGTGGAAGCGTAAATCGGAATATTCCTCCTGCCACAGTTCCCGGGCGGTGTCCTGCAGGCGCAGGATTTCCAGATAGCCGATGTAGTATTTCATGTAGTTGGCAGGCTCCTCCGCAATGTATTCGTACACGTTCCGGGCAGTAACGGCATCCGAAATGCCGAGGGAAGAAAGCACATGTGCCACCTGCTCTAAGGAAGCGCCCTCATAGTGAATGGAAAAGTCTAACAGGGCAGAAAGGCAGAGCTGCATTTCCCGGTTGGCTTTTTCAATCCGGCAGCCGTAGGCAAGGTCCTCTGCCCCGTTTTCGGTATACAGTTCCGCTGCATAATCGTAGCCTTTCATTTCCACATAGACCGCCCAGCCCTCCTGATAACCGCCGTACCAAAGGAGTCGGCGCACCGGAGCGGTATCCGACGGCTGTCGGTAACGGGTGCTGTAGACGGATTGGTAAAGGTGTCCCGGGTAGCCTTCGTGGGCAAGGGTGGTGTAAAGCTCCAGCCCCTTCGGCGTACTTTTTTCATTGATGTAAATCACATTGTTTTCCGTATCATCCAGAGGCGGCGTCAGGTAAAAGGCAGGCGCACAGTAGTCTTCAAGTGCCGGGGAAACGGTTTTGACCGCCGCACCGGGCAGGGCGGCAGAGCTTCCGAAAAGGGAAGATACTTTTGTGGAGGGAAAAACGGGAAAATCCTCCTGCATCCTTTTCTGCAAATCGGCAAGCATGGCATCCGCATCCTTTAAGGGAAAAGCATTCTCCTTACGAGCGGACAGCCAGAGCACGGCAGCATTGTCCCGCTCCCTAAGCAGGCTCTGCATTTCCCGGTAAGAGGTTTCAAAGCGGGTATACAGAAGGGCTTTCACCTCTGCCATGCTGAGGGAGGAGCCGGTGCTTTTTTCAAAAAGCCAGGTATAATAACCGGTGCCCTGCGGCAGATAATACAAACCGGTGGGAATGGTTTCCCGTTCGGTGACAAGTCCGGCAAGACCTGTGGATAAATTGCGGTAGGCGGGCAGCATGACGGTGGATAACAGTTCGTTGTTTTCCTTTATGTAACGCACGGCTTCCTCATCCGACAGGATGCCGGCGGAAGCTAAGGCGGCTACCCGTTCTTCAAAGGTGGTCTGCAGAAAATGACTGCCGTCAGCAAGCGCTTCTTCCGATAAGATGGTATTGCACTGTTCTGCCACTTTTAAGAGGGAAGCATCCGCCTGGGGAATACCGGCATCTTTTTTCTCCGTTTCATAGGTGAGCAGGGAAGAAAAATAAGCGCCGGTCTGGGAAAGCAGGGACAGGTAATCTTCCACGTCCCGTTTGTCGCGGAAGGTGTATTCCGCTAACAGAATGGGCAGCTCCGACTGCATGCCGGAGGAAGGGGAAAGAGGCTCCGCATAGTAGGGAAAGTCATAGCCCTTCCGGGACAGGGACAGCGACCGGGAAAGCAGAAGACAAGCATAGGCGGAGTCTTCGTCCAGCTTTTCCGGGGAAACGGAGGAAAGCGCAGCCAGATACCGGTCCAAATCTCTGCGGGCTTCTTCCTCCGATGCCTGCGAATAACAGGACAGGACGGGAGTGTATTCCGATATGCCTAAGTTTTTCGGCACGGCAACCGTATAGTGCATATTTAAGGTGTTCGCCGTCATTTCCTTTTCAAACATTTCTTTGGAAAAAGCATCGAAGCGTTTCTGGTCCTTCCCGGATGAAAAGAGAAAAAAGGCGGAAAGAAGCAGGGCAGGGATGAGAAGAAGGGGAAAAACTTTTTTAAGGGACAATCTATGTAACATATCATTTCCTATATATAAAAACTGTGTCTGTTTAATATATGAAAAAGAATACGCCATATGCCACTTCTCTTCCTAAAACTGAAAGATGCAGAATATTTCCCTGTAATTCATAGAATTCATGAGGTCGGTTCCTGTTGAAGAAAGAAAAAAAGTATGGTAAAGTATAAGCGATTATTAAAGTAAATCCACAGAAAGGCATGGGTAAAAACATGAATAATTTAGAACTGCAAAAAATGGCAAATGAAGTCCGTAAAGGTATTATCACCGCAGTTCATGCTGCAAAAGCAGGACATCCGGGCGGATCATTGTCAGCCGCAGACATGTTCACATATCTTTATTTTGAAGAAATGAACATTGATCCTGCAAATCCCGATATGGAAAACAGAGACAGATTTGTACTGTCCAAGGGACACACCGCTCCCGGTCTTTACGCGACACTGGCAGAGAGAGGATTCTTTCCGGTGGAAGACCTCCCCACACTGCGTCATTTAGGTTCTTATTTACAGGGACATCCCTGCATCCACATTCCCGGCGTGGATATGTCCTCCGGATCTCTCGGACAGGGCATTTCCGCAGCAGTCGGTATGGCGCTCGGCGCAAAGCTGGACAATAAGGATTTCCGTGTATACACACTTCTTGGCGACGGAGAAATTCAGGAAGGACAGGTATGGGAAGCAGCTATGTTTGCAGGACACAGAAAACTTGACAACCTCTGCGTCATCGTTGACAACAACAACCTGCAGATTGACGGACCTGTTGATGAGGTCTGCTCTCCTTATCCCATTGACAAGAAATTTGAAGCCTTCAATTTCTATGTCATCAACATTGATGCCCATGATTTTGACCAGATAAGAAGCGCCATGAAGGAAGCAAAAGAAATGAAGGGCAAGCCGACCTGCATTATCATGCACAGTGTAAAGGGCAAGGGTGTATCCTTCATGGAAAACAATGCAGACTGGCACGGCAAGGCTCCGAACGACGAAGAGTATGCGGTAGCTATGGCAGATTTAGAGAAGATTGGCGAAGAACTTGAGAAAGCAGGTGAACAGTAATGGCAGATGTAAAGAAGATTGCAACCAGAGAAAGTTATGGCAACGCCTTAAAAGAACTTGCGGAAGAATTTCCCAACTTAGTAGTTCTGGATGCCGACCTGGCAGCCGCTACCAAGACCGGTATTTTCAAGAAAGCATATCCCGACAGACACATTGACTGCGGTATTGCGGAAAGCAACATGATGGGCATTGCGGCAGGACTTGCTACCGTAGGCAAAATTCCTTTCGCCAGCTCCTTTGCCATGTTCGCAGCAGGACGTGCTTTTGAACAGGTACGCAACTCCATCGGTTACCCGCATCTGAATGTAAAAATCGGGGCAACACATGCCGGTATTTCCGTCGGCGAAGACGGTGCAACCCACCAGTGTAACGAAGACCTGGCGCTGATGCGCACCATTCCCGGAATGGTTGTTATGTGTCCTTCCGATGATGTGGAAGCAAAGGCAGCCGTTCGTGCGGCGCTGGAATACGAAGGCCCCGTATATATCCGTTTCGGCCGTGCAGCCGTTCCCGTAATCAACGACAGACCCGAATACCATTTTGAAATCGGCAAGGGTGACGTTGTAAAGGAAGGTAAGGATGTTACCATCGTGGCAACCGGTATCTGCGTAGATTCCGCACTGGGCGCCGCTGAACTTTTGAAGGCAGAAGGCATTGATGCGGAAGTGGTAAACATCTGTACAATCAAGCCTCTGGATGAAGAGCTTATTGTAAAGAGTGCAAAGAAGACCGGTAAGGTCGTTACCGTAGAAGAGCATTCCGTAATCGGTGGATTAGGCAGCGCCGTATGCGATGCCCTCTGCAAGTCCTACCCGGTTCCCGTATGCAAGATCGGTATGCAGGATGTATTCGGCGAGTCCGGTCCCGCAGCTGCTCTGATTGAAAAGTACGGTCTGGATGCCAAGGGTGTCTGCAAGTCCGTAAAAGAATTCATAGGCAAATAAATTTTTCCATAAAAAACCTTCTTTGTTGCGTATCTATAGTAAAGAATGATAGAATATGCGCAAGGGAGGTTTTTTTATGAAGAAAAAAATGTTGACGAGTCTGCTCTGTATAGGTATGGTGGCTGCACTGGCAGCCTGCGGCACGGATATGCAGCCCATAGAGGGAACAAATGCCGGTGATGACCCGGAACGCAATGTGCTTCCGGTGGCACCAATCGGAACGGATATAGGGGAAGAGGAAATGAGCGGAGAAAAAGAAATCACGGCAGAGGAAATGGCACAGCTTAAGAACGGCATGAACGGCTTTGCGTTCCGTCTGTACGATGCCCTGCCCGGGGATGGCAACCGCTTTTATTCTCCCTACAGTCTCTGCAGTGCACTTGCCATGCTGAATGTGGGCGCAGACGGAGAAACAAAAAAAGAAATAGAAGAGACGCTGGGCATTACGGATTTTGAGGAATGGAATAAAGAAATGCAGGCGTACTTATCCAAAAACTGGACAGATGACACGTTTGTCACAACGGCAAATTCCCTGTGGATGACAAAGGACGGCATCTGGGCGGAAAACATGGAGCAGGATTTTGCTACACCTGTCAAGAGGTATTATAAGGGCGAAGTCTACGAAGCGGATTTTGCTTCCCAGCCGGAATCGGTAGTAAAGGAAATCAATCAGTGGACAAGTGAAAAAACAGAAGGCATGATTGAAAAAATAGTATCGTACATTCCGGAAGATACGGTTCTGATGCTTTTAAATGCCGTTTACTTTGAAGGAAAATGGGAGATTCCCTTTGACAAGGACGATACCTATGAAGGTACCTTTCATGGTAAAGATGCGGACAGCACCGTGGATATGATGCGCATGTACGGTGAAAGATTCCGGTATATGGACAACGGCAGCATCAAAGGCATCAGCATACCCTACGAAGGTGGCAGTGTGCAGATGAAAATTTTCCTGCCATCGGACGAAAATGCCTACATCGGGGATTTGCTGAAGAATTTGTCTGCGGAAGAAAAACAGGAGCTCTTAGACTCCCTGGACAACGGCTCCTATGAGGACATTGCCCGGCTGGAGATGCCGAAATTTACCGACGAAGAAGAACTGGAAGGTCTGGACGGCATTTTACAGGATATGGGTATACGGTCTGCCTATACGGACGGAGCGGATTTCTCCAAAATTGCGGACGATGTGGCTCTTTCCACCGTTATCCACAAGGCAAAGGTGATTGTGGATGAACAGGGAACAAAGGCAGCAGCCGTAACAGGAGCCATGGTGGAAATGACGGAACTGTTTGAGCCTGAACCGGAAATTACCTTTATCGCAGACAGGCCGTTCTTTTACGTCATAGAGGATGCGGGCACCGGAATGATACTCTTTATGGGCCAGATGAATAACATGAAATAACGGCAGGCAGGGCAGAACTTTCAATTCGGGTTGCCTGAAAAGCTTAATTATGAGGAGAAGGAAATGAGCAAAAGAAAAGGAAATGCAGCATCGGTCGATTTTATTTTAGGACTGGTGTTTTCCATCATCGGAAGTGTTTTTGTCATTGTAGCGGTATGCTTTGCCGTATTTCAGGTACAGTTTGAAAAAGGGGCGGAGGAGACAAATGCGGTGATTACCCGGATAGAAAGCTACCGCGACGGTCAGGGGGACAGCCACCACAATGTCTATATTTCTTATGAAGCAGACGGACAGACCTATGAGGCGGTACTGGAATCTTACGTCAGCAGCTGGTATGAAGGAAAAACCATTGAAGTCCTGGTAAGCAGAGACAATCCGAGAGAGGTAAGGGCGGCAGCAACAAGCTGGCTCTTTGTGCTGATTTTCGGGCTGGTTGGTTTTATATTTGCTGTCATCGGTATTATTATGTCCGTTCTGTATGCGCGGAAAAAGAAGAAAAAGAAATGGCTTAGGAACAACGGCAGAAAGATACAGGCGGAGGTGACCGGCGGTCGTGTCTGCTACAATTATACCGTCAACAACAGACACCCGTTTGCGATAGAATGCCGTTACGAGGATACCGGATACGGACAGGTATATCTGTTCTCTTCTGAGCCGACATGGTTAAATCCCCATAATTATATAGGCAGCTTTGTTACCGTTTATGTGGATCCTTCCGACATGAGCCGGTATTTTGTGGATGCGGACAGCCTGAAGCTTCAGGAAAACAATGCCGTTATTCATGATTATCGCTGATTATTTTGTGAAAATTGCGTGAAAAGACTACCTTTTCTGAAAAAGATAGATTATAATGTTGGGTATGCGAAAAGGAAGGAGATATCCACATGTCACAAAAAGACGTAAAAAAAGAGCAGTCATCCGAAAAGGTGATGACCCGGTACGATAAAAAGGTACAGAAAAGAAAAGAAGAAGCCGAAAGAGCCAAAAAGCAGGCTAAGACAGAAAAAATAATAGGCATTGTGATTGCCGCAGCCATTGTAATCGCACTTGCCATGATTCCCGTGAAATCCTACACGGCAGTACATTCCACATACCTTACGGTAGGCGGACACGACATTACCAGGGTAGAGTTTGACTACTACTACAACCTGGCAAAGAACGATTATCTGAACACCTACAGCAGCTATCTTTCCTACATGGGACTGGATACCACCAAGGATTTTGCAAAGCAGGATTACAGTGATACCATGACCTGGAAGGATTACTTCAGCTCCCTGGCGCTGGAAACCATCAAGCAGAACAAAGCGCTGATTGACACAGCGGAAGCAGAAGGCTTTACCTATGATACCGCCAAGGATGTGGCAGCCTTTGAAAGCTCTGCAAAGGAAGCCGCTTCCAACAGTGATGTCAGCGTGGCGCGTTATTACAAGGCAACCTTCGGTTCCTATGCAACTTTTGCACGCATCAAGTCCTTTGTAGAAGACGGTTATTATGCAAACGCTTATTATAAAAAGCAGTCCGATGAAAAGGCACCTGCGGAAGACGAAATCCAGACCTATTATGAAGAAAACAAGGATACCTATGACAGTGTAGATTATCATATGACGGAAATCGCAGCGGATATCCCGTCCTCCACCGATGCGGACGGCAATGCCGTAGCCGCTACCGAAGAAGAAATTGCCGCCGCCATGGCAGAGGCAAAGACCAAGGCGGATGCAGCACTGGAGACCATCGGTACGGACGGCGAGGCTTATACCGGAAAGCTGAAATCTTCCGTTTTAACCAGACTCGGTGACTGGCTGTTTGATGCAGACAGGACAGAAGGTGACACAACCGTCATCGAAGACACCGACAACCACAAGTACTATGCGCTGCAGTTTGACGGCAGATATCTGGCAGACACCACCACGGCAAACATCCGTGTTATCATGAGCACTACAGTAGCCGGTGAAGATATCCTGAAGGAATACGAAGAGGCCGGTGCAACCGAGGATGCCTTTATTGCCCTGGTTGACAAATACAGCGAAGATACCTACAGCAACAACGACGGCGGTCTTTACAAGGAGCTGATGAGCTCTTCCCTGGACAGCAATCTTTCCGAATGGATTTTTGCAGGACACAAGGCAGGAGACACCACCGCACTGACAGACAACGGAAGCAACTATGTACTTTACTATGTAGGTGACGGCCGTCCCGAATGGCAGGTTAAAATTTCCGAGACCCTGACTACGGAGGCAATGACCACTTACTTAACCGAGTTAAAGTCCGGTTATGAAGTATCCGACCCGAAGGGACATCTGGCTTACTTAAAGAAGCAGGCAGCAGCCGACAGTGAAACCGCTCCCGCAACGACCGAGGACAGCGAGACAACTCCCGCAACCGATGCGGATGGCGAGACAACTCCCGCAACCGATGCGGATGGCGAAACAACTTCCGTTTCCACAGAGGAAAGCGCTGAAGAATAAAGAAAATCCGGTAACGGACAAATAGTAAATGCAAATATTAAAAATGCAGGATGAAAGTCCTGCATTTTTGAGTAAACGGTGTGAAACAGCACCCGCACGGAAAGGCATGGTTTGTATATGGCAGAACCGGAAAAAAATCCCCAGTCCGACTTTATGATGGAAAAAATAAAAGAACGCCCGGTCAATAAGAAGAAGTTATTGCGCAGGACGGTGACCACTGTTGCCATGGCAGTTATTTTCGGCATGATTGCCTGCGTTACCTTTCTGACACTGGAACCGGTCATCAGCAATCTTCTATACCCGGAAGAAAAGCCGGATGCGGTTATTTTTCCGGAGGAACAGGAAGAAATCAGCCCTGAGGATATGCTGGTGGAGGATGCCCCCACGCCCTCCATTCAGGAAGCGGTGGAATCGGTTATTTTAGAGGATGAACAAATCCAGAAGATTCTGGACGAAATCGTTCTTGACAAAAACAATTATGCCCAGCTTTACAATGCCCTTTATGAGTATTCCACGATTTTAAGCGAATACATGGTGGAGGTGACGGCTGTTTCTTCCAACGAGGACTGGCTCAGCGATACTTATGAAAAAGAAGGTAAAACCTACGGTGTAGTCATTGCCAACAACGGGAGAGAATATCTTATTTTAACAGATAGAAATACCGTGAAGCAGGCAGGCATCATCCGGGTTACCTTCCATGACGGCGTGCAGGCCAAGGCGGAGCGTAAGCAGTCGGACGTTCAGACAAATCTGACGGTACTGTCAGTGTCCATGGACGACATTTCCGATGAGAAAAAGGATGACATTAAGATAGCAACCTTAGGCTCGTCCAATTTCCGGCAGGCTGCCGGTACGCCGGTAGTTGCCATGGGAAGCCCTCTTGGAATATCGGGCTCCATGGGATACGGCATGATTGCTTCCTCCGGCATTACATTAAGTAAGGTGGATGCCAATTACAAGATATTTGCCACGGACATTACCGGCAGTGCAAGCGGCATCGGTGTGCTTTTCAATCTGCAGGGACAGATTGTGGGCATCATCACCACGGACCGTTACAGCCCGGACAGTAAAAACATGATTTCCGCCATCGGTATCTCGGAGCTCCGCAAGCTTATTGAAAACATGTCAAACGGCAAGGATGCCGTTTACGTGGGCATCAGCGGAATTGATGTTACTACAGAAGCCCATGAGGAAATGGCAGTACCCTTTGGTGCCTATGTGCGGGAAACAGCCATGGAGTCCCCTGCCATGCTGGCAGGTGTCCAGAAGGGGGATGTCATTGTGGAAATTAACGGAGAGGCAGTGACAAAGTTCTCCGATTATACGGCGATCTTACTGCGCAGCATGCCCGGCGATACCCTGAAGGTGAAGTTCATGCGCTCGGCGCAGGGCGAGTACAGGGAAATGGAAACGGAAATCACCGTCAACGCCGCGAAGAAATAATATCGCCGCGAAAAGTTTGGCGCAAAATATGAGGAAATGGCAGACTGCCGCAGGGCAGTTGAACATAAATATCTACGGAAAGGTTTGGACAATTTTATGAAGTATATTAAGGATTACAAAGAGGGCGACAGAGTTTTTGACATTTATTTATGCAAGCATAAGCAGTCTGCCGTAACAAAGAACGGAAAGCCGTACGAAACCGTGATTTTACAGGATAAAACCGGCACCATTGACGCAAAGGTCTGGGAGCCGAACAGTGCCGGTATCGAAGACTACGATACCCTGGATTACATAGAAGTTTATGGGGATGTGAATAATTTTCAGGGCGCCCTGCAGGTAAATGTGAAGCGCATCCGTGTCTGCAAGGACGGCGAATTTGACCCGGCAGATTATCTCCCGGTCAGCAAAAAAGATAACAACAAAATGTACCAGGATCTTTTAGGACTGGTGGACAGTGTGGAAAATACTTACCTGAAGCAGCTTTTACAGGCATTTTTTGTGGAAGATGAGAAATTCATCAAGAAATTCCGCCGCTCCTCCGCTGCCAAGACCATGCACCACGGCTTTGTAGGCGGTCTTCTGGAGCATTCCTTAAGCGTGGCAAAGATGTGCGATTATCTGTGCGGCTGCTATCCCCTTCTGAAAAGGGATTTGTTAATTACTGCCGCACTGTTCCATGACATCGGCAAGGTAAAAGAAATTTCCCTGTTCCCGGAAAACGATTACACCGATGACGGCCAGCTTTTGGGCCACATTGTGATGGGCTGTGAAATGCTGACGGAAAAAATCAGGGAAATTCCCGATTTCCCGCCCGTGCTGGCTTCCGAACTGAAGCACTGCATTCTGGCGCACCACGGTGAGTATGAGTACGGCTCTCCCAAGAAGCCCGCTCTCTTTGAGGCGGTTGCCTTAAATATGGCGGACAACACGGATGCCAAGATGGAAATGATGACCGAAATTTTCGGCAACGTTTCCGATACCAACTGGCTGGGCTTCAACAGAGTTTTTGAAAGCAACCTGCGCGGCACAAGGATGGAATAGGAAAGAGAACGTGGACGTCCGGCATTTTGAGCGGGCGGTTTACGCCCTGAAAGGAAAAGATTACGATGGCATATGAAAAGAACGATATGGTGACGGTGACCATTGAAGATGTGGGCATGGAAGGAGAAGGAATCGGTAAAATCGATGGTTTTCCCCTTTTTATCAAGGACGCCGTTGTGGGTGATACCGTAGAAGCCAAAATTATCAAAAGTAAAAAGAATTATGCATATGCGAGAGTCGAGAAGGTGGTAACACCTTCTCCTTTTCGTGTAGAGCCGCCCTGCAAAAGCCACAGACAGTGCGGCGGCTGCCAGATTCAGGCGCTTTCTTATGACAGACAGCTTGCCTTCAAACAGGACAAGGTAAGAAACAATCTGCTGCGCATCGGCGGCTTTTCCGAGGCGGAAGTGGACCGGGTGATGGAGCCCGTGGTCGGCATGGAAAATCCGTTGCGTTACCGCAACAAGGCACAGTATCCCTTCGGCACGGACAGGCAGGGCAACCCCATTACCGGTTTTTATGCCGGACGCACCCATTCCATTATTCCCAATACGGAATGTTATCTGGGCAGGGAAGAAAACAGGGAAATCCTGCAAGTTATTCTGGACTACATGAAGGAATATCATGTAAATGCCTACGACGAGGAAACCGGAAAGGGACTTATCCGCCACGCCCTTATCCGCACCGGTTTTTACACCAGAGAAATCATGGTATGCCTTGTAATTAACTATAAAGGGAAGCAGGAAAGCTACCTGCCCAGGCAGGATAAGCTTCTGGAAAAACTGGCGCTTATCAAGGGTATGACAAGCGTGTCAGTGAGCATTAACACGGAAAGAACCAATGTCATTATGGGTAAAGAAATCCACACCATCTGGGGCAGCGATACCATTACGGACAAAATCAGGGTACGCGATACCGGAAAAGTGGACATGCCCTACACCGGAGAGGAGCTGACGTTCTCCATTTCTCCCTTATCCTTTTATCAGGTAAATCCCATGCAGACGGAGAAACTTTACAGTCTGGCATTAGAGTATGCCGGTCTTACCGGAAAGGAAAGTGTCTGGGATTTGTACTGCGGCATCGGCACCATCTCCTTATTTATGGCACTGCGTGCCAAAGAGGTGTACGGCGTGGAAATCATTCCGCAGGCCATTGACGATGCCCGGCAGAATGCCGTCCGCAACCACATTTCCAATGCGGAATTTTTCGTGGGAAAAGCCGAGGAAGTACTTCCTGCCGCCTACGAAAAAGAGGAGAGTCACCCGGACGTCATCGTGGTGGATCCGCCCCGCAAGGGCTGTGATGAAAAGTGCCTGGACACCATGTTAAAAATGGCGCCTTTCCGCATCGTCTACGTGAGCTGTGACTCCGCCACCCTCGCCCGCGACTTAAAGCTGCTCTGCGCCGGCGGCTACCGCCTCGAGCGCGTGCGCCCGGTCGACCAGTTCGCCCATACGGTACATGTGGAGACTATATGTTTATTGTCCAAACTTAATGCGAAGCAACATATCGAGATTAACTTGGATATGGACGAGCTGGATTTGACCGATGCGGAAAAGAAAGCCACCTACCAAGAAATCAAAGATTATGTGTTGGAGCACAGCGGCTTGAAAGTTAGCAGCTTGTATATCGCACAGGTAAAACAGAAGTGCGGTATCATTGAGCGTGAGAACTACAATAAGCCGAAGTCTGAGGACGCTAAACAGCCGCAATGCCCGCCAGATAAAGAAAAAGCAATCAAGGAGGCATTGACGCACTTCGGCATGATTTAAGGAGGGCGGATATGACGTATTTGATTTCTTGTGAGTTCAACATGGATACCGCTTGTGTGGAACTGAAATTCAACGACGGCAGTATGATTGCCATTGACACCATTGCCGTGGAGAACGAGGTTGCCGACAATATGTATCAGCGGTCAGAGTTGGACTGGCTGATCTACAATGCGCCGTTGGAGTACGCCGATCTGATACTGAACGGCGATCCGGAGAAGTATCTGAAAGCGGTCACGCAGTATAAGCCGTTGGATAGCTGACATGGAAACAGCCCGTAGGACGTCAAAATCCTACGGGCTGTGTTTTCAGCCATATTTTAACTGTATTATCTTCTGTAATTCACAACCTCACCTGTTTTCTCCTGGCTAATCAGCATTCCAGAAGTATCAAAAGTGTATCTGAATACATAGCTTGTGCCGCCAATTGTGAAGGAACTTGTTGCGGGAGAGAAGAATGTGGAGGTAATGCTTTCTACATCCCAAAGTAGATTTCCCGTATCACTCACAGAAAGCTTTCCACCAAGAGACCCGTTGACAGAGTAGTATTCTTGGGGTTTCCCTGCATTAGGCTCACATACCAACAACATTGCGGTGTAGTTGTCCCGTACCATAGGCGTCAGTTCATCACTGGAAATTTCCCAGATGTTATTATCAAACAGATAATTCAATACTCCGGCAATTTCATATCTACCGCCTGCACTCTGATCTTCATTAGCAAGTCTCGGAACAGCGTACGCAGACAAATAGATATTTCCGTTATATTCAATCATATCGGTAATGTAATAGTAAGAATCTTCATCGCCATAGGAGAAGGACTCTGTAATATTACCTTCGCGGTCAACCTTAACGATTTTTGCGTGCTCATTCGTCATATAGCTACCGAGCTGAACCATGTAACCATCTTCAAACCGAGCTGCATTCCAAATCCCGTAGTTACCTACTTCGGTTTTATGGAAGTAGGTTTCTTTTCCATCCACCGTATACTGGCTAAGACAGAAATATTTCAGATCACCACGGCTGATTACGGCATAGCTGCCATCAGCATTTTCCAAAACGGAAGCGATGTATTCATCGTCAAATCCGTTATTGAGCATGTGTTTCCAAACGAGATTACCATCTAAGTCGATTTTAGCCATCCATGCATGGGAAATTTGAGTACTGGACCAAGTGTCGGTTCTACCGTAGGCAATTACACCATCCGATACGATGCTATAATCTTCAATCCAAAAATCGGAAATAGAAACACTCCAAAGCAAGTTATCTCCATCGTATTTCTCGAGATAGCTCTTATCGTGCACCTCTAAGCCAAGAGATTCATCTTCTTTGTATTCCGAATGGTATTTATAGTGTACGCCTGTTTGTGTGGCACCAATAAAACCACCGGTATAATTTTTATAATTCCAAAGATTTTCAATATCCTCTGGTGTTGGATTGTCTTGAACAATCTCGTAACCACCGATATTATCGGAAGAAATACTGTTTCGAATCACTTCGGCGGTCTTAGAATAAGTGAACGACTTCGTTGTAATATCACGATACACTTCCTTAATCTCACCACGAGTAAGTCCTTCCGTAGACATACCATAGTCATTAAAGAATTGAACAGCAGCTTTATATTCCTTTGCTTCAGCAACAACCGCAAAGGAACCGAAGCAAACGGACAGGACTAAGACCATGCAGGCAGCGATTGTACCCCATCTAAACCAAATTGGCTTATTTCGAGATTTCTTTGCAACGGGAGCTGCTTCGGCAATGTGTCGATCATCAATTTCTCCAAAAATGTCTAAAAGACGTTTGTTTTTCATAACGTTATACCTTCTTTCTCCAATACAGATTTAAGTTTACCTCTTGTACGGAAAAGGGTAACTGTCACTTTGCTTTCAGAAAGGCCATATTCATCTGCAATTTCTTTTACGGGACTCATATAAAAATAACGACGAACAAATATTTTTCTTGTTTCTGCTGGGAGTTCATCAAGGAAACGGTCGAGTACATCTCTGATGACCATATTCTCAACAGTATTTACTGCATCTTGTTCAGCAGGGATGCACTCTGATAGTTCGTCGAGAATTAGTGAGGTTTGTCCCGCACCACGCTTTTCAGCAGAGAGCTTTTCCCATTTATTCAAAGATAAATTGCGAGTGATTTTTCCAAGAAACGTCTGCAATTTGCTCGGGCGTTTAGGTGGAATGGAGTTCCATGCTCGGAGATATGTATCGTTGACACATTCCTCCGAATCTTCATCGTTATGCAGAATGCTGTAGGCAATGTAGTGGCAGTATCTTCCGTATTTCTTGGAAGTTTCAGATATGGCTTGTTCGGAACGTTCCATGTAAAGCTCTATGATTTTGCTATCATCCATATCATCACACTCCTTTCGTTTGTATCAAGGCCTTTCACCCTAATACACCGGGGTTACACGCTGTTCACTACACTTTTATTGGAATTTTTTGAAAAATATTTTTGAGATAGCAGACCAGGTACTATCAACAAAAAGTCCGCTATTGTTTTTCTGCCGCAGCAGCGTGACGAGGAAATTTTCTGTGTTGGCAAACACGGAATTTTTGCTCGGCACCCCACGGCACAGGTTGAGATTTTTGCAAAGCCTCTGCAAAAATGAATGTCGTGTGCTGTGGCATTTTCGAGAAAAGGTCCGACATGGTAAAACGCAGTTTTTTCAATGTGGGTACCATTTGTGAGAAAATGATGGGGGTATCCAAAGGGGTGAAATCCCTTGGCTCTGGGTTTCCAATAGGGGTGAGCAGCATCCCTATTGGCACACGATTTTGCTTGCAAAGTCTAGTGTGTTATACCTTTGGCGACCGCTGACGCTGGAAAGGGGCTGTCCCACGCCAGACAGACACTTTTCGGCGGAAGCAGAACAGGCGGATTTTGTGGGCTGAAAGGAACACAAAACGAAGGATTTAGCATGAGCAAAATCCGCCTGTTCGTGTGTAGTTGGCATAGGAAATCTTGAAGCTGTGCGGAAAGATTTTCTGTGACAACGGGGGCGCAAGAGGTATATAAAACCCGCCGCAGCGTCTGTTCCCCTCGTTAGTGAAACCACCACGGCAGTTCCAACCATACGTTATCCAACGCCAGCCTCTCCGTGGATTTCGCTCTGCTCTCTGACAGGAAGAAATGCTCCGCTGTCTCCGTCAAAGGATGCTCTATATTGTCCTCAAATCCGAAACGGTACAACAGATATTCACGCTCTCGATTGCTGATTGCATCAAGGGCGGCGTGAAGTTCTTCGTGCGTTTCCTTTGCAATATAAATCTGTGCGGGATTGGTCATATTGGAATCGGGGACAAAGGCATGACGATCCCGATTTTCAAATTTCGTCACCTCATCCAGACTGACGATCTCGCCCATGTGCTTTGCTTCAAAGGATGTACTCTGACTTCGGATGTAGTCGATCATGGAATTGCGAATTGCCGGAGCTGCGTAAGTCAGAAATTTGTTGCCGCCATCGGGATTGAATTTCTCCACGCATCCCATCAGTCCCAGACAGCCTTCCTGCACAAGATCGTCAAAGGTAACACCGAGTGCCCGATTGACTTCTATCTGTGCGCTCCATATTTCATGCGCCGTCATTTTGATAAAACGCAGATTGTTTTCCACAAGACTGTTCAGCGCATCCATGTTCCCGTTCTGCGCCAGCGCACACAGTTTTTCGTTATCAACTGCCGTCATGTTCATCTTCTGTTGGCTTGACCGTGAGCAGTCCGATCAATGCCTGATTGAATTGTTTTAATGCTTCGGGGTCAACACCCTCCATGCCGCTGACGCTGCCCGTGATCGCTTCGGCAACCATTTCGGGCGTGATATTCGGCTTTGTCACATCCTGCCCCTTTGTCAGCTCTGCGTACATATGCTGTGCCGCTTCTTTGCTCATGGCTTTTGCGTCTGAGACATTGGAGCCGATCTCCTTCTTGATTTCTTTCAACACATTCATAAAGGTGTTCTGAATAGCAGTAAGATCAGCTTGATACATCGGCATCCTTGAAACGCTGACAGTCTTTGCGGCTTCTGTAATGGCTTCTCTATCTTCGGGATGCTGCTTTGCTTCTCCCATCAACAGCGCACTCAATGTGGCATACATCTGATTCTGTGCGGCATATCCGGCAGCAAGGGTATCATCAAAATAATGTGCGATCATATTGGTCATTGCGGCGAAGTTTTTGTTTTCCAGTAAGCGATTGACAACCTCAGCATTGACCTTTCCTGTGTAGAGATTTTTTGCCGCCTGTACCGACAAGCCGAGTTCGGCTATATCGTAATTCATGCGGTCGGGAATATCGGTAACGCCGAGCAGGAAGTCGGTGGATACCTCAAATTCCTTTGCGATCTTTTTGATATTCTCGTCACCGAGTTTGCCTGTTGCATTGCTGATAAATCTGCTGAGTGTGCTGACATCCATTCCAATTTTTGCGGCAAGCTCACTCTGCGTGATCTTACGTTCTTTCATCAAATCCTGCAAACGCTCTCTGATGTTGCCGGATAAGTATTTGCGCTCCATGCTCTGCGCCCCCTTTCCTATTGGCATCAATCTTTTGTTTTTGACTTGATATATTTTCCGCTCTTGACTCTTGCATCGGCGGGCTTCTCTGCATTTTCGGGGATAATCCATCGTCCACCCGCCCTCTGTGCGCCGGGGATGCGGTTTTCATTGCAGAGGATACCGACACGGCGGTGGGAAATGCCCCATTTTTCTGCAACCTCAAAGGTAGAAAGATATTTCATCGGTATTACCCTCCATTCCTGTACTACTTTATATTATATACCACAAGTGGAATAAAATCAATATCATAACTGTGAACAATCGCCGTCCTGCGTTTTGCATTTTTGCAAAATTGCAGGGCGGCTTTTTTGTTTTCCTGCATTTGTGCGTGATTTTTCGGTCTATAGACATTTTCTCCGTATATTCAAGCAGACGAACAAAATCGTCGAGAAAAATTTATGGAGGAATGCGATGAACATTTATGAAAGCATCAAGGCGGCAATCAGCGTAAAGCAATCCGCCGAACACTACGGGCTGAAAGTGAGCCGCAACGGCATGGCTTGCTGCCCGTTCCACAATGACAGGCATCCGAGCTTGAAGCTGAACGAGGAATATTTCTTCTGCTTCGGCTGCGGAGCCAAGGGGGATGTGATCGACTTCGTGGCAAGGCTCTTTGATCTGAGCAGCTACGAAGCGGCGCAAAGACTGGCTGCGGACTTCGGTATCAGCACCGAGCCGGGACAGCCTGTGGCAGTTCCCCACAAGTTAAAGCATCCCTATATCCGTCAGTTCCGGGAGGACGAAATGCTGTGCTTCCGAGTGCTGACGGATTATTTGCATCTGCTGGAAGATTGGAAAGTGTGGTATGCACCGAAAACGCCGGATGATGCTCTGGATGATCGCTTTGTGGAAGCCTGCCAGATGATTGATTATATCGAATATCTGGCAGATATTTGACCGTAGGTGATCTGGAAGAACGTGTTGCCGTGGTGGACGAGCTGATGAAAAATGGCAAGATCACGTTCCTGCAGGACTACACCACAAGAAAGAAAAAGGAGGATATGCGCCATGAGCGAAGAAATGATGCAGACCTCGCCCTTTGAGTGTCCGGCGTGGTTTGACGGAAAGAAAATCAATGAAACTGTATTCTGTGAAGAATTTCTCCGTGATTATCCGATGGTCACGGTGAACGATGCTTTTTTCACGGTCAATGGCAGAGTACACGATGAAAACCGCTTGAAAAAGGTCATCTATGACCGCATCAAGTATTATGTGACCAGCGGCGTTGCAAAGAAAGTCACCAATCTGCTGGATGTCATGCGTATGGAGTGCTGCACCGCAAAGCTATCTCTGTACCAAGACCGTATCCATGTGGCGAACGGCACGTACTATCTGAACGGCACATTCAGTCCCGAAAAGGATTTCTGCCGCAACCGTCTGCCCGTTGCCTATAATCCCGATGCTCCGCAGCCTGTGACATGGCTGCATTTTTTATCCCAACTTTTAGAGCCGGAGGACATTCTGACCTTGCAGGAGTTTATGGGATATTGCTTTATCCCCTCCACCAAGGGACAGAAGATGCTCCTGCTGATCGGTAAGGGCGGCGAGGGGAAAAGCCGCATCGGTATCGTCCTTCGTGCGCTGCTTGGCAGCAACATGAACACAGGCAGTATCGCAAAGGTGGAGACAAGTCCCTTTGCTCGTGCAGATTTGGAACATGAACTTGTGATGCTGGACGATGATATGAAACTGGAAGCTCTCCCCCAGACCAACAACATCAAGGCGATTATCACAGCGGAGCTGCCGATGGATTTGGAGAAAAAGGGACAGCAGAGCTATCAAGGTGATTTGTATGTACGCTTCATCGGCTTGGGTAACGGTGTCCTGCAATCTCTCTATGACCGCAGCGTTGGTTTTTTCCGCAGACAGATCATCCTCTCCACCAAGGAGAAAGACCCGAACAGAAAGGACGATCCCTATATCGCTGAAAAGATGTGCGCCGAAGCGGAGGGCATCTTCCTGTGGGCGTTGGAGGGCTTGCACCGTTTGATCGACAACGATTACAAGTTTACGGTCAGCCAGTCGGCACAGGACAACATGGACGCTGCCGTATCGGACGGAAACAACATCATCGAGTTTTTAAGCTCCGAGGGGTATATCCGCTTCAAGGCAGATTATGAGGTCAGCTCCAAAGACCTGTACGCCGTTTACAAGCTGTGGTGTGATGATAACGCTTTGAGCAGCCTTTCCCAAAAGAGTTTCTGCTCGTTTCTCAAACAGAATGAGAGTCGGTACAACATCGAGTACACCAATAAGGTCAATATCGGCGGCGGGAGGTATGCCAGAGGATTTGTCGGCATCGAGCTTCTGCAAAGACCATTTCTGTAAAAATGATATTGACCCGAAAATACGTGTACCATCCGTACCAAGTGTACCACGGTACAGCAAGTACACTTGGTACACGTACTTTTCAGTCCGTTTCACTATTATTTTTCAATGCTGTTGGCGGATGCCCTGTTTTTGGGCATTGAAAATCAATGGTAATGAAAACAGGAAAGATTTTGACCGCAGAACAAAACCATTTCACGAAATCGTGCTTCTCTGAACAATGTATCCCGCTTACGGAACAATAGGTATTTTCTCTGTTCCAGAGCAAATCACACGGAACAGTAAAGTGGGATATGGTCATATATGGGCAGGACATCACAAGCAAAATTCTGAACGGATTTCAGAGATTGCAGATTTTCACTAATCGGTGAAGTGGGTATGCCGTAGGGCGTACCGTTTTCGCCGCATTACAAACAAAATTTATGGAGGATTTTATCAATATGAATGTACGCAACGAAATAAAGGCACAGATCATCCGTACCGGAATGACTATGCAGGAAGTTGTTGACCTGCTCTCGGACGAGTACGGATGGAGCGACAGCGTTTCCAATCTGTCCGCAAAACTACAGAGAGAAAGTATCCGATACAAGGAAGTCGTGGAGCTTGCCGATGTGCTGGGCTACGACATCGTATGGCAGAAAAGGAGGGGCAAATAATGGCAAATGCACAGTACGCTATTTTAAGATTTGCGAAATACAAGGGACCGGAGATCAGCGGCATTGAAGCTCATAACGAGCGCACCAAGGAGAAATACGCAAGCAATCCAGACATTGACCCGTCCCGTACACACTTGAATTTCCATCTTATCAAGCCCGAAAGGAAGTACAGAGCTGAATCCGAGTGTCAGATTGCAGAAGCCGGATGCCGCACACGCTCGGACAGCGTTCGTGTGGTGGAAGCTCTCATAACCGCTACGCCGGAGTTTTTCAAGGGAAAGAAACGAGCTGAAATCCGTGAGTTCTTCAATGAAGCGTTGGAGTTCATCAAGCAGAATCAAGCTCCCGAAACGATCATATCCGCTGTGGTGCATCTGGACGAGAAATCGCCCCATATGCACCTTTGCTTTGTACCTCTGACGGAGGATAAAAGGTTGTGTGCCAAGGAGATTTTAGGGAACAAAAAGAAGCTGACACAGTGGCAGGACAAGTATTGGGAACACATGGTAAAGAAATATCCCGATCTGGAACGTGGCGAAAGTGCCAGCGAGACCGGGCGTGACCACATCCCCACAAGGGTATTCAAACAGATGGCACGTCTGAACAAGCAGCATGACAAGCTGGCAGAACTGCTCTCCGATATGAAGTTCACGAACTACAAGGAGCGTTCGGCACAGATTGCGGCGTTTCTTGAAAAGTATATCCCCGATGTTGCCGCTATGGAAACGCAGATGAAGAAATACAAAAAGTTCTTCAAAACAGCGGACGGCAAACAGAAAGCGTTGGAAAAGAAAAATGACGAGCTGACCGCCGCTCTGGAAAAGAGCGAGAAAGAAAGCACCGTCAAGAAGTTGCAGGAAATGCGGCTGCATAGCGATTATGAGCGCATCAAGGGCATTCTTGACCGCATCCCGCCGGAGATCATTCGAGCATATACACATCGTGACAGCAAAACGCAGGAGGTACGCCATTATAGATAACAGAAAAAAGGATGAATGGAGCGGCTTTGCCGATTTACTTGCCAACTTAATAGAGAAATATGCGGCGGTTCTGGATATTGAAAATCTTCCGGAGCCGCCGATTTGTTTGGACAGCGAGAAAAAAGAAATTGTAAACAATTCCAAACTTTTTGAGGAATCTATTGAAAAAACGGACATTGCATGATAAAATATACGTGTGATAAGTGTCCAAACCTACTCTGAGAGTGATTTCGGAGTAGGGGTTACATAACGGTGCTGCATACGGCGGCACGAATGAGGATAACGATATGAAAAAAGACAAGATAAAAGTATATATTTACACGAGAGTATCCACCACGATACAGGTGGATGGATACTCTCTGGATGCTCAGAAAGCCAGAATGAAAGCATTTGCCGAGTACAATGACTATAAGATTGTCGGTGAGTATGAGGATGCCGGTAAATCCGGTAAGTCCATCGAGGGCAGATTAGAGTTTAACCGCATGATGGAGGACATCAAATCCGGCAAGGACGGTGTTTCCTATGTGCTGGTGTTCAAGCTCTCCCGTTTCGGCAGAAATGCGGCAGATGTGCTGTCCACCTTGCAGGTTATGCAGGATTTCGGTGTCAATCTGATCTGTGTTGAGGATGGTATTGATTCCTCCAAGGATGCAGGAAAACTGATGATCTCCGTTCTGTCAGCGGTTGCCGAGATCGAGCGTGAGAATATCCGTGTTCAGACGATGGAGGGCAGAATCCAGAAAGCCCGTGAGGGCAAATGGAACGGCGGCTTTGCTCCTTATGGATATACGCTTGAAAAAGGCAAGCTGTATGTGAATGAGGAAGAAGCAGAAGCAATCCGCATCATCTTTGACAAGTACGTGCATACCGACATGGGCGCAAACGGTCTTGCCCGATACCTCGCCAATCATGGCATTGGAAAAATCCAAAGACAGAACGGCAAGAATCCTCTGTTTGATGCGGCGCTTATCCGCAGGATACTGAAAAATCCTGTTTACTGCGGCAAGATCGCCTATGGCAGACGCAGGACGGAAAAGGTGCATGGCACAAGAAACGATTACCGTCTTATTGAACAGGACAACTATCTGTTGGTCGATGGTCTGCACGAAGCACTTGTTTCCGAAGAACTCTGGCATGATGCACAGGTGAAATTGGTTGCCCAGGCAAAGAAATACGAGAAGGTCAACCATGGTAAGGATAACAAGGTGCATCTGCTGACAGGCTTGCTCAAATGCCCGATCTGCGGAGCCGGTATGTACGGCAATAAGAGTGTCAAGCACAAGGCAGACGGCACGAAGTACAAGGATTTCTACTACTACGGCTGCAAACACCGCACCATGACCCGTGGTCACAAGTGCGACTATAAGAAGCAAATCCACGAAGAACTCTTGGAAACCGCTGTCGCAGAGGTGATTACCAAGTTGGTCAGCAATCCGAAGTTTGCCGCTTTGATGCAGCAGAAAATCAGCATGAAAGTGGATACTTCCGCTATCGAACAGGAGATTGCAAACTACGAAAAACAGCTTCGCCAGAGCTATTCCATCAAGTCCCGATTGATAGAGGAAATTGATACACTTGACCCCGATGATAAACATTACATCAAACGCAAGGCAGACCTTGATGATCGTCTTTACAAGATGTATGATAAAATCGAGGATACGGAGTCTCTGCTGATTGAAGCCAGAGCAAAGAAAATGGCAATCGAAGCTGAAAAGCTGACTGCCGATAATATCTACAAAGTTTTGATTTACTTTGATAAGCTGTACGCCGTGATGGATGAACAGGAACGCCGACAGCTTATGGAGTCGCTGATCTCCGAAATCCATATCTTTGAGGAACGGAAGCCGAACGGACAATGGCTGAAATCCATCAAATTCAAGCTCCCGATCATAGAGGAAGATATGGAAATAAGTTTGGACAACGATACACAAGTTGAGACGGTATGCCTTTTGTCCCTCAAAAAAGATACACCTAAGATTGAGGTAACGATGGAGCCTGACGAGAAAAGTAATTATACACCAGAGGAAAAGGCTACATATCAGAAGATTAAAGAGTATGTAAAGAACAAGTATGGTGTGAATGTGCATACAAGGTATATTGCCGAGGTAAAGCGGATGTGTGGCCTGGATATGGGCGAGAACTATAATAAGTCCAAGAAAGAAAATCCAGAAGTAAAGCATTGTCCGCAGGAGAAGGTGGAGTATATTAAGGATGCGTTGAAGTATTATAGTGTAATTTAAACAGAGGAGGAGATTATGGGGATAGAAACAGCAAAAACAGGAAAGATGTTATATCATTTGACAAAGTTAGATAATTTGGAATCAATAATAGAAAATGGTTTATTACCAAGAAAAATGGTAATTGATAGGAAAATAAATTTTGGAGATATTGCAAATGCTGATATAATTTCAAAGAGAACAGAATTGGGTTTAGATTCATATATACCGTTTCACTTTCATCCGTATTCAGCATTTGATGTTGCAGTCAAGCATACATATCAGGGGCAGGAAATGATATATTTATGTTTTGATAGAGAGCTGGCAAAATTGAATCATTTTAAAATACTTCCAATCCATCCCTTATCATTAGATGAGTGTGTATTATATGAGTATGATGAAGGATTTCAAAAAATAGATTGGGATACATTAATGGAAAAAATCGAACTGATGAATATGCTAAACATGTGAAGATGGCGGAATGTTTAACTGAAAAGATTATTCCTATTCAGCATTTTAAGTGTATATATGTTCCTTCAGAAGAGATTAAAAAAAAGACGATATGTATTTTGAATGAAAAAGGTATTGATGTTCCACCACCATTTATTAATGTTAGGGGTGTTTGGTTTAATGAGTAAATATTAATTGGAAAGGAGGCTATCATGATAAAATTTGTTACAGGCAATATATTTGAATCGGGTGCAGATTGTCTCATTAATACTGTTAATTGTGAAGGATTTATGGGAAAAGGAATTGCATATCAATTTAAAATGCGTTTTCCTCAAAATAATCTTGATTATGTCAAAGCTTGTAAATCTGGGAAGTTGTATATAGGAACAATCCACTATTTTAAAGAGGATGGATGTTGGGTGGTAAATTTTCCGACTAAAGATAAGTGGAGAGAAAAGTCTAAAGTTGATTATGTTGAAAAAGGGTTAGACCAGCTCGTAAAATTTATTGTTGAGTATAATCCAAAAGTGATTGCAATACCACCATTGGGATGTGGCAATGGTGGTCTTGATTGGAATGTTGTAAAAAATATTATTATTGAGAAGTTGCAAAGTGTGGAACAAGAACATACATTTTTAGTATATGAACCATCTATTTCATATAAGGCAATACCAAAACAGGCACCAGATATAAGTGTTTCAGGATTAGCATTATTACAGATAAGAGTACATTTGAAGAAATTTAATGCTTTGCGATTACAAAAAGCAGGATATTTTACAAATTATTTTTTAGAAGAAGAATACTTTAAGTTTGACAAATGGAAATATGGTCCTTATTCTCATGCAATAGATATTGTGGCAAGATCTTTAAATGAGTATCAAAAATATTATGGATTGACTAATTCAAAGGATACTTATGAACAGGTGTATAAGGTAATATGTAGTAAAAAAACAGAAGAAAAGTTAGAGAAGTTAATACCCGCCATTGAAAAATCAACGACATATATAAATCAAATTACTACAGATAAAAAATTAGAAGGTGTTGCTACTGTTCTATTTATTATTCAGAAAAATAATCAAGTACAACAAGATGATATTATTAGATTATTTAGAGAATGGTCAGAAGATAAGGCAAAAAGATTTTCTAGAAGGTATATAATTGAATGTATTGATTATTTGGAGCAGACGAGTATAATTGCAAAAGATATTTGCGGAAGTTATGAAGTTTATGCAAATATTTGGAAATAGAATGCTCAAAACTTACAAGTATTGACACCGTTTCACCCATGACGATAAATCAAGGGATTGAGCGGTGTCATTTCTTATATTCAAAAGTATTAACCATGAGGGCTAGAAATAGCCTTCTTTTTTTATGCCTAAAAGGCGGAAAGGAGTTTTTATGATTTACGGTTATGGTAGAGTAAGTACAAAAGGACAGGCGAAAGACGGTAATAGCCTGGAGGCACAGGAACGATTATTGAAGGAACATGGAGCAGAAGAAATTTATATGGATTCATTTACTGGTACGAAAATGAATAGACCAGAGTTTAATAAATTACTGGAGCTTCTACAGGATGGAGATACTCTGGTTGTTGCTAAACTTGATAGATTCGCCAGAAGTGTATCGCAGGCATCGGATTTAATTACTGACCTAATTGATAAAGGTGTTCGTGTTGATGTTTGCAATCTTGGTGTTCTTGATAATTCCAGTATGAGTACACTGATGCGAAATATTCTTTTATCATTCGCTCAGTTTGAAAGAGATATAATTGTGGAACGTACGCAGGAAGGTAAAGCGATAGCCAGACAGAATCCAGAATTTAGAGAGGGTCGTCCGAAGAAATATAGTAAGGCACAGATAAGTCACGCTATTGAGCTTCTTGATACTTATTCATATAAGCAGGTGGAGGCTATGACTGGAATTAGTAAGAGTACCTTGATGAGAGAGAAAGGAAAGAAAATATCGCCAGTATAGAGTAAAAAATATGAAAAATTGCAGACCGAACCTGGCTGTTTATTATAAGGTGCAATCGTGGATTGTAACCCAGGTATGTCTATATATGTGGAAGCACATGATTTTTAATTACAGAAAGAGGTATAACCATGAACAAATTATTCAAAAAAATCTATCAAGAGGTACTTGTATATGAAGAAGATATTGTAAAAGGCAACCGCCAGGTTGATAAATTTCTAAATGACCTTACAGAGCCATATAAGGAGCAATCAACAGATGATGAACTTGAAAGGTTAAAAGAATATTTCATCTTTAACGCAATGAGCCAGCACCCTCGAAACTGCTATGCAGTTCCTCGGTTTCTGGCAGTCGCCAAATACCTGTTGAAAGTAATTTGCCTGTTTGCGAGTGAACTCGCACAGACAAATTATTTAACAGGTGCTTTCCTCCTTATCTATATTTGTTTGCTACAACAAAGATAAGGTTAATGGTTTTTGATAATGTCTGCAATGGATCTTTTTGAAGGTTCACACCTGGTGGCTACCACTTAGGCGCTACACCGTTCCTAAGAACCGCTCATCCAATGTTTTGCAACTTTGTCCATTTTTACTTTGCAACTTTGGGTAATTCTATTTTACAATAAACACTTGAAGAAGCAGTGTAATTAGATAGTTAGTTTACTAGAGCTCCTGCCGGGTACTCATATCATCAATAGTTATTGCAAAGTCTTAGGATACAATATTGGAAAAACAACTTTATCTGCAAAATACATCAACAGAAAGACGAACCAGCCATGCTGTCAGTGCAAGCATGGCTGATACAAAGATGATGACAACTGCCAAAGGACTGGTCAGCAGATAGTTGCCAAGCATGGGGCTATAAAGGAAGAAAAAGGATGCCAGGGAATCACTGAGCATAATCATACCAAACGGCAGCATAAAAAGTGTGCAGCCTAAAATGATTGTGTGGATGATACTCCTCAGCTTTTGGGAGATGGCATATACGACTAACCCCGTCAGATTCATAAATAAAAACCGTATTACTGAGAGTAGCAGGAAATAGGTTCCAAGCGTGATACTGCACCCATATCTGTCCAGACTCCGAAGGCAATCGGCCGGAAAGTACAGACACGCTGTCCCCACCCCATATGCCTGTAGTGTCGCTTTATAATAAGGACAATACACAAGTACCAGGATTAACAGATTAACGGTCATACCGGTCACCATTCTGATGGCGGGAGCCTTCCTTTTGCCGTAAAATGTGATCCTGCATAGCTTATCGGTTCCTAACTGATAGTCTCTGCCGAAGACCAGGGTACTGCATAACACTGTAAAAAGCATGGCTTCAAAAGCAAGCAATGCGTCTGTCCTCTGGGTGGATGCAGCGGTCAGTTCATCCACTGCAGGCTCATAAACCATGTAACCTATATCATTTTCTGTAATATACTCCCAATACTGCTCTGTCAGTTCAAAGGCCTCATACGCGTACAGCTCCTGCTCTGCAAGATAGTCGGTCTTTCCCTGTAACAGAGCGTTCTGTTTCTGTCTGTTCAGTGTAGCAAAACGTTCTTTTTCCGAAAGGATAAAGTCCTTTTTTTCTTCTGTTACTTCCCCTGACAAATATTGCATATATTGCCTGTAATAGAAGTCGGTATAATCATAGTATCTGACGGTCTCCCTGTCGGAAATAAAGAATTGTGCGACTGCAAGGAGCAGTAGAAGAAGCAGTACTTTTTCTTCGAAAAATAATTTCCACAGCTCGTGAATCCACAGATTTACGGTTCTAAGGACCGGACCTTTTACAGGAAGCAGGGGTAATTTATTCGGCAAATGGACGCTGATTTCGGCCTGACTCTCTGTCAGAACACAGATGCAGCCTGCAATGCCCGCAGCCAGTACCACGGAGGCGGCACTGCTATAGGTAAACGGAAAACCGAATACATTCAGATTGCGATATATGGTAAACAGATTTTCTACATGGAACAAACCGCCGGGAAGCAGATATTTTACAATATCGGTGCCGTTTTCATACAGGAAATGACAGAGGATTACGACTCCCGCACTGCTTACAACCGCACTAATGGTATTGTGAAGGACATCAACAGCAATACCAAAGAGCAGCATATAAAGAAAGGATGCCAGTATTTTATAGGTTAAGAACAGTAAAATAAACTGCCGGACGGAAATATTCCATGCGGTCTGCCGAAACAGGTATACAGAGGACAGGCTACGGGTTAAATCACCTGTTCCATAGAGGTTATGCGCAAGCAGCAGAGTGCTTCCATACAACAGAGACACTACCAGGACGCAACAGACGAAGGAGACACTAATCTTTACAAGGGCAAGGCGTTTCCTTCCGTTATAACAGGTGTGTAACAGGCTGTTCATCCCTGTTTCCTTATCCCTGCCCCAGATGATGATCTGTAAAAACAGCAGCAAAAACAGAACGAGAAGATTGGTAATAGGAGAAGTAGCGAAGAGTTCTATTCCAAGGGAGGGCTGTGGATTTAGAGAGACAGAGGACATCTTTTCATAAGCAGCAGCTGTCAGTTTCCTGTTTTCACGGGTAAAACGGTTTTCTGTTTCCTGAAAACGGGAAAAGGAGTGTCCGGTATCGGTGGACTGTCTGATATTTTCCAGATATTCATCGTACTGTACAATGCTTTCCATCTCTTTCAGAATCCTTGCCTGTACATAAGCGGTACGCAGTGAACCGCTATCGGCACTGTTAGTCCAAAAGGTTTTCTCATAATCTGCCTGCAGCTGTGCATAGACCTGCTCAGGTGGTTCATTTACCAACATGTCGGAAACCAGTTGCCATTGCTGACGATAGCCGTTTTGACCTGTATAAGGCGTATTTCTTACTTCACTGTAGTATATCAGAATCACATTCATGATACATAAACAGAAAATTAGGAAAACAACCGGAAATGTTATGATTTTTTTGCATTCTGTTCTTATCATAATGACATCCCCTCATCCCCGAAAAAGTGCAGATACACTTCCTCCAGAGAAGTCTTTTTATCCTTCCAATCCTGTGTTTCCTTCTGGGCAGGCAACAGCAGACCATCTTTTAAGAAAAGGACTTCCGTTGCCGCTTTTTCTACATCTGATACCACGTGGGTAGCAAAAATCACAATTCTATCCTCAGAGAACCCGGAGATAATATTTCGGATGCCGATTCTTTCCTTTGGGTCCAGTCCGGCTGTAGGCTCGTCAAATATGAGGATGGACGGGTGATCTAACAGAGCCTGACCAATCAGCAGTCGTTGCTTCATACCACCGGAATATTCCCTGATTTTTTTATCCTGCTGCTTCGTCAGATTTAACATATTAAGTATTTCAGGTATTTCCAGGTCGGCCCTCTTTTTATCCATGCCTTTTAATGCAGCCATATAGTATAGAAATCTCTTTCCTGTAAAAGTAGGATATAGATTCTGTTGCTGAGGGACAAACCCGATATGCTTCAGATAGGAGATACCTAAATCTTTTATGTTTTTACCATCCAGCAGAATCTCTCCCCGGTCAGGGGAAAGATTTCCCGTAATCAGGTTCATCAGCGTACTTTTACCAGCCCCATTCGGCCCCAGCAATCCATAGACCCCTTCCTTAAAAACGTAGGTAAAATCCTGTAAGGCTGTAAAATGCCCATAGTTTTTTGTGACTCCCGACAGCATCAATTCCATAGTGATAGTTCCCCCCATATTCTTAATAAGGACGCCACGTTGCGGTATATTGCGCCCTGCCTGATAATAAGTCCTCTATAGGGACAGCTGCAATATCACCGTTTTCTGTAATTGCAAGCACCCAGTCGCCCATCACATCAAACAGGTAACCATTTTGGGGCAGCGCCGGTACATCCGATACTTTCCCGGTTTTGTAATCATAATGCAGGATGGAAGCGCTATTGTCCTGCCGGACGGACAGTAAGATACCGTCTTCATAAGAATACCCGCTTGTGCAGGTATCTGTCTGACAGGCGGGAAGCCAGGTACCATCCTCTGTAAGCATCATGAGCCCGGCTGTTCCACATGTGTAAACGGTACCCTCATGTGCGCCTAAAAAGACATGGGAGGCATCCGTGGTAAACAGATACTCCGACTCCAGAGTATTCAGATTGAGACTGTATATACACACCCGGTATGTGGTTTCATAGGTATCCCGGATGGGATACTCTGTTTCGTAATAAAGAGAATCTCCCTCGATGAACAGTACGTCCGTGCAGGAGCTTCCATCTTCGTATTCTGTAAGTGTTCGGTATGTGCGCCGGTCCAGATCAACTTCAATCAAAAAAGGAAAGGATTGCAGGGCAGGCATTTCCTCTCCGGTAATGTCTGTTTCGTGCTCATAAGAAGCTGCGGTAAAATACAGTTTTTTATCATAGATACGGCGTTGCAGTCCGGACGAAAATCCATAAGGTATTTCCAACAGCGTTACCCAGGTCTCGCCATATACCTGTTTTGTATAAATTTCTGTGCCGGTAAAATCGGTTGTCATGACATACAGCGAGTTCCCGGACAAAAGAGAGACAGACAAGTTACCGTTTGGCAATGCTGCTTCACAGTATGGCTCTGTATTGGATGAGGAATACGGCTCATGGATGCAGTTGGGTTTGCTGCACAGAACGCCATTTTCTCCGGTGGCATAGTCTGTATAATATAAAATCCCGTTTACTTCATAGACAGAACCGGTTTCACCCAAACATCCAAAAACAGGTATGTAATGTGCATTATCCCCGGCAGCGGAGTCGCCAGCTCCACAACCTGACAATGAAGTTAAAAGTAAGGATAAGCACAGTAATAAAATACTTTGTCTTTTGCCCATAACGATCCCTCTTAATTTCCTAACATTTTGTTCAGCTTTTTAACCAACTTGTCCACGTCGACGGCCTGCAGCTCCTGTGACAACTTTTCTGCCTCGGCTTCTACATCCGAACAGGTTCCCAGCCACAGACATGCATGGGCTTCATAGACAGCGGAAATCTCAGAAAGCTCCTCTATATATTCTGTGTAATCCAGCTCATATTGTATCTCCGGACTGAGTACCGCAGCACTGTTTTTTTCCTGATATAGGATTGTCTTATCAGCCGGCTCCAGCCCGTCTCGGTAAGAGATGGTCCTGTTGGCAGGTGATGCCAGTTTGGTATAAGCATTCCCTGAGGAAACAGGTACCGGAATACCACCTGCCAGATTATAGTGAATCCCTTCAATCCCATAAATAAGAAGGTTGGATAAATCCGGCTGTGTAGCAATCAGGCTTAGCAGTTCCATGGCCTCTTTTGGATGCTCTGACCAGGAGGCAATGCCCGTTACCGCATTGCGGGCATAGATGAGCGGCTCGGGAGCCTGCCTTAAAGTCTTGACACTTATTGGCTGGGTATCGACAAGCAGCTGGTCATCATATAGAATCCTGGGGGTGGTCGGTAAAATGGCAAAAACGTATTTACCTGACCGATATGCTGTTCCTGCATCTGGGACACTACTGTCTGTAAGCACGTTGTTGCAACGCTGGATTTCCTTCCACATGTTAAGAAATGATGCATCATCTGCTGCATTGATGACCCTGACTGTACCATTTTCCTCTGTAAAGTAGAGGCCGGTATAACCGTTTATAACCGGTATATAGCCTTCCAAATTACAAAGTGCATCAATATCAACATACACACCCAACGTATCCTGCAAAGAATCCGGACTGGTCTTTGCTAGATGCTCCAGGATATCCCCCAAATCCTGAATAGAGGAGATCTCTTCATATTGCTGTAAGGCAGAGGAGTAATCCTTCCTGACTAACAGTGTGGCATCATAATACATTTGTGGGTCAACGCACCGGAAACCGTAAATATGGTCTTCACAGCGCATGGCCTGCCAGAACATCTCAGAAAAGGAAGCGTAGAGAACCTGCCCTGCCTCTGTCTCCGTGAGAAAATCATCCAGAGGATAGAGCAAGTCATCTCTTACCATGCTGTTATAGGTGCCGGGCTGCCCGTGGTTTGCAAGTCCGGTAAAAAGGATATCGGTCGCTGTCCGGCCCTGATACCGCTCAGCAACTGCAGTTTGGTATTCATTTCCATCTGCATACAGCCATTCAAATTGTACCTGAAAATCACAGTTATAATCTTCGATAAGGCGGCGGTTTAGTTCTTCCTGAATTTGCAGGTCGAAAGCATTTGCCCCAAAATAGTAGGGATTAGCAACCCATACCAGTGTCAAACTGTCTTCTTTCGGGGATGTATCTGTATTACGTTTTCCACCTCCACATCCAGTTTCCAATGTGATGGCCAGCAAAGAAATGATGCACAGTAATCTTTTTAATGTTGTTACAGAATTATGTTTTCTCATATCCGTTCACCTGTTCGTAATATCAAATAACGCATAAACAGTCAACTACGGATTCGAGGATTCCTTTTAATGAATGTTTATGCATTAATATGATAATATGATTTTATATGTAGTATATCACAAAAATACTATGATATCACTAATTAATTACTGGCCGAGGTAGTACGCTGCTCCATTGTCACATCGCCTACGGTCGCATTGTGTGTAGAATAAATATAACTGGTAGAATATGCTGAGCCACAGGAAAAATCCACTACTGCATTTTTTGCACCAGAAGCAGATTTGGGAGCGGATGTGTAATTCTCGTAAGTTACATTTTGGTGATAATGATAGGTTGATGATACAGATACTGTGGCAGAATTCGAACCGCCTGCCATAGTGGTAAATGCGGTACCTGTACTTTCAGTAACTGAGCTACCATAAGCTATGGTATTATTGTTTACCAAGGTAGATCCGCTATTTGCAAAAACGGTAATGCTTGCTCCCAATATTAGTATTGTGGACAATAGTAGTGCGAATAGTGTTTTTTTTAGTTTCATTCGGAATTCCTCCTTTGCTTGTATACCGTGAGCATTTCATAATGCTGGTATCTTTTGGTTACACAAAAAGCGTACACCAACTTTAAGACTGTGTCTATTGACAATATGGAAAATGTAATAGAAACAGCAATTTCCATATTGTCAATTGTATTTTTATCATTTATAATACAATTATATATTATAATGAGCGGAGAATGCTATGGATAATGTTGTGAAAGGACAGTTGGGAAAGCGTATTGCTGAATTACGTAAACAGAGCGGGATGACTCAGTGCGAAATGGCCGAGAGACTGCAGGTGACAACGTCAGCTTTATGCAAATGGGAGAGAGGACAGAATTATCCGGATGTGGAAATGATAGCCAGAATGGCAGATTTGTTCCGTGTATCTTGCGATGATCTGATTAATGGAAATATAGAATGTGAAGAGGAGCGCGGTGTACTGAGTGAAGATGATGGACGGCAATCACCGTTGGAGCAAAATAAGCATGAGGGAGAGAGGTTAATCCAAGAAGAGTTAGAGGGGCAGAAAGTATCAAAAGAAGGCAAGAAAATCAGATCTGGGAAAAGGCTGTTGATTGCGGGAATTGTCTTTGCTATTGCTGCTTTTTTAGGAATATGGATGTACTGTCAAAAAAATACGGGTTTCCGAATTGTTTCTGAAAGATATGCCGATGATGAAATGTATGGAGAAATATATGAAATGGCAATAGTTTGTCCGCATGACTATACAGTTGATGAAATCAAAGGCTACTCTGAGCAGGTACATAAAAAATGGGAACAAGGTGAACTGGGAGATTTTGAAGTCGAAGTATTAAAACTTGCTTTTTATGAAGGATATAAGCAGGCCGCCTCTTGGGAAGATACAGAACCGGAAGTGTATTTGTTTAAGTTTTGGGAATAAGATGAGGAGGAAAACGGATGAAGACAATATGTACGATATTCTTGATGATAGTTGTGAGTATGAGTTTGCCGATAGGTGTGCATGCACAAGACACAGGCATAAGAGTTGAAACTGTATCTATGATAGAAGATGACTATCAAGTTAATGATTTTCTTGTATATGAACAAGATAGTATTTCTGTAACGAGGGAAATCATCTATAACGGGAAGGTCACACCAGCGAAGACAATTAGCATGACGGAAGAACATAATGGAATTATGTACAGTGGAACATTAACTTTGCGTTCTTGTATGTATGTGAATAATCAAACAGTTGCAACCTATTCGGGAACATTATCTCCTCAAAATCTCGACATGTGATTACGACATGGATGATTATTCCGAGGCTCTTTGAGCCACCAGTCCGGATTTTGAGAGCCACCCTTCCGGACGGTGGGAGCCACTGCAAATTGCTTGTTTTGCTGAATACAGATTACTCGATGAGGTATCTCTTGTAAAGGCAGCTAACACTCCGCCAGATGCGGCAAGGCCTTGACAAGATCTACCTCATCAAGTACATGATAATCAAGCAAAATCAAGATGGCTCTATGCCACCGGAACACTGGCTTCGAATTGACCGGATTCATGGCTCTGCTGAGCAAGAATAATCAGACATGGAGTTAAAGCAGAATTACATAAGGATTAGTAGGGTAATCAAAGTTTTTGAGGGCTTCCCAATCTGATAGAAGATTTGGCATGGTGTACTTTTGTACATAAACGGTTCCTCCATAAGTTGAATTTGCATGGTATTTAGCATTTTTCATTGCTTATCCAATGGCCTGGGGTATCAATCGGATGCGTACAAGGCAGTCCCAACTACATAAATCGAACTGCTGCATATGATAAACTGGCTGACTGGCTTTCTAACGGATGCCCAATGGTCCAAGGAGAATTAGGTCAGACAGAAGCTTATACATAATACAGCTTAAATAATGAAAGAGAAAAGTCCTAACTGGCTGTTAAGCGACTCAATCCCTACAACTTATATATTAAGAGATAAGCATTTGTTTGATGCAGGAATGCTTTCAGAACAGGCTATGGCACGTACTATATATGTTAGAGAAATTAACAGATAGGATCGACTCCCATGATATTGAAACCTCATAAATATTGGGGTATTAAAGAATACATAATAGCATATACTATAGTGGCTGTAGAAACCGCTTGACATGAAGTTCAAAGTCAAGTAAGATGAATACAGTGATCGCGTTGCAGAAACCTGTGAGGCCTGCGACCGGGGGAGAACCTGCGGGGTCTCCTCTTTTTTTACTTTAAGGAGACATTGTGTATGCCAAAGATTTTTTTGAGTTATGATCAGCAAATAGAAAAACTGAAGAATGAGAAAAATCTGCAAATTGATGATGAGGCATATGCTAAAGAGATTTTAAGGCAGACAAGCTACTATTCATTAATCGGAGGATATAAGGATATCTTTAAAAATCCAACAACCAAGAAGTATAAGGATGGAACGAAATTTGAGGATATTGTAGAGTTATATTATTTTGATGAATCTTTAAGGCAGTTGTTTTTGAAATATCTTATCAAAGTAGAAAACGAAATAAAATCACAAGTCTCTTACTATTTTACAGAGAAGAATGGTGAGAACCAAACAGAATATCTTGATACTGCAAATTACAATTATGTAGGCAGAAAAAATCAAAGAGATATTGACCGTTTAATAAAGATATTAGAAGGATACGTTACAAAACCGACAGATTATCATTACATAAATCATGCACAGAAAAAATACGGGAATGTTCCGTTATGGGTGTTGACGAATGCATTGACATTTGGAAATATTTCCAAAATGTATATGTTGCTTCCACAGGATATACAGATTAAGGTCAGCAGGAATTATTCTTGCATCAACGAGAGTCAGATGGTTTCTATTTTGGCTGTAATGGTAAAATTCAGAAATGTCTGTGCGCATGGTGAGCGATTATTTACTTATAGAACTACCGATAGTATCCCGGATTTTCCGTTACATATGAAGTTAAAGATTGCTCAAAAAGGTACACAATATGTGAATGGAAAAAATGATTTGTTTTCGGTTGTGATTGCTTTAAGATATATGCTGAGCGATGGCTGGTACAAGGAATTTATAAAGGAGCTTAAAGCACTTATTGATAAATACCTGAAGAAACATGATAGTATATCAGAACATGAATTATATGAAAAAATGGGTTTCCCGGAAAACTGGAGAAAAATAACCAGATACAGAAAACAATAAAATATAAAATGGCCAGAATCAAGCATCCAAGTCCGCAAAAGATTTGGAGGTTTTCTTCTGCCCATTCGATGAAGCAGAATTTTATGAAAAGATAAAATTTACAAGTTTTGAGGATAGAATATCTGTAATTGATGTGTTAAAATAAGGGAAAATGAAATTTCCTATTCAGGTTATTAAAGCTTGGAAATGGAATTAAGCAGGAGGAATGTTTTATGCCATACTTAATTGTAGCAGTTGTAGTAGTTATTTTTATTGCCGTAGTTTTTATAGTGGCAGGAAAAGACAGTAAAGAACGCATTGACATGGTTTCCAAATTAACAGAGGAACAAAGAAATATTTTAATGTCAACAGAAGTAAATTTTGTTGGGAAAAATGCGTGGGTACAAAAAGCAATGGTAGCGAAAATGAAGGATAAAGGAAATAAAATAGACATAAGGCTATTATGGTTTAATGAGGTACTGCAAAATAATGAATATAATAAAATTACAATGGCGGATGTAGCAATAACAAAATCAGAACAGGAAGAACATAACTTAAAGGAAGGCGATTTTGTAAAATTCTATTTTGCACCGGAAAAAAGTATAGGCAGGACAAAAATAATATGGGAGTAGGCTTTAATTTATACGAAAGTGAATGCTCCGCATTATTGGAATGCAGAATATGATGACAAAGAGAATAGACTTTGTCTTGCTTGGTAAGGGAAAGCTGAAATTCTAAATTTGATGAAGGAGAAAATTATAATTTTTGAAGACGCATTTACAGATAAACAATCAGAAATAATATCAATGTTTTTAGAGGTTATAGGTGATAATGTAGATACAATATATGTTTTCATTCAATCGGATGAATGGTCAGCAATGGAAACATGTGCCTTCGGGGTAAAAGGCTCAATACTTGGTAATCTTGAAGCGGGTATATCGGATAAAGATATATTAGAGATATTTGATGTGATAGAGGATGAAATTATACCTGAACTTGAAGATATATGTAAAGAATACGATATGCCTATGCCTCAAGAATTTAGGTATGTATATAATGTTGCTTCCGGTGCATTTGATTCAAATTATAGATATGGGGAAGAATTGAGTGCACTTGAAGATTATGATCCAGGAATAGAAGCCCAGAAGTGGATAGATTCGTTTAAGGTATGCTTAAATAAGCACGCATTTATTTGAGGTTGATAAATCGTGGAAAATTGAAAGGATACAGAGAAATAAGGTGGTTTGCCCTAAATTGTGACTGTGTGGCAAGCCACCTTTCGAATTATTGCGAATCCGTAATCTTTTCCAGGGTTCCAATGCTTTCAATACTTAATAAAGAAAAGTAAATAATCAATCAGGAGTAAGTTAGATTTTGAACACAATCAACAAGAGTATAAAAGAAGCCCTGTTTAGAGCCTATAACACAAGAAACAGAAACAACAAAAATCAGAAACGTTTTGATGTGATATTTGGAACAATATTTTTTTTGTGTATCATTATGACTATAGTTGCATTTGGCTTGATGGGAGCGAACGTAAAAGCAGGAGTTATCATGCTCCTTGTAATTCTTTTATGCTTTGGAGCAGCTGTTACATATGCTTTGCTAAGGAAAAAACGTATTATGAAGTTGCTGTATCCGGTGCCTGTGGGAGCGGAAAATATAGAAAAGATAGATGTTAAACAGGTAGAGATTCTGAATCAACTGTACGAGGAATCTGCACTTACTATTGGAATGGAAGCTATTCCGGATGAAGAATTTTTCAATATTCTGTACAACTGGTTAATCGGCATGAATGCATTGCCGGAAGGCAAACTTAAACTGTATTACCTTACAGGAAAGCTGTGGAATCAGCGATTTGCCTGCAAAGTAAATGATGATACGCAGATTTTATGTATCGCTATGGGCGATCTGAATATCAATGCAGAAAATACGGAGCAGTTTTCGTATGAGCATATGGTGTTTGGAAGATATTTGGACGACATAGTTACAGGGGGTTAAATCTATCAATTTGAATATTCATTATTCAGCACCCGATTGGGTGTGGGATAAGTTGTAATAGGTATATTGGAGTGGAAAGGGAATTTAAGTATAGAATGAAATTCATAAAAAAGCATCCGTATTTATTTTGGCAATACATTGGTTTTTTCATATTGGCGGTTGATTGTCTGTATGTTTGGTTTAATTTGGAAAATGAGCAGGTAAGCTATGCATTTATTGTACTTTCGGCAATGCTTGCCTTTGCGATTATAACTCTGTCGCCTTTTGTAATTAAATGCAGGAAAAAAATGAAAGACCCTGCAGAGATAGAAGAATCCTATCGGTACAAATACATCGAAGAATGGTATATACATATATATGGCTCGGCAAAAGGTGTGGCTGTTATTATAACTATGATCGTTTTGTTTATTGGTGGTACGTGTGTCCTGACATACTTCGGTTTACCTTTTTTGGCATTTTTATTGTTTTATGTCGATGTCTGGATTTACTGTCTGTGGAAAAACCACGTAAAGCGCACATTTTACAAAGTACCAGATGGTGCAAAACGGTGTGAGCTTATTTATGTGAAGGATATAGCATTTCTTGATTTGCTCAATTCCCAGACTGCACTTTGCTACTTTTCAAAGCCAAGTGACGAGATGCTTGATTTTTTATATAACCGATTTTATAGTGAAACATTAAATCAGAAGCGCTTGCTTATGAATGAGCATCTGAAAATTTATGTGGTAAATGGCAGGGTTTTTAATGAAAAGTACGGCATTTCCAAATATGACTTACCGATGTCGGATGAAGAATGTCTGCTTTGTATTCTGCCTGACGAACTGAATCCTGAGGTTATGAGTTGCAAGGAAGTTGCATTAAGAGATTATGAGATTGGTGGGGGTCTGTTTTCTGAATATGTAGAGAACTGTCGGGAGTTGATGTAGTTGTGAAGCCGGCAATCATAATTGCCATTAAAAAGTGATGACAGCATATGTATCGTCGTACTTAAACTTGACGGACCATTTTTGGCCGGACTGATTGCTTTCTGTCTGTCAGCAGGCTTTTTTGCCGTATTTTTTATCTCCGGCTTTATGGAGCTTTCCCGTCATATGAAAATACCTGATCTGTGGGCAGGCATTTCAAACCGAAGAGGGTTTCCTTGTTCCGGCAGACAAACGGGATGAAGTATTCCGCCGGGTTCTTACGGATTACGGATTTAATGAACAGGAAACAGCCGACTTCATTGAGTATTGGTCCGATTACCTGACAAGCGGTGAGGGCTACGTCATGTATCCGATGCTGACCGACGGCGTTGACGCCGCTATGCCGGTATCCTTCTCCGTTAAACCGGACAGCATAACCCGGATATGGTTCGGCTTTGCACAATATGACAGCGGCGATATAAAGAAGCCAATGATTACACCGATCGAACGAAAAGGATTTACTGTTGTTGAATGGGGAGGTGCTGTTCTGGATTGATTGACAGAGCAAAATGAAACCATTCTAACGAAATGTATAGCAGAATTGGGAAGCCGCAGGAATGAGTTCAACAGAAATTGTTCCTGCGGTTTTTGTTTACAGCTATTTTAAGGTCACAAAATGCTTGTATTCTTCCATAAAATGTATCAAAATATGAATAAAACAAAACACTGAGAATTGAACAGAAAGGTCAATACTGGAGGTATATAATGCTGCTTATAGGTACAAGAATTCAGGAATACCGGAAAATGGCGGGACTGAATCAAGAAGAATTTGCAGAAAAAATAGGTGTCAGCCGGCAGGCAGTGTCAAAGTGGGAGAGGGACAAAGCCTACCCTGATTTGGACAGACTGGTGTGCATATGTGAGATACTGAATGTCCCGGTGGAAGAACTGCTTTATGGAAATCGGGAAGCGGAGCAGGATAACCGACAGGAAACTTCAGGAACTGCGGGCACAAACAGCGTTGTACATATGAAAAATTTAAGAGGTAAGGACAGATTTTTCAGGCTGAAGGGGATGTTCTGCATTCTGGCGGCAATCTGTGCATTCTGTGCGGTGGCGGTTGTGGTGCTGCTTGTGAGAAATGAATGGATTGGGCATGCAGACAAAAACGAGAATGTCCGGGTGGAAAAGGTGTACCAGCAGTATACCAAGGCAGATTTGTGTTATTTTGATGACAACGGCAGAAAGATAATGAATACGGTCTGGCTGGATATCCCCGGAATACGTGACGGGGACTATGTAGAGTGCTATACCGGGGCGGACAATGACCGGTTATTTTTAAATTACAAGGCGGTAACACTGACGGCTGCTATCCTGGTTACGGCGGTATTTATCCTGCTGCTGATTCTGACAGGACTGGAACTGCGAAGGATGAAAAAAGAAGACACTTTGCAAATTATATTGGAAGATGTAGGTGGGAATACCGCAGATGAAGAAGTGTAAGAAAATTATTTTCGGGCTGCTGTTTATCTGCATGCTAATCGGGGTTACATTTGCATCCCTTATTTTCATGGGCGTTATCGGACACACAGAAAATATGGTCAATATAGACAATGAAAATGGGGGCAATGTAGGTACAGAAACGGCGGAAACAACGGAATACTGGCATATTGTTTTTAAGGGTTTTGCCTTTTCGGTAAAACCGGTCGGAACGGCAATCATACACGAAAGCGGATGCCTTAATGTAAGAAGCTGCGATGACTATCTGATACAGATTGATGTGGAAGAAAAAACCATGGATGACTTCTGGGATAACAGGGCAGAACGGGTTCAAGCCATAGAAAATTCCGGTTATGTGATGGAGCTTCCTCCTGAAAAGACACAGATAGGCGGAAAGGAATATGTAAAATACATAGTCAGTCTTGCGAATGAGAGGGGAGCAGCTTTTGAAAACTCCTACTTTGGTGTACTTATCAGGCAGGCTTCTGACAAGGAGCGCATTTTTACTACCATAAGGTTTGACGGAACGGATATGGACGCACTGAATGCGGAGCAAAAAGATGCGATTTATGAAAAAGCTTTTGCACAAGCCCGGGCGATAGCAGACAGTGCAGTCGAAACAGAGGAAACCAATGATATGGTCGGAACCTACTGGCAAGAGAATGTATACATGGAAACGGGGCTTGTGGACAGCATTGTAGACGGAGATACGGTTGTGTCGTATAAGCTGCCGGATCAATATAAGCTTTTATCTGACAATCTGGCAGGAAAGTCATATTATGCGGATGCGGAAAAACGGAATGTGTTGGTGTCGGTTGTCCCCTATTCATGGATGAGTGCAAAGGACATGGCAGAGAGCAGAAGGAGAGCCGGAATTTCCAGGGTTGTGGATGAAGGCAGGTATGAGGTAAACGGCGTTATTTATTATTATTACGCCTATTCGGTTTTGCATATCAAGGGTGAAAAAAGAAGCTGCACCTATCATTTTGCGGCATATGCGGATTTGGAAAATGGTGACATATATGTCATAAGTGGAGATGCCGCTGACAATCCGCAGGCAATGGAACCGCACGGATATTATGATTTTATGGATATAAAAGAGGAATGCTACCCATAGTTTCCCGGTTGCAACCATTTGCATCTTGCGATAAATAAGTTTCTGCTTCCATAATGAATGACGGAAATGCAATCATTTAAGGAGGACTTATTTATGAAAAACAAAAAAGTAATACTGGCAGGATTTCTTGCAGTGATGATGGGACTTTCTCTTGTCGGCTGCGGTAATGACAAGAAGCCGGCCAATGAACCATCGGAGCAGACCGAGGAAACACAACAGGTAACGGAGCCGGAAGAAGACGATGATGAAGATGCTTCCTGGAAAGACGAAGAGGAGTCTGAGGACGCGGCATGGGAAGATGACAGCGAGGAAGAAGCAGAATTTGCAATGCCCGTACAGGACGATTTCACTCTGGCACCGGGACTCAGCGAAGAATATGCCGACCTTGACAACAGGGCTTTTGTATATAACGGGACAAAATTTACACTGGGTGAATCCACACTGAAGGATTTGATAGACGGCGGTATTCCGTTTGAAGAGAATGACCTTAATAACAGCGGCAACAATGTAAATAAAAATTATGAAACAGAGAGATACACGGCACGCATTAACGACTATGTAACCATGCAATTTATGTTTGCCAACTTTACCGACAGCGAACAGAAAGCGGAGGATTGTGTTCTTTCTTATGTAAGATATTCCCATCTTTATGTGCCGCAGCCGGATTACGATGCAGATATGAATGCTGAAATTACGGAAAACATGCTTGATGGGGCAAAACAGGTTCATTTTTCTTTCCCGACAACCATTACCAAGGATGAGCTGTTGGAAAAATGTAGTGAAAATGCAAGTGAAAATGACAACTATGTCAAATATCTGGTAGATTCAGAAGTCTATATGGGAAACAGCGGTTACCAGTTCCAGTTTAACAAAGTTACCAATCAGCTCAAAGAAGTATCCATAAGCTGGCTCCCTTAAGAGGTAAAATAATTTCATAAAGTAAAAAGCAATCTAAGGCCGTTTACTTTCAAAATTGATGGTAAGCGGCTTTGTTTGTCATAAAATGACAAAATCAGATTGACTATCCATCCCAACTCGTTTATAATAAGGACAAAATGAGAATGTCACATAGGGAGGAGCACGGAAATGGAGAAGATTACAACACTGGAAGCCGCATTGCAAAGAATAGAAGTATTGCAAAAAGAAAATGCAGAACTTCAAAAAGAACTGGAATATTATAAAAATCGTAAACAGAGCGGCAGACAGAAGCATAACGCCAAATGGATGGCAATCTATAACGATTTTGTCCTTGGGTACGAGAGCGGAATGACTATGATAGAAATTGCAGAGCGGAATAATGTCAGCGAGAGGACTATTTACAGGTATAAGGCGTACTATGACAAAATAAAGGCGAATGAGGAAAAGTAAGAGAATTAACGGAGGATACCATATGCTAAATGAATTACACCTGGCAATGATAGATTTATATCGTGGCGATGCAAAAAGAATTCAGCATTTCTGCAAGGTGCACAGTTATGCGAAGCTGATTGCGGAAACGGAACATGTGGATGAAAAATGTTTATTTATTCTTGAGGCAGCGGCGCTCACACATGATATCGGCATTCATACATGCGAAGAGAAATATGGGAACTGTAATGGAAAATTGCAGGAAAAAGAAGGTCCTTCCATAGCTGCAAAGTTACTGAAAGAACTGGGATTTGCGGATGATGTATCAGAAAGGGTGCAGTATCTGATTGCCCATCATCATACATACGACAACATAGACGGAATGGATTATCAAATACTGGTTGAGGCGGATTTCCTTGTGAATATTATGGAGGATAATCTGTCCAAAGAAGCGGCACAGCATGCATATGACAGTATTTTTAAAACAGAGTGCGGAAAGAAAATCTGCAGAGAGATGTTTAGTTTATAGTTTGAAGCAATGAAATGAGACAGAGCTTCAGTTGGTGTAAAATTTGCCTGCACCCACATAAAGGAGGAAAAAGATGATTTTTATATGTTACCCGAAATGTTCCACTTGCCAGAAGGCTAAAAAATGGCTGGATGAGAACCGGATAGAATATACGGAGCGCCATATTGTGGAGGAAAATCCGACGTATGAGGAGCTTAAAAGCTGGTATACCCGAAGTGGACTTCCACTCAAGAAATTTTTCAATACAAGCGGCATGTTATATAAAGAAATGCAATTAAAGGACAAGCTTCTGGATATGAGTGAGGAAGAACAATTAAGGCTTCTGGCGACAAACGGAATGCTGGTGAAAAGACCGCTCATTGTGGGAGATGATGTGATACTGACCGGCTTTAAGGAAAAAGAATGGGCAGAGAAATTGAAAGGCTGACCCTATAGTTATCAGCTTTATGAAGAAAAATAAGTCACCTGAAGACCACCTATGGCTCAAAAACAACCACCTATGGAAAAAGTGTGGCGAATAATTCTTATTCCGATATACTACAAAGCAGAAAGGAGGAGGGCTATGAAACTGAATATAAAGATTGATACGGACGTAGAAGAACCGGAAGCGTTGATTACAACTGCCAGGATGACAGAAGAAGTAAACCGTGTTGCGGATTTTATCAGCGGGCTGGATAATGCGGCAACGGTCATTTTAGGTATGAAAGATGGAAAAACAGAATTGCTGGAACAGAATGCGTTGGTCAGAATTTATACGGAAAACGGTAAAGTATTTGCCAGAACAGACTGTGATTTGTACCAGGTCCGGTTGCGGTTGTATGAATTGGAAGAACGTCTGGACAACCGGTTTGTCAGGATTTCCAATTCGGAAATTGTAAATCTGAAAAAAGTAAAAAGCCTGGACTTGAGCTTTGTAGGAACTATTTGTATGGAACTGTCGAACGGGGAGGTTAGTTACGTTTCCAGGAGATATGTTTCCAAGATGAAAAAAATATTGGGATTATGAGGTGATGAACATGAAAAAAGAGTTATTATTCCGCTGCCTGGGCGGCGCTTTGGGTGGAATTGTTATCAGCTATTTCATAGAGATTGGAGTGTCCATAGCAATAGGGGATGGAAATTTTTATCCGTGTGTACCGGGGCTCGCAGAACGGTATGGAAGCGAAATTACGGCGGTAATTATTCAGACCCTGTTAAGTGTCTTACTTGGTATGGGATTTGCAGGTGCGTCCTGTATCTGGGACAGGGACGACTGGAGCCTGTTGAAACAGACCGGGATATACTTTGCGGTTGTAACGATTTTAATGATGACAATTTCATATGTATGTGAGTGGATGGAGCATTCCGTGAAGGGATTTGTCAGTTATTTTGCTATATTCCTGGCTATATTTGTAGCAGTGTGGATAATACGATATTCCTTTTGGAAACTGCGGATAGCTAAGATAAAAGGTAAGATTTTAGAGAACAAACAGAAATAAAAACTGCAAGAAAAGCAAGGAGAACCATGAAAGTAGAAATCGAAAAGGCAGCCTCAAAGGAAGAGGAAATGGCTCTGATTAAAGTATGCGAGATGACGGATGACATTCAGAGCGCAGTGGATATTCTGCATAATGACTGCAGGACTATTCCCGTTATGCAGGGAACGGAAACCCTGCTTTGCGGGACGGAGAAAATATATTATCTGGAGTCCGTGGACAAACATACCTATGTATATACCAAAGACTGCTGCTACGAAACCAGATACCGCCTGTATGAACTGGAAGATATGCTGCACATGCAATGTCTGCGTTGCTCCAAGGCGATGATAGTCAATATCCGGAAAATAAAATCCGTAAAGGCGGAGCTGAACGGACGTATGATTGCGGAGCTTCTGAACGGGGAGCAGATTATCATTTCCAGAGCCTATGTGAAAGAATTAAAGAGAAAGCTGGGTATTTAATATGAAGAAAATAAAGGTTATTTTTAATCAGACATTAATGATTTCTACGGCAATGCTGTTTGGGCTTGGCGTTCAGGCGTTTATCCGGCATCTGCAGGGCAAAGAGGCTATGATAGAATGGCCCTGGTATACTCCGTTCTCCATTATTATTGCGGGCTTTTTGTGTGCACTGCCCACCTGGTTCCTACTGGAAGATGATCGTTCCACCAAGTGGTATCGGTTATGCAAAGTGGTGCATTTCCTGGTACTTTGGGGTATTGTGTCCCTGTGCGGTCTGCTGTTTCAGTGGTATACCGGTATCAAAGAGTACATCTCCGTTATGGTCATGTATGTGATTATTTATGGGTTTGTCTGGATAGCTACCGGCTGGTTGGTGAAAAGAGATGAAATCCGGATAAATGAGGCAATCAGGGAAATTCAGGATGAAGAATAACGGCAGGTAAAAGAAAAAATACCTGATAAACTTATAAAGGATTGTAAAGCGTTGAAAAGTGCAGCTTGGTCACATGTATTTGCATGTTGGTCCTGCGGCACTTTTTTTCTTGTTTGTTTTTGATAATATAAAAATGGAAACAAGGAGGATGCTTATGAAGGCAATTACAGTAAAGGAATTAACCAAGAAATATAAAGAACATGTTGCGGTGGACCATTTGTCGTTTGAAGTGGAGGAAGGGGAATTATTTGCGTTCCTCGGAGAAAACGGAGCGGGCAAATCCACTACCATCAATATTCTTTGCACGATACTCGAAAAGAATGCGGGTGATATTGAAATTCTGGGACATGAACTTGGCAGAGAGGATGATAAAATTCGGGATGACATAGGTATCGTTTTTCAGAACTCCGTGCTGGATGCCAAGCTGACGGTAAAAGAAAATCTCTATACAAGGGGCGCTTATTACGGTCTGACGAAAAAGCAGATAGCAGAACAGTTGTCGCCGTTTATGAAAGGGTTTGAGCTGGAAGAAATCTGGAACCGTAAATACGAGAAGCTTTCCGGAGGACAAAGGAGACGGGTAGACATTGTGAGAGCGCTTATTCACAATCCCCGGATTTTATTTTTGGATGAACCGACCACAGGACTGGACCCGAAATCCCGGAAATTGGTGTGGGACTACATTGAATATCTGCGTAAGGAGAAGCATATTACCATTTTTCTGACAACCCATTACATGGAGGAAACCAAGGACGCCAACCATGTGCTGATAATGGATAAAGGGAAATGCATCGCTGCCGGAACCCCATCGGAATTAAAGAGCCGTTTTACCTCATCTAAACTTATCTGGTATATGGATAAAGGAGAGAAAGCGGAGAAAATCCTGGAGGGTCTGGATTTTACTTATGATGCCGACCATTACAACGTGTTAATGCCTGAAAACGGGGAAAATATCACGGAATTTCTGTATCGGAACAGGGAGAGCATTACCGATTATGAAATTATAAAAGGTACTATGGATGATGTGTTCTTAAATCTGACGGGAAAGGAGTTAAGTGAATCATTATGAATAAGTTTATCGGATTAACCAAGCGTAATTTATTGATATTTTTTAAGGATAAACAGTCCGTTATCTTTTCACTGATGACATCTATTATTGTTTTTGTTTTATATTTGCTGTTCCTGAGGGGGACATTTGTGGATGCCATACAGAGTGCGATGAAAGAAGCGCCGGGACTGGCGGATTTGGTGCAGGATAAAGATGTGAAAATGTATGCAAATCTGACACTTCTGGTGGGGATTTTGGGTTCCGCCCTGATTACGGTGCCGTTTAACTGTCTGACGGTGGTCGTAAGAGACAAGGAAAATAAAGTGGATTATGATATTTTGTCCACGCCCATTCGCAGATGGCAGGTTATTCTTTCTTATTTTACGGCAGCAGTCATATCTGCGGTTGTTATGACGGGAATTATTCTGACCGTGGGGCTCCTTCTTTTGGGAACGCAGGGCGATTTATATATGGGAGCAAAAGAGATTGCACAAGCCTACGGTATCGTGGCGCTGGGCTCGTTTTCCGCGACGGCTCTGTTTATGATAGTGGTCCTGTTTTTCAAATCCTCTTCTGCATGCGGTGCCTTTTTCAGCATGGTTTCTGCAGCGGCAGGTTTTGTAATCGGAGCCTACATTCCCATATCCCAGTTTTCGGACGGCGTGCAGACAGTCTGCAATATTTTCCCGGCATGCCAGGTTACCATTCTGCTGCGGAATGCTTTGCTGAGTGCCCTGCTGCAGCATATGGACACTGCCATCGGCGGACTGGACAACGGAATGTTCGTGGAAAGTATCAAAGAAACATTTTCCTTTGATGCCAGCCTGTTTGGACAAAACTACGGTATGAGCTCCATGATAATCTACGTGGCAGCCTTCATGGTACTTTGTGTGGCGGTTATGATTTTTGTGTACGGAAAAACTTATAAGAAAAAATAAGTATTTTGTCCATAAAAGGAGGAGTGACAAAAATATATTGACACTCCTCCTTTTGTTATACTATAATTATGACAAAAATATATATGGCACTAAATGGAGGTAAGGGGAAATATGTTTAATGATTTGTGGGATGCACTTAGAAAAATAGAAGAATTGGAAAAAGAAAATGCGGAGTTAAAGGCAGAAATTCAAGAATATCAAGCAAAAAAATATGGAGGAAGAAAAAAACATGATGAATTATGGATGAATTCCTACCACGATTTTGAAGCCAAATATGAAGCCGGAATGACCATTATGGAAATTGTAAATATAGGAGATATCAGCCGGAGGACGGCATATCGTTATAAGGCTTATTACGAAGAAATAAGAAAAATAGGGGAAAGAAAAGGAACGGATGGACAACATACAGAGGAGAAACGTACAGATAACGCATGATGTCGAAGGGAAAAGCATTGTTTTAATTAATGATATTATTTTCAAGGGGAAAAGAGCAGTAAAGTGGGAGGATGTAGAAAAATACCTGAAACAATATGTGGGAGAATTTTATACAATAGCAGAGACAAACGATGTCATTTATATTGGTTCAGACTTGCCGGATGAGTATGCACATTCTGCATATACAGCTACACTTAAGGGAAGTAATGCAAAAGCGAAGGCAAATGCTGCTCAGGGGTTAGGAGAAATGCTCGAGATAGCAGTAAAGGGAAAGTTTACGCATAATACAAAGGAAAAACATAAAATCGATGCCGCAAACGGATGGTACCGTTATGAATCACGGTTTGGATTGCCTGTATATGATGCAGATGGAGAGTTAGAGCGGTACAATATATTTCATGCCTATATGATTATCCGGCATGACAAAAACGGAAGCAAGTACCTGTATGACGTGATAAACATAAAAAAAGAAACGAGCACCCCGCCTGACTGCCAAATATTGACAAGTACGGTATAAAACCCATTTCTTAGATAAAAATATAGCAAGATATCAACGACTTGTCAATAATGCAAAATAAAAAATAAAGTTGCCTTATCCCCCGTCGGAATTTATAATAGAAGCAACGATGATAATTATACATAACAGGGGCAGCAAGGGGTGACGGGATGCATTATGTGAATGTAAAAGGAATTTTATCGGCGAAAAATGGGATGAACCTGTACCGCGGCTGTTCACACGGATGCATTTACTGTGATTCCAGAAGCAAATGCTACCATATGGAGCATGCTTTTGAGGATATTGAAGTAAAGGCAAATGCCATAGAGCTGCTGGAGCACAGTCTGTCCCATAAACGAAAAAAGTGCATGATTGGCACCGGTTCCATGACGGACCCGTACATTCCGTTGGAAACAGAGATTCAGAATGTGAGAAAGGCGCTGCAGCTTATCGATAAATATGGGTTTGGCTTTACGGTGATTACGAAATCCAACCGTATTCTGCGTGATTTAGACCTTCTGCAGAAAATAAATGAAAAGACAAAATGCGTGGTGCAGATGACACTGACCACATATGATGAGGATTTATGTAGGAAAATAGAACCGAATGTGAGCACTACCGCAGAACGGTTTGAGGTACTGAAAACTCTCCGGGATGCCGGAATTCCCACGGTTGTATGGCTTTCCCCGATTTTGCCGTTTATCAACGACAATGAGGAAAACCTGGTTGGCATCCTGAACATATGTATAGAAGCAAAAGTGCGGGGAATTATCTGCTTTGGAATGGGTGTGACACTCCGGGAAGGGAACCGGGAATATTTTTACGAACAACTGGATCGTTCGTTTCCGGGAGTAAAAGAAAAATACGTACACACCTATGGGTATCAGTATATGCTTGACAGCCCCCATAACGGCTATCTTATGCAAATCTTTCATGATACCTGCGAAAAACACGGTATTATGCATGACAATGAGCAGATATTTGCGTATCTTTCCGCATTTGAAGAAAAAGAAAATTTCAAGCAGCTAAGTCTGTGGGACTAAGGAAAAAGAAGACAGAAGACAGGAGACAGGGTATGATTTCGTTTGCAAGCGATTATATCGCCGGAGCGCATCCGGCAATCTTAAAAAGACTGGCGGAGACCAATAGGGAATCCCTGACCGGATACGGCACGGATATTTACTGTGAAAGTGCCAAAGAGAAAATAAAGGCAGCCTGTGAGTGCCCGGAGGCAGAGGTATACTTCTTAGTGGGTGGTACACAGACCAATCAGGTAATTATCAGCACAATGTTAAAACCTTACGAAGGCGTTATTTCCGCAGACACCGGTCACGTGAATGCGCATGAAGCAGGTGCCATTGAATATACGGGACATAAGGTACTCGCCCTTCCGGCGGTAAACGGCAAGCTGGAGGCGAAGACGGTTGCCGGGTATATTCAGAGCTTTTATGAGGATGAAAGTCATGAGCACATGGTATTTCCGGGAATGGTGTACCTGTCCTTTCCTACGGAATACGGTACTCTATACAGTAAGGCAGAGCTGGAAGCCATTTATAAGGTGTGCCGAAAAGCGGACGTTCCGTTATTTATAGACGGGGCCAGACTGGGATACGGACTGGCAAGTCCTGAAAATAACATTTCCCTGCCGGAACTGGCATCGCTCTGTGATGTTTTCTACATAGGAGGAACCAAGGTGGGAGCTCTGTGCGGAGAAGCAGTTGTTTTCCCGAAGCACAATGCGCCTGCCCATTTTGAAACACAGATAAAACAGCACGGTGCCATGCTTGCCAAAGGAAGGCTTCTGGGAATACAGTTTGATACCCTGTTTACGGATAATTTATACGAAAAAATAAGCAGCCATGCAATTTCCATGGCGGAAAAGCTGAAAAAACTCTTTGCGGAGAAGGGATATGAGTTTTATATAGACTCCCCCACCAATCAGCAGTTTATAATTTTTCCCAACGATAAAATGGAAGAGCTTTCTAAGCGGGTGATATTCAGCTTCTGGGAAAAGATGGGCGAGGATAAGACCGTGGTCCGTTTTGCGACAAGCTGGTCTACTACGGACGAGGATATGGAGGAGCTTGCCGGAATATTGTAAAATGCGGGCAGGAAAGTAATGGGGAGAAGGGTTATTTGAATAATATAGGGATGTTGACGGAATTAGAACTGAAAGACCGGTTGTATACGGTAAGGCAGCAGAAACGGGTTCTGGAAAACCGGCTGGAAAAATATACCTTCCGGTGTCAGATTATTGCGAATTCACGGCAGGAAGCCCACAGACAGATTAGAGGGGGAATTGTCCCCATCTTATTTTATGTGGGGTTTATAGCCGGCATGGTACTGATGCTTTTGTATTGCATAAAAGTGACATTGCAGGGGGGAGCAACGGGAAACAGGGAGGTAGGATTTATGTACCTTATAGCAATTCCGGGCGTTTACTATGGCGGAAAACGGATTATCCCCAAACTCAAGAACATGCTGATGGTATTTTGCAACTGTTTCATCTTGAAGAAGGAAGAGGGCAATCTTTTTTTCAAAATGGGGGATTTGTGCAGGGAGATAGATTGCGCAACGGAAGAAATACGGGGATTGAATGAACAGTTGGAGAAACTGAAAAACGAAGAAAAACAGGGGAATAATGGACAGTAATATTAATTATGTTTTCTTTGAAGAGTACAAGAAAATTTCAAATTTATGTAACGATATGTTACAGGTTCAAAACGGTGTCACAGAATATATCAATGAACTGGAGAAAATAGCCGGCCGGAGAGAGCCGGAGGCACAAAACGTCTTAAGACAGCTTAAGAGAATGCGGCATTTGAGAAACCTTTTAGCACATGGGGAGGGAACTTTTGAACAAGAATTATGTTCTGCACAGGATGTAGAATGGATTCGGGATTTTCATCAAAAGCTCCTGACACAGACGGACCCGCTGGCGTTGTATAACCAGAAAAAGCGGAGAAACCAAAGCGGACAACAGGCGGAACAACAGGGAAGACAAAAAGAGTTTGAGCGATTGCAGCCGAAAGAGGTAAAAAATGCAGGACAAAATGAACGGGAGAGTGAAACAGGCGGGTCTGTCGTTATAGTAGGTGTAGTTTTAGGGGTTGTCATCTGGCTTATACTATGGATAATATATTATTAGAAACACATTTACCGGAAAGGGAGATTTTATGAATGAAACAAAAAAAGCTTCAGGAGCGATTTACATAGTACCGATTGTATACGTGCTTGGCATGTACCTGATGCCGGTTGTACTATGGGTGATGGGCAGTACGAAGGAGTCAGCGGACAATGTAAGCGGTGCCTGGGTACTGGCTCTGCCGATTATACTGGGACTGGTGAATTTAGCCGTGGTTCTTATTCTGGGAGAAAAAATAAGCAGAGGTCAGCTTCTTATCTGCACAAGAATTATCAAATATGCCTTAATTCCCTTTTACTTTTTAGGTGGTCTTTGTATTGCAGTGGCGCTCTTACTTATGTTTACGCCGGTTGTTATCATGGTGTTTGTAGGACCGACCATCGCAGTCTTACTTTCGGTAATAGGCTGGCTCGGACTGCTGGGAGCGGCGCCCTTTTCCGTTGCCTATATTGTGCGGGCATGCAAAGAAGGGGTACATGGAAAAGCTCTGTCGGTTTTTGCCGTCATATTCCAGTTCTTTTTCAGTGTGGATGTTATTTTTGTAATTATATTAGCCATAAAGGACAGAGTTTATAGCAAACAACAGAAACGACAATATATGCAATAGAGGCATCCAAACGGCGGCAGGATTATAGAACCTTGCTGCCGTTTACCGTCAGTTTGAAACTCATTCCCAAAATTTCAGCAGCTTTCCGGCACATCATCATACGTCCTAAAAAGATTTCAAAATATTCGTACATGGTGCATATCTTTTCGTCTATCTGCAGGTTTAAGGAAATCACTTTTTTCTCCGTATTTATTTTTAACTTGGTATCGGTTACCGCATAATTTACCCGGTCATGTTTGTCGAAGGTCGCCTTATTTTTCTCACGGACACGGCTTCGGCGCACGTCTGTTTTATCGGCAATGATAAGGGCGGCGGAAACCGGGTCGGTAGCACCGCCGGTGGACTCATCATGGTGGCCGATGGCGGAAACAATCAGAATACGGTCTTCTACGCTTAAATCGGATTGCTTTAAGATATCGTTTGCAAGCAGCGCACCGTATTCGGCATGATGCGTCCGGTTCACCGCATTGCCGATATCATGCATAAAACCGGCAATTTTGGCAAGTTCAGCTTCTTTTGCAGAATATCCTAAATTTTTCAGAATATAAGCAGCCCGCTCCGCTACCAGACTGCAGTGAATGACAGAATGGTCCGTATATCCCATTACTCCTAACACATCATTTCCTTTTTTCAGATACGCCAGTACTTCTTCGTTTTTCTTTATTTCTTCATATGTCATATAAATCCCCCACCTTTCTTAAACGGTAGAATTTAATCTTTATATCAGAGTAATGATTTTCATGGGGAGAATCTATCCCGGTTTCGTAAGGATTGTGTAAAATTTATGTGAAGACAGCGAGCACAGGAAACGTAAATTATAAAATAAACTATCAAAAGTTCTCGCCAAATATTAAAAATTGCGATAAAATAGAAATACAGACATCCGGTAAATTACCAGAGCAATCACGGAAGATAAGGGAGAACGGTATGGCAAAAAAACATATGGATTTTATTAGAAAAGCAGGCGGGCAAAAGGCGAAAAAGCTTCTTGCCGTTATTCTTGCAGCGGGCATGGCAATGACGGCGCTTCCCGGCGAAACCATTACGGCGCTGGCGCAGGAGGCCGAAGGACAGAAAAACGTGCTGCTTGCAGAAGAGGTGTACGGCAGCGAAACGGATATGCCGGAAGAAGATACGGTATCCGGCAATGATGGTCAGGCAGAAGATGTGATACCCGGCGGTGACAGTCGAACAGCAGAAAGCATTTCCGGCAATGCAGACAGCGATGTCTCCGGCAATGCGGTTCGGCAGCAGGACGGTATACAGGGCGAAATCCCTGCTTTTCCCGGTTATATTTCCATGCCCGGAGACGAAGAAGCGGACACAGTGGTATATGACTCCTCTGCTTTTTCTGCATATTCCATGCTGGAATCTAAGTACATCCCGGCAAAAGGTGACCTGCCTCTTACCAGAGACCAGAATCCTTACGGTACCTGTTGGGCATTTTCTACGATTTCCCTGGCGGAAATCGGTATGAAGAAGGCCGGTTATGTGACGGATTTCCCGGATTACTCGGAATTGCATCTGGTTTATTTTTCTTACCGTGGCAAGGGACTGGTGGACCCTTTAGGCGGCACAGAAGGAGATTATAATTATTGCAGTGATACAGATATATTAAACAGGGGCGGAAGCCTCAGCTTATCCGAAAATGTGCTGATTAACTGGGTAGGAGCAGCCGACGAACAGAAAGCACCTTATAAGGATGCCTATAATCTGGTAAATAACGGTATTGATCAGAGCCTTGCCTTTGACGATATGGCACACCTGCAGAATTATTACAATATTAATATCAAAACGAACCCGGAAATTGTAAAACAGATGGTGAAAAAGTACGGCGCAGTAGGAGTTTCCTACTATGCTGACAGCAGTTACTTCAATTTTACTACCGACAGTTTTTACTGCAATGAAGAAAAAGGAACCAACCATGCGGTTACGGTTGTAGGCTGGGATGACGACTATGCGGCAGGTAATTTTTCTGTTACACCGGAGGGCAACGGAGCATGGCTGATCAGAAACACATGGTCTGCGGGATCTGACGTGGATGATCTGAGCTATTATACCTATTTCTGGCTTTCCTATTACGATAAGAGCCTTTCTGGCTCAGCCTATGCGTTTGATTTTGAACCTGCCGACAACTATGATCACAATTATCAGTATGATGGGGCTATGTTTGGTATTTCTTATGGTTTTTCAAGCCCGACTCTTTCTGTGTCCAATGTTTTTACAGCCGGCGGAAATGCGGAGGGAGAGGTTCTTAAGGCTGTGGGAATCCAGTTTGCACAGGCAAATACAGGCTATAAGGTGCAGATATATAAAAACCTGAAGGACGCATCCAATCCGGAGAGCGGTACACTGGTGGAGGCGGCAACAACCTCCGGAAGTATTGAGTGTGAGGGATACTACACCATACAACTCGGACAGCCGGTAGAGCTGGAGGAAGGAGATACGTTTGCGGTAGTATTTACACTTACGGCATCGGGTGGGGTAATGGCCGCTGCCGAATACAGCTATAGTGGCTGGATGACGACAGTTGCCACTGCTAAGGAAGGACAGAGCTTTTACAAGTCCCCCTATGGCTCGACCTGGACCGACTTTGGAAAAGCGAAAAATGCTAATTTACGTATTAAAGCCTATACTGTGAATGCTGAGAACGGAGCAGGAACCGAAGTACCCCTGCAGTCCATTTCCCTGAGCGGAGAAACCCGGATAACGCAGGGAGATACCACTACGTTGAGTGTCAGCTTTTACCCGGCAAATACCACAGATGACAAAACCGTCATTTTTGAAAGCTCTGACGAGGAAATTCTGAAGGTGGATGAAAACGGTACGGTAACCGGTGTTGGTGTGGGAATGGCTACTATCACGGCAACAGTTGCCGGTACCTCTATTCAGGATACTATAAATATAGAAAGTGTGGCTCGAATTACAGGAGTCCGTCTGGAAGCGGATTTGGATAAAGGGCTTACGTTGGAAGCGGGAGACACCCGGGAACTCAAAGCATATACCGAGCCGGGAGATACGGCAAACAAGGATATTATCTGGCAGGTTGAAAACTCTGCCATTGCAGAAGTATCAGAGGATGGTCTGCTTACCGCGAAAAATCCCGGAACGACTACCGTAACGGCTTCCTATGCCATAGATACAGAGCTAAAAGCATCCTTCACTCTGACCGTGACAAAGAGTCTGGAAAGCATCTCCTTGTCCGGTGAGGACAATGTCATGAAGGGGGAAACCATTTCCTTGCAGGTGGAATTTTACCCGGCGGATACTACAGATGACAAAACCGTCATTTTTGAAAGCTCGGACGAGAATGTCCTGAAGGTGGATGAAAACGGCGTGGTAACCGGCATGGGTACAGGAAGCGCCGACATTACCGCAACGGTTCAGGGTACTGCTATTTCGGCAAAGAAAACCATTCAATGTACGGAAAGAATCCCCATGTACCGGATTGTATACCATCTGGCAGCGGGACAGAAGACAGAAGCCAACGAAGAAGAGATTTACAACAACAAAGTACCTTATATTTTACAGGAACCGGCAGCAGGGAAAGAGGGCTACACCTTCGGCGGCTGGTATACTGCGGAGGACTATAAGACCAAAATAACGGAAATTCCGGCACAGACCACAGGAGAAGTCCATATCTATGCCAAGTGGATTGCCCGGAAATACATGGTTATTTACGACAGTAATACCCCGGAGGGAGCCAAGGTAACCGGAAAGATGCCCATGCAGGTATTTTCCTATGGGCAGCCGGCAGCTCTTTCTGCCAATAAATATGCCTGCAAGGGTTATGCGTTCATGGGATGGCAGACAGCGGACGGAACCTTCTATGCTGACAAAGAAAAAGTAAGCGTCCGCACGGAAGGCGCAGCGGACGATACGGTTTATCTGTATGCTATATGGCAGCAGACCTTTACTGTTTCCTATGACACGCAGGGCGGCAACCCCATAGTGGATAATAGTTACACATACGGAAAAGCCATGAAGCTGCCGGTTCCCGTGAAAGAGGGATTTACGTTCCGGGGCTGGTACAGCGACAGCGCTTATAAGAAGAAAGTGGCATCCATTACCGCGTCCACCAAGGGAGATTTACAGCTTTATGCCAAGTGGAGCGAGAACACTTACAACATTGTATTTAACGGAAACGGAAGCAACGGCGGAAGTACAAAGAAGCTTACTATAAAATATACGGAGTTGGCAGCTTTTACGGCAAACGGTTTCTTTAAGAAGGGTTATGAATTTGCCGGATGGAATACGGTAAAGACGCCTACGGAAGCTGTACCGGGCACGACCTTTGAGGACGGCGGAAAAGTAACCGGTCTGATACTTTCACAGCAAAACCTCCTGCCGCAGAAAAACGGCGGTACGATTACCCTGTATGCCCAGTGGAAGCCCACGACCTATACGATTGATTTTGTATACAACGGCGGAAGCGGGGACACGGCCAGAATGGAATATTATTACGGCATGCCGAAGACCAAGCTTCCGGTGCCGGAAAAAGAGGGTTATACTTTCGGAGGCTGGTATAAGAATGAAAATCTGACGGCTGCGATATCTTATATTACTGCAACCACCTATGGAAATATGACACTGTATGCGAAATGGAATGCACCGTATACGGTGGTATTCCACAATGATGCCAGGGCAGATGCCGGACTCCTTACCGGTACCATGAAGCCGCTTTCCATGAAGAGCGAAACGGCGAAGGCGCTGACGGCAAATACCTACAAGAAAGCAGGCTATGCTTTTGTGGGCTGGGCGCTTACGGAAGAAGATGCCCGGGCGGGAATTGTGACCTATGAGAACAAAGCAAAGCTTTTCCAGCCGGGTACATTGACTAAGACCGAAGATGCTTCCGGAAAAATCACATGGGTACTGAACCTGTACCCTGTCTGGAGAAATTCCTTTACCGTTACCTTCCATCTAAACGGCGGAGAATACGGTACGAAAAGCATTGCCTATGAAGCCGGTGTGGGTATCACGGCAAAAGAAATGACAGCATGGGAGAAGCCGGTGAAGAAGGGCTATGTGTTTGTCGGCTGGTATAAGGATGCCGCACTGAAATCCAAGGTAACCGCCATTGCCAAAACAACGGCGGCGGATATGGATTTGTATGCGAAGTGGAAGGGCATCTCCTATAAGACGGAGTACGTGGCGAATGTACCGGAAAATGCGGCAGTGAAGGGCGTTATGAGGCTGCAGACGCTTATATACGGCACACCGAAGGCCCTGACAGCCAACAGCTATAAGATAAACGGTTACGTGTTTGCAGGCTGGGCGGAAACGCCGGACGGAGCGGTGAAATACACCGACAAGGAAAAGATTAACGGTCCTGCCGAATACCCGGACAACGGTATCTACACCTTGTATGCGGTTTGGAAAAAGCAGACCTACACCATTACCTATGCCAATATGGATGGCTTTGCAAATCCTGCCGATAATCCGGCAGCCTACACAGTGGAGGATGAAGAACTGCTTCTTTATAATCCCGAAAAACTGGGTTACACATTCCTCGGCTGGTATACGGATAAGGCATGTAAGAAAAGAATTACCAAAATTCCTGCCGGTTCTTACGGCAACTTAACACTTTACGCCAAGTGGAAAGTAAATTAAGCGCAATGCAAAAAATAACAGCCGCCCGTTAAGGCGGCTGTCACTTACAGATGAAAGGGGAAGACCTCCCCTTTCATTTTTTTCACGGAAAGAATTACATTGTCCTCTCTGGGATAAAAACGGGTGCTCAATACCTTTTCCCCATCGTTTAAGTAAATCTCCAGACTGGACATGTCGGCGAGAATGCGGATGTTACGGCATTCCTTCAGACGGCATTTGCGGAGAGTTCTGCCACCACTGACAGACATGTCGGTAAACAGCAGGGTGAACAGACCGTCTTCATAGGTCATGGTGCAGAAATCCGACAGGGCAATGGAAAAAGCAGCCCCGGTTTCTCCGTAAAAGAGGAAGGGCAGGGAAACATCGACGGATTTTTTTTCGGAAACAGGGGAGCCTGTGCCCGCCCAGGATAAAATTTCGGGTACGGGATTCTGCAGCAGGACGCCGTCCGTCCGTCTGGTGATTTCTCTCGGAACCGTAAGACAGTGCTGCCAACCCAGGGGAACGGTCAGGTTTTCATAGGCGGAGTCGCCGATACCCATCCAGCCCACCAGAATTCTTCTGCCGTTCGGTGTTTCAAAGGTCTGCGGTGCATAAAAATCAAAGCCGTAGTCCCATTCTTCAAAGTCCGTAAGGGAATCGTCGTAGGTAAAATAACCGGACTGGTACAGATTTTGAAATTTTTCCTCATAAGTGGGCAGTCCCTGCGGGGAAATACTTAAGTAGCGGTGGCCGTCCACCCGGAAACAGTCGGGACATTCCCACATATAGGCAAAATCCGGCACGGCATCATGACCGGTGTAGCGCCAGTTTTTCAGATCATCCGATTCATAGAACAGGACGCAGCCTTCGTCCGTTTTCGTTCTGGCGCCCAGAACCATATGGTATTTGCCGTCCTCTTTCCAGACCTTGGGGTCACGGACATGGCAGCAGCAGAAATCGGGATAGTCCGCATGGGTGAGGAGGACTTCCTTTTCACTCATGGTGTGGCCGTCCTTCGTGGATACGTGGATGACATTGGCGCCTCTGCCGGCGGTGGTATAGTCATAGTCGCCGTTTTCCAGCACATTACCGGTATAAAAAATTTCCAGGGAGTCGCCGCAGACAATGGCGCTGCCGGAATAGGCGCCGTCCTTATCCGCAGGCATGTCCGGGCGGATAACCATGCCGGTGTAAGTCCAGTTTACCAGATTGGTGCTTTCAAAATGGCCCCAGCCGCGGTCACCGCTGCCTTCGGCATCGAAGGGGGAGTACTGGAAGTAAACATGGTATTTGTTATCAAAATAAGAAAGACCGTTAGGGTCGTTCATCCAGCCCTGAGGGGGCTCCAGATGCAGTTTCTGACGATAGGAATTGTTGTTCATAAGTACCGACCTTTCTGTTTGTTTCAGTAAAACATTCTGATTTTAAACCATTATAAACAAAAGAGACGGGAAGAACCAGTCCTTTTAGAATGAAAATCCCGGATGAAAAGCTGCGATACATAAAAAGTAAGGCAAAACAACGATAAAAATTTGAGTAGTCATAAAAAGCAATTTAAGATAAAATAAGGAGATAATACAGGAAAATGCAATAGAAAACAATAAGACAATGGAGGATGTGTCAATGAGCAATGTAAAAGGTGTCAGATTAACACCCGCAAAATTTGCCGTGGATTTAAGCGATGGCAGCGAAAGAGGATTTTATGTGAACCAGGATTATATCCTGCAGAAGCTTCACAGACCGCACAGAGGCATCAACCTGATGTACTGCTATTACCCTCTGGACGAAGCATGGCCAGCAAGAGCACAGGATGCTTATGCCGATAAAGAAATCAGCTTTGCATGGGATTATCCTTACGACAATTATTTCCCCTTCAGAGGCGGACTGAACGGCAATATGGACGGGGAGGCTTTTACCTGCATGCGCGATGTCAGACGCCATGGACAGGATGTTATACTGACCCTGACCTGCGACCCCCATGTAACGGATGAGCACATTATTGCGATTGCGAAAAACCTGCGTACCTTCGGACGCATGATGCTCCGCCTGAACCATGAAGCTACCGGAGACTGGTTCTCCTTTAACAAACGTGCTTCCTATCAGGAGGTAGCGGATTTCTTTGTCCGTTTCCACAAGATTTTGAAGGAATATGCACCCAATGTGCAGACCATTCTTTGCATTGGCGGAGCAGAAGACCCCAATTCTTCCGAAATCACCAAGGAGAAGGAATTTGCGGAAGCAGTCCGCACCACCGATATCTGGTCCGTGGACAAATACATGGCGCTGAACTGGGGCTGGCCTTACGAAGTGGCGGAAAAAGACAATTTCTCCCACAAGAAGGAGTCTGCGGAATATGTATATAAAATGACGAAAAAAAGCTATGAGCGTTATAAAGAGCTCTGCGGCGGAAAAAAGAAGCCAATGGTAATGTCTGAAATGAATGCCGACGGCGATGTCACCGGACCTTACGATCAGGTGAAAATGGTACAGGATTTCTGCCGTCTGATTAAGGAAGACCCGGAAAGATGGTTCAGCGGATTTACCTTCTATCAGTTCCGTGATGACGGACGTCTGGGACTGGAAATTACCGACCCCAACAACCCGGATGTAGGTGTGGAACAGCCGCTGCTTGCTGCTTACAGAGATATTATTCAGGATGAATTCTTCAATCCCGGTGTGGTTTATGAAGGTGAAAAAGAACTTCCCGTAACTCTCCGCTGGGGTGGCTCCGAGGATGCGGAAGGCGTGGAAATGGAGCTTTCCTTTGACGGTGACCCGGTATTTGCGGAAGCTAACTTCAAGGATGACTTAAAGGATGCCAACCTGATGCTCGAAATTAACGGCCGTTGGTTCTACAAAGCACCCGGCGTAACCTTTGTGGACTTTATGCCTGCATTCTTCGACAAAAAGCTGGACGGCCCCTGCACAATGAAGCTTCGTATTTTCGCACCGCCCGCAACCGGTGAAAATGACCCTTCCCAGGGCGAAGACTGGCAGGAAAACTACTATTACACCTTAAAGAGCCTGCCCGATATAAGACTTCGTTTTGAGCCCGTTATCGCATAGGATTCCGGAAAATCTATTTAATAAATAAAAATTCTCCCTTCAGGCATTGCCCGCATAAGCAGGCAGTGCCTTTTTTATTTACCGTGCCTTTTTTATTTTAGATGCATATTGAAATACATATTGACAACTTTCTTTGTCAATGATATTGTATATGACAAGGATAGTTGTCAGAATGACAAGAATAAATGTCAGGAGGAAAACAAATGGAAGGACAATTTGAGAACAATGGAAATCTCTGCGCACCGCAGGAAGACTACAGGAAACCCATGAGAAAGGCTTACTGCCGGGTAGAATGGAAAATTTTTCTGTATGCGGTCATTGTTGTGGCGGCACAGGCCCTGTACGCATGGGCGCTTCCCGAATTGTTTGGGGAAAGTGTTTATGTTGCGGAATGGTTTACCTGGGGGATGATGATCATTCCCATGTATATGATTGCTTTTCCGGTTTTGTATTTGTTAATAGGGGGCAAAAAGGACCGTGTAAAAATCATGCAGCATAAGATGAAATTCGGACAGTGGATTGTTGCGGCGCTTATGTGTGCCGGCATCTGCGCCGTCGGCATGGTAATCGGTACTGTACTGGATACGGTAATCAGCCTGCTTACCCGGAACAGCTCGTCGGATGCCGTTACTCTGCAGAATCTGATGTTAAATTCCAATCCGGTTTACCGTATTCTTACGGTGGGGATTTTAGCGCCCATGGTGGAGGAGATGATTTTCCGTAAGTTCATCATTGACCGCACTGTAAAATACGGAGAGTGGATGGCAATTCTTACTTCCGGCCTGATGTTTGGTCTGTTCCACGGAAACTTCAGCCAATGCTTTTTCGCGGCGGGTTTAGGAATGCTGTTTGCCTATATTTATATCCGTACCGGACGTATACGATATACCATCTTTTTACACATGGCGGTAAACCTGACTACATCCGTCGGCTCTGTCGGTATCCTGCAGTGGGCCGGATACGATGAACTGTTATCGGCGGAAGCAAGCGGCAACTTAGAGGCGATAATGGGCGATATGCTTCCGAAACTCATTGTTTTATATGCATGGCTGGGACTTTTAGCGTGCCTTGCCATCGCCGGTATTGTGCTTCTGATCGTAGCCTTTGCCAAAAAGAAGTTTTTCCTCGTAAAGCCGCCGAAGTATGTGGCAAAGGGAGGATTCGCAGCAGCATGGATTAACTGGGGCATGCTTTTATTTATAATTTATATTCTGTTTGCCTTTATCTCTAATTATGTGGGATTTTAAGAAAGAATGTGAGGAAAGCATATGCCTTTGAAAAATCATTTGAAAGAATACAGGGCAAAAAAGAACATTAACCAGCAGGAGCTGGGAAGCATGGTGGATGCCAGCCGTCAGACCATCAGCCTGATTGAAAGGGGAGATTATTCTCCTTCCGTTACTCTGGCACTGAAGATTGCCGGATATTTCGGTGTGCGGGTAGAGGATATTTTTGAATATGAGGAAGGAGAGGGAAAAGAAGATGAATGAGGTCAGAAACGAAGAAAGAACAGAAGAAAAGGGACAGGAAAAAAATACAAAAAGACTGGAAACGATTAAAAAAGAGGATAAAAAGTTTTACTGGAAGTTTATTGCACTCTGTGGAATTGGCGGCATCGTAGGGGGGACGGCGGGATTCCTGATGGGTTTTCTTGACGATTATATGGCGGCAAGGGAATTGTCCTTTCCGGAAATTTTCCTGATGGTACAGAGAAACCTTGCCATTCCGTTCCGCTATCTTACTGTGGCAGTGGGAGCAGTGTTCTGGGCAGCTTCGGAATACTTTTACCGTAAAGCGCGGAAAATCCGGAAGGAAAGCAGGGATCTGGATGAGGATTACGACAGAATAGACGATGCCCTGAATATTTCCCTGCTCCTTGCCAGTGTAATGGTAATTATGAATTTCATATGCGCAGGTATCGGTTTCTATTGTCTGCCATGTGCGGAGGATATGGTTTCCTTTGTTATAACCATTTCATTCTTTCTGCTCTATGTATACGGTTCTTTTCATATGCAGCATGTAATTGTCAATATGATCAAGGAAATGAACCCGGAAAAGAAAGGCAGTCTGTATGATAAGAAATTCAAGAAGCAGTGGTACGACAGCTGCGATGAAGCGGAACGCCGTCAGATAGGAATTGCATCTTATCATACCGTTCAGGTAACGGGTATCGCCTGCATGATATTCATGCTTATTTTCATGATGTTAGGCATGGTAATCGAGATTGGTCTTCTGCCCATGCTGGTGCCGGCATTTATCTGGATGATTCAGGTAATCACCTATCATGTTTCCTGTAAAAAGGCACAGAAGATGATGAATGACTGACAATAGCCGGAAGGCATTCCTGTGCGGACAAAAGCGCACAGTTCGTATATGCAAGTAACGCACGGCTGCATACAGCCTAAGTGCGTGGAAAAGAGGGAATATGGAAGAAATATTGAAGGTGCAGGGCTTGAAAAAGACATTTAAGCTGTCTGCCAAACAACAGAAAATCGAAAAGACTAAAGAAAAAGTAAAGGTGGCGGTCAATGACCTTTCCTTTACCGCATACAGAGGAGAAGTGTTCGGACTGTTAGGGCCTAACGGCGCCGGAAAGACCACTACACTGCGTATGCTGGCAACCCTGATCAGACCGGACGGCGGTGATGCCGTACTGGACGGTGCCAGTATTGTAATGGAACCGGAAGAAGTGCGCAGCAAGATTGGATTTTTAACCAGCGAGCTGAAGCTGGAGGATTTCTTTACCCCCAATTATCTGTTTGATTTCTTCGCAGATTTACACGGCATGGATGCGGAGAGCAGAAAGCAGAGAAAAGAGCTTTTGTTTAAGCGTTTCGGCATTGATGAATTTGCCGAAGTAAAGGTAGGCAATCTGTCCACCGGTATGAAGCAGAAGGCATCCCTTGCCATCTCTCTGGTACATGACCCCGATATCATTATTTTCGACGAGCCCACAAACGGTCTGGATGTTCTGACTGCCAAGGTGGTGACGGACTTTTTGCTGGATTTGAAGGCACAAGGCAAGACCATTATCGTGTCCACCCATATTTTCAGCCTGATTGAAAAAATCTGCGACAGAGTGGGAATTATCATCAACGGTCACATGGAAGCATGCGATACTCTGGATGCCATCTGTCAGGGAATGAGCTTAGAGGACAGATTTTTTGAGATTTATAAAGAGAAAGCAGGTGATATCGCATGAGAAAAGATATGCTGACCATTATTAAAAAGGAATTTGCCCGCTTTTTCGGGGATAAAAATTTATTCTTTACCACCGTTATTATGCCGGGTCTTGTGATTTACATTATGTATACCATTATGGGGCAGGGCATGATGAAGCAGTTCATGGCGGATGACACATATGTGGCGGATGCTTATGTGGTAAACCTGCCGGACGAACTGAAGAACTCCTTTGAGGAGCTTTCCGCTGACTGGAAGGATACGGCGGAAGCGGATACGGATGCCGTAAAACAGAAAATCCAGGATAAAGAAGCGGATGTACTGGTGGTATTCCCGAAGAACTTTTCCGGGGAAATCGCAGCCTATGATGTAAAAAGCGGTGTGGCTGCACCCAATGTGGAGATTTACTACAATTCCACAAAAACGGACTCTGAACAGATAAAGAGAACGGTAAACGACCTCTTAGACAGCTATGAAGCATCCATGACAAACAAATTTGATATAAATGCCGGGGACGGTGTGTATGACTGCGCCACCAAGGAAGACGTGGTGGGTCAGATATTTTCCATGATGCTGCCCATGCTGTTAATGATTTTCCTGTTCAGCGGCTGTATGGCGGTAGCACCCGAGTCCATTGCCGGGGAAAAGGAAAGAGGCACCATCGCCACCCTGCTTGTTACTCCCATGAAGAGAAGCTCTCTTGCACTGGGTAAAATCATCAGTTTAAGCGCCATTGCACTGCTGTCCGGTCTGTCCAGTTTCCTGGGTACCATGCTTTCCCTGCCGAACCTGATGGGAATGGACGCAGGCTCCGGCATGGACGCCAGCGTATACAGTGTGGCTGATTATGGTCTGCTTTTGGGACTGATTTTAACAACCGTCCTGCTTTTAGTAGCGGTAATTTCCATTATTTCCGCCATGTCGAAGAGCGTAAAGGCAGCGGGCACCGCCATTTCGCCGCTTATGATTGTCGTAATGGGTATCAGTCTTATTCCCATGTTCAGCGGTGGCGGAGAGAGCAGCATTGCCTATTCCTTTATTCCGATATTTAACAGTGTGAGAAGTATGTACGACATTTTCTCTTTCCAGTGCAGTACCGTGAATGTGGTGCTCACCATGGTATGCAACCTGATTTATGCGGGTATTCTTACCTTTGTCCTGACCAGGATGTTTAATGATGAAAAAATAATGTTTTCCAAATAAATCCGGGAAAAAGAGACAGAATAAAACCGACAATCTTTTTTGACAGATTTTGTAATGTGTGCTATTCTTAAAAGAAAGCGTTGACGAAGAGAGTACCCTTGGAACGGTCTTACAGAGAAGTCTCCCTGACATGTTTTTTATGCAGGCTGGAAGGAGACAGATACGGACTTTGGAGAACATGGCTTCCGAGCAGTGCACTGAGCCGGCGGCTTGCGGGATGACCCAAAGGCAGGACGGTTAGGCTGCAACAGGTCCGCCTGTTATAGCGGAGAGTGCTAACAGGCACTTGCAGAGGTCTTTCCTGTGAAGGAAGGATAAAGAGAAGTGGTACCACGGGTCAAGTTCCCGTCTTCTTGTACGAATCACGTATGGGAAGGCGGGTTTTTATATTAGGAAATGTCCCGTATTACGCGGCAGCAGGCGCCTTGCCATGCGAAAGCATAAAGAAGTATGCATGAAAGCTTTAGGGAGAAAGGAAGTAAAAAATGAGCAAAGAAAAGTATTACATCACAACAGCCATTGCCTACACATCGGGCAAGCCTCACATCGGAAACAACTACGAAATCGTGCTGGCAGACAGTATTGCCAGATATAAAAGAGCCGAGGGCTATGACGTCTATTTCCAGACCGGTACCGACGAGCACGGTCAGAAAATCGAATTGAAGGCCAACGAAGCCGGCGTAACACCCAAGGAATTTGTAGATAAGGTAGCCGGACAGATTAAGGATATGTGCGACCTTTTGAACATTTCCTACGACCACTTTATCCGTACCACCGACGATTACCATGAAAAACAGGTACAGAAGATTTTTAAGAAATTGTACGACCAGGGCGATATTTACAAAGGCTCCTATGAAGGTTTATACTGTACCCCCTGCGAATCCTTCTGGACAGAGTCCCAGCTTGTGGACGGTAAGTGTCCGGACTGCGGCAGAGAAGTAAAGCCCGCCAAGGAAGAAGCATATTTCTTTAAGATGAGCAAGTATGCAGACCGCTTGATTGAGCATATCAACACCCATCCGGAATTTATCCAGCCGGTTTCCCGCAAGAACGAAATGATGAACAACTTCCTTCTGCCGGGGCTGCAGGATTTATGTGTCTCCCGTACCTCCTTCAAGTGGGGAATTCCGGTAGATTTCGACCCGAAGCATGTGGTTTATGTATGGCTGGATGCACTGACCAACTATATCACCGGTATCGGTTATGATGCGGATGGAAACAGCACCGAGCAGTACAAGAAGTACTGGCCTGCGGATTTACACCTTATCGGCAAGGACATTATTCGTTTCCATACGATTTACTGGCCCATTTTCCTGATGGCGCTGGGAGAACCCCTGCCCAAGCAGGTATTCGGACATCCCTGGTTACTCATGAGCGGCGGCAAGATGAGCAAGTCCAAGGGCAATATTATTTATGCCGATGATCTGGTAGATTTCTTCGGCGTGGATGCGGTCCGTTACTATATGATTCATGAAATGCCTTATGAAAATGACGGCAACGCAACCTGGGAGCTTATTGCGGAGCGTACCAATACCGACCTTGCCAACACACTCGGCAACTTAGTAAACCGTACCATTTCCATGAGCAACAAATACTTTGACGGCGTGGTTGCCGATAAGGGCGCTGTGGATGAAGCACTGGATGCTGACTTAAAGGCGGTGGTAACCGGCACCTACGACAAGGTAAAAGAGAAGATGAGCACCCTGCGTGTGGCAGATGCCATTACCGAGATTTTCGGTATCTTCAAGCGCTGCAACAAATACATTGACGAAACAGAACCCTGGGTACTGGCAAAGGACGAAGCAAAGAGCGACCGTCTTTCCACCGTGCTTTACAACTTAGTGGAAAGCATTACCATCGGTGCCTCTCTTCTGCAGCCCTATATGCCCGAAACCGCAGAAAAGATTGTGAAACAGCTGAATACTTCCGTAAGAGATTTCAGCGACCTTAAGAAGTTCGGTCTGTATGAGAGCGGCAACAAGGTAACGGCAGAGCCTGAAATTCTGTTTGCCCGTCTGGATATGAAGGAAGTGGCAAAGAAGGAAGAAGAGCTGGCACAGGCCATGATGGCTGCCAAAGCAAAGGAAGAAGAGGAAGAAAAAGGCATTGATATCGAAGCAAAGCCGGAAATTTCCTATGAGGATTTTGCCGCTATGCAGTTCCAGGTAGGTGAAATCATTGCCTGCGAAGCAGTGCCCAAGTCCAAGAAGCTTCTTTGCTCCCAGGTTAAAATCGGCAGCACGGTAAAGCAGATTGTGTCCGGCATCAAGGCTTATTATTCACCGGAAGAAATGGTGGGCAAAAAGGTTATGGTTCTTGTGAACTTAAAGCCTGCCAAGCTGGCAGGGGTTCTTTCCGAAGGTATGCTGTTATGCGCAGAGGACGCGGAAGGCAATCTGGCACTGATGAAGCCGGAGAAGGACATGCCCGCAGGTGCGGAAATCTGCTAATCTGCAAAGCGGTTATGAAATGATGGACACGGTAATGTCCGGTATTTTATAGAGAAAGATGGGGTTATCTATGAAAAAAGAGGAGTTTACATTTGCGTCCCGGGACAATGTCACGAAAATCCATGCGGTCAGATGGCTGCCGGAGAGTGAAAACATTCAGGGAATTATACAGATTGTGCACGGTATGGCGGAATATGTGGAACGGTATGAGGAACTGGCGGAGTTCCTCACCGGCAAAGGCTATCTTGTGACGGGAGAAGACCACTTAGGACACGGAAAATCCGTGCCCGAAGGTGGGGTTAAAGGATATTTTTGCGAGCAGGATCCGGCTACGGTTGTGGTCAGGGATGTGCACAGACTGAAAAAAATGACGCAGGAGCTTTACCCGGGCGTTCCTTACTTTATCCTGGGACACAGCATGGGCTCCTTCATCACCCGAAACTATATTTACCGTTACGGCACCGGTATTCAGGGAGCCATCATTATGGGTACCGGTATGCAGTCCCCTCTGTATGTGTCCTTTGGGAAAGCCGTAACTTCTTTAGTAGGGGTATTCCACGGTAAAAATGTACCCAGTAAGTTTCTGGACAAGGTGACCTTCGGCTCCTACAACAAAAAGGTGGAGTCACCGCGCACCGGCTTTGACTGGCTGTCCAAGGAAACGGAGAGGGTGGATAAATATATTGCGGACGACAACTGCGGCTTTTATTTTACACCAAACGGTTTCAAGACCTTAAGCACGCTGGTTTCCCGTGCCTGCAGTATGGACAATATGAAGAAAATCCCCAAGGATCTGCCGCTGTTTGTGATTTCCGGTGAAGACGACCCTGTGGGCGGCTACGGAAAAGGAGTAAAAAAGACCTACAATGCTCTGATAGAAGCGGGCGTAGAGGACGTTACCTTAAAGCTGTACCCGAAGGACCGTCATGAGCTGATGAATGAAACGGACCGGTACGATATTATGAAAGATATTGAAAATTGGGTAAAACAACACCTTGTGAGATAAGGTCCCATTTGCTATAATAGTTTAATTAACATTTAGAACGGAATAAGGCTTTTGAAGGAATGGAGATTTATATGAGTAATATCCGGGATATTCCTTATACGATCAGATGGGCAAAGCCGGAGGACTGGCCGGAAACCATGCAGATGGTCTGGCGGACGTTTATGCGCTTCGAAGCAGCTGATTACACAGAAGAGGGCGTTGTTAATTTTCAGGATTTTCTGACAAACGGAAAGATTTACCAGATGTTTTTGAACGGGAGATATCCCATGCTGGTAGCATTGGATGGTGAAAAAATTATCGGAGAAATTTCCGTAAGAGGAAGGAATTTTATTTCTCTGTTATTTGTAGACGAAGAATATCATATGCAGGGAGTGGGCAGGGCACTGATAGAGACAATGGCAAAGTATCTCAGGGATGTCAGGGGGGAAATCTATATGTCTGTCAAAGCGGCGCCCTATGCGGTAGCTTTTTACCGCAAAACAGGATTTCATGCGTGCGCACCGGAGGAAAGCTTCTCCGGTATCCGGGTGACTTCCATGGAGAGATTTTTGTAGGAGGAAAGCACAAAATGAGTAGAATATTTGATATGGACAGTCCCTTGATGAGAATATTAAACAAGTTTGCGGATCTGATGTGGTTAAACATCCTCACCCTTATCTGTTGTATTCCCATTGTGACCATAGGCCCCGCACTTTCCGCAGCACATTATGTGGAGCTGAAAATGTACCGTAACGAAGAGGGATATATTACCAGGGACTTTTTTAAGGCATTTAAGGTGAATTTCAAGCAGGGATTTATTCTCGGCGTTATCAACCTGCTGCTGCTGACGATTTTCGTGACGGATATTTACCTTATGAATGAAAATTCCAACATCCATATCCCCGGGGTGGCGCAGGTTCTGATTATGGCAGCAGCCATTATGTATGTTTTTTATGTGGTATGGGTTTATGCCGTACAGGCAAAATTTATCAATACCATAAAAAATACCATGAAAAATGCTTTTGCCATCAGTATGATGAAGTTCCCCTACACCATAGCCATGGTAGTCTTATATGTCTGCCCGTGGGTGCTTTTGTGGATTTCCAATTTCTACCTGTTCCCGATAGTGTTCCTGTTTGGAGTTTCGGTGCCGGTGTATTGCAGTGCAGCCCTGTACAGCAAATTTTTCAAGCAGCTGGAGGAGAAAATTTTAGCCGGTCAGGAAGAGGAAAAGGAAAAAGAGACCTCAGGAGAGGAAAATGCTGAGACGGAGGAGGAAAAAATCTTCAGCGACAAGCCTATGTTTGAAGAGAAGCAAGGGGATAAATAATGAAGGATAACCGAATAGGCAGTTTTCTCTGCAGAAAGGTACTGCCTACAGCTGTTCTTGTGCTGGCAATTTCCGTTCTGCTGATTCGTTCCCTTTCCGTCAGCATGGAACAGGAGAAGAAAACGGTGAGGGACAATCTGGAGGCACAGGCGCTCGTTGCGGGGCAGCAGATTGATAAAACCTTTCGTTCAGCGGAGAAAGCCGTGGAGGTCATAGCAAAATACCTGGAATATGACAATGCCGGAGATGTGGACAAGGTAATGCAGGCATTCCTTGATACAACCGGTTTAGAGGATATTTTTATTTACGATATGGACGGAACCGGCTACCGTGCCGGCGGCGAGGAACTGACAGAAGAGGAAATGACACGGTATGCAAATGCTGCGGAGATTAACCGGGAAAGTAAACAGAACGGCAATATATATGCGGGCAGTGATTCTTTTTATGCAGCCGCTCCCATCGAAAAGGAGGGTGCAGTCACAGGGTATGCGATCTGTGCCTACGACAGGAACCTGATTGCCGGACAGAACATAACGAAAAATTTCGGCGGCAATGCCTTTTATCTGATTTTGGATAAGAACGGAAAAGTGGTGTATCTGGATGAAAAGGCGCAGGCAAAGGAAAATCCCTTCTGCGTAGCTTCCGATGATTACATAAAGACCCTGAGGACTTTGACGGACGACAGCTTTCAGACAGAGGTTTTAAAATCACAGATGAAAAACAATCAGACGTGCACGAAGGCGTATACTTACGGGGACTATTCCTATACCCTGTTTGAGGTACCGGTTCTGGACGACGATTATTTTCTCATTATAGGCGCTGAGCAGACTTATGTGAACGAGCAGGTGCATACAGGCTGGAGACCGCTGTATTCCATAGCCCTGCAGATTATGGCAGTCCTGTTAGTTTTCATAGTGGTTCTGACTATTATCGATGTGGTGGAAAAGAACCATGAAAATGAAAAAAAGAAAGCGTTAGAGGATAAAGCCGATACGGATCTGCTTACCACATTAAACAATAAGATTGCAACGGAACGGAAAATTAAAGAACATCTGGCAGCCCATCCCGACGAGATGGCAGTGATGTTCGTGGTGGATATTGATAATTTTAAGAAAATTAACGATACCATGGGGCATGCATTCGGAGACGAGGTGCTGAAGACACTGGGAAAGCATATCTGCGGAGAATTCCGTGCCAGTGATATTATCGGACGTACCGGCGGCGATGAATTTATGGTATTCTTATGCAACATGAAAGAAGATGCCATTATTAAGAAGGAAGCAAAGCGTCTGGAAAAGTTTTTCCAAAGCTTTCAGGCAGGCAGCTATGTGAAGTACTCCGCTACCGCCAGCATCGGCGCAGCCGTATATCCCAAGGATGCCCAGACCTTTGAAGGTCTGTATAGAGCGGCGGACCAGGCAATGTATGTGGCAAAAAAGAAGGGAAAGAACCGGCTGGCTTTTTATGGGGAAGAGAGTACGGAACCATAGGAACGGTTCGGCAGATTGTATACTAAAAGCGGTAAAGTTTGTACAAAGTGCCCGATTTGAACCGGAGCATAAGCAATTTTTACAAAGCCCAACGAAAACTTTGTGAAATAGTGTTATAGCAAGAAATGGAATTATTCGGTATACTAAAACAAGGTTAGGCCGAATGTATTTATTTGTACAGCAAGAAAGGAGTCATAAAATATGGCAAGTTTATCATTAAAAAATGTCTGCAAAGTATATCCTAACGGTTTCGAAGCAGTTAAGAACTTCAACCTTGAAATTGCAGATCAGGAATTCATTATTTTCGTAGGACCTTCCGGATGCGGTAAGTCCACCACTCTTCGTATGATCGCAGGTCTGGAAGATATCTCTTCCGGTGAATTAAGAATCGGCGACAGAATCGTAAACGATGTAGAACCTAAGGACAGAGATATCGCAATGGTATTCCAGAACTACGCTCTGTATCCTCATATGTCTGTATATGACAACATGGCTTTCGGACTTAAGTTAAGAAAAGTTCCGAAGGATGAAATCGATAAGATGGTAAAAGATGCAGCTAAGATCCTTGACCTGACTCCCCTTCTGGACAGAAAGCCTAAGGCTCTTTCCGGTGGTCAGAGACAGCGTGTTGCCATGGGTCGTGCAATCGTTCGTAATCCTAAGGTATTCCTTATGGACGAACCTCTTTCCAACCTGGATGCAAAACTTCGTGTACAGATGCGTATCGAAATCGCTAAATTACATCAGAGATTAGGTACCACCATCATCTACGTAACACATGACCAGACCGAAGCTATGACACTGGGTACCAGAATCGTAGTTATGAAGGATGGCGTTATCCAGCAGGTAGATACTCCTCAGAATCTTTACGAGAAGCCTTGCAACCTGTTCGTAGCAGGATTTATGGGATCTCCGCAGATGAACTTCTTAGATGCAACTGTAGAAGTAGCAGGCGATGTAGCTAACTTAAAGATTGCCGGTCACAGCATTCCTCTTCCTCCTGCTAAATCCAAGAAGCTGATTGACGGTGGTTATGACGGAAAGGTTGTTACCTTCGGTATCCGTCCTGAAGATGTATATGATTCCGAAATGTACATCGAAGCTTCTCCTAACAGTGTATTCGAATCTACCATCAAGGTATACGAATTACTGGGTGCTGAAGTATATCTGTACTTCGATCTGGAAGAGTTCCCTGTAACTGCAAGAGTAGATTCCCGTACCACTGCAAGACCTGGCGATACCGTAAGATTTGCTCTGGATGTTGAAAAAATTCACGTATTCGATAAGGATACCGAGCAGGTTATTACCAACTAATAAACAAACACTTCGGGGGTGCATATGCACCCCCGTTTTTGCATTTACGGCTAATAGAAAGAGGGGATTTCGGTTTATGATTTCAAACCAGATTATTCAGACGAGCATTGACGAATTAAAAGCGATTACCAAGGTTGACCTTTGCATCTACGACATCACAGGCAGTCTGGTAGCGTCTACAGCAGAAAAAGGAAGCCTTTCCAATGACTTTGTGACAAGTTTTGCCCAATCACCGGCAGACAGTCAGGTGATTGGCAATGAACACCTGCTGAAAGTGCTGGATGAGGGGGAAGTTGTGTATATACTGGTGGCAAGAGGAACCTCGGACGATGTTTACATGGTGGGGAAAATCGCTGTCTGCCAGCTGCAAAATCTGATTATTGCGTATAAGGAGAAGTTTGACAGAAACAATTTCTTCCAGAACCTGCTTTTAGACAACCTGCTTTTAGTGGATATCTACAACCGGGCTAAAAAGCTGCACATTGAGGTCAGTGTACCCCGCCTGGTTTATTTGATTGAAACAAAATCGGAAAAGGACGGTATTGTCACAGAGCTTCTGAAAGGAATGTTTTCCGTACAGAACGGCGATTACATTACCTCTGTGGATGAAAGCAATGTAATTTTGATTAAATCCCTGGAGGATGGTTATACCCAGGACTCCCTTCTGGATATTGCCAACACCATAGTGGATATGATGAATACGGAAGCCATGCTCAACGTCAAGGTTGCCTTCGGTACTGTGGTGTCGGAGCTTAAGGACGTTTCCAAATCCTATAAGGAAGCGAAAATGTCTCTGGATGTTGGCAAGATTTTCTACGCGGAAAAGGATGTTATGGCATACAGCACACTGGGAATAGGACGTTTGATTTACCAGCTTCCCATTAACCTGTGCAGAATTTTCATCAAGGAGATTTTCGGTGACTCCATTCCGGAGGAACTGGATGAGGAAATGCTCACAACCATCAATAAGTTCTTTGAAAACAACCTGAACGTTTCCGAAACCTCCAGACAGTTGTTTGTGCACCGGAATACGCTGGTTTACCGTATTGAGAAAATGCAGAAATGCACGGGACTGGACATCCGCACCTTCGACGATGCCCTGACCTTCAAGATTGCTCTCATGGTCGTAAACTACATGAAGTACCTGGACACCATGGAGTACTAAATTTTTGCAAATAAATTACACGAAGCCGGTTTATTTTTTATGAATGAAAAGACAAAATCATTTTTACAGAAAACGGGGATTTTATCCCTGACGCCCCTGACGTTGCTGCGTTTTTTTGCCGGACTTGCCATTATACAGCTGGCAGTCGCCTCTTTCCTGCAGATAGGAATTGGGTCGGACTCCTTTACCGTATTCATGCAGGGACTTTCCAAGGTATGCTCCGTCAGCGTGGGAACGGCAAACTTTCTGCTGACACTGGTACTTTTAATCATTGTGTTTCTGCTGGACAGGACGCAGTTTAAGATTGGCATGGTATTTGCCGTGGCATTTGCGGGACTGTTTCTGGACGGCATGGCAAAGGTGCTGACCGTTGTTTTACCGAAAGAGCCGTCCATACCGGTTATTGCACTGGAATTTGCCCTGACCTGCGTGGTCGTCTCCATAGGTTTTCCACTGCTTAAATCCGCAGGAATAGGCGTGGCTCCAAACGATGCGCTGTACCTTGCCATTGCCAACCGCACGAAAAAGCCCTTTGGACTTATCCGGGTGCTGGTGGATGCCTGCTACCTTGTCTGCGGCTATTTCTTCGGCGGCGTCATCGGCATCGGCACCGTAGTCTGCGTCATTGCCATAGGCCCCATGATGCAGTTTGTGATGAAACATATTATTAAACAGAAGGATTGAGAAAAATCTTGTCATATTTTTCGGATATTACGCATATATATCACTAAAGGAATTGGCTAAGGGGATTTTGCGGATATGGAAAAAGGGGACAAGATTTTTTTTCAGAAAAAAATTATTTATTTAGACTATGTTGAGCGGGAGAATAAAATAAAAAACGGCGGTGTGATTAAGTGGGAAGCGAGAGGGGAAGAAAGCCGTGTGCAGATACATATCAGGGGACTGTATCCTACGGACTCCTGCCGGGGAGAGCTCATGCTGCTTTCGGAAGGAGAAGGCCATCCCGCAGACACCATTTATCTGCAGTACGGAACCGCAGAGTATGCCGGCATCTGGCATAATGAAAACTTAGCCGGAACCGGAATTCCTTACGAGGGGTGTGACGGAATTATCATAAAACTTTCCGAAACCAGATTTTTGAGGGGAATTTGGCGAAATCGGGAAAAACACAAAGCGGAGACTCCGGAACCGGTGCCGCAGAATAAGCCGGAGCCTGCCGTGCTTGCAGCCGCACAGACCGCCGAAGATGTGGTGCATGCAGAGCGGTATCAGGCACCGATGGAGGCAGTGCAGACTATGGGACCTGTATCAGCCGCACAGACCGTACTGGATGCATACGATGATACGGTGCTGGAGCCGCAGCCCATGCCGGGGAATGAAGAAATGCGGCAGGACGAACCGGGTGTAGAAGTACAGCCCATGCCTGAAGCTGAGGAGATGCAGCAGGATGCCGCACCTGCGGGAGAAATTCAACCGGATTTGCCGCCACATGAGCCAGCTACAGAAGTCCCGCAGCCAATGCCGGAAGCCGAAGAACCTCAGCAAGCCGCCCCACTTGCAGAGGATGAAGCACGGTCCCATGAGCCGGAGCAAGCCGCCGAAGCCCCGTTCCTGCGCTCACAGCGGAAAATGCAGGCAGGGCAGATTTCCCCCAACAAATGGGAGCAGCTTAACCGCATCTATCCTAAAATCCAGCCATTCGGGGACGTCAGGGAATATTTATCCATAGCTCCCTGCGATTTCGTAATCCTGTCGGAGCACTATCAGGAAATGGTGCAAAACAGTTTCCTGCTGCACGGGTATTATAACTACGGACATCTGATTTTGACAAAAATAAAGGAAGGAATAGACGATAATTATTATCTGGGCGTGCCCGGAGTTTACTACGAGAGAGAAAAACAGGCAGCTCTGCTCTTTGGCTTTGAAGGGTTTGAAGGAGACGGGGATGCCGTACAGGACGGCAGTTTTGGCTATTACATGAAACGGGTAGAGATATAGACGAAGCTTATACGCCTTCCCCATTAAAAGAGGGGATAAAGCTGCTTTCCGCCGCTTCGCCTTCCTGCATGTAGCCGTCCTCGATGCCGATGGACAGACAATAGTCAAGAAGGGCATTGTATTCCCGGTGGGAAACACGGCGGTTCAGTTCGGGCATGTCGGGAAACATCCTGACAGGAGTGTACTGGCTCATAACACTGTAAACAATGGTATCGCCATAGGTATCGCGGAGATAGGACAGCACCTTTTTAGAGTCCTGCAGGTGGCCGGGAAGCATCATATGACGGACAATAACACCGGATTTCATCAGTCCGGTGTTTTCGTCGTATACGGGTGCGCCGGTCTGGCGTACCATTTCCGCAAGCGCGGCGGCAGCCGCTTCCCGGTAGTCCGATGCGGCGGAGTATTTTTCGGAAAGTCTGTGGGAATAGTATTTGAAATCCGGCAGATAAATGTCAACAAGACCGCTTAAGGAACGCAGGACTTCGGGCTTTTCATAGGTGCCGGTATTGTAGACAATGGGGATGGAAAGGCCCTGTTTTTTTGCACTCTTTAAGGCGGTAATAATCTGCGGGATGTACTGTGTGGGGGTAATGAGGTTAATGTTGCAGGCATCCTGGGACTGCAGGGACAAAAAAATTTCCGTAAGCCTTTCTGCGGTGATGCATTTCGGTGAGGCAGCCTCTCCGGCATGTCCGCAGGAAATAGAGGCATTCTGGCAGTAAACACAATGCAGCGGGCAGCCGCAGAAGAACACGGCGCCGGAGCCGGCTTTGCCGCAGATGCAGGGTTCCTCCCACAAATGCAGGGCGGCGCGCGCTACCCATATACCGTCGCTTTCTCCGCAATAGCCGCATTCCCCATGTGCTCTGTCCGCATTACATTCTCTTTTGCATAATTTACAACCCATCGAAATCACCATTCCTTAAAACAGCAAGCCTTATGCCGCCCGGGCATTAAATGAAAAACATGCATCAGATTGTCCCGCCGGGCATAGAAAAACCGCGCATACACATTTGGGTAGACACTTCTATGCGGTACCCCTGAAAACGACTCCGCCAGGCACCCTTACGGCACATGAACGGTTCCTCTTAGTGCTGCTGTGTTCCCACCCTGACACGGTTCGTGGATGTTCATTGCGTAAGACCCAAACTTCAACATCGCTTCAGAAAGCCAGCCATAGAAATGCCCGCCTAAAGGCATATGCACGGCTTATTAAGTATATCGGTTTTTAAGGAAAGTGTCAAGAGTTCTCTTTCTCCTGCCTAAGCCGCAGGCGCAGCTCTTTAAAAAATGTTTTCAGCATATTGCTGCATTCCTCTTCCAGTATGCCTCGCGTAACAGCAACCTGATGGTTAAATTCGGGCATCTGCAGGATATTTAAGATAGAACCGGCACAACCTGCCTTGGGATTCATACAGCCCATGTAAACCTCGGGAATGCGTGCCTGTACGATCGCTCCGGCGCACATCTGACAGGGCTCTAAAGTTACATAGAGCTGACAGCCCTCCAGACGCCAGTCACCCATGACCCTGCTTGCCTTTCTGATGGCAATGATTTCCGCATGGGAGAGAGTATTCTTATCCGTTTTGCGTCGGTTGTAGCCTCGTCCGATGATTTTGCCCTCATACACAATCACGCAGCCGATGGGAACCTCTCCTAATTTATATGCTTTTTTCGCCTGTTTTATGGCTTCCTTCATATATTTTTCATGCTGCATAAGAGCATTGTCTTTCCGCTTATCCTGATTGTTGTTTTCCATTTTCATTTCCTTATTTAATATTATAGCTCCCGCACGGAGCCGCACTTGCGTTTGTCTCTTTTTATTGGTATGATAGAAATAATCCGGTGGACGGATTCTTGTATTTTTATTATAACTGCAGGAAGGAAAAGAGGCAACCGAAATGCAGATACATGGATTAAATAAAACAACCTTATTGGATTATCCCGAACACGTTGCAGCCACTGTTTTTACAGGGGGCTGTAATTTTTGCTGCCCATTCTGCCACAACGGCGATCTGGTGCTGCATCCGGGTGAGTTTCCGGTGATTTCGGAAGAAGAGGTGATTGCGTTCTTAAAAAAGAGAAAAAATATACTTTCCGGCGTATGTATTACGGGCGGAGAGCCCACCCTGCAGCCGGATCTGGCGGATTTTATCCGTAAAATAAAAGAACTGGGTCTTCTGGTGAAGCTGGACACCAACGGCTACAGACCGGGAGTGCTGCAGGGTCTTTTAAAAGAAAAGCTCCTGGACTATGTGGCAATGGATTTGAAAAACAGTCGGGAAAAATATGCGCTGACAGTTGGAAAGCCGGATTTGGAGATAGAAAAGTTAGAGGAGAGCGTGGACTTGCTCCTGCATTCCGGGATCGCCTATGAATTTCGGACCACTGTGGTAAAAGGACTTCATGAAGAAGAGGACTTTGCCAAAATGGGGCAGTGGATTGAGGGGGCAGAGGCATATTATCTGCAATCGTACCGGGACAATGAGAATGTAATCAAAAAAGGCTATTCCGCCTTTGAAAAGGAAGAATTAGAGAGCTTTCTGCAGCTTGTGAAGCCCTATGTGAAAAAAGCGGAGCTGCGCAGCGTAGAATAAGCAGCGGAGATGCTGCATGAAAGACACAGGCAGAAAGAGTAAATCTGCCGCAGAATAAAAAGGGAGAGAAACATGGAAAATTTTAAGAAAAAGTATCTGGGCGATAAGGCATTTTATCTTATGGTCCTTGGAGTTGTGCTGCCCATTATGATTCAGAACGGCATTACGAACTTCGTAAGTCTGTTGGACAACATCATGGTGGGAAGAGTGGGCACCGAGCAGATGTCGGGTGTGGCGATAGTCAACCAGCTTATGTTTGTGTTTAATCTGGGCGCTTTCGGTGTCATATCCGGCGCCGGCATTTTCGGTGCACAGTTTTACGGCTGCGGCAAGCACGACGGGGTGCGTCATACCTTTCGTTTTAAGCTGATAGCGGTTTTTATTGTGACACTGTGCGCCTGCCTGTTATTTTATTTTGCCGGAGAAAACCTCATCAGTCTGTATCTGCATGAAGAGGAAACCACGGACCCGGCGGCGTTGCGGGCAGCTCTTCATTACGGCAGACAGTATCTTTTGGTGATGTTAATCGGCATACCGCCCTTTGCAGTCAGTCAGTGTTATACCAGTACCCTGCGAGAATGCGGGGAAACCATTCTGCCCATGAAAGCCAGTATGGCGGCGGTGGGCGTCAATATGTGCTTCAATGCAGTGCTGATTTTCGGCCTTTTAGGTTTTCCCAGACTGGGTGTAGTTGGCGCCGCCATTGCAACGGTGCTGGCACGCTACGTGGAAATGGTCATTGTTGTTCTCTATACCCATAAGCATGCCGACCTCTATCCGTTTATCAAGGGCGCTTATGAAAGCCTGCATATTCCGGGCAGTCTGGTATCCAAGATACTGATAAAGGGCACGCCTCTGATGGCAAACGAACTGCTGTGGGCAATGGGTATGGCGGTTATGACCCAGTGTTACTCCATGAGGGGACTGGATGTAGTAGCAGGATTGAATATTTCTTCCACAATTTCCAATCTGTTCAGCATAGTTTACATTTCCATGGGCAATGCGGTGGCTATTATCATCGGCCAGCTTTTAGGAGCCGGAAAAATGGAAGAAGCGAAGGAAACAGACACCAGGCTTATTGTCTTTTCTGTTTTGACCTGTATGGCGGTGGGGCTTGCGCTCTTTGTCCTGGCGCCCTTTTTCCCCATGATTTACAATACCACGGACAAGGTACGGGGGCTTGCTGCCGGCTTTATCCGTATTGTGGCGATTTATATTCCTGTCAATGCTTTCCTGAACACCTGTTATTTTACCATCAGAGCGGGAGGCAGGACGGTCATCACGTTTTTGTTTGACAGCGTATTTATATGGGTGGTCAGCATCCCCTGCGCATATTTCTTAAGCCGTTACACGGATATGCCCATTGTGCCGCTGTATCTGTGCTGCCAGCTGCTTGACCTGATTAAGTGCGTCATCGGCTTTATTATGGTAAAAAAAGGTATGTGGATAAGCAATTTAGTAGAAAAATAATAAAAATTTACAAAACCTATTGACAACGTAGGTTTTGTAGATGTATAACAGTTTTAACATAAAAAACGACCTAACGAGGAGGATACTATTATGGCAAAGGTTTATACATCAGCAGATCAGTTAATCGGAAAGACACCCTTATTGGAGCTCACCCATATTGAGCAGGAATACGGACTGAAAGCAAAAGTCTTAGCTAAGTTAGAGTATTTTAACCCTGCAGGCTCCGTAAAGGACCGTGTTGCAAAGGCCATTCTGGATGACGCAGAAGCAACCGGAAAACTTACCAAAGACTCCGTTATTATTGAACCTACTTCCGGCAACACCGGTATCGGTCTGGCAGCCGTTGCAGCAGCCAGAGGTTACCGCATTATCATCGTAATGCCCGAAACCATGTCTGTAGAAAGAAGACAGCTCATGAAAGCCTACGGCGCAGAATTAGTACTTTCCGAAGGAGCTAAGGGTATGAAGGGTGCGATTGCCAAGGCGGAAGAATTGGCAAAAGAAATTCCCGGTGCATTCATTGCAGGACAGTTTGTAAATCCTGCTAACCCGAAGGCACATTTTGAAACCACCGGTCCGGAAATCTTTGAAGATACCGACGGCGAAGTAGATGTATTTGTAGCAGGTGTAGGTACCGGCGGTACCGTAACCGGTGTCGGCAAATACTTAAAGTCCAGGAAAGCAGATGTGAAGGTAGTGGCTGTTGAACCTGCTTCTTCCCCTGTATTATCCAAAGGAACACCCGGTGCACACAAAATTCAGGGTATCGGTGCAGGCTTCGTTCCCGAAGTACTGGATACCAAAGTATATGACGAAATCATTCCGGTGGCAGATGAGGATGCATTCGCTATGGGCAGAAAAATCGGACATAAGGAAGGCGTATTAGTCGGTATTTCTTCCGGTGCAGCCGTACATGCAGCAGTAGAACTGGCAAAGCGTCCCGAAAACGAAGGCAAGACCATCGTGGTTCTGCTTCCCGATACCGGTGACAGATACCTGTCCACAGCTCTGTTTGCAGAATAAAGCGGCGCACACATAAGAAAGAGAAGGTAACTAACTCAGGGAACTCCTTAAATAAAATGAAACGGAAAAGAAGCGGTTGGAAAATCCAATCGCTTCTTTTTATGAGAGAATGTATTATGAAAACTAAAGTCAGTACGCGTTATTCAGTGCCTTTTAAGGCTTCTACCATATCTATCTTTTTATTCTTACGTGACACCATGATGCTCACAAGCAAGGAGACACCAAAGGTCAGTACAATACTGATAAGGTAGCTGGCGGGGTAAATTGCCATGTTCATTTCGTATTCTCCGGCAAGCTTTTTTAAGAGATACTGCAGGGCTGCCCTGCCGGCAGGGATACCGATGAGAATACCCAAAAGGGTAACCCAGAGATTCTGGTCAATGAGAAGTGCCCCGATTTTTTTATCCCTAAAGCCCAGTACCTTTAAGGTAGCCATTTCCCGGTAGCGTTCCGTATAGCTCATGACGCCCAGGTTGTAAAGAACCACAATACCTAAAATCATGGCAACAATCACCATCAGGGAAATCATTAAATTCATTATTTCCGTAAATACATCAAAGGAGTCCATAATCATCTGCTTGGACTGGATGCTTTTAATCGCGTCGTCCGCCGCAATATCCTGCTTTTCCACCGCAGTATACAGGGAAGAAAATGTGTAGGGAATTTTCAGTGTATCTGCATAGGAAGCGGTCACAACGACACTTTCCGACATGGAATGCAGGATGCCGGCTACCCGGAGTGTATAGGTATCGTCCGAGCCGTAAGGGTTGACGGTGAAGGTGTCCCCCACCTTTAGGTTTCTGTCCTCGGCAATACGGGAACAGATGTAAGCACCGTCATTTTGTAAGGCAACGGTGTTTGACTGCCGGTCGATAAAACGGACTGTGTCGTGGGTAATGTCATAAATATCCAGGGAAACCGCTTTGTCTCCTGATTGAATGCTTACGGAAGCGCTGCGGTCTGCGTTGTATTCGTTAAGCAGGCGGTCTGCGTCCGCCTCCGTGGCATCTTCCGTTAAAAAGATGCGGGAAGCATAATTGGTGGCGGTCCCAAAGGAGATGTCTAAAAACTCATCCATGGTATCGCGCATACCCAGACACCCTACCATAATGGTCATACAGCCGATAATGCCAATCAGGCTCATGGCGGTGCGGGATTTATGCCGTATGGTATCACGCAGGTTCCAGCGGGTGCCGAAAGGCAGCATATGGAAAAGCCGCGTGCGCTCGATGAACAGGTTTTTCATTTTCTTCGGCGTATAAGGCCGCAGGGCATCGGCAGCTGTTCCCTTCAGCATTTCTTTCACGGATAAAAAGCCGATAAGGGTAAGCAGGATAAGAATGCCGATTAAAATATAAATGCAGAATCCGGGTAGATACAGATCCCAGGTGGGCATATCTAAGTAAGTACCCATGGAACCGGAAGGGTTCATAATATACCAGGCAAGAAAATACCCGAAGCCGATACCGAGGGCGGAACCAATCAGACCGATGGTAAAGGCATAGGATGTATAATGCCGCAGGATACGTCTGTCTTTGAAGCCAAGCGCCTTTAAGGTGCCAATCTGCGTTTTTTCCTTGGAGGTAATGCGGTGCATAGTGGTAACCATGGTTAAAATGGCAATTACAAGGAAAAGAACCGGAAGCACGGAGCCCATGGTCCTGCCTTCTTCTTTTTCTCCGTTTGCCTGGGCATAGGAGACGGTTTCATCCTTTGTCAGAATAAGAGAAGTGGACTGCAAGGCATCATCCGCTTTTTCTGAGAAATCCTCCTTAGATAAAGAAGAAATCACATTGAGCTGCGGATAAAAGGCAAATCCCATGGCGTTCTCGTACATTGCGGGAGAGATGTAGGCAAAGCCGAAGTTTGTGTAATCCGGCATAAGCTGGCTTTCATCCCGGACATTTATCAGGTATTCCCCGGATTTTATAAGACCCTCTACATGCCCCTGTATTTCCTTATTTGCATACAGAAAGGTAAGGGTATCACCAACGGAAATATTGTTTGCAGCGGCATATTTGTCGGAAAGCCAGATGCCGTCCTTACTGTCTTTTTCATAAGCATTGCCTTCCATTAACAGAAAACCGGAAACATCCGCATTTTCCGTTACCGTCAGGGCAACGCTTTCATCCTGTTTTTCCTTTACATCCACTTGAATGGAAAGATAACGGGATACCGCATCCACACCGTCAAGGGCTGCAATTTTATCGGCGTCCTCCGAAGAAAAACCTTTTTCGGAGACAATCCGGTAGTCAGCAAAGCCGGTGGCATCAAACAGGTAAGCGGTGTTTTTATCAATACTGTACCATTCCATGTTCATGCCAACAAAGACTCCGATGCCGAGGGCTATCATAATAATCATGGAAAGAAACTGCGCCCGGTAAAGACCCATGGTGCGAAAGAGCTTTCTTATTAACATGGGGTACCTCCTTACCAGTCGATTTCATCGGCAGGTGTAGGATTTGACTGTTCCTCGCTGGAAACTATCTTACCGTTTTTTACACGGATAACTACATCTGCCATTTTGGCTATATTCTGGTTATGTGTAACGATGACTATGGTTTTTCCATATTCCCGTGCCATTTTCAAGAGTAATTTCAGAACCAGTACACCGGTTTCGGAATCAAGAGCGCCGGTAGGTTCATCACAAAGTAAGATTTTCGGGTTTTTGGCAAGTGCCCTGGCAATGGAGACACGCTGCTGTTCGCCGCCGGAAAGCTCGGACGGGAAATTCTTCAGATGGTCTTCCAGTCCCACTTCCTTTAACATTTCCGTAGCGGAAAGGGCATTGGGAGCGATTTCTTTTACCAGGGTAACATTTTCATGTACCGTTAATGTCGGTATCAGGTTATAAAACTGAAATACAAAGCCGACCGTGGAAGCACGGTAATCGGCAAGTTCATTTCCGGACAGGCCGGAAATATCTTTTCCGTTTACGGTTATTTTGCCTTCGGTGGGGCTGTCCAGTCCGCCAAGAAGGTTTAACAGAGTACTTTTTCCGGCACCGCTGGGGCCTAAGATAACAACGAATTTACCTTCTTCCAAAGACATATTTACATGGTCAAGAGCTTTTTGCTTGTGATCGCCGTTTTCATAGATACGGCTCACATCCTCAAATGTAATAAGAGACATAATACCCTCCTCAAAATCAACGGTTAGCATAAACTAACCAATGGTAAAAAGAAGAGGAAGACGCATTTCGGTGCGCCTTCCTGTTTCATTCAATGCTTGTGACAGGTGCCGCCCATGGCACAATGGCTACAGCTTCCGCCGCAGGAGGACTTGCCTGCTTTCTTATCCTTAATCATGCTTTTAATAATAGCTATTACAACGAGAACAAGAATCAGGGTAATGATGATGGTTGCGATGTTTTCCGTAATCCATGTCAGCATATGAAAGACTCCTTTCTAATAGCGTTTTTCTTATTTAAGCTTGGTTGTAAGCTTGGTAGCTTCCTTGTAAGGTCTTACAAGCTGATAAATCATGGCAGCCAGAAGAACGATAGCTACGATTAAACCAAGTACATTTAAGTTGCCTGTGAAGGCATTACCAAACTGTTCTACTAACAGAGCAATTACATAAGCAAATCCACACTGATATCCGATAGCGAACCAGGTCCACTTTGCATTGTTCATCTCTCTCTTGATAGCACCGATAGCTGCGAAGCAGGGAGCACACAGCAGGTTGAATACTAAGAAGGAGTAGCCGCTTACCTGAGTAAATGCAGCAGCTAAGTTAGCATATACATTGCCGTCTCCGCCACCGTAGAGGATACCGAGGGTACCAACGATGTTCTCCTTTGCAACAAGACCGGTGATAGATGCAACAGCTGCCTGCCAGTTGCCCCAGCCAAGAGGAATGAAGATCCAGGCAATTACATTACCGATAGCTGCCAGGATGGAGCTGTCGATTTCGTCTTCGGCAAGCATGCGGAAGGTTCCGTCAACAAATCCGAAGTAAGTGGTGAACCATACAAGGATGGTGGAAAGGGTAATAATGGTACCGGCTTTCTTAATGAAGGACCAGCCGCGCTCCCACATGGAACGAAGTACGTTGCCAAGGGTAGGCATATGGTATGCAGGAAGCTCCATAACGAAGGGAGCGGGGTCGCCTGCAAACATCTTGGTCTTCTTTAACATAATACCGGAAATAATGATTGCTGCCATACCTACAAAGTATGAAGATGTTGCAACCCATGCGGAACCACCGAAGATTGCACCGGCAATCATGCCAATGAAAGGAACTTTCGCACCGCAGGGGATAAAGGTTGTTGTCATAATGGTCATACGACGGTCACGTTCATTTTCAATGGTTCTGGATGCCATGATACCCGGCACACCACAACCGGTACCTACCAACATAGGAATGAAGGACTTACCGGAAAGACCAAACTTACGGAAGATACGGTCAAGCACGAATGCGATACGGGACATATAACCGCAGGCTTCCAGGAATGCCAGTAAGAAGAACAGTACCAGCATCTGGGGAACGAAACCAAGTACTGCACCGACACCGGCGATAATACCGTCAAGGATAAGACCCTTTAACCAGTCGGCTGCACCGGCAGCATCCAGCAGCTTTTCAAATAAAACAGGGATACCGGGAACCCAGGTGCCATAGGCGGAAGTATCGGGAGCACCGTATGCTTCCTTATATTCAGTATTCAGATATTCATCTACAGCAGTCTGTAAATCTGCTTTGCCAACTTCGGGAGTATCGGTAATTTCCAATGTTTCTTCATCAACTACTTCATAGGTTGCAGTTGCATCATCGGGAGTTAAGGAAACCAATTCTTCCAGAGCAGCCTTAGCGCCTTCTTCTGTGTATTCCTCAGACTCTGCATCCAAAGCATCGGCAATTTCATCGGTTCCGTATTCGGAAACAAAAGCATCGATAATGGAGTCGGAGTCACCATACTGCTCAGCAGCTTCTTCATAAGCGGAAGTACCGATGCCGAACAGATGCCAGCCATCGCCGAAGAGACCGTCATTTGCCCAGTCGGTAGCGGCAGCGCCAAAGGTCTGCATGGCTATGTAGTAAACCAGGAACATAATAACGGCGAAGATGGGAAGTCCAAGCCAGCGGTTAGTAACAATCTTATCGATTTTATCAGAGGTGGAAAGCTTTCCGACACTCTTTTTCTTGTAGCATGCCTTGATGATGGAAGAGATATATACATATCTTTCATTGGTAATGATACTTTCGGCATCATCATCCAGCTCCTTCTCGGCAGCCTTGATGTCGGTTTCAATGTGGTCTAAGGTTGCTTTTTCAATGTTCAGCTTTGCAAGAACCTTATCGTCACGTTCAAAAATCTTGATGGCATACCAGCGCTGCTGTTCTTCCGGTAAATCATGAAGGGCAGCTTCCTCAATATGGGCAATGGCATGTTCAACCACGCCTGAGAAAGTATGCATGGGAACGGTCTTGGTATTCTTTGCTGCGTCGATGGCTGCATCGGCAGCTTCCATGATACCGGTTCCCTTCAGAGCGGAGATTTCCACTACCTTACAGCCTAACTGACGGGAAAGCTCATCCAGATGAATAATGTCTCCGTTTTTCTTAACCAGGTCAATCATGTTGATAGCAACAACAACAGGAATGCCAAGCTCGGTAAGCTGTGTGGTCAGATATAAGTTACGCTCCAGGTTGGTACCGTCGATGATGTTTAAGATAACATCGGGACGTTCGCCAATCAGATAATTACGTGCAACAACTTCCTCCAGTGTGTAAGGAGAAAGGGAATAAATACCGGGAAGGTCAGTTACGATGACGCCATCGTGCTTTTTTAATTTACCTTCCTTTTTCTCTACCGTAACACCCGGCCAGTTACCAACGAACTGGTTGGAACCGGTGAGAGCATTGAACAATGTGGTTTTACCACAGTTAGGATTACCCGCAAGGGCGATTCGCAAATCCATTTTATCATCCTCTCTTTCTAAAATACAATTCCTTATTCCACTTCAATCATTTCAGCATCGGCTTTTCTTAAAGAAAGCTCATAGCCGCGAACGGTAATCTCTACGGGATCGCCTAAAGGAGCTACTTTTCTGATGTAAACTTCTGTACCTTTGGTAAGACCCATATCCATGATACGGCGCTTAACAGCACCCTCTCCATGGAGTTTGACGATTTTTACGGTTTCGCCGATTTTCGTCTCTTTCAACGTTTTCATGTTTTATCCTCCTCTTCTCTCATAAAAACCAGGTCATCAGACCATAATTTTCCTTGCCATTTCCTGGTCTATTGCAACACGGGATTCTTTTACATTAACAATGACATTTCCTCCCAGTGTGTTCACGATGGTAACAGTTCCACCTACGACAAAACCTAAGTTTTCGAGGTGTTTTTTAACTTCGGGGCTGCCTCCGATTTTCTTAATGGTATTCTCTTCCCCGACATCCGCAAGATTCAGTGGCATCATAAGCATTCCTCACTTTTTGATTAGCACAAACTAACTGTTTGCGCTTAAAAAAGGTTAGCTCTTGCTAACTTCTTAATTATAATATGCGCGATATCGGAATTTGTCAACCATAAATTATACAACTTGAAATTTTTTTTGTTTAATGATAGCATAGGATTATTAACGACAATGGGTTATGTATGAAAGGGAGTATGGCATATGCGTTTACAGGAATCCGGAGAGATGTATTTGGAAACAATACATATTCTTTCTCAGAAAAACAACGAAGTTCGTTCACTTGATGTGGCAGAGTATATGGGCTTTTCCAAACCCAGTGTCAGCCGTGCGGTTCGTATTCTGAAAGAGGGCGGTTACCTTCTGATGGATGAGAACGGGTTCCTGACATTGACCGATGCCGGAAAAGAGGTAGCGGTAAAGATTTATGACCGCCATACCACACTGACCGCCATGCTGGTAAATTTGGGAGTGGACGAAGAAACAGCAGCAGAAGATGCCTGCAAAATGGAGCATGATATCAGCGACAAATCCTTTGCGGCGATTAAAAAGCATCTGCGCAACGAACATCATCAGGACGTATAAAAAAGCTGTCTGCAATTTAGGTTGCAGGCAGCTTTTTTGTTATACTCAGGGCAGATGCAGCGTGTATACCGCATTCGCCGGAAACTCAGCGCTTGATACGTTTGTCCAGACGGGCTGCCAGGTGTGTACCGATGCTCTGGAACACCTGAACCAGCAGGATGAGGATGATAACCGCAAACAGCATGACCAGATATTTGTAACGGTAGTAGCCGTAGTTGATGGCGATTTTACCGAGTCCGCCGCCACCGATGATACCGCTCATGGCGGTGTAGCCCAAAATGGTGGTAATGGCAATGGTAGCATTGGAAATCAGGGAGGGTACGCTTTCGGGAATCATGACCTTCGTAATGATCTGAAAAGGAGAAGCACCCATACTCTGTGCTGTTTCAATAATATTTGGATTTAATTCCCTGAGACTGCTTTCTACAAGTCTTGCCACAAAAGGAAATGCAGCAATAACCAGAGGCACGATGGAAGCCGTAGTACCTACGGTGGTGCCCACAATCAGTCTGGTGAGCGGGAATACCATAATCATCAGAATTAGAAACGGAACGGAACGAAGCAGGTTGATGATGACGTTCAGCACGCCCAGCAGCCATTTGGGAAGGGGCAGTACACCGTCCTTTTCACCGACCACCAAAAGCACACCAAGGGGCATGCCGATGATAAAAGCAAACAGGGTGGAGAGAACCGTTACATAAAAGGTTTCCCACAGGGCAAGGGGCATATCTTCTCTTAAAATAGTGAGAGCTTCGTCAATTACTTCCGGTGCAAATAAATTATTGAACATCCTTTGTCACCTCCTGAACTAAGACATTTTCTTTCCGGGACAGATAAGCGGTGGCTTCTTTTACCACGCCTTCATCGGAAGGGAGTCCCAAAAGCATGTTGCCGTACACTTTGTCACCGATACAGCGGGTGGAGGCATACAGGATATTGGCGGCAATGCCTTTGTCAATCGCCATCTGGGTAATCAGGGGAGAACCGGCGGCAAGGGCACCGTTAAATACCACACGCAGGACATGATCCCCGGTAAGCCCCGGAAGGAAATCCTTTGTGTTGTCCGGCATAACCAGGCGTCTTGCAGCTTCGGACTTCGGATGGGCAAATACAGTGGAAACCTCGCCTTCCTCCGCTACTTCGCCATTGTCCAGAATAGCTACCTTGTTGCAGATTTCCTCTACTACGCTCATCTGGTGGGTGATGACGATAACCGTAATGCCGAGACGCGTGTTGATATCGCGGATAAGCTCTAAGATGGAGTGAGTGGTCTTGGGGTCAAGTGCGCTGGTGGCCTCGTCGCAGAGCAACACCTTGGGCTGCGTTGCCAGAGCACGGGCAATGGCAATACGCTGCTGCTGACCGCCGGAAAGCTGTGCGGGATATGCATTGGCTTTGTCGGGAAGACCGACAATTTCCAGAAGCTCAAGGGCTTTTTTCTTTGCTTCTTCCGTCCTGACACCTGCAAGCTTTAAGGGAAACATGATGTTCTTTAAGCAGGTTTTCTGCATCAGCAGGTTAAAGCCCTGGAAAATCATGGTGATTTCCCGACGGATGCTTCGCAGCTCCTTCGGAGAAAGTTCGCCGATATTCTTTTTATCAATGAGAACGGAACCTTCCGTGGGACGCTCCAGCATATTGATACAACGCACCAGTGTACTCTTTCCCGCACCGCTCATACCGATGATACCGTAGATATCGCCGTCTTCTATGGTCAGGGAAATGTTTTTCAGAGCATCTACTTTTCCGTCGGAGGTCTGAAAGACCTTGGAAAGGTTTTTGATTTCAATCATGATTAATCTCCTACAATATTCAAAAGGCACATCGGTCAATGGGCCGATGTGCCGTCTGTAACCTATTCCTATAGGGTACTATTATTTTTTGATTGCGTCAAGAGTTGTCTGCTTGCCACCGTAAAGACCCATGGGCTCTACATGAACAGCCAGTACGGAAACAACGTGGGTGTTGTTTTCTGCATTGAAGTCTTCCAGATAAGGAAGATGCTGGAAATAGTTGGCATCCACTTCACCGCTGTCAACTACCTTGTTGGGCTGTACATAGTCGGTGTATTCGATGATGTTAAGGGTGACATTCTTTTCAGCTAAGATATCCTTTACTACGGAAAGCACTTCTGCATGAGGAGAAGGGGTAGCTGCTACGGAGATGGTGGTTCCGCTTAATGCATCGTAATCAACGGTTTCATCGTAGCCGTCGCCGGGATTTTCTACAACACTGATAACAGCGCCGTCATAGTTTGCTGCAATGTAATCTGCAACCTGCTTGCTGGAAAGAGCTGCAACCAGGGCCTTGGTCTTGTCGGTTTCTTCGTTGCCTTCCTTAACGGCTAAGATATTGCTGTATGCGGAAGAGGAACCTTCCATTACTAAAGCATCGGTGGTAGGATTGATGCCGGCGGGAAGAGCGTAGTTGCTGTTGATGACTGCATAGTCAACATCCTGTAATACATTGGGAAGCTGTGCGGCTTCTACTTCATTGAAAGTAATGTTGTAAGGATTTTCTTCGATATCCTTAATAGTTGCGGTGATACCGGCGCCTTCCTTCAAGGTGATGTAACCCTGGTCTGCTAAAAGCAGAAGTGCACGGGCCTCGTTTGTGGTATCGTTAGGAACTGCAATGGTGACACCTGATGCACTCTTGCCGCATCCGGCTAAGGACAGTGTCAGGACAGCAGCCAGGGCTGTTGTAACAATGGCTGATAATTTCTTTCTCATAATTTTTCTCCCTCTTTCTCTTCGGTGTTGTACCGAAACATTTAGTTTATAAACTGTATTATACAAAGATTTTACATTTTGTATAATATGTGAAACGAATAAGCAGCTATAGGATGAGCCTATAACTTGAGATACTTTTTGATTTCTTCTATATATAAGCGTCCCATTTTGGAGAGCAGGGTGTTTTTGCGGATGATGTACCCGATTTCCATGGTGTCGTCCACCGCCTTGTCCTCGGCTTCAAAAGGAACGGCAAGATAATCGTCGCCGTTTAATTCCTCACAGATGATACCGGAGCAGAGAGTGTAGCCGTTTAAGCCGATCATCAGATTTAACATGGTTGCCCGGTCGTTTGCTTTGATGATGCGGGGATATTCGCAGGTGCTTAAGATTTCCTCTGCATAATAAAAGGAAGAGGACTCGCCCTGTTCAAAGGAAAGACAGGGATACTGCTGCAGTTCGGGCAGAGTTATGCTTTTCTGCTTTGCCAGCGGGTGGCCTTTCCAAAGGTAAACGTAGGGCTTACAGTGGATAATGCTATGAAATTCCAACTGCTGTGAGGATAAGATTTTCAAAAGCGCCTTCCGGTTAAAATCACTCAGATACAGGATGCCGATTTCGCTCCGCATGGTGCTCACATCGTCGATGACTTCCTTTGTCTTGGTTTCTCTTATGGCAAATTCGTACTTGGAGGTATCGAAGGTTTTTACCATTTCCACAAAGGCTTTTACCGCAAAAGAATAGTGCTGGGTGGAAACCCCGAATTTTTTCTTCAAGTTGCCGGCCTTGCCGTATTTTTCTAAAAGCTCCTTATACTGGGCATAGACCTGGCGGGCATAGAGGAGAAATTCCGTACCGTCGTTTGTAAGCGTCACTCCCCTGCCGCTGCGGTTGAAAACGGTAATCCCCAGCTCCTTTTCCAGTTCCTTTACGGCGCCCGTCAGGGACGGTTGCGCCACATATAAAATTTCGGCGGCTTTGTTTAACGAACCGCACTCCGAAATGGTGATGACATAATTAAGCTGTTGCAGAGTCATGGAAGATCCTTCTTTCTGTCAGTTTTTTCTACCATGATTATAAGGAAGAAGTCCGTATTCTGGCAAGAGGGGATTTGCCCGGTTGACAGAAAAAAACACAATGCGTATACTTTAAGAACAGAAAGAAAAACGAGGTTTCTATATATATGGAAAAGAAAGCAATTATTGCCATGAGCGGAGGTGTGGACTCTTCCGTAGCGGCATATCTGATGAAAAAGGACGGTTTTGACTGTATAGGCGTCACCATGAAGCTGTTTACCAACGATGAAATCGGCGTGTCCAGAGAGCATACCTGCTGTTCCCTCGATGATGTGGAGGATGCCAGAAATGTGGCGCATAAGCTGGATATGCCTTACTATGTGTTCAATTTCGCCGATAAATTTGAAACGGACGTCATAGACCGCTTTGTCTGTGCCTACGAGCACGGCTGTACACCCAATCCCTGCATCGACTGTAACCGCTTCTTAAAGTTTGATAAATTGTACCATCGGGCGCAGGAGCTGGGCTGTGATTACGTGGTAACCGGTCATTATGCCCGCATAGAGCAGGACGAAAAAACGGGGCGATTCTTATTAAAAAAGGGACTGGACCCCACCAAAGACCAGGGCTATGTACTGTATGCCATGACCCAGGAGCAGCTTGCCCATACCATTTTTCCACTGGGCGCCATGAACAAGACGGAAACCAGACAGATTGCCGAGGAGCAGGATTTCATCAACGCCAGAAAGCATGACAGCCAGGATATCTGCTTTGTCCAGAACGGCTGCTACGCGGATTTCATTCAAAAATATACCGGTAAAAATTACCCCGGGGGCGATTTCGTGGATATAAACGGCAATGTACTTGGAAGACATAAGGGTATCATCCGCTATACCATCGGGCAGCGCAAAGGACTGGGACTTGCCTTAAAAGAGCCCATGTATGTAAAAGAGGTGAACACGGAAAACAACACGGTAGTGCTGGCAAGGGAGGAAGAGCTTTACGACAATGTCCTGACTGCCGATGATGTGAACCTGATTTCCGTGGAAGAAATCAAAGAGCCCATGCGTGTGAAGGCAAAGGTGCGTTACCGCCAGCCGGAGCAGTGGGCGACCGTGACCCAGACCGGAGCGGACGAAATCCGGGTGGAATTCGACGAGCCCCAGAGAGCCATTACCAAAGGACAGTCCGTGGTTTTGTACGACGGCGATGTCATTGTGGGCGGCGGTACCATCAAAACCGTGGGCGAAGTGTAAAATTTTCCTTTGCGGACGAAAAAAGTTATGCTATAATGAGCTGTGCTCACAAGAAAGCACAGATGCCCGCAAGGGCTTTTGGAGATGTACTCAAGTGGTGAAGAGATCGCTCTCGAAAAGCGACAGGTCGGCACAACCGGCGCGAGGGTTCGACCCCCTCCATCTCCGTTAAAAATTAAGCAAAAATAAAAGGCGTGGACCGCGAACCATGCCTTTTATTTTTGTATATTTTGTGGTAAAATAAATAGCGATAAATTTTATACAGGAGGGCAAACGGATGATTAGAATCGGAATGCTGACAAGCGGCGGGGACTGCCAGGCATTGAACGCAGCTATGCGCGGCGTGGTAAAGACCCTGGTAAACAGCGGGGAAAAGGTAGAAATTTATGGTTTTCTGGATGGATACAGAGGTCTTATTTATGGAAATTACAGAATGCTTACGGGCAAAGATTTTTCCGGCATTCTCACTGTGGGCGGTACGATTTTGGGTACATCCCGTACACCCTTCAAACTCATTCATGAGCCGGACGAAAACGGCATTGACAAAGTAGAGTCCATGAAGAAAAACTACAAGAAGCTGAAGCTGGACTGTCTGGTGATCTTAGGCGGCAACGGCACCCACAAGACCGCAAATCTTCTTCGTGAAGAAGGCTTGAATGTGGTAACCCTGCCCAAGACCATTGATAATGATTTGTGGGGTACGGATATGACCTTCGGTTTCCAGAGTGCGGTTGACATTGCAACAAATGCCATTGACTGCATTCATACCACTGCGGCATCCCACGGCAGAGTTTTCATTGTAGAAGTTATGGGACACAAGGTAGGCTGGCTGACCCTGAATGCCGGCATGGCAGGCGGTGCGGACATCATCCTTATCCCGGAAATTCCTTATGATATTGATAAAGTAGCGGAAGCCATTGAGAAACATCATGAAAATGGCAGCCGTTTCACCATTATTGCAGTGGCAGAGGGTGCCATTTCCAAAGAAGACGCCAAGCTTTCCAAGAAAGAGTACAAGGAGAAACTGCGCAATCGTCCTTATCCTTCCGTTTCCTATGAAGTGGCAGCACAGATTCAGGAAAAGACCGGCAGGGAAGTCCGCGTAACCGTACCCGGACATGTGCAGAGAGGCGGCAGCCCCGACCCTTACGACAGAGTACTTGCCAGCAGACTGGGTTCTGAAGCAGGCAAATTGATTCTGGACGGAGAATACGGCTTCATGGTAGGTTACAAGAACCGTGAAATCGTAAAGGTTCCTCTTGAAGAGGTAGCCGGTAAGTTAAAAACCGTATCTCCCGATGCAAGCATCGTAAAGGAAGGAAAGTTGCTGGGCATCTGCTTCGGCGATTAAGGGTATTATGTCTTATACAGCTCTTTACAGAAAGTTCCGCCCGGCGAAATTCGAGGATGTCAAAGGGCAGGAGCATATTGTAACGACCTTGAAAAACCAGATTAAGGCAAACCGTATCGGACATGCCTATCTGTTTACGGGCACCCGTGGTACCGGTAAAACCACGATTGCCAAAATTTTTGCAAGGTCTGTAAATTGTGAAAATCCCATAGACGGAAGTCCCTGCGGAGAATGTGCCGTATGTAAGGCGATTGCCGCCGGGGCGTCCATGAACGTGATCGAAATCGACGCGGCGTCCAACAACAGCGTGGACAATATCCGTGAGATTGTGGATGAAGTATCGTACTCTCCCGCTGAGGGAAAGTATAAGGTTTATATTATCGATGAAGTGCATATGTTGTCCATAGGAGCATTCAATGCACTGCTGAAAACACTGGAGGAGCCGCCTTCTTACGTTATTTTTATACTGGCGACCACGGAAGTCCATAAAATTCCCGTGACCATTCTTTCCCGGTGCCAGCGCTACGATTTCCGAAGGATTTCCATTGACACCATTGCGGACCGCATGCGGGAGCTGATGGATGCCGAGCACGTACAGATTGAAGAACGGGCGCTCCGCTACATTGCGAAAGCGGCGGACGGCTCCATGCGTGACGGCTTAAGCCTTCTGGACCAGTGCATTGCATTCCATTTAGGACAGGAACTGACCTACGACAAGGTGCTTGATGTACTGGGCGCCGTGGATACGGAGGTATTCAGCCGGCTGTTCCGCAGTCTGCTTGCCGCAGATGCTTTAAAGTGCATTACCATATTGGAAGAAATTGTCATGCAGGGAAGGGAGCTGGTGCAGTTTGTAAGCGATTTTGCCTGGTACATGCGCAACCTGATGCTGGCAAAATCCACGGATGAAATCGAGGATGTTATCGATGTATCTTCCGAAAATCTTGCCCGCCTGAAGGAAGAGGCGGAAATGGCGGATATGGAAACGATTATGCGCTATATCCGTATCTTTTCCGAGCTTTCCAATCAGGTACGGTATGCTTCCCAGAAGCGTATTCTCATTGAACTGGCGCTCATCAAAATGTGCAGACCCGCCATGGAAACTTCGCAGGATGCCATTTTAGACCGCATCCGGCAACTGGAGGACAAAATGGAGCACGCATCCTTTCTTCCGGAGGGAATGACGCCTGATATGTTTATGACTTCTCAACCGGGGGCGCCTGCGGTAAAGAAAGCACGTCCTGAGCTTCCCAAGGCAATACCGGAGGAAGTGGAAAAAATTGTAAAAAGCTGGCCTTCCATCGTGGGGGATGCGGACAATCCCATGAAGACGTATTTAAAAACGGCACGTTTAAGCCTCGGCGGAGACAACCGTCTTATGGTGGTGCTGCCGGACGGACTGGCAAGTGATTATTTCCAGCAGAATGAAGAAAACAGAGAGGCGCTGAAACGCCTTTTGGGTGATTTTTCCGGAAAGGATGTGGATGTGAACTTCCAGTCCGTGAAATCGGAAAGAGAGTTTGAAGACTCCTTTGTGGACATTTCCAAGATACTCAATATGGAAGTGGAAGTGGAGGACTAAATCTTCTTATAAAGTTAAACAGATGATGTGAATAAAAAGTAAAAAATGCAGGAGGATATGACAAAATGGCAAAAAGAGGTGGCTTTCCGGGAGGCGCAATGCCCGGCAACATGAGTAATCTGATGAAACAGGCACAGAGAATGCAGCGTCAGATGGAAGAAGGCCAGAAGGAACTGGAAACAAAAGAATTCACGGCGGCAGCAGGCGGCGGAGCGGTGGAAGTAACCGTAACCGGTAAAAAAGAAGTGGTAAAGGTGAAACTCGCCGAAGAAGTCGTTGACCCCGAAGATATTGAAATGCTGCAGGATTTAATCGTAGCGGCAACCAACGAAGCGCTCCGTAAGGCAGAAGAAGAAAACGCAGCCATGATGAACCGCATGACAGGCGGACTGGGCGGAGGATTTCCTTTCTAATGGAAATGTACAGCGGTTATATCAATAAGTTAATAGAAGAACTGGCAGCCCTTCCCGGAATCGGCAGCAAATCTGCGCAGAGACTGGCGTTCCACCTGATAAATATGCCCAAGGACAAAGTGGACAGACTGGCAACCACCATTATGGAGGCAAAGGCGAATGTCAGGTACTGCAAGGAATGCTATACCCTGACGGACAAAGAGATCTGTCCCATTTGCGCCAATAAAAACCGCAACCATGCACAGATTATGGTGGTGGAAAACAGCAGGGATTTGGCAGCCTATGAAAAGACCGGAAAATACGAGGGCGTGTACCATGTACTGCATGGCGCCATTTCGCCCATGCTGGGAATAGGCCCGGGTGACATTAAACTGAAAGAGCTGATAAGCAGACTGGAGGGCGACGTGGACGAAGTGATTATCGCCACCAATTCCAGTCTGGAAGGCGAAACTACAGCCATGTATATCAGCAAGCTCATTAAGCCTACGGGCATTAAAGTAACGAGAATTGCCAGCGGCGTGCCGGTGGGCGGCGACCTGGAATACATTGACGAGGTGACACTGCTCCGCGCACTGGAGGGCCGTGTGGAGATGTAATGCCGTGCACAGCATCATTGAGATGCTTATGTCAGGTATGGAAAAAATGGAGCTGTACACACCGGGCAGCATCGGCAGAGTATATATGCTTATGGGGAAAAAGGATCGGAGGATAAGAAAATGTCAGAAGTATCTGTAAAAAAAGAAGAATTCGGAACCACACCGCAGGGAGAAAAGATTTATGCGTACACACTGTCCAACAAAAACGGCATGAGTGTAACCGTATTGAACTTCGGCGCAAACGTAAACAGCATCCGCGTTCCGGACAAAAACGGCAAGGTGGAAGATGTGGTGCTGGGCTTTGACAAACTGGAAAATTATTATGCAAACTACAGCTTTTTCGGAGCAGCGATAGGCCCGATTGCCAACCGTACAGGCGGGGCAAAGTTTACCCTTAACGGAACCGAATACCATCTGGATGTGAATGACGGCGTCAACAATTTACATAGCCATCTGGATAAGGCATTTCATAAGAGAGTCTGGGATGCACAGGTGGGAGAGGACTTTGTAAAGTTTACCTTAAAGGAGGCGGACGGCAGTCTGGGACTTCCCGGTAACCGCAAGGTCAGCCTGGTTTACACCCTGACAGATGACAACCGGATTGAAATGCATTATCATATGGAAAGTGACAGGGACACTGTCTTCAATATGACCAATCACTCTTACTTTAACTTAAAGGGACAGGGTAACGGAAAAATTGAAGACCATGTACTCTGGCTCAAAGCTTCCCACTTTACCCCGGTAGTAAAGGGCAGCATCCCTACCGGAGAGATTGCTCCCGTAGCCGGAACTCCCATGGACTTTACAACGGCGCACAGAGTAGGCGAGCACATTGCGGATGATTACGAGCAGACCAATCTGGCAGGCGGTTACGACCACAACTGGGTAATTGACGATTTTGACGGCAGTCTTAAGCATTTTGCTACCGTAGAAGAGCCGGAAAGCGGAAGAATCATGAAAGCCTACACCAACCTGCCCGGCGTGCAGTTTTATGCGGGCAACTTTATCGGCGAGGAAGAAGGAAAGGGCGGCGCCCTTTACGGAAAGAGAAGCGGTCTCTGTCTGGAAACACAGTTCTATCCCGACACCGCCAATAAGGCGCAGTTCCCGTCTGCAACCTTCGGACCCGACAGAATTTACGATTACAGCACCGTGTACGAATTCGGCGTGAAATAACAAAAGATTATCAAAAATACCCTGCTTACAGGGAAAAGAAAACCGGTCCGGTTACAGGGACCGGTTTTTTTGTGCTCCGGTGTCGAAAACTTATGGGACAGGCTCCCATATTTCGAGGGAATGTGCAAAAGAAAAGGTGTATACTGTCCGCAAAATGAAAGCGGGGGGACGGATATGGAACTGCCAAAGAACCTTATACAGATGGGAAAACCGGACAGAACACACAAGATTTTTGTTGAAGACTACATTATATCCTACATAAAAGAATGGAACCGTGAGTCGGACGGTCAGCCCGCGGGCATTGCATTGTACGGACAGGTTTACAAGGAAAGTAATTACAAATACTACTTTATGTACGGCGCTTCCAGAATTGAAGGCCTTGACAGAAGGGGACCGTATCTTTCCCAGTCCGACCGGGAAGAAATCAACAATGTGGGCAACCGGTATTTTGAAGAATACTCCTTTTTGGGGTGGTGCATTGTCCGGGAAGAACTGCCGGAAACCATTTTTCTGGATACCCGCGGGAAGGCCATTGAAGTGAACGGATATGCCTGCTTCTTTGAAAAGAACGAGAGCATGCTTAATTTCATGCTGGAAATGGACGAACGGGAAAAAAGATGTGCAAGACAGGCGGAAAACAATCCGGAAAATGCTGTTATGGATAACGCATGGGCGGATGCATCACCGGCGGCACAGGACGGACAGGCTGACGGGCAGGCGGAAACAACCGCTTTTCAGGGCGAATACAGCGGCAATTACCGCAGTCTTCCACTGGAAAACCGCATAGCTGCCGCGAAAAAGTCTTCGGATAAAAATGCCGCTTCGGAAAAAACAGCTTCTTATAAAGAGAAAAACAGGCAGATGATAAAGCACTTAGAGCGGTTGAAAATGGCGGCAGCAGCCATGTTTACAGTGCTTTGCGTCATCGGCATCACCACCATAAACGACTCCGATAAAATAGAAGAAATGCAGGTGGCGGCAAGGCAGGTTATTACCGATTTGTCCCAGCAGAAAATTCCGGATGCGGAGAATGACAATGCTCTCACAGCCAATGGCTCGGCGCATACCGCCGGTTCCGGTGACACTGCCCTTACCGGCGGCAACGGTACCGCTCACACCACAGGCATTGACGATGGAAACACCGCAGGCACGGCAACAAACGGCTCTGCCCTTACCGGCGGCAATACGGCAACGGCAAACGGCACCACCACCGGTACCAATGGCACCAGTACATCCGGCACCACCACCGGTACCAATGCCACCGGTACATCCGGCACCACCACGGGAAACTCTGCGGATGGCATGCCGTGGCCGGATATCACCCCGCCGGATGCATTCCCCACCGGCACCACCACCGGAACTACCGGCACCACGCAGACCGCAACGCAGCCGACATCGTATACCATTATGCGGGGCGACACCCTCAATGCCATCTGCCGCAGAAAGTACGGGGATTTGGGCATGGTAAAGCAGGTGTGCGAACTGAACGGCATAAAAAATCCAAATAACATAGAAGTAGGACAAACTATTTTACTTCCCTGATATTTATGTGTTATACTGTGGAGAAGAAAGAGAGTATACCATGGCAGATATCAGGAACTTTAACGGAAACGAATCCAAAACAAAACAGAAAAATCCGCTGCGGAAGCAAAGCAACCTTCGTCTGCTGAAAAATGAAGATACAGCAGATTACAAAGAGAAAATCCGCAAACACCGGCTCAGTAATCTGTACAAGACCACGCTGGTGATTGTGATTTGTGCCGCAGTGGTGCTTCTTTTATTTATTTTATACCGCAATAAAAGATATACGGACTATACGGTAAAAACTACGGTTCCCCAGGTGTTTGTGGGAGGTACGGAAAGCCTGCGTCTGGGAGAAAATATCCTGTCCTACAGTAAGGACGGCGCAAGATGCATGGACTCGGCGGGAAATGTCATCTGGAACCAGACCTATGAAATGCAGAATCCCATCATATCCGTCTGCGAAGATGTGGTTGCCATTGCCGATTACAACGGACGAACCATTTACATACAAAGCTCCGCCAAGCAGCTTGGCACCATTACCACCAATCTTCCCATCCGAAATCTGGAAGTGGCAAGCAACGGTGTCGTATCCGCGGTAGTGGAGGACAGCAAGGTAACCTGGATTTATGTGTTTGACACAGCCGGCAAAGAACTTTTGAAATTCCACATCACCATGGAGCAGACCGGTTATCCCATAGCGGTGAGCCTGTCGCCCAACGCTCTTTTGTGTGCGGTATCTTATTTTTATGTGGATGCAGCGGAAATGAAATCCAGCATTGCTTTTTATAATTTCGATGAATACGGCAAAAACCAGACGGACAATCTGGTAGGCGGCTACGATTATTCCGATACTGTGGTTCCCTGCATCTGCTTTATGAACAACTCGGCGGCATTCGCCATCGGAGACGACTGCCTGCTTTTCTTTGCGGGTGGACAGAAGCCGGAGCTCAAGACAGTATATTATTTTGATACGGAAATCCGGAGCATTTACCACAACGAAGAATATGTGGGACTGGTGTTTGAAAACCAGACAGGCGACAAAACATACCGTCTCGAAATCTATGATAAAAGCGGCAATCTTGTGAGAAAGCAGGATTTTGACATTGCCTATGATGATATTGTATTTTACCAGGATACTTATACTATCTACAACGAAGAGGCATGCCTTATCGGAACCATGGACGGCAGAATAAAATATAACGGAACTTTTCAGGAAAAGGTAAATCTTCTGATACCCACCGGCAAAGGCTATACCTATACACTGGTGACGGAGGATGCCCTGCAGACAATACAGTTAAAATAGGAAAAATAAAAGAGAGATGGAGATACGCATGACAATTAACTGGTTTATTATTTTATGTATTATTTTATTGATATGGAGAATAGTGGAAGGTTTCAACAGGGGCATGGTAAAAGAAATAATATCCTGCGTGTCCCTCATTGTACTGAGTATCGTGGCAATACTTGCCATGACAGCTTTCACCAGATATATGAAGAAAGACATTTTAAGCATGGCGTCCGCCATTATAATCCTGCTTGTGGTACTGCTGGCGCACCGCATACTGGGCATTGTCTTTTTCTCTGCCAAGCTGGTGTCTAAACTTCCGGTCATTCATTCAGCGGATAAACTGCTCGGCGCCGTAGTGGGCGTAGTGGAAACCGCACTGATTATCTGGCTTGTCTTTGCTATGACGGGCAAAATGGGAATGGTCGGTTCCCTGATTGTGGAAAACATTGCGGATAGCCGCATCCTGCAGTTCTTATACAGCCACAACTATCTGCATGCAGTCCTAAACCAGGTGCAGAGAGTGATATCATAAGAACAAAATAGATAAAAAGTAGAGAAATACGCTTTAAACGATATGGATAAAACACAAGAAGAGACAAGCTTGAAGAAAAATAAAAGGTTCGTAAAACTAAAAATATCAGGAAACATCTTTGTGCTTATGGGGCTGGCTATCATTCTGACTATAGCAGCGTACACATTTATTCTGCAAAGTGCTTATACTAAGACAGCATTGGAAACAGAGATTGCCCGTGATGCGATGAGTGCAGATGCAGTCCATAAGCTGGTGGATGAAAAAATTGACCGGGAGGATTTTTCGCATATCAAGGATCGCTCAGATGAAGATACGCAGTTTTATAAGGATATTTCCTCCTACCTCAATGAAATCAGGACATTGAATTCTACAAGATATATTTACACCGCTACGAGAAACGAAGAAGGAAAATTAATCTATGTTGTTGATGGCCTGGATTCAGATGCCGGAGATGTAAGACATCCTGGGGATTATATAGAGGATGAAATGATTCCCTATATTGAAAGGGCTCTCTCTGGAGAAAACGTGTATTCCCAGGATATTGTGGACACAACCTGGGGACCCATTTTCACGGTCTGCTATCCGGTACGTTCAAATCTGGATGGAACGGGAGATATTGTAGGTGCATTCTGCATTGAAATGGATATGCAGTCTGCGTATGGTATGGTAGAGAAAACGAAGAAAATCTCTGTGATCTGTGGCGTGATTGTTGGACTGGTGTTGCTGATGATCTGCCTGTGGACCTATTTTGTTTACCGGAAAAGTAAGGAAGAAGAACAGAAGCAAAAGCAGTTATTATTGGAAGCTGCGGAAAAAGCAGATGCTACAAACAAGGCAAAATCTACATTTTTATTTAACATGAGCCATGACATCCGAACACCAATGAATGCCATCGTTGGATTTACAGATATTGCATTGCATCAAAATTCTGTCGCAGAAATTCATGACAGTCTGGAAAAGGTACGGGAAAGCTCAAAGCATCTGCTTTCGTTGCTGAATGATGTTCTTGATCTCAGTCGTATTGAAAGCGGAAAAGCAGTGTTTTTTCCTGAACCGGTGGATATTACCAAACTGACAGATGATGTTCTGGCAATCATGAATGGACTCCTTTATAACAGGGATTTGAAGTTTGAAGTATACCGTGAAAGGCCAAAGAATCCCTATGTTCTTGCAGATGCTACACGTATTCGCGAAGTCCTGACGAATTTTCTCAGTAATGCTGTGAAATTCACAAAGGATGGTGGAACGGTCACCCTGGATATCAGCAGTCATTCGGGAGAGGATGACAAGCATATTGTAGCCCGCTATATTGTGAAAGATAACGGCATTGGAATGAGTGAGGAGTTTCAGAAAAAACTATTTAAACCATTTTCACAGGAAGATGACAGAGGCGCCAGAACACAATACAAAGGTACAGGGCTTGGAATGGCCATTGCAAAGGAATATGTTGAAATGATGGGTGGAAGCATTGCCGTTGAGAGCCAAAAGGGCGTTGGAACTACTTTCACAGTGGAGATTCCGTTGGAACTGACAGAGCAAGGTATTCGTCAAAAGCAGGAAGAGCCGGTGCATCATGATTTAACAGGAGTCAATGTTCTTATGGCAGAGGATAATGATCTGAATGCGGAGCTTGCTACGGTGATGCTGGAGGATGCAGGCATGGCAGTGACACGGGCATTTGATGGAAAGGAAGCGGTCGAATTATTCAAAAATCATCCACAAGGCACTTACGATATTATTTTGATGGATATTATGATGCCGAACATGGATGGACATCAGGCTGCGAAAACGATTCGTGCAATGGGGACAGAACGACCAGATGCAGCTACGATTCCTATTATTGCCGTGTCTGCAAATGCTTTTGCGGAAGATATAAAGGCTTCATTGGATTCCGGTATGAATGGTCATGTTTCAAAACCGCTTAACATGAAAGAAGTAACCGATACAATCGCAAAATACATTAAGTCTTAGCGAAACTCATCGTTGACAGGTGCTGTTGCCGCGGCTTGCAGCGGAAAAACGCAGCGAAAAAATTGCACCGGAAAAAGTTATTTTTGGTATTGACAAGGGGGACAAGTTGTTTTATTATAAAAGTCCACCGTCTGAGGAACACAAAACGGCCGGTGAAAAAAGTCAAAAAACTTCAAAAAAGTTGTTGACAAACGAAAGAACTCATGGTATTCTAAATGAGTTGCGGCTCGAGAGAGTCGAAAGCACAGAACCTTGACAAATAAACAGCAATGCAACCCTGAAAATTCTTAAAGAGAAAATTCAGAACAAGCAAAACCAAAGTAAAAAAGGAACGGTTTAACATTAACCAGAGTTAATCTAAAACCGGATCAACAAACATTAACATGAGAGTTTGATCCTGGCTCAGGATGAACGCTGGCGGCGTGCCTAACACATGCAAGTCGAACGGAGTTTACATGAAACCTAGTGATTGTAAACTTAGTGGCGGACGGGTGAGTAACGCGTGGGTAACCTGCCCTGTACTGGGGGATAACACTTAGAAATAGGTGCTAATACCGCATAAGCGCACAGTGCCGCATGGCACAGCGTGAAAAACTCCGGTGGTACAGGATGGACCCGCGTCTGATTAGATAGTTGGTGAGGTAACGGCCCACCAAGTCAACGATCAGTAGCCGGCCTGAGAGGGTGAACGGCCACATTGGGACTGAGACACGGCCCAAACTCCTACGGGAGGCAGCAGTGGGGAATATTGCACAATGGGGGAAACCCTGATGCAGCGACGCCGCGTGAGTGAAGAAGTATTTCGGTATGTAAAGCTCTATCAGCAGGGAAGAAAATGACGGTACCTGACTAAGAAGCCCCGGCTAACTACGTGCCAGCAGCCGCGGTAATACGTAGGGGGCAAGCGTTATCCGGATTTACTGGGTGTAAAGGGAGCGTAGACGGTGAGACAAGTCTGAAGTGAAATCCCGGGGCTCAACCCCGGAACTGCTTTGGAAACTGCCTGACTAGAGTGCAGGAGAGGTAAGTGGAATTCCTAGTGTAGCGGTGAAATGCGTAGATATTAGGAGGA
>CDZD01022225.1_pt1 | contig 164950 bp, 160 predicted proteins | sample 554771 | NCBI WGS metagenome assembly CDZD01 (sample SAMEA3182069, study PRJEB8094) | gut metagenome | biome: human; feature: gut; material: Stool; isolation source: human stools | place: Canada | collected 2011-11-08
CCTGTCTTTTGCCGTTTCGACACAATCCACAACGCACCGTTCATTTCCACGATATTGTCAGTCGTGAGGTTCTTGATGTCTATGAACGATATGCCCGTCCAGCATCCGAACAGGAACAAGTCCCTTGCCAGCGCGAAGTTTGGATTTTTCAGTTTGATTGCGCCCAATGCCTGAAGTTCCTCCTCCGTCAGAAAGCCGCGCTCCTTATGGTCGGGGTCAACGTGGTACATTGCAAACGGGTTTCTTGGTATCTTTCCGTTGTAGTGAGCCGTGGTGACGATATGTTTCAATGGTATGGAGTATATCCACACGGAAGATTGCGCAAGCCCTGCCTCGTTGCGCAGGTACAGGCAATAGTCGCGGATGAAGTCCTCCGTAAGTTCGTTCATCGTTATGTCGGCACGTTTATATTGCTTTCTGATAAACTCGGCTACATACTTGCGGACAGTCAGGTATTTCAGATATGTGCGCTTGGAGCGGTCTTTACCCACACGTTTGGCAAAAGCCGCGTTCTCCTTGTCAAAGGCACGTAACAAGGTCTCATATTCTGTGCCTATGCCCTGATAAGCGTTACGTACCATTTCAGCGGTCACACAGGCTTCACGGTCGGAAAGACGCTGATAGTGCTTCACTATTTGTGCTTTGATGTTGTCCAACGCGAAGTTTACCGCCTGTGCCTCCTTGCTCTTGCCTTTGGCGCGGTTTCCCTTTGCATCCCAAAGTGCTTTTGGGATGGTCTGCTTGCAACTGAACTGTGCGATAGTCCCGTTGATGGTCACACGTCCCATGATGGGGACAACTCCGTTCTTCTCTTTGCTTGCGTTCACGTAGAACACGGTCTTGAATGTACTCCTCATAATCCTTACTTTTTGTTTGGTGCAAAATTAGTTTATGGGAGTTGTAAGGGCAGAATGTAAACCTACGCAGAACGCAGAAATATAGACCGTTAGTATTAAAAGTGCATCCGATATCGGGTAATGATTTGGAAGTGCATCTGTTTCCATATTCTTCCCAAAGCCTGTCTTCCCCATCTGTGCCACCTTGTGCCAACCTATGCCCAAACCTACTGACAGTCAGTTGAAATACCCAATTCTGCTCAAATCTTCATTTTATCCTATTCTTTTTCTTCATAAATTTTTCATAATTAAAAAAATTAATCATTTGCGACATTGCAAATGAGGTTCAAATATACGCATTAAAAATAAAATGGCAAAAAATCATGTAGCAAATAGTCGGGGAAATCCTTTTCAACAAGATGTCGTAGGCATTCTCCGTGCCTTAGGTCATGTGACCTATGATTTTAAATACCGTAAGTGTATGGAATAATTTTAAATTCTAAATTCATAGAATATGAAGCAGACATTAGAAGAAGCCGTAAATGAAATTGGAGGCGTACATCCTGACTGGGATAAAATAACTTGTTTTAGAATAGGATTTAAAGAAGGAGCCAGATGGCAGACAAAACAACTTCCGTGGGTATCAGTGAAAGAACGGTTGCCGGATGAAAATGAAGACATCATCATTCTATGTAAACATGGTGCGATTTTTAACGGTACATATAGCAACAATGTATGGTTTTGCATGGATGGTTATATCTATGATACGTACAAAGGTAACCCAATTTACTCTTCAATGAGTAGCATACCTCCGTCATGGGAACCGATAGCATGGATGCCAAAACCTAAATTTGAAGAATAATGAATATTGGAATTTTAGCCGTTGATAGCAATTTCCCCAATTTAGCACTTATGAAGATCAGTGCTTACCACAAAGCAAGAGGCGATCAAGTGGAATGGTATAATCCACTATGTAAATATGATAAAGTATATGCAGCTAAAGTTTTCACTTTCACACCCGACTATAACTATTATATCAATGCTAACCAAATAGAAAAAGGTGGTACTGGATATGATATTGAAAAAGTTCTTCCAATTGAGGTTGATCGTCTTCAACCTGATTACTCGATCTACAATATTGACTCCAATTTGTCCTATGGATTTCTGACACGTGGGTGTCCCAATCGGTGTAAATGGTGTGTTGTTCCTAAAAAAGAAGGAAAAATCTCACCTTATATGGATATTGAGGAAATAACAGCCGGACGGAAGAAAGCTATCCTTATGGATAATAATATACTGGCCTCAAACTATGGCTTGCAGCAAATAGAGAAAATCATCAAACTGGGTATCAAAGTGGATTTTAATCAAGGACTGGATGCTCGTTTAATCACGGATGAAATCGCTCGGCTACTTGCAAAAGTAAAATGGATTAAACGTATTCGCTTTGGATGCGATACACCGGGACAGATTGCAGAAGTTGAACGTGCTTCCGCTTTAATAGACAAGTATGGATATAAAGGGGAATATTTCTTGTATTGCATCCTTATGGACTTTGAAGAATCGTTTGCGCGCGTCAACTACTGGAAATCTAAAAGCCGCCGTTTTCTTCCACATTGTCAACCCTTTCGTGATCTGAACAATCCACACCAAATTATTCCACAGTGGCAGAAAGACATGGCACATTGGGCTGATAGGAAGGAAATATACATGAGTTGCGACTTCAAAGACTTTTCACCAAGAAAAGTTTTTTTATGTAAGGAATACTTTAAAATATTGTGAGATGAAATTAAACAAAAAGACAGAGCGACTTATTAAACGTAGAGCCGCTGAATTTAAAAAATTATATGAAACTCCTAATCCCGAAGTAGATAAAATTATTTCTGAATTGAGAGCAGAAGCAACGAAACGTCCACAGAACATGAGTAAGGAAGAAGAAATTGCTTATATTCTGAAAAAGGCTGATGAAAATTGCGATCATATAGAAATTCGTAAAATCCTAAATGTAAGTAATACATGAATACATCTTTTGAACGATCTGCAAACGCTTCCGATGAATGGTACACACCACGAGAAATCATTGAAGCATTAGGTGAATTTGACCTTGATCCATGTGCTCCCATGCACCCTCTTTGGCCTACCGCAAAAATCATGTACAACAAGCAGGACAATGGTCTTATACAAAACTGGGGGGGGCGAATTTGGCTTAACCCTCCGTACTCCAAACCGCTTATATGGCAGTTTGTAGAGAAATTGGCAGAACACGGCAACGGTATAGCACTACTTTTTAACCGGTGTGACAGCAATAAGTTTCAAGACATCATCTTCACGAAAGCAACCGGTATGATGTTTTTGAGGAATCGAATAAAATTCTTCCGTCCCGATGGAACACGTGGGGACAGCCCCGGTTGCGGTAGTGTTCTTATTGCATTTGGCCGGGAAAATGCCGAAATTTTAAGGAACTGCTCTTTACAAGGCAAATATGTTGAACTTAACAATGATAAATGATGAAAGTCTTATATTTACTCATGCTCATTGCCGGTCTTCTGTGGATCGGTGATTTCTCTATCACCTTAAAACCCTTTTCTGTATCTTTACCATGCTGGTATAAATCCGTTGGCATACTTCTATTTTGGCTGTCAATGACTATATATGTTTTAGGTGAGCATACCAAAGGCTATAAAGAAGGATTTGATACTGGAATTAAACAGTGCATTAAGATACTTGATAGAAATTGCCACTCTAAAGAAATAAATAATGATGAAACAGTACAGAATCAATAAAACGACTACCTTCGTAGAAGATAATTGCAGCGGAAACAGAGAGAAATACCTCCTTCTTGATTACAAAGTACAAGTTAAATTTGCAGGGATTTGGATAACAGTCAAGTCCTTTCATGATGAAGATGAAGAATACGCAAAGAACTGTGCGAATGAACTTCTTGAAAAACTTAACGAAAAGATTTGATTATGATTGAATTACAAGGAAAATTCGGCAAAGATTGTAAAATATTTACAAATGCAATAGAAAATGAAGCTATTGGAACGATACAAAACATTTTGAACAATCCGGTTACGACTGGTGTTCCGGTTCGTATTATGCCTGATACCCATCAGGGAGTAGATATAGTGATTGGATTCACCATGCCAGTTACAGATCGTGTCAACCCCAATCATATCGGAGTGGATATTGGTTGTGGAATGTTGTGTGTAGAAATTGAAAATGCAATAACAGAAGAGTCTTTCCCGGACATTAATCATGCAATCCGTTCCATCATACCTATGGGATTTGAGATTAACCAACAACCCTTATCCAAACAAGAAAAGGAAGATTTGTTTACCTTCTTATCTATCAGAATGGATCAGTTCTGCTCTAAATACCAACTAACCAAACCAGTTATTAATGAAGAATATGTATCACAACTTTGTAAGAAGGTGGGGATAAATGAAGGCACATTCTACAACTCTTTAGGTACATTGGGAGGTGGAAACCACTTTATAGAACTGGGGCGTGCCGAGTCAACCAATAATATATTTCTTACAATACATACCGGATCGCGCAACTTTGGTGTGAAGGTCTGTAAATACCATGCAGAAATAGCAAAATTTGATAAAAAGGCTTTTTCTAATGAAATTCAACGCTTGAAGTCCACTGTTGAGCCACAATTCATGCAAACTGAAATACTACGTTTGAAGGAAAAATTTGCCGAATATTCCGGGTATCTCACAAATGAAGCAATGCTCCACTATTTATGTGACATGGTGATCGCACAAGGATATGCCGCATTCAACCGCAAGTTGATTATACAGCGTATAATCAGAACTTTGAGCTGGAACGCTACAATATCCGTTGAGACAGTCCATAACTATATCAGCTTTGATGATATGATAATCCGTAAAGGGGCTATTGCCGCATACGCCAATGATTACGTTGTGATTCCTATGAATATGGCAGACGGTATTCTTCTTTGTCGTGGTAAGGGAAACAAAGACTGGAACTATTCTGCACCACATGGTGCAGGACGCTTATACTCCCGTTCCGAAGCTAAAGAAAGATTATCAATGGACGCATTCAAAACCCAAATGAGCAAAGTGTATTCCACTTCCGTATGTGAAGGGACATTGGATGAAAGTCCTATGGCATACAAAAATGTTCAGGAAATAAAAGAGCTTATAGAACCTACGGTAGAAATTATTGATACAATTGTGCCACTAATCAATATCAAAGCTGTATGATAGAAAAGACAGACTTCCCATATACTCTTGGCGGCTATGTTGAACAGCAAAATTATAAAGGTTTCGACATAGCCGTTTCCATTCGTAGATACAAAGGAATATCAGCTTATGTCATTTCCTCGGAGAAAAGGCTGATCCGTGAAGAATCTGCCACCTTTGCCGACAAAGAAGACATGTTCCGTTGGGGACGAGAAGCGGTTGACCGATATTTGGAACAGCAAGAACGTAGAAAAGAAGAAAATACGATCAAACGGGCAGACTATTATAAGAAGAAAGCTCGTGTGGCAGCATTGAAAGCCTTTAATGCCGCTATGTATTTCTCTGATATAAAGGACGGACTTTATGATAAGGCAAAAGGATTTTTTGAGTATGAACTGGATAAGGAACATGGAAAGATCAAATGAAAACACTTGATATTATACAAGGCTTTTGCGATCATGTTTTTCGTGATAAAAAAGGAAACCGCATCTTTCCCAATATTTTTGTCGGGAAATGGGAAGCTGACTTATTGGAAGTTACCCGGTCACGCCTGACTTATGAATATGAAGTAAAAGTAAGCAGATGTGATTTCCATAAGGATAAAAAGAAAAGTGATAAATATGGCAAGAACAAGTTTGATGTTGTCACTTCCGGCCAACGTACCAATTATTTTTATTATATAGTACCAAAAAGTTTGATAAAGCCCGATGAAGTCCCTGATTTTGCCGGGCTTATTTATGCTTATGAAGGATCAGTGCAATGTTATTCTCTTGAAAAGGGAAGGTATGCGGTAAAGAGAATTTTCTTTGAGGTAGTCAAGCCTGCCCAAAAAGTTTCTGACATGAAAGCGGATGATAATTTCATTCGTAAACTCGACTTATCCATGTACTATCGCTATCACCAAATGAGAAGAGATAATTACAAAAATAAGGAATAATATGGAATTAAGATTAGACCCTGAAATACCGGTCACACGGGTTGTCAACGGACATAATGTTTTCAATAAAGGCTATCACCACGGATTAAGAGGAAAAACCTATGAAGAATACTATGGCAAAGAGAGAGCTGTTGAAATAAGAAAAAGACACAGCGAGGCTTTGAAAGGACATAGATATTGGTCTAATGGAAACGCCCATGCCTTTGCGTGTATCGCAATCACTCCCGAAGGCAAATGGTATAGATTCGATTCAATAACCCAAGCCGCCCAAAAGCTAAATCTGAATTATGCCACAGTTCGCCGGTATATAAAACGAAAAATCAAGCCCCAAAATGGCTGGCAATGGTTTTTGGAGAAAGATAATAACTGGATAAAACATATTGATAATGGGAAAATTAAATGAGATCGCGCAGAAAGCTTATGAATGTGCCGTAAGACGTGGAAAGATTGATCCCGACAATGATAGCAACAACAATCTTCACCGCGATCTGCTTGAAGAAGTTGCCGAAGTCTTTGAGTGTACGGGTGAGAAATCTCCACATATTAAAGAGTATTTAGATGTAGAAGAAGAACTGGCAGATGTAATCATTGTTGCCCTAAGTACACTACATCATTTCAAATGTGACATTGATTCACTCATTGAAGCCAAAATGAATTATAATAAAAACAGAATGGATTGATATAGGAACCGGACAATTAATAAAGTTGATTGTTGAGACGTTTGTCCTTATCTTTGCACTACCATGTGTCTATAAAGATTTCATGAACTTATGGAAAGAAAAATAGGTGATATAAAAGACAAGAAGTTAAAAGCTGAAAATATCACACTGGCAGCAATATATAACATATTGTTCACCAATGACATAGTTTGTTCCTTAATTGTAGAAATGTTAAGTGAATTACGTAAATCAAGGCTTTGTCGTTTCCGCGTAAAGCAGCAAGGAAATAAACTGGAACAGTTGATGCTTCAATATGAAAAGAAAATCAATAAAATAGCTGGACACCGGGCTTTTTTCATGGCTGATGCTAACCAGTATATTGCAGATGAAGTACAACCTGATCTGCTTAAAATGGAATACTCCATTAAACTGGAATTTGACAAATGCCGGATTGAAAACAGTGCCTTACTTGCCAAAGTAGAACTTACAAGATGTATGGCAGAGCTTGCTTGTCTATCCCTTGACAAACGGATAGAAGAAGTCCGTCCATACAACAAAGAAGTAACCGGAATAACATATCTCCGGCTCACTGACACACTTAAAGTATTGGACGAACTTTCTGATATTTTATATAAGGGAGGGTATTGTGACCTCAATCAAAGTGATAATTGCAAAAGGGGGATGGCTATCATACAACGAAAACTTACTGATTGTGATATTATCAGCCGCGCAATCAATGAGTCAGACAAGTTAAATCCGGCTGGGGATGATGAATAAAAATGGCAAAATATCGTATAGGAATATCCGAGAATCTATTAGGAGACAAACGCTATCAGTGTCAGATTAAAAGATTTGGCATTTGGTGGAATGATGAAAGTTTCAGCACTAAAGAAAGAATGTTAGATTATGCCCGTAAACTTGAAAAGGCCGGGCATATAGTGTTTAACTATTTATAAGCGAACAATGAAATTAGAAGGAAAAATTATTGTGGCACAACCGATACAATCGGGTGTCTCAAAAAATGGTAACAACTGGCAAAGACAAGATTTCGTTTTGGAAATTCCCGGCCAATACCCTAAAAAAGTCGCTTTTTCAGTAATGAATAGCAATATTCAGAATTTTGGATTAGCAGTCGGGCAAGACGTTGATATTGAAATAGATATTAATGCGAATGAATGGCAAGGAAAATGGTTTAACTCCATTACTTGCTGGAAAGCAACACTCCGTAATCCAGGACAGCCTACCGCAGCGCAACAGCCCCAAACTTATTATCAGGGGGCATCATCCACCGCGGCACCCGTACAAACTGCCATACCTCAACCGCCAGTGGATTTTGGGGAACAAAAAGACGATTTGCCTTTCTAAAGAAAAAGGAGAAGGGAGCATTTCGGCTCCCTTCTTATTAATTAATGTTCCACCTTTACAATTTCATTATAAACGATTTTGCTTCGTGGGTTATGATTGACTATCGTTTGTTTATACCCCTTTGTCCCCCATCTCCACCATAGGAACCTGTGTTTATATATCCGGCTTATCGCACTTGAAAGACTGTCTCTCACTTCATAAGTAAATGTGCTGTCAGGAATATTTGCATAAAAATCCACCCATTTATCTGAATAATTGAAACAGCTGTCTTTCAGAACAAATACAATACTGTCTTTAGTGACAACTTTTGTGGTTGTGATATATTCGACTTCTTTTGGACGCAGATTCAATTCTTTTATTAGTTTTGCATCCGCACTCCGCAGCTCTTTCAATTCTTCTATGTTAAGCCGTAAAACATGGTTTTCAACCACATTTAGACTATCCCTAATCTTATATTCTTCAAGCCCAGTACAGAGACTTTTCATATTATCTGAAAGTCGGGCACTTTCCTTCTTCTCTTCCTGCCACAACCGGTACATCAAAAAGGTTGCCGCAAGGAGTAACACAAAGATTACTCCTATACCTATCTTCAATCTCATAATCAATCTGTATATACATTTTTACCAACTTCCGCAATAACTACCCATGCACCATTACAGAAACCATATATCTTACCGTCATTCTCCGGCATTTCAGGTATTGTATTAAGTTTTGTTTCATTGGCAGTGGCTTTGCTAAGAGCTGTTTGAGCTGTACTTTTTGCAGCATCAGCCGTTGTTTGTGCGGTCACGGCCTTTCCATCAGTAACAGCCAACATTCCAGTCAGAGTTTTTTCATTGGTTACTCCTGCAAGGAAGGTTTCAATTTCATTGAAGGTGTCAATGGCCGTAGTCGCATCAACAGTACCAACCAATTCATCCAAAGCGGTCTTCACCGCATTTATGGACTGTTCCAGTTGGGACTCTGCCAGTTGAGCACGTCCGCTTTCTGCTAAAATATCCGATTTGCTCGCACTGCTGCTACCATCAGAACTTTCCAAAAATGAAGATGAAATAGGAAGTTCATTACATCCTACCATAACATATTGTCCGGCTATCAACCCGTCGACATTCATATCACAGAACTCTCCAACCCCAAGTGCTGTTTTGTAAGGTACATAATCCTTTCCATTAGAACTTTTGTACACAACAACTCTGTTGTTTGCTGCATCTCCAAAATTGATGCTAATAGCAAATTTCCCAGTAGATAACTGTATAGGTTGGCTTTCGTACCAATCCTCTTCTTTAAGAGTAAAATTCAAGTTTGCCATATCTTCTATGTGTTTATATGTTTGTTTCCTATATCAACTCCCAACCTTTCCTTACCTCATCCATGTTTGCAGGAACACCATTCTCAACATAACTCATTGCAGCCACCACCGCAATAAGTTGTTCCCGGTTGTTTCTGTTCAGAATTGTATGACGAGATATGCCTGAACGCTTTTCGACTGTGGCAATATACACTTCAGTATTGTTCTCACATGGCGGTGCCCATCGCATAATAACATCTTCAAGTTCATTGGCCGTGCCGTCTTTGTCAGTATCATACTTATTAAGAATATAAGTTTGAAGAGTTTTAAAAGCAGCACGATAACCGTATGCCATAGTTTTAAACTGAAAGAAACTTTTATCTGTCTGTGTTGCAGACAACCCCTGCCATTTCGTATTATTTCTCCGTATATTTAACGGATTATTATTCCGTAGTCCCCGTGTCATTTTTATCCTCCTTTTCTTTTTGTGTTTCAAACAATATTTGTGCGGCCAGTCGTGCTATATCGTCCTTATTCTCAATGATTATACTCATGGTCTTTTCCGCTTTCCGAAGCTCGGCCTTTTCCCATGATTTCTCACGTACCGATTTGAACTCACAGAAAACGCAATAAACCGCCCATAACATAGCGAATACTGGAAATGGAATGACGATGCAACATATAAGGTCAATCATAACCAGTGTCAGAAACGGATTAAAATATTTCTTCGCTTTTGTCGCTGTCATTTTGTACTTCTTCGAGGTACGAAGTTCCCCACGCTGTTTGGCCTTCTGAATCCCCGAAATAAAATCTATCCCCATTGCGATTATGATAGCTGTCATACTTACCGCTATCAAAACCAAATGTAAAAACAAATGGTCGTGAATGAATGTTTCAATAATGTCGTTCATATCCTTTTGTGTTTGCGTTTATTATTTTTATTCCAATAGTAATTTGTTGATAGCATCAATAAAGGCTGGGGAACATAAACTTGCGTATTCCTTAATCATATTACACTCTTCATCGTTATACTCAATTTCTCCATTGGAGTTGAATATTTTAAATGCGAGGGCATGAGCCTCTATTCCCCTGCCAAGTTGATAAATGATATTGGCAAAATCCTTCTTGTAGTTCTCAACGGAACATCTCGTCTTATCAATATCAACAAATATCTCAATTCTTTCAAAATTTATCCTTTTCATAATCACTTCCAATTATTATCATTTGAAGCACCGAACATCAGTCCTCTTCCCAACCAGTCAGAGTTCGGTGACGGATACATAAAATCCACCAACTGCATACAATGGTGCATGGAACCGCCATTCAATGTTTGCTTTGTTCCATTCGCATATATCTGAACATTATTATAATTGTCATTTGCATTAACCACGAATATCCTTTGGGTGACGGCAAGACTCAAAAGATAACGGTAGGTTACATTCGATGTTATTCTAAATATAACCGTATCAACTGGAAAACCCGAAGTTTCACCGTTATAATCGTATCTTGGCGAATCGCAAGGAACTGTATAATAAGTTTCGTTAGCAGAGGAAGTCCCGGAAGTCAAAGGTATATAAGTACCGGTTTTATCAGCACCTTTTGTGTACACATAGGCATAGGAGCCGTAAACTACCATAATGCTTCTTTCCCTTGCGCCAAACACGCCTCTACACCATAAGTCAGAAGTGTAGAAACGTAATGACCGGTTATCCTTAGTACCTTGATGATACATATCACCATCAAACCACATTCTTCCATCACTTCCAAAGCTGATTCCTCCAACCGCATCACCAGCAGCATTCACGCAATTCAACCTTGTAAAAGAGCCTGATACACCTTTCAATGTACCTTCAAAAGTGCTGTCACCTGAAATAACCGCACCAGCCGCATAGAGTTTCCCTGCTATACTCACCTTATATGGCGCATCAGTCGGTGTTGTAGCTCCAACCCATAACGGATAGTCACCACCAACAAGACCTGCTGCAACCGTTTTATTATCGCCCTTCATTATCAAAAGCTGATTACCCTGCATGAACCGTAGAATAGCATTTTGAGCCATGATAAGCGGAGTGTACACTGGCACCAAAGAATTAAACTTCTGCCAATAAGTTGTATTTGTCACCGGAATGGAATCACTGGACGTATGAGTTTTCAGACATTTATACGCATTAAACGTATTAGCACCGGTAGTCACAATTGCAATATCCAAGTACCGGGTACCGGAAGTCAAAGCCTCGTCATTGCGATACTCTATGCCTTTAGCCCATTCGGATTGCCGGAGAATACAGCCTTGCAGCCCGTTTTTCCCCGGTTCCCCATTAGTACCGTCAATTCCATTTTTGGCCTTTCTTCGTATTAATATATGCCCTTGCGCCTCCATACCGGATTACTTCAATTTTGCTAATACTTCTTTTGCGATCTCCTTAGCCTTGATACGATAACTCTGATAATCAGTGTATTCTTTCAGATATTCGGCACGCTTACCTTCGTCAAGTTCCGAAGCCATATCACGTGCCATTTCCAAGTTGGCGAAAATGGCATCACGTTTATTCGCATCATAACGTTCCATGATAATGGCACTTACAATACTGTCATAATCATGTTCCCCTTCAACATCCACGTTTTCACAGACATACTGGTCTTCAACCACCACATCTTCCGAACCGGCCTTTTGAACAGCTTCTCTTCTCTCAAAGTCGAAGTAAATGCGTAGCAACGCACCTTCAACTACAAATTCAATACCAGTCGGCAGTTCTCCTACAAGAGTTCCATAACTTTTCATAAATTACCTCCATTTTTATAATTATTCTTCAAAATAATAAGCACTCTTCCCGTCACCTAACGAACGCCGCTTGACAATCACATTTTCCACTGGAAAAATCTTCTGACCGTTATTCTCCGCTTCGCGAGCCTGATCCAACACATCTTTCAGATTGTACAGTTCGTTATGAATTTGCTACGTTGTCCGTTCTGTTCAAAAAGAACACAATATCTACCTTCACCTTGCTTTGTCTTCACATTCGTTTCAAAGTCCACCACTGTTATAGGGACATTGAGAATATCCATCAATCTTGTCTCTTTTACATCGAAGAACTTCTTTCCGTCCTTTGTTCTACCACTCTGTTTGATACCTTTATCTGCAAAACTCATATCATTATTTGTTATTGTTCTCCATAAATTCTTACAATCTCCCCACTTACACCAGCCCCAGTATGAAGCTCGTATCTCGCGGTTACGTTTCCGGCTTTTTATTCGTTTCACCTTTCGGGCAAAGTTCTTTTTCATATTTTTACGCATCCGAACATTATCTTTCGTGAAGCAATAGCCCAAAAAGTTAATCCTTCTTCCTCTTACTACGTTTTCGCTTTCTATGCTTTTTGTTCCCATTTTTTGTTTCTGTTCCTATCGGAGCAATACAACTGTTTGCTTTAACTACCAACCCAACTTTTGCACTTTCCCGTTCATACGCACGAATAAGAAACAACGCTTCGGCCTTAGAACGAGCCAGCATAACATTATCATCGCAATATCTATGCAGGCATTTGACACGATATTTCTCCTTCATTGTATGATCTATCCGGCTTGCCGCAAAATTCCCGATAGGTTGGCTTGTAAATGCTCCAATCGGAACACCTCTTCTTCCGTTCAACTTCATTCTCCAATACGTCAACTAACTCTGTTCCGCTGTCATACGATAAAACAGCTATCTCGATCAATTTAATAAATCGTTCATCTTTGAATTTCCTTCTCAATGCAGCAACAATAAGCTCATGAAGAATACTTTGATAGAACTTTTTGAAATCAGTCTTTACGAACCATTTGTATTCCGGGTACCGGTGAAGAAAACGTTTCATTCTCCTTACTCCAAAATGTAATCCCTTTCCCTTGATACACGCACTTGTATCATAAATCAAATTTCTATAAACATCTTCTTCAATCACCCTCATAATTGCATGGTGCAATATACGCCACGGGAAATATTTCTGTTTGACAATATCTCGAACCTTTCCTGCATCACTTTTTACTCTCATTACGCTATAATCCGGTGCCGGAAAATCCAATGTCAGGATCATCAACTGCAAAGCTCGGAGGTCTTCTTCCGGGTGTAGATTATGCCGCCTGATAAAGCGGTTTTTCTTAACCTTCCCATCTTGTGCTTCTTTGTCCGCTTCACGTAAATTATTTATCTCTGCTATACGTTCAAGAATATACCCGGCTCTTTTAGATTTCTTTCCACCGTTTGCTTCTATCCGTTTATTGTCAGCCTCTATCCTTTCCGCTATAATTCTATCAATTTCATTATGCGATAGACTCTTCCAATCAATATCACTTCTTCCAATATTCACTGCTGCTTTGTTTTAAAATTTACACCATACTTCCAATTTTGTCTTGTTCAGACTATTTTAATTATTCCGATAACTGCAAGCTGTTTTTACTTGCTTGAATAATTCGCCCGGAGCTTTCGAGAACCAACCTACTAACACCGCTTGTTGCCTTTCGCAAATTGGGCAACCTTTCCGCATTCTTGATTTTCTGACATCGTAACCAATTGATTACTACGTTGCAACGATATAAATCCTGCAAGGTCATGGCTCGGAGAACTCGCAGATTACTCTACGATAAATAAGTATGGCGAGAGCCGATATTCGCATTCGAGTTCGACCAATCGTTATTCGAGTTCGCATAAGCGAGGCCGCAATTCGCACCGTTATTCGCATTACCGCCCCAAAGAACCAGCTCTTGTTCCCCTCTGCCAACCGTCCACGCCTTTCGGCTTTCGTCCCGTTATCCGTTGCCGTAAAACGAGAAGGTGGACGGGTTTTAATTAATTGAAATTCAAAGAACTAATATTTCAAAATCTATTATGCAGCCATCAAAGATGCACCGCTAACAAATGTTAAATTCCCAAAATACGCAAGGCGAGAGCCGAGACCCGCAGTCGAGGACGACCAACCGAGATTCGAGTACGCAGAAGCGAGGCCGCAATACGCACCGTGAGACGCAGTACCGCCCCAAAGAACCAGCTGCCCAGTAGTGTTTGCCCATGAATAATCAGCCCAATAAGAAGTGCTGTTTCCACCAATCTTTTTCGGGAAAATATCAAAATGCTCCCCAAGAATTATTTCCTGCACTTGACCGGAAGCTGTCTGACGGGTAGCTTGTCTGTATTCACCATTTGGATGCGCAGCTAATTCAGCAGTAGTCGGTAAACGGTTTCCTTTGTAAATGAAAATTTCCGTTCCACTTTGAGCACTATTGTTGGAACTACCGCAAAATACTCCTTGCAGAAATTCCCACTGCCACCCATAAGGATCTTCTATACCCATCATGTTCACCCGTGAACAATCCACTCCAGTATTACTTCCATTCACCACAGAAATAGCTATTTTGCCCCAATTGTCACCGAGACTCTTTGTTGCGCCAGTTTGCAATGCTGCCGCAGCAGCCCACAAGTCTTTACTGGAGCTACCACCCACACCATAACCAAGTTTGGCTTGAATATTGGTATCTCCGTACTGGGACAGCCCCAACATCATAATAAGCTTTCTCTGATCGTAATCGGTCAGTCCCCATTCCTTACCGTTCACTTGTGCAGCATTCCAAAATGCGTTGATTGTCTTGCTGCCTGCCGGTGCAACTCCTGAACGTGAAACAAGTGCGCTACCTGACATGGAGCCTTTGTATGCACCGATACAGTTATACATTCCACCATTTGCCCCACCAATAAACTCACCGCCAATAGGTAGCATCGAGAGCCATAAGACTGGTACACCACTTACACTGTCAGTCTGTACACGATAATACAAACGTGGCCCTATCCACATCACATGCCCTTTGGTTTCATCCACCGCAGTACCATCAGCAAACACCGCACTATTGGTAGGGGACATTTTAGCAGCCCTTCCATCATTCGTTACGAGATAACGGCCACAATACAACTTGTATTCTGTCCATGCGGCTGTATTACCTATCACACCATAGTTCGTGCTACTTTGGGTTGATTGTTTGATTGGAATCCCCCAAGCCACCTGCCTCAACATTTGTTCGTCACCATTATTAATAGCATTCATGAAGTTTTCCACGGTAATGCGTCTGACACTACCACCAACTTCCACCAATACTGTATTGGAACGCAGAATGGAGGTCACCAATGTTTCATTTCCTAATCCTTTAGTTGCCATAATATTATTTTGTTTTTATGTTAATTAAAATGACATTCTGCCAAAACATCAACATCATATTGAGTCCCGTTTCTGTCAGTTTCCGTTGTTGTTACAGATATAGAATTTGTTGTAGAATGTTTCAAACTCTTCCAGTTTTCCTTATCCATCACATCCATAGTCCACGATGCGGAAGTAGGAGTATAAGTTGACCCCGTAGTCATATTTACAATCTTGGCACTTACTGTAACGGGTTGTCCGGTATCAACCTCTTTGTTGGAAGAAGTTATATAACATACAATTTGAAATTCATCTGCCGTATCAATGATACGTACCCCGGCACGTGCTATCGGTTGTGAAGCACTTGAAGACTGATAAACTTCTGCTATGAATAACTGGGTACCGTCCACATCACCACGGGTAACAGTTACACTTTTCTGTCCGTTCTTATCAGTCCAAGCCGCCGTGTCCTTATACCATTTTATATAGTAATCGGTAATGGCATTGGCACCGGCATACAGCTTGGTAGTCAGAGTACAACTTGTTACTTTGCTTGTTAACTGTTCGGTACTTGCAAGAATAGCAAGATAGTAAGAGCTGGCTCCCATATTCTGAATGGCAATAGGCAGTTCCCCGGTCAAATTATACTCAACACCTGCCGTAGAAGCGACACATGAATAAGTCAATGTATCTCCTGCAATATTCGTTTTGCTTGCCAAGTTTCCGACAATTTTAATGGCACCGGTACTGGTATTCAAAGAGAATTTGCCCGTACTGTCTTTTTTCCAACCTCCACTTTCCGCACCGTTAAAATTTAAAGCCACTCCATTGTAAGCCCAACTATGACCAGACAAACTGACCGCCAACCCACGTGCCGAAGTTACTTTGGGTGTCCGTACCGGCTGATTCGCAGCTATACTCCAATCAGGAGAGACAGCCCCACTTTCTTCATCTACGGCCTGAAACAATGGAATGCCATTATTTTCAAAAGTCAGCATCAGGCTGTCATTGGAACGAAGACGTTTAATCGTGATGCTATTTTGGGCACTATAATTTTCTGCCATATTCCCAACCTCCTTCTGATATAATTTGATTCATGCTTGTATTAGTATAAACGATACCGTCCAACAACAGTATTCTATCTTCCAGTTCTCCATCAAGAGAAGGCAGGCACATTACCTCCTTTTCATTCAAGATGATGGATTCTCCCTTTACCAAGTGCCCCAACAACAGAACCCCGGCATCCAAAGCCTTTTCCTTATTTGCTACAACATACCTCATATCAATTATTTATATATATGTTCCCGTTACTGTCCGTATATTCATTTGTCCCATCAGTCAATACAGAGAAAGCCTTTTTTTGCTCGGCCTTAATGTACACGTCCAACCAATCGTCAAGATAAGTTTCACCAATACCGGTTCCATCCAACATTATCACAGTTTTTTCCCCCTCCTGCCATTGTACCCCGGTCTTATTTGCACTGTCCGTAAACCATACCATGCGGATAATCGGTGCCGGTATCGGCACAATTTCTCCATTCCACTGTACCATAGCTATATTCCTATGCAGGATTTCATCAGGATTGATGGAAGCCTGACTTGCCGGTATGCACGTAAATTTGGGATAAACACGATTGACGGAGAATTGCTGTCTTGCAACCTCCTTTCCACCAACCTTCACCAACAGCAAATAATCCCCTTTCTCGACCAAACGCAAGTCCATTATCAGGCTGGTTAAGGACAAAGCCACTATTTCATGGTTTGCGGTAGTCAGCATTGTTTGACTTGATATGCTGTTCACCTGATAAAGTTCAATTGTATATCCGGTAGTTATTTTATTCACTCCCTTTGTTACCATAAGTGGAATGGTGCGCTCGTATGAATTTTCATCCAAAGCTGCATTCCTATTGGCCGTAGATGCGGAAATCAAATTGTTGGCTACCTTGTAATCATACAACAAAAGCTTGTCAAGAAATGGATTGTACTGGATTATCTGACTATCCCCAATAGACAAACCGTAGGTATCTTCACTCTTATCTACCGTTGTCAACATGATAGAGTCAGTCTTAACGGGAATATTCACCCCAAGCCGGGTATCAGCTATCAGACCTTCAAAATACAACTCAAAACTTTCACCCGGAGCCACATTTCTGCTTATGGTAATGGCACCGCGTGTATCTCCAACCGTATCTATACTGTACTTCCCATTCCATGAACTGATTGCAGAAATATTCTCTCCATTAGCAAACCAGTTCATTTCTGCCAACAAAGAATTAACATAAGGCATATCCCAGCTACCGTCAGCGGCATTCGCTATGACTTCCGGTAAAATCACCAGTGGAGTAACCCCACGGTCAGGATCATATTCATTTGCCACCGGATTATAGACCTGATTGGCCGGACTGTTCGGTGTCATTATCTTCAAGCTTACTGCAATCGTAAGCGGTTGAAACTCTTTTCTGATTCTTTTCTTTTCACTCTCTATCATATCGTCACAATTGCTTCTACTGATGCAGTATCATTTGTTGCCGTTATGGTAAACAAGGTACTTACCACTGTTACTGAATTATTTCCTAAATCACTAATTCCCTTTGTGTTATGTATCGTTATTGAACCGTTGAAATCCTTATGCTTGATATTCCAAGCTTCATCATCGGCGGTATCTCCACTATCCCTTCGGATAGCCCATTGTCTAACTGTGTCTGTAATATCCTCCCAACCTTTAAAGACCTTGCAAGTAATTTCCATTGATTCACCATAAGCAAGAAAATTGTCACCTTGCGTATCAATCTCAATGCGTACCGGTGCATCTATCTGTAACTGTTCGATTGTGCCGGTCATATAAATGTTATTCAGATAAGCAGAATAACCGGTCATATCCAACCCGAAGATGTTGAGATTGCTCAAATCCCCATCCTGCATTGCAACCATACTCTTTGTAAACTCCCAGTCATTTACCCCTACCAAGAAACGGCGGTATGTCCTCGTCTCATAAGCGGAAGTCTGGCGTTCCTTGTTTGTAAAGTTGCCATAAGCGACAAAATGCAAAGCCTCACACGGATGGAAAGAATATTGCCAACGATCAGAAACACCACGAAGCACATAGCGAAACCTTTTGTTTGTTCCGGCATCCAATATTTCTGTAATACGAAAATAGATTGTACAGAAACCGGCAAACATACGGTTGCCACGGCTATCATCTATATCAGATACCGCATTATTCCCCGGCGTTTCATAGTCATGGAAATACCCCATGCAAATATCATCCACAGCCACAGCACCTATTTCACCGTCTTGTAATTTCAAACTTATTGTCCCGGAACGTAGCAAGTTACCATCAGCATCATAATCAGGCTCAACACTCTCTATAATTCCAGCACCGGGAGAACGCCATTTGTCACCAAGCACAATTTCAGCACGGTTAAAACGCAATTCCGGCACCTCTAAAAACCTGCGTAACGTGAGGCTTTCCATATACCCACGTCCCATGCTGTCTATTTTCGCCCCAAAGCCGGTCAAACCCTCTGCAAAACCGCTTGCACCAAAGATAGCACCGGCTAAGAAGCCGATAAGCCCAGCTGCCGTATCATTGTGGGTGCGCGAAAGAAAAAGCTGATTGCCCAGTGAACGGATGATAGACTGTATCTGTTGGGTATTCAAGCCACCGGTTCCCTGCCCACCACCTGCAATAGAGTCTATCTGATTTTGGATTTTTTCAAGCGATCCAACAGCCTTTTCCTCCCGAAGTGTCATAGTGTACTTCGGTATCATATCTTCTCCCTCTTTGATAATAAGGGTATCAATAATGATGCTGCCTTCAATACCAAGATCGCTATCAGTGAATAGCATCAAGTCCCCTTCTTTCAAAGTATCATGTATGCTTGCTTCCCCCCTTGCAACAGCCTCATCATGTTGGCGTGCCATGAAAATATCATCCACCTTCGGTTCATACGAATAGCGCACATAGTCATTCTTTGCAAGATATTTTTTCGCGGTAGCAAGCAACCGTTGTGAAGCGGCCTGAATATAAACGTCCGGCATATCAATATAAAGCAGGACAAACTTGTCACCGGACTTTATATTGTAATCCTTGTATGGGAAATATAATTTCAGACTTTCATCATATACACGGTTACAAGTCAGCACATATTTATTGCCCTTCTTCTCACATTTGGTTATTTCAAAATCCCGGCCACCACACATGCCGTTTTTCATGCTAATGGTGGCTGTTTCAGAAGTCAGGTAATCGTTTATATTGAAACCAACATCTTTTAGCGTTATTGTAAAAGGTGGGACATCTTCACCTTCCTTCAGGCTATCCATTGTACCATCATCTGTCAGTTGTTCGGCATCAGCCACTTCGTCAAGATTGCCATTATCCCCGGCATCCAATGATACATAAATACCTGCATCTTTCAACTGTTCGGCGGTCATACCTTCCATTGAAGGACATATTTCTTCCAAATCACCGGTACCGTCAAAATAAACACTCCCTTCCCGAATGCCAAGCACAGCAATATTCTTACTGTCAATATATGGATCAAGCGTTGTCTTAGGAAAATCAGGTAACATCAGATTTTCCACGGCCATGTTATTCGGCAAATAATTGGTAAGAGAACTGTTTGAGAGCTTATTATAATACCGGTTAGGCATATTTCTTGTACTACCGTATGCACGCAATCGCGTAATAATCTGTTGATCCGCATCGGCTGTACGTTGAATTTCGTACAAACCGTTTCCACGTCCATACTTGAAAATATTGCCCACAGCAATACCGGCAGTACCGATTGTTATTGTTCGGCCACGAATAACAAAGTTCGCACCAAATTTTGAATTGAACAACTCCAATGCACCCCATACCTTTATATTGTTCACATCAATGTTTACATTGGTAGTGCTCACATATTCAGGGTGTACGGCAACCGTCCATTTTTGTGCTCCAGTATATATACGGTCAAGATTTACTTGAACACGGTCTGCCAAATCTTGTATAGACGAAGCGAAGAAACTGAACTTAGGCAAAGAAGTGAAGTGTATCTGATTATCACTTTTCACATAATCAAGAAAATCACATCGCGTCAATTCATCTCCCGGCCAGTTGAACTTTACGTTATCATAGACAAACGCTTCTCCCGAAGTTTTTCTTGCCGCCTTTTTTAATGCCGTAGGATCATAGTTTATCTCAAACTTCTCACCACGGTACATAACATAGTCACCTATCTCAAAAAGAATGGGTACGGCACTTTTCAGAGTGCTTGTCACAAAACATGCACCCATCCATGTACCATTATACTCCAAACCTTTCAGTGTACAACGTACCGTATTGCCAGTTTTATCATAAACCTTCCATGCCATACAGCTATACTTTTTCAACCAATGCAACTATCTTTGTCGGTTCCGCAACACTATACGAGGGGATTATTTGAGTTCGAGGATCAGTTACTCTGAATTTTACCGGGAAGGTCAAGACTTCATCCATATTGGACTTATTAAATTCAAAATCTCCAACCTCCAGTAAGTAAAGTCCTTGCCGCCCGATACCCGTGTGCGAGTTATATATTTTCAAGGTGGCACCGTCACCATTTTCTCCCGTGAGATAGTTTTGAAAGGCCATAATTTTATCGTATGCAGTACCCAAATCTCCCTTATAGCACATCTCGGCTTCCAAGTCGTATGCCTTTAATAGCAGCTTATCGGGTATGTAAGTATCTTCACCGTCTTCATCCGGCCAATCCCGTTTGGGTAAATCTTTCGTTTCCCCACCCGGCTTGAACGGAAATTCTGTGCACACAATTCCAAAATGCGCCAAGCTGTCTTTGACTGGAGCATTCTCGGTAGTTTTCTGCATCAAAATAGAATACGGTTCGTTCATATACATATATTAAAAAAGAGCTTGCCGCAGAGATATTTAGTCTCCACAACAAGCTCTATGGCCTTATACTTTAATCTTATTTCAACGCAAATATAATTGTATTTTCTATATAATCATAGAAAATAATGCCATAAAAGCATTTTTTAGTAGATTATTATACTCAACCCCTAACTTGCTTCCACGTGTATGTTGAAAAACATAAAAAATATCATTTGTCATAATTTTATTTATTAATACTTTTGTATTTAATTATAAAAGAGGTTATTATATGTTAGGAGTTTTAGTTTGGATAGTAGTGATTCTTCTGATCTGCTTTAGTGTTACTGGGTGGCATTGGATTATATTTTATGTAGTCATACTACCATTTTCAACATGGCTATTTTTCTTCTATGTCGATTTTCCCGAAAATCGTTTTAATATAAAAAGATTCAAGAATGACATAAAATATTTATTAAATAAATTACATAAGAAATGAAAAAAAATATATTATTCTTTTTGCTTTATACTATTATGTGTTTTACTTCCTATTCGCAGAACAAACAGATTAGTTATTCATCTGTAAATGGGCTTGTAACTTACGACAATGGTTCAGGTACGAAAGCCGATATTGGTGCAAAATTATATATTATACCATGTAAATATTTCAAACAAGATATTGAATTAAAAAATGACTCTATACAAATGGGGTATGAATCTTTGTTACAATACATCAAATGGAAAGAACTTGTTGGGCAAGAACAAGCAATAGCCAAATTAAAAGAATATGACTTTTACATTTCCGCTGAAGAACAAATTAGGAGAGAAGGTGAATTAGCTATATGTTTGGTTGATATTCTCAAATCAAATAAAGTAAAATATAGTTGTACGATTGACAATACGGGAAAATATAAAACTACAATCCCTTATGGTAATTATTATTTTATATTTAAATCCGCAAATAAAAGCGTAGATAAGTCTATACTTAATGGTCGTGGAACATATAATATTTATAAAATCAAATTATATTCTAAATATAAAGATATTAGTACGTCTTTTAACGCTGACTACCATTAAATATTGAGCTAACATAATCTGGCTAATGTTTTCGCGTATAAATTATAATTAGGCTGGCTCCAAAGTCAGCCCAATTTTATTTTGTGCATTTTGCCACTCTTAGCCAAAAGTATTCAGCTTTCGAGATATTTGTTAAGCGCATCTCTCAATTTACGAATTTCATCATTTGAAGATACTATTTCGGATATTTCATCTTCACATGCGCAATCGCACATTGAAATAAGCATACCTTTTATGCCACCTCCCTTTTCTATTTTAGCATCTTTTGAGAACATTTCTATCGGGAGAAACTCGACTACCCCTCCGCTGTCAAAACTTACCGAAGCCGCAGCGTTTTTCTTTTCCCATTCCTCCACCTCACTACATGACATATAAGCCGTTTGACAATTTTCTAATTCTGGCTTCTTTTGCTCTATCATATCTAAATAGAACTGTATAGCCATTAAACCTTTCTCTGTTACCGTATTGTCTTTTGCAATAAGACCATTTACTTTGAATGTTTCTACAACGCATTCTTTGTTGCTCATAAATTCTACTAATTCCATATTGATTTATTATTTATAGTGGATAAAATTTGTATTTTCTTGCTGTAATTGGAACACGGCAGGATAGTTCCTTTTTGAATATTGTTTTCTAAGGTATGATATTAAATTATCGAAGTTGGTAATGAATCCCTCGTTGATTAAATCAGCCACCTTCTTTTCAAGCTGCCACAGTTCGCGTTGTTTGCTTTCATCACCCTGCTTGTTGCGAAGCATTTTCTCATGTGAGTTAAACACAACCCAATTCAATGCTTCCCCAACCTTTTGCATTGCTTTCGGCATAAACTCTTTAGGAACTATCTTCTGAACGGCAGAGCCAAGTTCTTTGTAAGCATCCCCGGCATCGTTTCGATAGCGAATCATTTCATCGTACACAAACCGTAATACTTTGACTTCAAAAGCCGGATTTATCCACATAGCAAATTTGATAAACAGAAGCGGATTCATCCAAACTTTATCGGGTGTTTTGCCTTCTTTCGTATTTCTACCCTTAACTTTTATAAGTAGTTGATTTTCACCAATGAGCATTTTTGCTCTATGGCTTTCATCCTCTGCAAGAGCTTTCAAAAACTCTGATGTATTATCAGATTCTAAGAATTTACTCATTTGCCTTCTCGGATTCCCTTCTACATTATTCCACTGCCGAAGCAATTCAGTTCCGTCAAAATAACCATCACTCGTGCGCTGAACCACAGAAAAACTATCAATGTATCGCACCATTTCTTGATTTGTTTTCATATTATAAATTTAGATTTTACTTAACAAAGATTTCTCCCTTTTACGGGAAAGTTCACGCTTGTTTTCTTCAAGTTCTTCCCAACGATTAATAATTTTGGCTCGTAAGTTTGCATCATAACCACTTGCGAGAAGAAGACAATCCTTTTTGGTGAGAATGTAACAAGACACTTCTTTGCTTCCACCGTTTGGCATAGGTTGAGGTCTTGATGATAATTCAAAACTGAATTGTCGTCTATCTTCCAGTTGTTCAAGGATATTGCGAATATCTCGCATTACATTTGAATGAGTTTTGCCCGTAATTTCTGCAATCTGTAAGGAGGTCATTGTTCTTTTTTTACCTTTTCCCTCATCAATAGGTATTAACTGATTAAAATTTTCCATATCTTTGCACTATAAAGTTAATGTTTTCCCCATCAGCGGCTCGGACATCTCCGCTTTTGGGGAATTATTTTGTCCGATCTTGTAGTAGGCAGGGAATCGAACCCCAATACGCCATTACTCGTACCTACTGAACCCTCCTTAATATAATAGTCACGCTTGACATAATAATAAAGAGAAAGGGCAAATCCCGATGAAGCCTAATGTGGTTGCCTGCCTCAAAGAGAATGCCCTATAATATTTTATTCCAGTTCATGACAACCACGAAATGAACCTAACAGCATTGTTTCCGACACAAATATAGAAACGATATTTTCACCATACAACAACCTAAAAATCAATAAAATAAATTCGGTAAACATCAGTAACAAACGGTAAGAATCGGTAAATAAAAACAGTTATATTTACTCTAAAATTTAGACATAATATAAATAATGCACGTATCTACCGTATTGTGACGAGATGTTGGTTGCAATTTATGATACCGTTCAAATAATTTGGAAATATAAAATACTGTAAATAAATATATTGCAGAAAACGTGTTAGTCCCCATTCTTTTTATATCTTACCATAACATTGCCTTCGGATTCTATTTTACAGTTTCCACCATGAACATATACATAAACTTTAGCCACATCGCTTTGCCTTACATGTAGTTTAGCCCGATCATATACACTTACAAAAACTTTGGCACAATCCTCCACTTCAAGAGTCAATTCACTATCATGCCGCAAATGGAGAGTAACAACTGTAAATTTACCGAAAGAAAGTTTACCTGAACATTTACCGTTCAGTACATATACACCATTGTCGCCTCCGATCACTGGTTCATCAACAAAAATATGGTTTTGATGAAGCAGACTCCGGTCAAAATTGCCTTTTATATATTCCACCGTCGGATAATCGTGTTCAATACAAAAATCAATGCCCCGTATATACATTCCGATCAATTCTTGCTGGCTTTTATTGTTTTGCCAGTCACCTTGCCATTGTGTGCAGAGGCCATACGATACGGCATGACCTCTCAATTCACTATTCAATCTGTTCATAATCATATATTAAACTTGTTTACACCGTTTATATTCCTATGTAGTATATCCCTGATTTCTTCCACAAATTCCACATTCTTTGCTGTATTTATCTGTATCATTGTCAGTTGTTGTAATTGTGCTTGTGCTATTACATTATAGGCCGGGAACAATTCTTCAACCAATCTGCGCACATACTCCCGTTTAACACTCACGTCAGCCCGGATTGCATTTATATAAGAAGCCAAAAGGTTAGCGGTATTTTCAGTAACATTCTGTATGCCTTTAGATAAACCACTTCCACTGTCTTCTTCCTCTTCCTTCATACTGATACCATATTTCTTTTCCATATAGTTATTCAGTTTGTCAAGCATGGAATAGTAATCATCGGTTTTCTCACTTACCCCCATTAGATAGTCCGCAATACTTTCCAACTCCTTTTCGTCAAGAGAGAAATCCTTGCCGAAATAACCACTCATTCCATCCTCACCAAAAAGCATCTTTTGAAGCTGTTGCATGGCCGGTTCCAAAATACTTATTTTGAGAATGGAGTTCATAACATCACCCATAATGTCGGCAACCTTATTTTTGAAAGCTTCGGCACCATCCTCGCCTTTCTGCCATGCCTCATACAAGGCATCTCCCAACTGCGAAGCCCAGTCTTTCAAATTAATGCCATAAAGAGATTCAGCCGTTTCTTCGGCAAAATCCTTTATTTGCTGTTTCATCTCCGCAATCTGATTCTCATAATCAGCCACTTTGCTATCATCCGTCTTCTTCTTGTCAATTTCGGCTTGCCGCTGTTTCTCCAATTCTGAAAGTTGTTCTTGCATCAAGGCACGTTGATACCCGTATGCACCGCCTTCATCGTATGCCGAAACACGTTTTTGAAGTTTTTCCGCTTCCTGCTTATATTTCTGCAAAGACATCAAATCGAAGATGTTGATCTTCCCCTTATTGCGTATTGCCTCAATCTGATTATTTAATTGATTCAACCGGGTACGGTCATTTTCTGCATCTACAAGTTTTAGTTCCGTGCCACTGCCCAAGAAACGTTCAAGAATACCGTCAATCTGTTCGTATATATACTGCAACTGTTGAGCACGAAGTTTACTTTTTTCAATAGCCTTATCAAGCTTTTTGTCATGTGCTTGTGCTATCTTCCCAATCCAGTTTACAGCTTCACCGGCAGCGGCAGCAATACCACCAACTATTCCACCTTTGGCGAATCCCTGCCCGATATTGCTTATAGAAGACATGGCATCCTGCACATTACCCATCGTGTCGGCCATACCCTCATTGCCCAAAGCATCGAACATGGAAGACATCTGTCCTGCAAAATTGCCGACAAGATCAGCACTTTCAGCGGCACTTTCTCCTATGGCTGCAATTTTTTCTATGGTACCCTTTTCATCTTTATCTCCACTGGAGAATAAAGAACGAATATTTTTTATGAGAGTGGCAAACGGATTCTTCTGTAATCCGGCCTTATATAAGTCTTGTATGGCTTTCTTTAACTTCTCAATTTGAGAATATTCTCCTGAAACATCAATCCGTTTACCATTCTCATCCAAATACCAAGAAGTAAAAGCTGTTGGCTTTCCATTCTTGTTTTTAGTTACAGAAGCATTATCAATAATCTGTTGCGCATAATCGGATGCTTGCTGTATCTGTCCGTATGATTTATAGGTCTGATCTCCAAATATCTGTTCCCATACCGGAAGAAGTTCAAGCAGTTGTCCCCTTAGTTTTGCCAGTTCCTCCTTATATTCGGTAAAAAGAGCTTTCTGTCCGGGAGTCATGCCTTCAACATTCCCAACAAGTTCATTATTTTCACCAATGAAGGTGCCGGTTAAGGGAGCATATTTCTCGCTTAAGTCCCGTATCTTTTCAGCGATAGATTTGTATTTGTTGAGGGCAGTAACTTCTTTCAGCTTTACTTCCAAACTATCTTTTTCAATAGCTTCTTTAGCTTCCTTCCATGCACTGAAAAACTGTTTATACAAAACACTGTCTTTACCTCCAAGTGATTCTGTGGCCTCTTGTTCGGTGAAAGTCAAAGGTATATATACCCCTTTATCCTTCATTTTCTTAGTTACCTTTTCAGCTAATTCCTCGGATTTCTTCTCATATTCAGACAATACTCCGAAAGCGTATAAAGAAGCATCCTTCTTACTTGCACCGGCATTGACAAGCTGCTTGTATATATCCCATTTCTTTGAAACATCAGACACGTACCTTTCAAGTTCCTTTGCGGCCTTATCCGAAGCTTCTTTCATAGCATTGGCATCAATATCCAAAAGAACTTTCCGTATAGAAACTTTCAATTCCCTACGTTCTTTAGTCTTATCGTCAAGCTGGTTAAGAATCTTATTCAATTCATCTCGATAATTTCCAATATCCACCGGTTCTTTACCTTTAAATAAGGAATCAAAAATACCCGATTCTTTAACCTTGCTGGCAGCTTCTCCCTTTCCAACAATGTCAGTCCACTTCTTATATTCAGAATATGCCTCCTTTAGTAAGTTTACCCGTTCTTTCAATCTTTCGGCAAAGGCATCCTTTTTGCTCTTATCCTTATTTGGATCAGTGAGGGAAAAACCGATTTCTTTAGCTCCTTTCTCACCGGCTTGCATTGTGTCGAAAGCCTTTTTATAATCTGATACAATTTGCTTCTGCCAGTCGGGAAGTTTTGACAAGTCAATAGCTCCAATACCTGACAAATCTATTCCGGCTTTAATCAATACCGGCTTCAATTGATTTGTTGTCTCTTTAGCTTCCTTATACGCTTTTTGTACTCCTTCAATAATTTTCTCTGAATCCGTAGAAACCTTTATTTGGGCTTCAAATTGCCCATCTGTGGCTTCATTGAACTTTTTCTGCAAGTCTGACAAGCTCTGAATAGTTTCCGTATATTCAGCATTAATCTTGATATTGAATTGCTTTTCAAGAATCTCACCATTAAGAAATTTTCGTATATCTACCGGCATTTCTTTAAATTGATCCAAGAAAGAACTTATATCCAAACCGATAGCTATTCTTTGAGCGTCACTCAAATTGTCTAAATTCCAACCGGCAGCTTGTAATCGTGACTTATATTCAGATATGAAACTCTGCATATCCGGTGATACTTCTTCCTCAAAAACACGTTTAGAGTTTTTCCATGCCTTCCGTAGCTGAAAAATATCATCCCTATATCCTCCCGTGAAGGGTAACTCATTATTCAAACTGGCTAATGCCTTGGGATATTCTTTGATTATATCCAACTGCTCTTTCAATGATTTGCCCGAAGCGACTTTAGCAAAATCATCATACTTGGCTATAACTTTCTGCATGGCAGTATAATACTCTATATAGCTACCAGCCATACGGTCTATAATCTTGTCTATATGCTTCTCTGCCTTGATGTAGTCTTCAATATTTTCACTAAAGCTTTCGTCAAAATAACCATCAGTAGCATCATTCGCATATTCAGATGTACCTCTTATGGCATTCAACAATTTATAAGCCTCTTTTGTATCATTCAAAGCATTCCGAAGCAATATATATTGTTCTGCAAGGCTTTTAACCGTATTTCCTTCATCATCAGTCTTAAACGTTTCATTAAAAGTGTCTGCCCAAACTGGAGAATAATCCTTTAATGCTGTTTTCATTTCTTCAATAGAAGAAATCAGTGAGGCATCATTCGCCTTAAAAGGATCAACATCAGCAAATTTTTGAGCTTCTTTCGTTAAATTCTTGAAACCGTCTTGTGCTCTTGTTGTCAGCTCGGAAATACGCTCGTTCATTTCGTCAGCCTTTTGCCCGGACTTATACCATAATTCAGTAATGGCAAAAAGTCCAGCGAACAAATACATGTATGGATTGAACAAACCCTTAAAAGCAGTCCAAACTTGTTTGGCTCCATAACTAAGCATTGTCATTGCCACACGAGCTTTTCCAGCTGACATAGCCACTTGAAGTTCAGCTTTTGATATATTAAGTAATTGGGTAATATGTCCTGCCTGACCTGATTTAATTTTCCCAAGTGTTATCAACCTCAACGCTTGTTCTTTGTTCAATGCGCCACTAACAGCCAATGCCCTCCATTCTGCGGTAGTCATAGCATTTCTTGAAGCAATCAATCCTTTTTCAGCGGCAGTTAAAGTGCGGTAATTGGAAGCCATCACTAAATCCGCTGCTGTTTTCTGTTTAGCTGCGAGTGTTCCTTTTATTAATGTAGCATTTGCCACTCCCATGGCACGTGATCCTGCATAAACCGCAACCCGATATGTTCCAAACGCAGCTGTGGCCGCTGTTATAAAAGGTACAACTTCTTTCCAATTTTGAGCAAGGGTGGTAAGGCTTTCGGCAGTCCATTTCAATGTACTACCCATTGACTCCGCAATATCACCAAGCATAATGTCAATCGCATCAGCCAAGTTCCTCCATTTGGATTTGACTGATTCTGAAAGAACTTCCTGCATGTTATGAAACATGCCACCATCATCCGTAAGTTCCCAAAGAACATCTTTTACGTCCTCAAACGTAACCTTCTTTTTCGAGATCATATCAAGCACTTCACCGGCACTGACAATGCGGCCTTCCAACTTACTGAATCGCTCGGCCAGTTTATCCACCATAGGAATGTTCGCTTCCGTCAATTGCCGCAATTCTGTTCCTTTCAAGAATTTAGCAGCCTTTATCTGACCGAAGGCCAATATGATACGCCCCATATCAACACCTACACCGGCTGATATATCAGCCAGCCTTTTCATGGTATCATACAATTCATTGTATGGTATAGAATATGCAGAAAGTTGCTTGGCATACTGATTCAAATCCATAACCCCGAACGGAGAAGCAACAGCCAGTTTCTTAATCTGATTGAATATGGTTGTAGCTTTGCCTTCATCTTGCAGGATAGAGGCCATTGCAATTTTCTGATTCTCCAACTCACCACCAATATCAACCACTGCACGTAAGAAATTTTGTGCCGCATAAATGGAGTATAGCCCCAAAAATTCATTTCTTAATTGTCCGACAATACTCAACTGGCTGTTCATTGCTCCATTCATATTGAGAGTGGCTGTCATGTGCCGCCTTGCTGCATTGGCTGATCTCTCACGGGCATTAGCCAAATCCAGTTCCGCTTTGGCGGCACGGGCGGCTCTTTGTCGCGCAAGCTCACGTGCGGCTGCGGCAGAAGCCTCCGCTTTGGTTTGAATGGCTGCGGCTTTGGCGGCGCGTAAATCACTTGCTGTAAAGTTTGTATTCAACCCGGCGGCTTGCAAGGCGGCACGGACAGCTTGTGTGGTACTGGCCTTATCCACTACCACATTGATCTTAAACTTCTCACTTTGAAGCAAAGTCTTCATATCACCAACCAACTTCTTCTTGTCAAAACCCACATCAAGTTTTGCCTGCAAGTCTTTGGTGATTTCCGCTTTCAATTTTTTACGTTGTTCCGCTGTCTTATCACGGAACAGTATATCAAAATATAAATTACCGAGATCAGCCATATATTATTGTGTTTGTGCTACTTATAATCATTAATGTTAATTGCTGTTTCTCCATTGCCATACTTATTTTTCCAGCGTTTGGCAGCATCCTCTATTTCGCTTACGGAAGGGGATTTGAAGTTCTTCGTATCGTGCTTCTTTTCCTTGTTGTCCTTGTCACAATCTGTAACCACAATAGACACATCCATTGCCAATAGTTCAATTTGTGCATTTGTAAGTACCCAATAAATACCAAACAAGGGCTTGCTTATTGGAATCCCAAATACTCTCAAAGGCTCTGTCAGCCACGGATAGGACTTGCCTATTTCCCACGTTTGTCCGTAGCTGGTTCGTGAAGGATATGCTCTGCTTCCTCTTTTGTCATTGTCATCATCGTGTCCTTCATCGCGGTCAGATATATGGTAGCAGTCAAGTAGTCTTCCACTGGAATTTTTTTTTTGCCGACGGCTATAACCTTCATCAGCTCATGATCTCCATATTGTTTGATATAAAAGAACCATCGCCACAAGAAAGGATAGAAGAACTTGATCTTCCAATATCCGTTCAAAATGATAGCGGCTGCACATTGGCAACTGATCTTATCATCATTCCCCGATTTCTGCATGGTACTGGTGAATTTGCGTATAGTCCCTCTTTTCAGCCATGAAATACCATATTTCTTTCCTCGGACTTCCACATAGTCCACACTGTCTTCCAACACATCATTCAATAGCCTTTCATCCTCCGGTGTAGGAAGTGTTATGTCATTCTTCTTTGTCATATTTTATCGTGTTTTATACGAAAAAAGGTGGTGGCCGGTATCAAGTAGCTCACCACCTTTTCGCTGATATGAATTTTGCAAAGTGTTATATCCTAAGTTTTTTATTCGGACACTTTTTTACGTAAAATGTAAATAGAGGCACCCTTAGCATCATTCAACGGAGAAACAGATACATTAAAGTACCCCGGCTTATCCTGCTCGCTGACGAAGTTGCTATACCCCTCAACATTCGGTAAGAACAAGGCTGTTTGACGGTCTTCACTACGCATGAAGAGTCCTCCGATTACTTTCTTCGGTTCGATATTGTAACCTTCACCTTCATAAGTCTCACCATCAATGGTAGCAGTCATAGTCACCTTTTCCGCTTTCTTGTTCAGTAACAAGTCATTGATCTTTCCTGCCACGGAAGGTACTTGAAACTGAATATCGGAATCTCCAGCATTAGCAATAGAAGTCCAAGTTGCTCCGGTTGTCAACTTGATCTTGGAAACATCGGCAGCTCCGGTATCAAATGTAACTCCGTCAGAGAGTACCGGCAGCTCCATATCAAAAGCCGCTAAAGTTGCGAGGTCACTATTGACTTTGGACACATAATAAACCTCCTTCATCTGATTAAAGAGCACCTTTAACTCTTCCAGTTTGGTAGTAATAGAAATCTCTGCCATAATCGTATCTTTTTAAGTTTGTGTCATTTGTTTATTATTAGCTTCGCTTGTATTATTAAGGAATGAAAACCGAGTCCGTCATTTCCTCCGGGAAGCAATCGTGGACTTACAGCTGAAAACAATTCCGTCACTATTGGAAATTTTGAAACCACTTCCATTTGCATTTCATCCAAACGGACTGTATTCTCAATACCGTTTGAGCGATCATGCGCAAAAACGTTTATCTGACAGTAAGTGTCTTGGTAGGTACTTCCTTTATCTTGGATAGTTTGTGGCAACCGGATAACAACAAAGTCCTTCATCGCCTTTTGTTCAGCAGCCGGACGATCTGTTATGAAAACCTTTTCACCAATGCCGGTTACTGCATCAGCGATTTGTTTTAATATATCCATACGTCTATAAACTGTCCGTCCCATCATTTCATTGGTTTAAAGTTCTTGAATAATGTATTTTGTGCCCTTTGAAATGTTCCGGTCAGAACATCTGCATTCAACACATTCTCCAAATAGGTTGAATATTCAGTACCCGTGCACATTACTATCTCAAATCCTTTACGTGATTCCGACTTATATCTTTTCAAGAAATCAAAGGAGAATGCTTCGCCATAACCTTTATCAGTTTCTATTGTTCCAGTAAAACGTCTGTTCTGATTATCATAACTGACACCTACAAATGTTTCACCTTTAGTCAGCTTTACTCTCACCGGTTGTTTCATTGAATCTCCACTACAAACGAAATAGGAAAATCTACCGTCCATGAATAATCCGCACGCATAACTGGTTATTGTATTACCCGTAAGATTCCGAAAGCCTGACTTGTTATCAAGTGCATCTTGGATAAGTTCTTCACAGCATTTAGTCAAGACATCAAAGATATATCCTGAAACAAGCTCCTTTGCCTTCCTTATTCCTTCATCAAACAATACTTCATTGCTCCGGTTATCCATGCGTTAATTTTTTGCAAGATTGAAATACACAGTTGTTCCCAAATTTCCGGCATAGCTATCAGTAACCATACATTGAGTGAAAGTGCCTTGTCTGTCCGTGACATCTATCAGATCACCGGCCAATATTCCTTCAACAATTCCGGGAAGGCTCAACAGATAATCGCTCTTTATCACATTATCGGTTTTGAATGTCCGCAAATTTGTACTACCTTCCTTTCGGCATATACCTTCATACAAGATCACCTTCTCACCATCACTGAAAGAATCCTCACCTATAATTCGGTAAACAGTACATTTGTGCGGATGCCGTGGATTATTTACTTTCATACTCAAAAATTGACTATTCTGATTTTAGTGCCCTTTACAACTTCTTCATCCCATTTCTCATACAGTTCTTTCGCCATTTCACGGAGTTGCCGCTTGTCGTATGCACTGGTCTGCCAACCACCTTCCTTATGCTTCCATCCCCCGTCACTGTCTTCGGTATCATTCTTACTGCTTGGAGTGCTTGCACACCACATGTAAATATCGGCAGTGGCAAGATCAAGCTGCCTTTCGGTCAGTTCACTTACCATTGTTCCAAAAGCGATTTTCCGCTTGACAAGAACCCTTTTGAGGGCGTTGTCCGCTATTTCATAAGCAGTTGCGCCACTCAAAAAGTCCTCAATGGTCATATCTTCCGTATGAGAAAGTTCCTCATTCATTCTTGCATGAATTTAAGAATTACACAGTTACAGTAGAGATGAACATATACTGTGGCATTCTCGGCACACACATTTGGGCGGCTTCACTTTCAATATAGATTGAATGTGTTTCAGGATTGGCTCTCTGTGTCAGTTTCAAGCGTCCACCGTCATAAGAAGCAACCTTGTTTGCCTCATATCCCAAAGTCAAAGGCTCCACACCTTGAATAGTACCGATCTGACCTACTGGTATAAAGGCAATATTGGTGGCCTTGAAGTTCTCCACTTGTTCAGTGATAAGATCAGGTTGTCCGTCCGCATCCTTACCGGGCTTGTCAACAAAAGCATAGCTGTCACGTGGCACGATTTCATCCACCTTAACCAGTTTCTTGAAAATGGCTTTCAGGCGGTCTTCATCTTCATTCTGTGCATTGGCAATAACCGTACTATCATCCGTCACAGTCGGATAGAGGGAATGGCCGATACGTTTAAGAACCGTGGTATGAGTCATTAAATCATCCCATAAGTCCTGCGCCAGCTCCATCCTGATCTTGCCCAAATAATGATATTTGCGGCGAATCTCTTTCACTCTGTTCTTTACATCCATAATCGGATCAGAGGCAGAGCCTTGATTTGCCGGAATATGTTCATCCTTAGTCCACCAGCGGCTTGTGCCGGCCAATACTTGATAATGGTTTTCAGGGATATTAAAGTCAATAGTGATACCCTTCAAACCACGTGGGTTGTTATCAGTATCAATAATGAACTTACCCGTGGAAACAATTCTCATTCGCTGGTGAGTAAGCGCATTGTAGTACGATCCGATAAGACCGTCAGCACTTTCATCAAGCAAGCCCAAGAACACATTCTGCATCTCTTCCGTCAATGCGGACATGCCTACCCGTTGCAACAGCTGCAATTGTTGTCTCACAGTCACACGGTTCAAACGGTAGAACTTCTTTTGAGTCGGGATATTACCCGTCCTTCCTTCGAGTTCTCCCAATGCAGCTTCATAACCCGGACTTTCCGGATCAACGTAAGCTGGCAGCGTTTTCACGCCGAGGCTCGTAATAAGCTGGGAGAAAGTATAATCCAACTTGGTTGCTTCAAATTCAAAACCATCAATTTGAAGTAGGTCATACTTCTCCTTGTAACGGTCAATAAATTCTTGCCAAGTGTCCCCACCAAGCCCATACTCGATAACCTTGTACAAATCAATAGGAAGTGTATTCATACAATTGTCGTATTTTAAATGTTGTTTTCAAATTCTTTTACTGCACCCATACAATTTGAGGAAGTGTAGTAATCTTTTGCAGGATAGCGACCACTTCTTCGTCAAACATGTACTGATAAATCTCTCCGGCATAGACTACTGTCCCACTGGCCTTTGTGTTGCCACTGGCTACAAGAATATCTTCTTGCAAATAACCATTAATGCCAAGAGTGGTAATATCTGATTCAGCCGCCTTGATCTGTGCATCCGTATAAGCGGTGAATGTCTTACCTGAAAGATCAAACTTCACAGCTGTACCGGCAGGAATCTTGCCAACCGCAACCCAATCGGAAATGTTGCTCACCATACCACCGCCCGGATAACGGTGACGGATTTCACGCCACACTTTACGGGCATGTCCGTATTTCACGGTGTTCACATCAAACGTGTTACCCATTGTTCCCATACATTTATTGTTTTAGAGTTAATAATTTCAATTCTTCTTCCAGCCTTCCTTCTTGCCTTTACGTTCAAAGTATCTGCTGGCTGCATTGTGTTGTGTTCCACCTGAACCGTCAGAAGTTCTTGGGGCGGTGCCATAACCCCTGCACGCCTTATATTCTGCATCATATTTCGGCAGAAATTCAGTAACCAGTTCATCCACAGTTTTCTTGGTATCGAAAGTTACCCCTTGTAAGGTCTTGCTCAACACATAATCATCATTCGCTTGTTTGGCCTTCATTGCAGCCGTAACCTTCTTCAACAAATCAGCTTGAACCTTTTTGCTGTCTTCCGCGTCTAAACGTGCTTCCAGTTCTTTCAGTTTCTTCTCCAGTTCATCATCGTTTTTCGGTGGTACCGGTGGAGTTGGAGGTGTCGGGGGAGTCGGTTGGGGCTTATAGTTTTTCTTAAAGTCCTCAACTCTGGTTGCGACATCATGGTTGTACTGTCCTTGCATCCCTTTCAGAAAATTCACAGCCTTGTTCCAATAAGCCTCGTCAGGCTCCGAACCTTCGGCTATGGGATTAAGTTCTACATACGTCTGTAATGTCTGCGGTGAAAAACTGGTTTCTCCAAGTTTCTCACTTAATGTGGATAAGATTTTTTCTTGTTCCATCGTGTTTATTTTGTGTTTATGTTGAATAAAAAAAGAGTCAGACAATGCTTTTTGCATCAATCTGACTCTTTGGTCTTATTTTCCATTTAATAGTGGGCAGTATTGGACTCGAACCAATGAAGACGAAAGCCAATAGATTTACAGTCTATCCCGTTTGCCACTTCGGTAACTACCCGTTTTGCGGAAGCAGAAGGATTCAAACCTCCGAAGCCTTTCAGCTTGCCTCTTTAGCAAAGAGGTGGTATCGTTCACTCACCCATACTTCCAATATGCGACCTACAAGATGTCTCGGTGAAACCACCGCATTTCCCTTGTATTTCGGACGTTATTCATTCTGTGTAGCGTATCAGAGAATCGAACTCTGGTTTCCACCGTGAAAAGGTGACGACCTAACCGTTAGTCGAATACGCCATTTGTTGAGATACAAGGATTTGAACCTTGAATAGCAGAACCAAAATCTGCTGTGTTGCCATTACACCATATCTCAATATGCGCGAAGAGAAGGACTCGAACCCCCGACAATCAGGTTTGGAATCTGACGTTCTTCCAACTGAACTATCTCCGCTTCATTGCGCCCGGTGATAGAATCGAACTACCGACCTTTACATTAACAGTGTATTGCTCTACCAATTGAGCTAACCGGACAATATACCTATACTCACCTAACCTGCGATACCCCATTTCAGTGTACCTGTGGGAATTGAACCACACCGTATAGGTTTTGTGGAAAGAGATGAAATCGAATCACCTTAACCGGATTTTCAGTCCGGCGCATACACCACGTCTGCCATCTTTCCATATTCTCCCTTTATCCCCATACGCCACATCGAAGGGAGAAACAATGCGGCAACTCCAACTATTGTTGCGGAGATTCGACTCGAACGAATGACCTTTGGGCTATGATCCCAACGAGCTACCAGCTGCTCCACTCCGCGATATTATCCTGAAAACTACTTTGTACCCACAATATCCACATTTATGTAGTTCTTGCATCTACGACACTTCACTCTCAATATAACAACACCATTGACATAGCTTATATCAGTTAGTTTCTGACCGCATATCGGACATAAAACTATCTTGTTGTATATTTCCCTTTGATCTGCATCTTTATCCGCACTAATTTTTATCATACTCCATGTTTTCGTTGCAAATATATGTACTGGATTTCTTTTCTCAAAACATTTTTGATATTATTTTCTATTAAAATGTAGAAAATAATACTCTTTATGCGTATTTTTGTACTGCAATATTAGAATCAGAGCTTATAGGCCGGTCTCCACATGTGTAATGTGAGGATCGGTTTTCTTTTTATGGAGAAATATAGTGGAATAAAAACGGTTAATGCCAGTTTGGTGCTTGATTATGAATATATCCAAATGTTAAGGGACGCGGATAGGAAAATTCCTAATCCGAATAAGATAATCGCACAAGGTGGAGGGCAGGAAAACATGCTCTCCACCCCGGCTGATATTACCATCTGTGGGGGATGCCGTGGAGGAAGTAAAACTTTTACTCTTCTTATGGAAACATTGAAAGATATAAAAAATAAAAACTTCCGTTCTGTGCTTCTCCGGCATGAGATAGACGATCTCTCTGATATGGTAGAAACATCATCCACCTTATATGATGATTTTGGGGAATACAACAAGTCCAAAAACGACATGCGCTGGAATTTCTATAAAGGTGGATTTTTAAAATTCAGCTATCATGCTGACACACTTGACGATTTCAAAAAGCGTTTTCAAGGTAAACAGTTCGCATATATAGGTGTGGATGAAATAACCCACATGGAATATCTCAAATTCAAATACCTTATCACTTGTAACCGTAACGCCTTTCATATCCGTAACCGCTTTATCGGAACATGTAACCCTGATCCTGACAGCTGGGTTGCAAAATTCATTGACTGGTGGATCGGAGAAGATGGTCTTCCAATCCCGGAACGTGATGGCAGAGTCCGGTATTGTTTTATGGACGGGGACAATGTTTCAGGTATATATTGGGGAGATACCCGTGAGGAAGTATATGAGCAATGCAAGGATATTATACACGCCTACTGGAAGCCGGAGTATGAGCAATATGGCACACCACAAGAACTGTTTATCAAGTCGGTTACTTTTATTGAAGCAAAACTTTCCGATAATGTAAAACTGATGTCTTCTGATCCGACCTATTTGGCTAACCTTGTCAACCAGTCAGACGAACAACGCGCACGCGATCTTGACGGTAACTGGAAATACAAAGCTGCCGGAGATGATATAATAAAGCTGACTCACATGGAAGCCTTATACCGCAATTCCATGCAGATAGGTGATGGAATACGCCGGGTATCATGTGATGCGGCATTTGAGGGTGGCGACAGTCTTGTCATGTGGCTGTGGGAAGGATGGCATATAAGAGACATATTTGTTTGCAAACTTGACAGCAAGAAAACAGTCGATACCGTAAAAGCGATGCTGGAAGAATGGCATGTAAGAGAAGAATGCTTCACCTATGACCTTAACGGACTCGGACAAATATTCAAAGGCTTTTTCCCGAATGCAATCCCATTCAACAACAAAGAAGCCGTGGAAGAGAAATTCAAATACATCTATGCGAATTTAAAATCACAAGCGGCATATCTGTTCGCACAAAAAATTATCAACCGGGAGATTTCCATTGAACCGACTCTTCTTGAACGCAAGTTCTCCGGCAAAGGGTTTGAGAAAGTTCCCCTTAGACAGATTCTCGACAAGGAAAGGAAAGCGATACGAAAGGATGAAGACAGTGAAGAGAAAGGCTGGACTATTATCAAGAAGATTATAATGAAAAAATTAGTAGGTCATTCTCCCGACTTCATAGAAGCATTGCTTATGCGAATGATTTTTGAAATTAAACATAAACGCAAACACATAAAAGGTTTAGGATTAATATGATAGCAGAGATTCTTACAAAAAAGCCTTTTGCAAGGGTTACTCCCGAAGGTTACTTGCAAGGCAGGATTACGAGCGATTTAAGAAACGCATCGTTCACAAACAACAGTGATAGGCTGACATGGCAGCTCATTTCGCAGGCTGATTTTATCCGTGAGTTTTATCCTTCAGGGCACAAGATCAATTCGGAATTGTTTTACCCGGACAGACTGAAATATGACGAAGAGAAGAAACGGTTCTTCCGGGAGAAAGTATTCCGTGCTTCTTTTCCCTTTCAGATGATAATCACTATCCAACAACTTGTACATCTATGTGGCAATGACATTCATCATGAGCTGACCGATACCAAAGTTGATGAAAGTTCACGGGAAATATTTCTCGAATTTCAAAAAGGATGGCTGGATAAAAATATGGAGATTGCATTTTACGAATATGCCAAAAGTGTAAAAATAACGGGAGATGCAGCAATCGTATTCTATATGAATGAAGGCAAGGTGTTCACCAAGAATCTCTCCTATTTTGATGGTGACACTCTTTATCCTCACTACGATTCCATAACCGGTCAAATGACACTGTTTGCCCGGCGATACAGCGACTATGACGAAGAGGGAAAGGAACTCATTTCTTGGGTGGAAGTGTGGGATAATAAAAAAATGTACCGTTACCGGCAGGATAAAAGGGGAATAGCCGGAGCAATAAACAAAGTGAAACAGTATTTCGGTATTGAAGGATATACATTAGTGGAAGAACACGATCATGGATTTACCGAATGTCCGGTTGTATATTATCGGGACAAACACGGTGCCTGCTGGAGCTTTTCACAAGATAATATCGACAAGTACGAACTGGCTATTTCCCATTTGTGTCAAAACAATATGGCATACGCATTTCCAATCATGTTACTTAAAGGTGAAGATGTTGAGATTCAGGGAGATATGTATGGTGCGGTAAAAGCTATCACTATGGGGAAGGATGATGATGCAGGCTTTATGAATCGTCCCGAAGCATCACAATCATTTGAACTTCAAATTAATACATTACTTAAAATGATTTTTATGGGGAGTTTTGTTGTCATGCCTCCCGAAGTAAAGTCAGGAGATTTACCGGGTGTTGCTATCAAGCTGATCTATTCACCATCTTTGGAAAAAGCCATGATTGACTGCAAGGAATTTGACGAATCAATAGACAAAATGAAACGGCTGTTCCTGCACGGATATGGAACAGAAAAAGGCCAACTTACCAAATTCCTCAATTTGAAAATTTTTTCGTGGGCAGTTCCATACGTCCACCAAAATGCAGCCGAATTGGTATCGAACTTGGTACAATTAGTCGGTGCCGGTATTTTATCAAAAGAAACCGGCTCGGAAGAATCCGGCTATGGAAAAAACAATGAATGGGATCGTATCATGCGTGAATATAAGGAACAGCAACAAGCTGACTTGCTATATCAACTGAAAATCAAGAAAAATGAAAATAAAGAGGGTAATGCAAAATGATCTGTACCAACGCGGAGCGCGAAAGCAATCCCGTACTCCGCGCTCTGAATCCAATGTAACTATACATTAGGAAAAGCCGCCTCTGCCTACATAAAATAGACAGAGGCTTTACTTTTTCAACAATTTGGTTGATAAGCTTGTGTTATAACAAGTCAGCTTCTACATTGCAAATGTAATGAATGAATTGAATATGACACTACTTTCGATACAATTTTTTATTATAAGGCTTTCGAGGATATTTCCGGTTAAGCTTCTTTTGCAGATCATCATTGATACTTTCATTCAGAAGGATTTTAGAATTTAGCACCCGGACTTCTCCAGTAAGTTCCATAATAGTTTTAGATTGTGTCGCATTTTGTTTTGAAAGCTCAACATTGGCAATAGCCAGTTTGCTGCATTCTGATGCAAGATGATTGAGTTTCTTTGTGCTGATTAATGATAATCCAAACATAATATTCTGATATTTAGTATGTTAAATAATTATATTGCTGATACGGGAACGGCAAAGCATTTACAATGACCGTGATACGGTGGTAATTTGTCCCATTCCACATGAAATCCGACTTCATCGTCACAAATGTTACAAGGATAGGAGCTGCCACGCATGACAAAGAACCCTACGGCTCCACAGGCTTTAGCCTGCAATTCCCAATGCTTCATCCAACCCTCTGCCACAGCATACTCCGTCAAATCTGACAGTGCAGTCCAAGAGCTTACAGTACGTCCTACTCCAAAAGACTCCTGAACACCGAGTCTTGAAATAATCGGATAACCCTTTGAAATAGCTCTCTGTACATGCTCATTAAGCAATGGCGTTTTTACCGACTGCCTGATAGATGAAAGTAATTTGTCTTTGGAAAGGTTCAGTAGTAATCCGGCGGCAATGGCCGTTTCAACCTCCTTTGAAAACCGGTCAACATATTCTCTTGCACGTTGTGTGAAGGTTTTGCCGTATGATTCTCGCGTTATACATGTTATGATTGCATCCTTATTATCCTCATGTGTCGCTACTGCCAAAGTATAAGTATAGTCTTCAATTATTTCAAGAAGGGATAAAATAATGGCATCCACTTCCTCCTGCAACTGTCTGTTTGCTGAAAAACGGAATAGTTCAGGGCTGATCTTGTACCGGTATGAAATATCTATAATTTGCTTTGCCGCCTCGATCATTACAATTTGAAGATTGGTACGCATGGATAGCTCCGCATCCAGACGTTGACGGAGGTATTCTTTGGCCTCTTCAATTTCCTTATCAGTCGGTACCCTCATTTTTATGTTCCTCCTTAATACCTTCCTTGATACTATTCATGTTTCTCTCTTCTTCCAGTATCTTGGCATCATCTTCCGGTGATACTGGTTGCTGCAAGCCTCGTAGCCGTTCGGTAAGATCAGAATAGCTTTTAAAAAACTCTTCCATAAACTTAACGTCAGGGGTTGCATTACTAATAAGGAAACATACTTTGATCCATGTTTCCAAATATTCACGAAGTTCCTTATTGTTGGTTAACTCCCGAATCCGGGAAAACATTCCGTTATCATCCCGAAAACGCATACTCCAAAAACCTGACACTGCCTTAATACTGATCCAGTCATGTTCACTACCATTATCCCTCGTAACAATAAAGTTACCTACCTGAATACCATTTGTTTTTTTGCTCATAATCCTATTTTTAATTTACGTTCAAATCTATCTCCAAGATTAAAAAAGTATTCCTTACCGTAAGAGTTTATACGTTCTTCATCCGATGATACTTTATTCATTTCATAAATCAAGCAACTATACCTATCATCATCAGGAAGAAGCCCTTTGCACTCTTCTCTGATATAAATATGATGCTTCCCATTTACCCAATAAAATTCAGAGAGAAATCCACCAAGAAGCATTTCAATCATTTTTTGGTGCCTGACAGACAATTCTCCTTGCACTGCTATATCCATTACAATGCTCTTACCTTCTATTGTCTTCAATTCACATGAATAGTTCAAGGCCCGAAGAATAGACATCAGCTCAACACTTAACTCTATGTGATTCATATTTTTCATACTTTTACTATTTCAAATTCATCTGCATGTTCCTTGCCAATCCAATCCCGTTTCTGATTTTCAGTTGCGCTTTCGTAGATTCTTCCTCGCTTAGACAAATGCCTTTTCCTAAAAATACCTTCTTCTCCAAGTTTGTCATAATCTCTTCTTGAAGGGGATAATCCCTTTGCCCTGCAAAAGAACAATCCCGTTTCCTTGTGTCTAAATTTTACTGCCATGCTTATTCCTCCCATGGATTTTCGTCTTCTTCCTCAACGTAAATCCGTTTTAATTTGTCTGATACTTCTTCAAGCTCACGCTTCATTTGATTTACATGAAATCCAGCTGGCATAGGGATTTCCAATGCTCCCCGTAGGTTATCTATTTTTTCAATAACCTCTGCAAATTCATCCGGTGCGATCATACTATTTGGTTCTTATTTTTAATTGTTTGATAATCTTCTCCACAGCGTCCAAGTCAAAAACAGTTGTTCTCTTCTCCATGTGGTACGTCCCCTCCAGTTTCTTCTCCCGGAACAAACGCTGGACTTGATAAATGCTCAATGACAAGCAGGCCGCAAGCCCTTCATGGGTATAAGCGTATCGTTTGCCATCTTGATAAACCGGTTTAGCGATCCTTTGCTTATAGTTACCCCGTAGGTCTTCCCGTTTCTCATAATAGAGTTTTTCCGTCAAGGCTGTTCCATACAAACCATACACCTGACCATTCGGGGTTCTTTTTTTACGATAACCGGCTTCCGAAAGAATACGTCCGAATACTGTCACATTCTCTTCTTTGGCATTATTGTCCCTACACCATTTGCAATATTTCCGGTACAGAATGGCCGAAGACATCCATTTGGGTTCAATATCGGCAATTTCCTCATAGCGGCACAGATAGTTCATTTGATACATGAACTTCATTACGGTACTACTTTCCGACTGATATTCATCCATGACATTTTCAAGCTCCTTACTGTCTGTCAACTTATAACCATTGGCGATAAAACGGTCACGTCCTTCCAATATCCAATTGAATATAGCTGGGTATTCGGCCTCCAAATCCCGTGACAGTTCTTTTTTCTGCCGGGCTTTGGGTATCTCCACCTCAAAGGGAATAATGCAAATACGCCGCCTCATTCCATAGCTCCAGTCTTTCAAATACGGCATTTGGTTGGCATTTGCCATAAGCAGAGGAATATTGTAAGCAGTGAAGTTATCGCCATAGATAGGCCGGGCTTCGGTAGGTTCACCACTGATAAGGCTCTTCAACGTGTCACTATCCTTACCAAACTCTAACGCTTGTATTTCAGAACAGTAGTTCAACCGCTTGCCATTAATGAAAGCGATATTTTTTTTTCTCTCATTTCCAGTAATCAATGCACCTATGCCGAAATTGCTGACATTCTCCCGGCCAAGTATGCCCATGATCGTTTCAAAGACTACACTTTTGCCATTGGAGCCGGAGCCACGAAGAACAAGCATAGTTTCCATTTTCGCCACACGCCGGTCAACAAAAATACTTCCAAGAAACTCCTGCAAAACTTTTTGCATGTTTTTGTCCGGCAAAACTTCATCCAGGAACATTCTCCAAAGAAAGACATGCTCTTCCGGCTTGTAGTCATAGGGAACACATGTAGTCTGTACCCAACGGCGGTTGAAAGAATGTGCACGGCGAGCATTCATATCAAACACACAGTTATTGAACACCACAATGGCATTATCAGGCTTCAAGGCTTTTCCTGCCACCACACGCTTACAGACTTTCAGTACACCCTCCACACGGGAATAATCACCATTGGGCATTTTGCATTTACGCATCAAGTCATATATCAGATTGCCAAAATCATCCCATGCCATCTCTTCATATATCCGGCCACTGAAATAGTAAGGCGTACCATTGAACTTACAAATCGAAGATCGTATAATGGCTGCACGCATCAAGTCCTGCACAGCGTCAACACGCGCTGCACTTTTGGACTCTTGTAAGGCGGCATCCAGTTTCTCGCCTTTCATAAGCCCGAAGACCTCATTTAACAACTTCCTATACTTTCCCTTCTCCATGTACAATCTATGAATTTGAATACCCGGCACGGGTTAAGGCCTCAACCATATATACTGACAGATTATTTATAGCAACATCTCCTGAATATCCAAATCGCCACAAATCAGTACGCCAGTCCTCTAAAGATGTGTCACAAGGTATATGATATTTTTGCATAATATCTCGCATCACCGCACAATCTTCATATCTTTCCTCTTCCTGCGCTTTTCTGAACACAGAAACAAAAACGTATCGCCCATAATCAAACAATATAGACTCAAACTTATTCATACCACCGTTTTTATACCCGAAAACAAAGCATTTCTACTGTTTTTATGCTATTTTTCAAGTGTTTTATGCCACAAATATAGCTTATTTTCTACATAATTACCATATAAATACTATTATTTTCTACTTAAAATATAGAATAAATACGCTTTTTTGAAGTCTTTTTGCCATGTTTTTATTCGTTGCATCATTGAAGACCAATAATCGCAAAATATTGATAAACAAAGGATAACTACTCTATTTCAATAGGAAATACAGATGGAACATTCTCTCTGATATGTATGGTTTATGTAGGGTTTTAAAGGCAACTATACATATATAACATATTGAAATACAAATCAATGGAAAAATAGTGCATAGTATGTATAGTTTTTTATGCAAACCATATTATATATATTTTTTTCCCATACGCAATTTACATATAAACTATACATACTATACATTAAATTTCCATTGACCTAATAATGAATGATTTACACATGTATAGTTATGAAGTAAACTATACATATACTATACATTTTCAGAAGTAAAACTATACATCGGACATTCACTTTTGTAATTTATCATTGGAAAAGCCTTAAAAACATCCATTATTGGCTCCAAAAAAGAAAAAAAATAAAAATCTTGACCGGGATTGAAACATGCTTGGTGTCTTGGGTAGCCGGGGGGGGTGCCCTCCCTGCTTTCATTATCCAGTTGACCAGCAAAGAAGGAGAAAAGCCGCGCTTTGCCTTGATTCTCTTTATATTATACCTATAATATTAAATATAATCCGGCTTTTCCGCTTCTTCTGCTTTCCGCTTTGCTCGATCAGCTATAAAAAGGCTGCATCTATAACACTGCAAAGGCAGATAATAATGTACTGTTTCCTCTTCTTCTGTATTTTCGTCCTTCTTCATTTGCTGGAGATCGGCAATTTTCATTAATACATCCGCACGATCTTTCCCCCTCAAATAAGGCAAGGTTTGTTCGAGACCTGATAAAACCGCGTCTTTATCCCGGTATTGTACAACATTCCCGGCTTTTTCTTCCTCTTCTGTTTCTGTGCTTTTCTTTTTCTTCTTGCTTTTGGGGCTATCATTGTCAGGAAGGAAGGCGGCGCGGTTATCTTCAAAAGACCGTATTAATTTATTAATGCCGGGTTTATCCTTTGCAAGCTGGGCGGCTCCGCGTTGCGCCGTTTCTATTTTGGTGGATCGTGGTCTAAATATAGTTGCGTACGCTTCGCCACGACTGGCACCGGATGCGACAAGCATACAAAAGAAAACATCATCCGGGGTTAATTGATAAATTTGCTGTAAATCTGTTACGCGCTTACTGTACACCATATAAAACGATATAAAAGGGTTTATTATATTGGCGTCTCGCGCTCTGTAACTTGCTACAAAGTTAAACAAAGGCTATAAATAAAGCAAATAAGCGTATTTAAACACCTATTTTCTATAAATATTTCCTTACTTCTTAAATACTTTATATTTATCATCATATTATTTATTAATTTATTGATAATCAATATATTATATCAATATTAATAAATGTAAAAACGGAGCATTTTCTTAAAAAATAAAAGTACATTTTGTTTTGTATTACAAATATTATTCGTATCTTTGTAATACAGAAAAGGAGATAAAAGACCGGATCACCTTCCACAAATTCCGCTTTTACTTCTTCTTGGTTGAGTGTTTAATTTAAAATATAAGATCATGGAAGTATTACTAAACTTACAAAACAAAAATGTAACGCTAAACGCCGTACATGTAGCCCCAGAGGGCACAAACTGTTGCAACCGTTTGAAGGTTCATTTTGATGTATTTCAAGAAACAGCGAAAAAAGCCGCTATTATAAGACTATCAACGGCAAATAGTTTTGAACTGATTCACTATCAAGATAAACATATAGCGTTATTAATTCCTTTTGATCGCATTCAAAAGATTTCATATTAATAAAAAACCGGGTCGAGTTTGGCGACTCTTCCCGGCCTCCCTTTAAACTTTGCGTTTATCGGATCACCTTCCACAGTGATAACGCAAAGTTAAGGGAAAAACAAAGACAAACCAAGTTTCACCCTTTAAATTTTGCGTTATGAACACAGATTTATTAATTATCTATATTCGCAATTCTCGCGATATTTACGCGCTTACTGAATGGCTGCAAAATGCACTCTTGAAAAAAGTAAACCGCGGTTTAACTCCTTCCGTTGAATATCTTGCAAACTGTTCTACTATGAAAAAGATCGTCCGGATGGCGGCTAAAATGCTTTCCGATCAGGATCATAAGACCGCAACCAAGCAAGAAAAAGAACAAGCGGCAAGAGAACACGCGGCCTATATTATCGGATGCGTGGAATATCTTTCTAAATTCTAATAATAACTATTTTTCCGGGGTTGTCATGGCTCCGGGTTACTTCTTACTTTTCATTATTCACCCTTTAAAACTTTGTATTATGACTACTACAAATAGACTTTGTTACACAGTATCAAAAAGATATATTCAAGCCGGGACAACCTTTGAAATCAATGTTAAAATATTACTGGCTGATGATTGCAAAAATAATATATGCGATTGGAGTATAACGGCGGATATTTACGAACAACGCAAAAACGGGCGTTTCGTTTGGTGTGCTGGTGGTTGCTGCCATGAAGAAATACTAAAGCGTTTCCCACAGTTTAAAATGTTCGTTGATCTTCATTTGTCTAATCATTACGGCGCGCCAATGTACCCAGTTGAAAACGGGTTTTATCATATTACAAACAGCAGCAAAGAAACTGCAATTAACTATTTGCGTATTACAGAAACGGAGTATAATTTACTTTATCAGGCAGAAGATAAACAATACTTTAAATACCTTCTTTATACGCTTGGTATCGTTGAACGCTGGAAAAGAGAATCTAACGAGGCTATAAAAAAGCTGGAAGAGTTAACCGGGCAAATATGGGAAAACCCATATAAGCCGGAAAATGAACGTTTTACTTTGAAATTAACGGATGAAGAACGTACAACTATAACTAACAGGATAAACGAGGGTTATTATCGTCCTGAAGCTGTACAAGCGCGAAAAGACGAAGAAAAGCGCAAAGCATACGAGAAAAAACGCGCTGAAATAATTAACGATTGCAAAAAGAAACAACAAAAGGCCGAAAATGAAAAGCGAGTTATGCTGGCCGTTCTTGATGCCGGGTTATCAGTTTGTAATGTGATATATTACGATCATAGTAACGAGCTTGTTTTTAATTGGAAAGACTACGAAACAAAAGTAACGGAGAACGATTTTAATAAATTCGTTTCCAGTGTTAACCGTTCTTTGTTGCCTGCTGGCATAACTTTTAAAATGAAATAGCCATGGCAAAATATACGATAACCAATCAAAAAGAGTTACGCCGATCTTTTTGGGTGTTCTGCAAAGAGTTCGGAGGCGAATTTGAAAGAGAAGCCAACAAAAAGAAACATTCTTTTAAACTGGATTTTAATATAGCTTTCGGAGAATATAAAGACGGACTTTGTAAAGATGGCATTATATCGCAAAGTTTATACGAACGTGCAACACTTTATTAATAATAAGCTATGTTTTGTTTAATGCTGCTTTTATTCGGTGCCGTGGTGTTTATCTCTGGCACCGATCCCAAAAAATTAAAAGACTTCATAAATAAAAACGATCAATCAGACAAATTTTAAATTTATGGAGAAAAAGATATTATATCATATTGGGTTATATGGATTTAGAAAACTTATAGTTTATGTAATAAAGGATAACGGGGATAATATATCTATTGTTAGCCTTAACAAAGACGGTTCATTCCCTAACACGTTTGGAACTGTAATTTGCATAACATAAACGAATAATACAAACATTCCACCGCGCCGGGCGGTTTCCCGGCATTCCTTTAAACTTTGATATTATGACTGCTTATATAATAGAATCCCCAAACGGAGAAACGCACAAATTAGAAGTATTCCGCACCGCAACCGGATTTAGTGTTTATGTTGATGGCTCAAATATATGTGAGAGTATAACGGAGGACGATTTTTTGCAAGAGCTTGAAAACCCTACTTTCTAACATGGTGGGCGTAATTATTTGGCTAATAGTAGTTTTGTTAATCTGCTTTAGCGCGTTTGGCGGTCTTTGGCTGCTTCCTATTTACTTGCTTTTTTGCCTTGCTTTAGGCTTTTACTTTGGTGTAAAATATCTAACTATTTAATGTTATGAATGAAAAAGAATTTAATGGCCTCATTTTGGCCGAATTGGTTAAAATAGCAAACGACGTTTTTACAAATGAAATAGAAATAGCTCCCGGCACCTATACCGCCGCGGAGCTTGCAAAACTGAAAGATGCCAACGGTAACGAGATAAATATAAAATATCTTTGCGTTGATGCCAAACTAAATATAACGGATTTTAGGACTGTACAAATAAACAGCTTTAAATGTTCCTTTCCAGTGGATCAGGTTTTTAATCTTGTTTGGCAATTTGAAAAGCTGATAGGCACCAAACAAGCCAATAAAACAAGGTTTACCAAAATAGAAGAGCGCGAAAATATTGTTTGCTCCTTTGATATGTGGATTACAAAGGAACATCTAAATATCACTAAATTAGTAACAAAAGATCCTCTAAGACCGGTATTTAATTATATTTATCTTGATCCTTACAAATCGGCTTTAGTTGCTTCTGACGGGCGTACATTAAAAGAATACCCCGTAATTATTGAAACATCCGGGCTTTTGCCTGACGGCCTAAAATTATTTATCAATCCCAAACATTTAAAAGAAATGGTTGGCCGGTGTTCTGTTTGTGTTTGTAATCAGGAAGGCGGCAATATTACAGAAATAACCAACGATAAGAAACAAACCTTTGTTTGTGATTTTGCCGGATATTTCCCTAATTACCGGCTTGTGTACCCCAATCTTTCAAAAGACGGATTTATAAAGATTCAGAAAAGCGAATTAAAAGCGGTCGCCGGTTTTGTAAAAGAAATAGCCAAACGAAACAAAAAAAGCGGTTTTTCACTTCGTACTATTGCCGGAGATAATAAAGTTTATTTATCTTATAATGATGCAGACAGTAACGGACACAAAGAACTTTGTGCAACATTGGAAAAAGCCGCTTTAATTGATATAAAGCTAGGTTTCTTTGCATCAAACGTTATCCCCTTGCTTTCCGGCTGGACTGGTGGCGTGTGGCTGGTTGCACCTGATCGGGCGGCGGTCTTTGATGATAAGACGGCGCGTATAGGTGTGGTTATGCCTGCATTTATAAATGATTCTATTTGCCCGAACTTAAAATGTAATATAAAGGCTTTAGATCGCGCCAAAGCTCCGATCATCCCGGAAAAAGAACCGGTAAGAGAACCGGAAAAACATTTACCGGCCTTATATGTGGATGCACAAACGAAAACACCGGCGTTTGTCTTTGCTTTGGTAGCTCTGATAGATTTTATTTCCCGTTGGTTTTATCAGGATCAAATAAACAAAGCATTACAGAGGCTAACAATGTTAACCGAACTATCCGGCATTTCTTTGCCTGAACTATTAACCGAATCAGTAAGCGAAGAAACAAACGCAAATGTACCCGAACCAATAACAGAGGATGAACCAGTACGCGCATACACACCCGAACTATTGTATATTGATCGGCCTTTGGTTTTCCCGGTGCCTATCTTCATACATAAACATGAACGAACTATCAGCCGAATCGTTGTGCCCAAACTATTGAATCACCAATGTATAGCGTTACTGTTTGTTTCCATGATGTTACCCAAACTATTACGGCGATATGTTTGGGGAACAATCCGACCAAAGGCAAATGCAGATGAACTATTTTGGGGCGATTTCAGACGTTTTCACACCAAAGGTAATCATCGAATCAGAGACGGAACAAAAGAGGCAAACAAGCCTAAATTACAGCCATTTCAAACGAATTATTACATATATCAATGAATTATTATGGAAGAGAATAAACAAGCCAAAAGAAGTTATCGCCGAAACAAACCGGTTACGAAAAGTAAGGTCTATGCTATTAGACTGGATATTGATTTGGTTGATTTTGTCAGAGAGCAACCGAACATGAGTAAATTTATTAATGAACTGATCCGAAAGGAGAAGGAAAATACCCAAAAGTATGAATCAAAAAGCAAAAGATTATATCAGACGTAACACTTTGGATTTGGAAAGTGACAACCGGATGGATTCTACCGGCTATGTGCAATATGCCATATCAGAAGCAAAAGCCTATGCAGCAATAGCGATAGCCGAAGAAGGAATGAGACAAAAAGCCATTGAAGCATTCAAATTTGCCGTTGATGGTTATTTTATAATTGGCGGTACCGATTATTCAGCCAGTAGATTAAATGAATTTATTAAAAAACTTGACTCTTAATATTTATGAGAATAATAAAATTCAGAGGCAAAAGCCTTAATACAAAGATGTGGGTATATGGTGATCTGAACCATAGAGGTAAAAGAACATTCATAGAGTATGAGGTTGATTGCAAAACAATCGGCCAATTTATAGGCAAAACAGATAAAGAAGGTACAGAAATTTACGAACATGACATTATTAGTGTTAATGGTAAATATCCCAAATTGGTTAAATACATAGATGAATATGCCTGCTTTTGCCTTGCCAATATCAGCGACTTAAATAAAGAATGGATGAACCCATGGCAACAAATTTCACCTGATTGGTGGAATGATTTCAAACGGGAAATTCGAGTCATAGGAAATGCTTTTGATAATCCTGAATTGATGAAAGAAGGGGTCAACCATGAATATGCCATATAGAACCAGTCGTGACTATCAGCTTCTTAAAAAGCTACTGGATGAAGGAAAAGAGATCGTATGTTTTACAGACTTTCCGATAGATAACCGGATTTTCCGCGATGTTTGTAAAGCAAGAAAAATAGGAGAAGGCCGATACTCCGTTACTTGCCGTGGTTGTGAATATGCTTCATTTTGGGAAAATCACAATTACAAATGGGCGTTTGAAGATGAAATGCGGATGGCTAATATAGAATTTATTGAACCAAATATTTAATTGATATGAAAGCTATTATAATATATTCAGGCAAAGGCGGCGTAGGCAAAACCACAACAACCGCAAATATAGCAAGATTACTTGCAAAACAAGGGAATAAGGTGTTTATCATTGATGCAGATATAAATACCCCGTCAATGAACACCGAATTTGAAGGCGATCATCCGCATGAAATGATTTGGGTACACTCTTCTGGAAATATGTTTTCCAAGTTTATTTACTTGGAAAAATCAATGGTAAGGCAATATCTTGAACTGGCTAAAAAGAAAATACACTCTATCAACCCGGATTATGTTCTTATTGACACGCCTCCAAGTGTTACAAACGTGCATATAGAACTTCTTAGTAGGGTAAAAGTAAGTTATGTGCTGTTTGTCACCCAACCCACGAAATTAAGCAACCAAGATGTATTGCGTACAATGGACTTCTTTCATGAAAGATGTGGGAAGGTTAATTGTGGTATTGTGGAGAATATGTGCTATGGTACAGAACATAATGAATACCCGATAAGACTTGTTGCACAAATACCCATGCAGGACAACATGAATACCGAAAACCTGCTAACCAACGCCTATAATGAGTTTCAAAAGATAGTTGATGAAATCGTACAGAGTGATATTGTTGTTCTTGAAGAATATTCCACCGAAAACGGATATGACGAAAACTTTGATGTTACGGATATACACATTACCGGCTCACGAAAACATTACTTTACCCATGAACTTAAATATGATAATGGTGTAGAAAAAACTCTTACTCTACCTGCTATGAAATTTCCGTCTGTAAGAACATGGGATAAGGTAAGAGATTATATCCGGTTCCATGATGATTTGGGACATCTTTGGGACGAGAGAATGAGAAGATGTGATACAGAAAGGGTGGGCAGAGTAGTAAATCATTTCCAAAATGACGATAACGCCTATTTTATGGTTATAAATGCGCCAAACACGGAAGTTCATCTCATTACCGGAGAAATCGGAATCTGTTCTTTATTGACTGGGCAGAGAGGGCATTTTGAACTACCAAGAGTCAGTTATCAAACGAGTAAAGGAAACGTGGTGCTGTTCCCTGATGAAATTATGCCAGTAGATATAAACTTGCTACAACAAGAAATAAACGAAGGCTATATAATGTTAAGTGACGGGAGATATTTACCACCGAAAGAAACGGTACAACAATGTTACAACGCTTTCGGTATAAGGGTTGGCTTAGGTGATAATTGGGAAGATATTTATGATAGTTGGAATAAAGAAATGAAATAAAAATGAAAGATTTACGTACAGCATTTTTGGTAAAATACCCCAAATATGAAATTATACTCAACATGTATAGTAAGGCAAATGATTGCCCGGCAACATGGGAGAATCTTTCAAAAGTCCGATTGCAGACTTTTGTTGATTATATGGAAGAACGGCTGGCACCAAACTCTGTTCGCCAATATGCCGCCAAATTAAAAGCTGTATTGAACTTGTATAATGAAGAGGTTGAGCTACCTAAAGACTATAATAAAATCCTTTCAGTAAAAAATGTGAGAAGCACTAATGTTTGGCTTACTGATGAAGAACTTGAACGAATTATCACCTATGTTCCCAAGAATGCCAACGAACAATTGGTACGCACACAATTTTTAATAGGAGCCTTTACCGGTTGCCGTCATAGCGACTATACACGGTTGAACAACCGTAATATAGTGGGTGGAATGATCTCTTATGTCAGCCTAAAAACTAAAACTCATGCCACAGTGCCATTGAAGCCAATCGTGAAAGAGCTACTAACAAATTTGCCAAAAGAAGAAGTTACTGATCCGACATTCAACAATAATATCCGTAATATTTGCCGGAAAGCCGGAATCACAGAGGCGGTTAAAGTATTCAAGGCCGGAAAGGAAGTGGAAGGTGAAAAATGGGAATTTGTTTCAAGCCACACGGCACGCCGGAGTTTTGCAACCAATTTGTATTTACGCGGTGCCGATTTATACTCAATAAGCCAAATGATGGGACATGCAAGCGTGGAAATGACTCAAAATTATCTTTGCTGTGGTCTCCGTGAACAATCGGCACAAGTTATGGAGTATTTTAAATGAAACAAGCCACGCTAAATATCGGTAGAACTATTTTAGCGTGGCTCTCTTATACTATGACAAAATCCGTTCCAGCATCTCAAAGTCTTTTTCCACTTCGGCATTCAGAACTTTAGCATATTGTTGTGTGGTGCGTACATTTGTATGACCGAGCATTTTACTCACATTTTCCATTTTAACCCCATTGTTCAGGCACATTGTCGCAAATGTGTGCCTGCTCATGTGAACGGTCAAATTTCTATCAAGCCCTGCATAATCAGCAACTATTTTAAGCCGCAAATTGTATTGTTGATTACTGATAATCGGAAGCACATAATCATATTTTTTCAATATTTCCATTGCAGGAGACAGTAATACGATAAAATAGTTTTCTTCTGTCTTTAAACGAATATCCAATATAACATACTTATTGCCGCGTTTTTGTACGTCACGTTTGAAATTGAATTTAGCAAGATCAGCATAGGATATTCCAGTATATGCCTGAAAAATAAAAAGGTCACGGACTCTACAGATCGTTTCCGAGTCTATTTGAGCATCTTTCACTTTCTTCAATTCTTCGGCAGTCAAATATTTCCTGATGGCATGTTTGCCACGGGAAAAACGCTCCCCCTTATACGGATCATTTTTTAGCAAATCAAACTTTATGGCCTCGTGGATATAACGTTTGTTACGTTTATGATAGTTATATATTGTCGGCTGTGAATAGCCCTTAGCATGTAACCAATCATCATACAATGTGATATTGGCTTTTGTGAGATCAGAAAAATATATTATTCTGTCAAATTCACGTAATGAGGTCGCAAATGTCCGATGGGAAGCTTTGGTACTTTCCGTTATATCTCCACGCTCTTCAATTCTTCTTTCTACAAAGTCAACAAAACTTTCCGATTTATTGGTATATCTCAAAAATCTATCCAGCTTATCAAAATCAAAAACTTCCTTTTTGCTGATAAGTTCATTAATCCAATTTTGGATAATCCGGAGTTGTTCATCAAGACACTGGTTCAATTGAATCATTTCAACCGAATTGATTATCTTCTTTCGATCATTCCATTGGTCGGAATAGACTTTAACGCCGGTTCCGATCCATTTTCTCTTACCTTCGCTCAAAACTTCAATTTGAACGAGTCCCTTGTGTGTCTTTGTCGCAACCTTTTTACGGTCAAAGACGAATCTCATTGTCGGATATTTCATATTCTTTTGAGTTTTGGTATCTACTGATTATCGCTACAATAAAAAAATGGTATCAAAGGCGGTATCATTATAGGTGAAAATATCGGTAAAAATCGGGAAATACTGGTAAGTTTCCGGTAAATATGCACCCAATTTTTATATGTTCTCCATCTACTCCCAACGCCTTAATTGCTTGATACACAACAAAAAAGGGAGTAACTAATGTTACTCCCTTTCGCGGTGCGTACGGGACTCGAACCCGTGACCCCATGCGTGACAGGCATGTATTCTAACCAGCTGAACTAACGCACCATTATTTCATTGTTTTGTTGCTATCTCTCTCGATTGCGGTTGCAAAGGTAGGCATTTATTTCTAATCCGCAATAGAAGAACGATATTTTAACAGTATTTTATAATTCAGAGTTATACCCTGCAAATAAAGGTGCCTTTATATCATCCTTATTTCTAGGCACATAAGCATCTAAAGGCATTTATATAGGAAGTCCGGAAACACTTCGATGAAATATGTTTCCGGACTATTTGAATCAGAAAAAGATTCCACAACCAAATCAGTCTGCGGCCTGGTGAACCGTCAGTTGCGGGAACGGGAAGCCAATGCCTTCCTTATTGAACTCGGCATAAATGTTCTTGTTCATATCGAAATAGACATTCCAGTAGTCTGAAGTCTTCACCCACACACGTATCACCACATTTACACTGCTGGCATCCAATGCATGCAAAGCCACATAAGGTTCGGGAGTAGTCAGAATACGTGGTTCGGCAGCTATAAGGCTACGAACGGTTTTCTCTACCTTGTCATAATCTTCTCCATATTCCACACCTACTATCCACTCTACACGACGATTTTCTTCACGGCTGTAATTGACAATCGTTCCGCTGCACAAGGAACCGTTAGGGATATAAATTACCTTGTTGTCGGCAGTAGTCAGCAAAGTATGAAAAATCAGAATTTCGCGCACGGTACCGGCTTGACCCTGGCTCTCAATCCAGTCGCCCACTTTGAAAGGGCGCAAAATCAATATAATCAATCCACCGGCAAAGTTCTGCAAATTGCCCGACAGCGCCATACCAATAGCCACACCGGCCGATGCCAGCAAAGCAGCAAACGAGGTAGTCTCAATGCCCAGCTTTCCGATAATAGCCACTACCAACAGAATTGTCAGCAAAATACTCATTACATTCCTGACAAAGCTCTGTATACCTGGATCTACCTTCCTCTTTATCATGATATTTGCAACCATCCGCTGCAAGAAAGAGATCAGAAAACGTCCCACTATGAAAATGATAATTGCACTGATCAGGTGCTTACCGGCATTGATACCCCAGTCATACATTTGTTCCGCAAACACCTGCAAACGGCTCAATTCATTTGTAGTTTTTTCAGCAGTCGCCGCTGCCGTTAACAAAATAGATAACATATACATTCTTCTTTTTTTAATAACTGATGCTAAACTAACAAAAAAACAGCATTTTCGTTCACATTTCTCTCTGTTTTTCCGTAAAAAAGCAATATCCTCTTCACGCATGTCCGCCGATTTTCCTTTTCTGAAGATTTATAAGGAAAATCGGCGGACCAAGCTTCCGACTGTTCTGCAAACAGTCTCTACATATCTTTTATACTGTCATCAAGTATTGCTTGAAAGCTGCAAACTCCTTCGACATCGGGATGCTTTGCTTCTCGCCGCGCATAAAAGCCTGCAACTTCTCGGGGATGCTGATGGATTCGCCCAGAATACCCTCCACTGTGTCCTTAAACTTGGCCGGATGAGCTGTTTCGAGGAAGATGCCCGTTTCGCCCGGTTGCAAGCCTTCGCTAAGGGCACGATACCCGCAGGCGCCATGCGGATCGAGCAGGTATTGATGCTCCTTCCACACACAGCGCATGGTGTCGGCTATCTGCTCGTCGGTATAGGTAGCTCCGCTGATCTCGGCTGCAATGGCTGCATGACTATGTCCGTAGAGGTCGAGTACCCGGGCAAAGTTGCTGGGGTCGCCCACATCCATCGCATTGGCAATGGTAGCGATGCTAGGACGGGGGGTATAGATTCCCGTGCGAAGATACTGATAAAAAATGTCGTTACGGTTGTTAGCAGCAATGAAGCGGCTGACGGGAAGTCCCATGCGCTTGCCGAACAGACCGGCCGTGATGTTGCCAAAGTTGCCGCTGGGCACACAGACTACAGGACCACGCGACAATACTGCAGCAAGCTGTTCGCCCTCGCCAAAACGTGCCTTCATTTGCTTTACCCACTGGGCATAGGCATAGAAGTAGTAGAACGCCTGAGGCAAGAAACGGGCCACGTTGATCGAATTAGCACTAGTTAACTGCAGATGCTCGTTCAGCTCACGATCCATGAAGGCCGACTTAACCAGTGCCTGGCAGTCGTCGAAGGTACCGTCCACTTCAAGGGCAGTGATGTTCTGCCCCAGCGTAGTGAATTGTTTTTCCTGTATCTCGCTGACCTTGCCTTTGGGATAGAGCACATACACGTGAATGCCCTCTACACCCAGAAAGCCATTGGCCACGGCACTGCCCGTATCGCCCGAAGTGGCTACCAGCACATTGACCTGCCGTTTGCCTTCCTTACGGATAAAATAGCCCAGCAGACGGGCCATGAAGCGACCGCCCACATCCTTGAAGGCAAGCGTCGGGCCGTGAAACAGTTCGAGCGAGAAGATGTTGTCGGTAACTTTGACCAGCGGCACGTCGAAGCTCAGCGTGTCGTACACAATCTGCTTCAACGTATCGGCAGGCACGTCCTCGCCAAAGAAAGCATCGGCTACCCGATAAGCTATTTCCTGAAAGCTCAGCGTATCTATCTGGTCGTAAAACTCTTGCGGCAAGGCCTTGATGACATCGGGCATGTAGAGTCCCTTATCGGTAGCCAGTCCTTTTACCACCGCGTCTTCCAGACTGACGTTGTTTTCCTGTTTATTGGTACTGTAGTATTTCATAGTTTCTGTTTCTGTGAGTTGCTTATGCTTGTTTCATAAATTCGTTGATAAACTCGTCTTCCTTCATCAGCCCATAAATGCCGTTGCAGGCAGCCACTTCGTCGAAGGTCTGCACTTCGTCGGGTTCGATGCCCGGATACCAGACGAGGAAAGGCACCGGCTCGGCCGTATGTGTGCGCAGTTTGCAGGGCGTGGGATGGTCGGGCAGCACGGCGATGGCTACCGGTTCGTCCCAGTCTTTCACGGCTTCGTAGATAGGGCCTACGGCACGCTTGTCCAGATTCTCGATGGTACGCATCTTCAGTGCGATGTCGCCCTCGTGTCCGGCTTCATCGCTGGCCTCGACGTGCAGATAGACAAAGTCGTCCGTCTTCAGTGCCTCAAGGGCGGCAGCCACTTTGTTTTCATAGTTGGTATCGTACAGTCCGGTAGCACCTTCCACGTTCAAGCGGCGCAGACCGGCATAATAACCGATACCGTTAATAAGATCGACTGCCGAAATGACGGCTCCCCGCTTCACTTGCGGAAAGGTTTGCGAGAACGGTTCCATCTGCGGACGATAACCCGGGCTCCAAGGCCAGATGCTGTTGGCGGGGTCCTTGCCTTCGGCCATGCGTTTCAGATTGACGGGATGATTCTTCAGCAGTTCCTGCGAACGGAGGATGAGGTCGTTCAACAGTTCGGCCGTTTGTGCCGGCGTCAGGTCGGCATTGCCTTCGGGCACGCAGATGTGTTCGGTACCTGCCTGTGGCTTCACCATAAGCGGACGGAAAGGTTTCAGAGGCACATCGTGAGGCGGCGTACAGTCGATACGTTTGTCCCCTCCCCTGACTACCAGCAGATGACGATATTGCACGCCTGTATAGAAGTGAATGCGGTCGTCACCCAGCTGCTCTTGCAGGTAGCGCACCAGTTCGTCAGCCTCTTCAGTTGTGATGTGTCCGGCTGAATGGTTCTTGATATGGTCGCCTTCGATGCAGATGATGTTGCAACGCATGGCCATTTCGCCCGGCTTCAGGTCCACACCAATACTGGCGGCTTCGAGCGGTCCGCGGCCTTCGTACACCCGCGGCAGATTATAACCCAGTACAGACATATTGGCCACCTCGCTTCCCGGATGGAAACCGTCGGCCACCGTCACCAGCCGACCCGTGCGTCCCATGCGGGCCAGCCGGTCCATGTTGGGTGTGTCGGCTGCCTGTAATAATGTCTTGCCTCCCAACGAGTCGACAGGCCAGTCGGCCATGCCGTCCCCTAATATGATAATGTGTTTCATCGTTTAATGGATCATTGAAATTTGAAAATGGGATATGGGAAATGGCTGCTGCATCGATATTTGCAAATTATCCATTAACCAGTATCCATTCTCCATTATTTACACGTTTGCAATGCTCATGATGTCGGCAAACACGCCGGCAGCAGTCACACTGGCTCCGGCACCGTAGCCTTGTATCATCATCGGATATTCCTTGTAGCGCTCGGTGGTGAGCAGAATGATGTTGTTGCTGCCCTCCAGACCGTAGAACGGATGCCCCATACCTACTTCCTGCAAGCCTACCGAAGCCTTGCCGTCCTCCAGCTTGGCTACGAAACGCCAGTGTTTGTGCTCGGCTTCGAGCACCTTGCGGCGGGCTTCGAAGTCGGCGTCCAGGCTGGGCACTTTCTTCCAGAAGTCGTCCAGCGAACCTTCGAAGAAGTCGTCGGGTACGAAGAGGTGTTTCTCCACGTCGCTCTGCTCCAGGCGATAACCGGCTTCGCGGGCCAGGATGACCAACTTGCGGATAACGTCCTTACCGCTGAGGTCGATACGCGGATCGGGTTCGGAGTAACGTTCTTCCTGCGCCATGCGAATGGTGCGGCTGAAGGGGATGTCGGCACTGATCTTGTTGAAGATATAGTTCAGCGTACCGCTCAACACGGCTTCTATCTTCAATATCTTGTCACCACTATGGATAAGGTCGTTAATGGTATTGATGATGGGCAGACCGGCTCCCACGTTAGTCTCGAACAGATATTTCACTCCGCGCTGACGGGCAATCTGCTTCAGCGTGCGATAGTTTTCGTATTCGGACGAGGCGGCTATCTTGTTGGCTGCCACGACCGATACGTTGTGTTGCAGCAGGTCTTTGTAGAGCGAAGCTACTTCAGCACTCGCCGTACAGTCAACGAAGACGGAGTTGAAAATATTCATTCCGATAATCTCGTTGCGCAAAATGCCTACAGTGCTTTCCTTACCCTTTGCGGCGAGTTCTTCACGGAAGTTGGCCAAGTCGAGCCCCTCGCGGGCAAACATCGCTCTGCTGGCATCGGCGATACCTACAACATTGAGTTGCAGACCATTTTCCTGCATCAACTTCTGCCGCTGGCTGTGAATCTGCTGTATCAGGCTGCCGCCCACGGTGCCAATGCCGCAAATGAAGAGGTTGAGTACCTGATATTCGGAGAGGAAGAACGAATCGTGGATAACGTTAAGCGACTTACGCAACGACTTGCTGTCTACTACAAACGAAATGTTGGTCTCCGAAGCACCCTGCGCACAGGCTATCACATTAATACCGTTGCGTCCCAACGTGCCGAACAGCTTACCAGCGATACCTGGGGTATGCTTCATGTTCTCGCCTACGATGGCTACGGTAGCCAGGTTCTTCTCGGCCTGTATAGGCGAGATCTCGCCCATCACAATTTCTTTGGCAAACTCTTCGTTCAGTACTTCGCAAGCCAGGTCGGCATCGGCATTGCGCACACCGATGGATGTCGAGTTCTCCGACGATGCCTGCGACACGAGGAAGACACTAATGCCATTCTTGGCCAACGCCTTGAATATGCGGTAGTTGACACCGATGACGCCCACCATACCGAGACCCTGCACAGTAATGAGGCTCGTATCATTAATCGAAGAAATACCCTTGATGGCCTTACTCTGCGGATCGGAAACTTCCTGCTTGATGATGGTACCTTCGCCCTCGGGATTGAAAGTGTTCTTTATCAGAATAGGGATGTTCTTGTGGCAGACGGGATAGATGGTAGGCGGATAGACTACCTTGGCACCGAAGTTACAAAGTTCGGTAGCTTCCACGTAGCTCAACTCCTTGATGGTGTAGGCAGTGGAGATGACACGCGGATCGGCGGTCATGAAGCCGTCCACATCGGTCCAGATTTCCAGACTGTCGGCATCGAGCGCAGCGGCCACAATGGCTGCCGTGTAGTCCGAACCTCCGCGGCCCAGGTTGGTCACGACGCCCGTCGTCTTGTCGGTAGCAATGAAGCCCGGTATCAGCGTACGGCGAGGCAATTCGCGGAAGGCCTCACGCACCAGACGATAGGTCTGGTCGGCATCGAGAATGTGTTTCGAGAATTTCTTTTCTGTCTTGATGAACTGACGCGAGTCGCGCCATTCGGCCCCTGTCAGACGTGCCGCGATGAGCGACGACAGGCGTTCGCCATAGCTTACGATGGTGTCGCTGGTCTTCTGCGACAGGTCTTTTATCAGGTATACGCCCTGAAAGATGTCCTTCAGTTCGTTGAGCAACTCGCCCACTTCGCGTTGCAAGGTCACCTGCTCTTCGCCTGCCGGAATAATTTCCTTCACCATCTCGACGTGGCGGTAGACTATTTCCTTGAATTCGTTCTCGTACGAAGCGTCGCCTGCCGCTGCCAGCCGCGAGGCATTGAGCAACTTATCAGTGATGCCGCCCAGGGCCGATACGACAACGATGACCGGCTCATCGACTGCTTCTACTATTTTCTTCACACTCAGGATACTGCTTGCGGTTCCTACGGACGAACCGCCAAACTTCATTACTTTCATTATATTAGACTGTTTTTATTGACGATAATAGATAATTGAAAAAGGAAACGAGACGAAAGAAAAAATATCTTCTCTCCTCGCATCAAAAAAATAAAGCTGTTTTGAAATGGTGTAACACGTAGAAACACAAATACTATCCCCTAACCCCTAAGGGTCATGGTCCACATGGATGTGACGGTATGTTGGAAGTACTTGTTCATAGCTCTTGTTTCTATCGTTTCTGATAAGTGTTGCAAAAGTAACAATAAAAACGTTCATTCTATCACTTTTTGCCACTTTTTTACGATAAAAATATAGAAAGAGCCCAAAATATGCAGAAATATGCCGAATCCACAACAGACAAACTGTGTCGTTTACAGTCCTCGGAAAGAAGATTGGGATGTTCTTTTCTTACACTTTGTTAGAATTTACGATATATATCATTATCTTTGCACAGTAGAACCGAAAGAAACGAGCGTATGACCCCAGAGAACACTTCCGTTTTGTTAATATACACCGGTGGAACCATCGGAATGATCGAGAATCCGGAAACGGGCGCGCTGGAGAACTTCAATCTGGAGCAGCTCCAAAAGCATGTGCCCGAACTCCAGAAGTTTGCCTTCCGTATCGACACTTACCAGTTCGACCCGCCTATGGACTCGTCGGACATGGATCCCGAAGCGTGGCGAAGGCTGGTACGCATCATCAGCGACAACTACCAACAATATACAGGCTTCGTCATCCTGCACGGCACCGATACGATGGCCTTCACGGCTTCGGCCTTGAGCTTCATGCTCGAAGGGCTAAACAAGCCCGTCATCCTGACCGGCTCGCAACTGCCCATCGGCGTGCTGCGCACCGACGGTAAGGAAAACCTGCTGACCAGCATCGAGATAGCCACAGCCTGCCACAGCAACGGCCGCCCCATCGTGCCCGAAGTATGTATCTTCTTCGAGAACCACCTGATGCGTGGAAACCGGACGACTAAAATCAATGCCGAAAACTTCAACGCCTTCCGCTCGTACAACTATCCTGTACTGGCTTCGGCAGGCATACATATTAAATATAATAATGTGCAGATTCATCCCCACGGCATCCGCCGCGAACTGAAGCCGCACTTCCTGCTCGACACCAACATCGCCATTCTGAAGCTGTTCCCCGGCATTCAGGAGAACGTCGTGCGCTCGCTCTTCGCCACCGAAGGACTGAAAGCCGTCGTACTGGAAACCTACGGTTCGGGCAACGCTCCCCGCAAACCGTGGTTCGTACAGTTGCTGTCCGATGCCAGCCGCCGGGGCATCGTCATCGTCAACGTGACGCAATGCAGCTCGGGCACCGTCGAAATGGAGCGGTACGAAACCGGTTATCAACTCATCAGCGCAGGCGTCGTGTCGGGTTACGACATCACTACCGAATCGGCCGTGGCCAAGCTGATGTTCCTGCTGGGACACGACTACGAACCGGCCAAGGTAAGAGAGTTGATGAAGCGACCGCTGGCCGGCGAAATCACTGTATAAAAAACGTTTTTGAACCCCACTTGCAAGTGCCGCGAGCCACACTTGCAATACATTTGTGGGACACTTGCACGGCTCGCGAGCCGTACAAGTGTTGCTCGCGAGCCGTGCAAGTGTCCCACAAACCGGTCTCACAACCCCTTCAGGAAGCTATTCTACGGGGGTCAGCTCACCCGTTACGGAGTCGATGATGTAACCCGACACACGAATGTCGTGCGGAATAAGCGGATGGCTCAGGATGGCACTGACCGTTTCGCGTACCGACTTCTCGGTATCGCCAAAACCGTAAAGCCACGACTCGAAGTCCACGCCGCAGAAACGTATCATGTCGATGGTCTCCTGATGGATGCCGCGGGCCTTCATGTGCTCGATCATCTGCTCGCTGCTCATGTGGCACGCGCCGCAGTCCGAATGGGCAACCACCATCACCTCCGTCACGCCCAGCTCGTAGATGGCTACCAGCAGGCTTCGGATCACACTGCCGAAGGGGTGCGAGATGATGCCTCCCGCATTCTTAATCATTTTCACATCGCCGTTCTTGATGCCCAAAGCCGCTGGCAGCAACTCCGTCAGCCGGGTGTCCATACACGACAGGATGGCAATCTTCTTGTCGGGATATTTCGTCGTGATGTACTTCTCGTATCCCTTGTCGGCCACAAACTGCTTGTTGAATTTCAGAATTTCGTCTATCATAATTTCAGTTGTTAAAGAATCGGTTCATATTCACATCGCGGCACACTGCCGTCGGCCCGTGCACCGCACGAACAAAAGTAAAAAAACTCCGTGAAACTCTGTGTACTCTGTGGTGAATAAAGTACCTTTGAGGCCATAATTCATTAAATCTTCCGATTATGGCCAAAGAGAAAACCGTCTACGTATGCAGCAACTGCGGACAAGAGTCGCCCAAATGGCAGGGCAAGTGCCCCGCGTGCGGACAGTGGAATACCTTCGTCGAAGAAATCGTACGCAAGGAGCCCACCAATAAACGCCCCGTTTCGGGCATCGAGACCGTCAAGTCCAAGCCCGTCACCCTAGACGAGATTGAAGCGGCCGACGAACCCCGCATCGACCTGCACGACGCCGAACTGAACCGCGTACTGGGTGGCGGACTGGTGCAAGGGTCGCTGGTGCTGATAGGCGGAGAGCCGGGTATCGGCAAGTCGACACTGGTGCTGCAAACCGTCCTGCGGATGCCCGAGAAACGCATCCTCTATATCTCGGGCGAGGAAAGCGCGCGACAGCTGAAACTGCGTGCCGAACGGCTGACGAAACAATCGTCGGACTGTCTCATCGTGTGCGAGACGTCGCTCGAACAGATCTACGTCCACATCAAGAACACACGCCCCGACTTGGTCATCATCGACTCCATACAGACTATTTCGACCGAAGCACTGGAATCCTCGCCGGGCAGCATCGCCCAGGTGCGCGAGTGTGCCGCCAGCATTCTGCGCTTCGCCAAGGAAACGCATACGGCAGTCATCCTGATTGGCCACATCAACAAAGAAGGCAGCATTGCAGGTCCCAAAGTGCTGGAACACATCGTCGATACCGTCCTTCAGTTCGAGGGCGACCAGCACTACATGTACCGCATTCTGCGCAGTATCAAGAACCGTTTCGGCAGCACCGCCGAACTGGGCATCTACGAAATGCGTCAGGACGGTCTGCGCCAAGTGAGCAACCCCTCCGAACTGCTGCTGAGTCAGGATCACGAAGGCATGAGTGGTGTGGCCATCGCCTCGGCCATCGAAGGTGTACGTCCCTTCCTCATCGAGACACAGGCACTGGTCAGTTCCGCCGTCTACGGCAATCCGCAACGCTCGGCCACGGGTTTCGACATCCGCCGCATGAACATGTTGCTGGCCGTGCTCGAAAAGCGTGTAGGCTTTAAGCTGGCGCAGAAAGACGTTTTCCTCAACATTGCGGGCGGCCTCAAGGTGAACGACCCGGCCATCGACCTGGCCGTCATCAGCGCCATCCTCTCCAGCAACATGGATGCGGAAATTGAGCCGGGCGTCTGCATGGCAGGCGAGATAGGCCTCTCGGGCGAAATCCGTCCCGTGAACCGCATCGAGCAACGCATCGGCGAGGCCGAGAAACTGGGGTTCAAACAGTTCCTCCTGCCTAAATACAACCTGCAGGGGCTGAACACGAAGAAACTGAGCATCGAACTGGTGCCGGTGAGGAAGGTGGAAGAAGCATTCAGAACTTTATTTGGATAATAATCTATGACATACGAATATAACATCAGAGTGCTACCCGAAGTAGCCGCTAACGAACAGCAATTGAAAGCCTACCTCGTACACGAGAAAGGCCTTGACGAGAAAACCCTCAACGCCACCCGCATCCTGAAGCGGAGCATCGACGCCCGCCAGCGGACAGTGTTTGTCAACCTCACCGTACGTGCCTACGTCAACGAAGTGCCCAAAGACGACGAATACCAGCACACCGTATACAACAATGTAGAAGGTCGCCCCCAAGTCATCGTCGTAGGTGCCGGCCCCGGCGGACTCTTCGCCGCCCTGCGCCTCATCGAACTGGGACTACGCCCCATTGTGGTAGAGCGCGGCAAGGACGTACGCGAACGCAAGAAAGACCTTGCCCAGATAAGCCGCACGCAGGCGGTAGACCCTGAGTCGAACTACAGCTTCGGCGAAGGTGGCGCAGGAGCCTACTCCGACGGCAAGTTGTACACCCGTAGCAAGAAGCGCGGCAATGTGGACAAGATACTTAACGTCTTCTGCCAGCACGGCGCATCCACCTCCATTCTAGTGGATGCACACCCGCACATCGGCACCGACAAACTGCCCCGCGTCATCGAGAACATGCGCAACACCATCCTTCAGTGCGGCGGCGAAGTTCACTTCCAGACCCGTATGGACGCCCTGCTCATCGAAGACGATGAAGTAAAGGGCATCGAGACCAACACGGGACAGACATTCCTCGGCCCTGTCATCCTGGCTACCGGCCACTCTGCCCGCGACGTCTATCGCTGGCTGGCCGCCAACAACGTAGAGATAGAGGCCAAAGGTATCGCCGTAGGTGTGCGACTGGAGCATCCCGCCCACCTCATCGATCAGATACAGTATCACAACAAAAACGGACGCGGCAAGTATCTGCCCGCAGCCGAATACAGTTTTGTCACGCAGGTCGAAGGCCGTGGCGTTTATAGCTTCTGCATGTGCCCCGGTGGCTTCATCGTGCCCGCAGCCAGCGGTCCCGAACAGATTGTGGTGAACGGCATGAGTCCCAGCAACCGCGGCTCGCGCTGGAGCAACAGCGGAATGGTCGTGGAAATCAGACCGGAAGACTTGGAGAATGAAGAATTAGGAATGAAGAATGAAGAATTACTACAGACAGGCGAAGGAGGTTCTTCTTTGAACATGCTTTTCCTGCAGGAACACCTTGAACGCCTCTGCTGGCAGCAGGGCAACCGCCGTCAGACGGCACCAGCCCAGCGCATGGCCGACTTTGTGAACCGCCGCCTCAGTGCCGACCTGCCCGAGTCGTCGTATGCTCCGGGACTGATAGCTTCGCCCCTACACTTCTGGCTGCCTCCGTTCATCGCCGGCCGCCTGGCCAAAGGTTTCCAGCAGTTCGGCCGCAATGCCCGCGGCTTCCTGACCAACGAAGCCGTGATGATAGCCGTCGAAACCCGTACATCGGCACCCGTACGCATTGTACGCAATCGCGACACCCTGCAACACGTCCGCCTTCGCGGCCTCTTCCCCTGCGGCGAAGGAGCCGGTTATGCAGGCGGTATCGTCTCTGCCGGAGTAGACGGAGAGCGGTGTGCCGAGGCGGCAGCACAGTATTGCGGAGCTATATAAAGCACCTGTTTCCCAAACCAACTCTGCAACATAGAAAGCAAATATTCACAACCGGCGCACCAGTTCACAACCGGCGCACCAGTTCACAACCCAACATCTGCAACAACACCGCCCGGACTTTCACAGATTATCTGATTTTAGGATAGTAATCAGTTGTGAAAGTCCGGGCGACTTGTTGCAACATCCCTTTCCTCTCCTTCTATAGAAGGAAAGAGGGTTATCTGGCTACGCTCTTTATCTTCTCCAGCAAAAGATCGGGATGGTCAGAGGTGATACCTTCGAAGCGACGTTCTATAAACCAGTCCATTTCCTGTCCGACATTGACCGTCCATACATACGGAGCCACTCCAGCCTTTTCGCATTCATCCGTCAACTGAGGTTTCTCTTTCCACAAGCTCTTTCTATAACTCATGATTTTACAACCCAAACCTTTCAGCTCTGCCGCCGACAAGTCTCCGTTCAAATAGCCAATAGATGCTTCCGGCTCGTAACGAAGAAGTTCCTTCAACAGATTTATATCAAACGTAATGTAACTAGCCCATGCCTGTGCCTTATGCCGCTTTATCTCGTTCAGCATGGTAACTACGTACTTTCTGGCATACACTTCTGACTTCTCGTCCGACTTCAGCTCTATGACAAACTGAGTACGGTTCTGCTTCATACCTTCCGACAGAAACTCTTCAAATGTCGGCAATGCTTCTCCGTTAGGAAGAGTCAGCTTCCGCAAATCAGCCAAACTAGTGTGACGAAGAACAACGCCATTATAATCGCCGTCATGGTTTACAATGAGCCGGTCATCCTTGGTCAGATGAATATCGAACTCCGTACCTTGAATGCCTAAGTCCAATGAACGCTTAAAAGCCGCCATCGAATTACGAGGAACAGTCTCATTCCAGTATCCGCGATGGGCGATCACTCTGTTTTTAATAAACTCGTCACGTACCAGCCGGAAAGCAACCGTTTCACGGCTTCCGTCCTTACTCCGTACAATCAAATCAACATCCGTCCACTCGTGTTTCATCAGGCGGTCCAATAAGTTCTGCCTGAACAGTAAAGTATCGCCCCGATATGTAAAAAAGCGTTTTCCTTTATTTCCAAGGCTTTCGATGGTACACCTTTCGCCATCGCATCGCTTCAGCAGGACATACTGCGAATTGTCAGAATAAGTGTATCGTGTCAGATAATACGGATGCACAAGCTGCTGACCAAACATGGCTACGCTAACAGCCAGAAATAGAACTGTAAAAACTAATGTCTTCATAAATCAAAATATTTATCAAAATCTGAATCAATCTGAAAGAACCGGACATCGCAACGTTTTAAGTATTCAATGTCACGCTGTACCGCACCGCGGTAGTCCTCGTAACGATAATGGCCGAAGTTGATGCTGGGACAGACCTCTATCCCATACTTCTGACACAGACGAACGGCATCTGCCGTCATCCGGCAACCAGCCTCAAACAGGAAATAGTGTTCAGCCAGTTCTTCTTTCTGTGAAGCATTTCCGATAACCGTATAAATATCGGGCATGCGGACTGCATATTTGCCAAACTTGAAGAATGGCTTATACTCCTTTTGAAGTATGTAAACGGTCGATTGCAGACCGTATGCTTCGAGTGTATTTCGAATGCTAGTCAAAAAAGCCTCCGAAATGCTACTTTTATCTTCTTTAATGTCTAACATGATGTTGGTCTTTCCGGCACACTTCCGGCATACCTCTTCAAAAGTAAGCGGTGCATATCCTCCTCTCAATGCCTGCAGCTGCTTGACCTCTTCCAGAGTCAAATCCCTAGCCAATTTGTTTACTCCATAAATACGTAGGAAATTATCATCGTGCATAGCTATCACCTGACAGTCTTTCGTCATCCGCACATCTATTTCGAGCATCCAATACCCTTTGGATATGGCACTGTCAATGGAAGCCGGATCATACTCATCAAATGCACCCTGTGTGATTCCTCCACGATGTGCGGCCAAACGTAAAGTATCGGTTCTTTCTGCAGCAAGTATCGGACATAACAAGCATAGCCAAGAAAAACAAAACAATACGAACACTTTCTTTTCCATATTACTTCTGATTATTCAGCTGATCAGTAAAATAATCGGGATACTTCATCTTTTGCCACTCCCGGCCATTCTCCAGCCTTATCCAAGTATAAAACATGCGTTCTCCCTCGTGCAGTTCCACAACCCTTGCTCCACGGCATAGGTTGTGATAGGTATTATTACCTCCTGAGAAGCGGCCATAAGCCAAAGCGATTCCATCCAGATAAGCCACATAATCATTATCGTGATCGTGCCCAACAAAAGCCCCCAGGATGTCCTTGCACTCGGTCCAGGCTTCAAACATACCTGAATTATATGGAGGAATACATTCACGTTCCAGACGGGTTCCCATAGGCTTCACTTTAGAGTTGCTGTATGCCTGTACAAACTCTACCAAAGGTATATGAAAATAGGCCAAAGCCTCCAACGGCTTTCCACCGTTTCGCTTTGCATACGAACTGCTCTGCTCTTTGTACCACTCTATCTGGTCCGGCTTAATCCAATCTTCACTCTGTCTTTTATACTCCGAATTACGGGCATGTGAATCGAAAAGATAAATCAACGAAGCTATCTTATCCACATCGGAAGAACTGTGAATTTCCACTACCTGGTTACCATAGCCGGAAACGGAACTTGCTGATTCCTTACGTGGTTTGTTCAAACAGCCCTCTAAACGGGTCACTATGCGATAAACAGAGTCTCGGGATACATCACGTTCTGAATCGTGATTGCCAAACGTAATAACATATGGGATATGCCTCTCACGGCAAGGAGCCGTTACCGCATACCATGCCTTTTCCGGGTTGTATTCTGTGACTACATCACCCGTATAAACAACCAGATCAGGCTTTTCAATATCCAAAGTTTGTTTCATATTCTGAAGGGCAGGATCGCTCTTTCCTGACTCATAGATATAATGTATATCGGTAAATTGTACAATCTTAAATCTTTTGTCGGGACCAAACTTCAGAAGTTCCTGCCCATTCATATTGCCTGCCGACATAAAAAGGCACAACAATAATATTAAGTTACTAATTCTCAAATTCATTGCCAATCATTCTTTATAAAACAAATCCATATCTTTCTTTCTGGTTACCCACAATCATTAATAACCGGGATTCTGCTTCCACGTCGGATTATTCTGCAATACTGTTCTTGGTATAGGGAATATGCGTCTGTTTATATCCGAGACAGTCTTGAATTCCCATGTTCCTTCAAACTTGCCAAATCGAATCATATCATTCCTACACCACAGTTCATGTACCAGTTCCCTACAACGTTCATTGTATATTTCTTCCAAAGGATTCCGATTATAAGTTTCTTCAGTAAGTAATTCAGCATTGGCACGCTGACGAACCATGTTAATCAATTCAACCGGACTCTGTTGCTGAGGATCTACTCCACCTCTGGCAATTGCTTCTGCTTTCATCAACAAGACATCGGCAAACCTCAAATAACACATATCGTTGTCCTGTTCGCGTGTTGAAGACAATTCATCATAGCAATATTTATTAGCACGATAGCCCATAGCCAAATCCCGCTCGTCATTTCCCATATTAAAGGTACTTTCGTACTCAGGTTTTCTGAATTTCAATTCATTTGTCAGTTCAAACCACCACAATGTATCTCCCGGGGTGTTGGCAAATTCAATACAATCGAACGCCTTTTTGCTGAGCTTGATATAATAAGGTGAGCCGTCTTTTTTGTACTGCTTTCCTTTCAGCCAAATCTGTTCACGTTCATCTCCTTTCAAATTGAATTTTGCATAGAAAGACGGCAGACAACGCATTCCAGAACTTGGTCCCCATGTATATCCAAAAGTCTCCTTATGGTATTTATGATGCCAATAGCGACAATAATACCACTCTTCGTTTGTATAGTCACGATTATAGGGGAAAGCATAGATAATATCTTTTATTTGGGAACCATTGTTGTAATTAAATACATTCTTATACGAATCACTCAGGTTGAATTGTTCCGAAGCTATAATAGCATTGCAATGTTCTATCACTTTTTCCGTAGGAATACTTTGTCCCGTATAAACTTCCCAATTCAAATACAGCTTAGCCAACATTGCATGTGCTACATATTGAGTAGGACGCGCATAAGTGGAACTGTTGACTTCGCTTTTCAGGTTTGGCATCACTTCCAAGAACTCTTTTTCTATGAACTTACAGATTTCTGTACGGGATACTCTGTCGCCAGTAGGCTGCCCAAATTCCGTAACAAGCGGCAAATCACCGTAACTGTCCATCAACATAAAATAGTACATTGCGCGCATTGCACGTAAATCTGCCAAAAATTGTGTTTTCAACGTAGAATCTTCGGAATCTTCAATAACCTTCTTTACAGAATTACAAGTGGATATTTTTGCAAATAAAGCATTGAAAGCTCCTGTTATAAAATCATGATCCGGAGTCCAAGTATGTTGATGAAGCTGTTGATATCTTCCGCCATCCCACCAACCTGTTGCATGCGACAACAAGATAGCCTGATCGGTTGGCAATAATTGTGAAATCCAGTAATCTCTAGAAAAGCTACGAGCAATAGTCGAATAAACAGGCCCCATTATATACTCATAGTCTTCTGAAGTTTTCGGGAAATTATCTGTTGTATATTCCGAATCTGTAGTAATATCCAAATCTGTACATGAAACAGCAAGCCCACCCATTACAAAAACAAGCCCTGCTATAAACAATTTATTTAATGATTTCATTTCTTCTATTCTTTAAAAATTAATACTGGCACCCAACATAAATGTTCTCGTCTTAGGGTAGTACACCCCGTCTTCTACACCGATCTGTGAACCACTCAAACTTATTTCCGGATCGATTCCTTTGTACTTAGTCAGAATAAATACATTATTGACTGAAGCATATACCCGGAACTTCTGAATCAGCTTCCCTATATTCTGGAATGTATAACCTAACGTTACATTATCAAGACGTAAATAACTGCCATCCTCCAAATATCTGTCCGAGATAAAATTGGCATTTATGTCACGGATATCTTCTGTCTGCGCTACGCTTTTGGGTTGATTGTACAGTGTAGCCTGAGCTCCCATATAAGTCAGATAAGCCCGACTTCCGTTCAAAATATCATTACCAGCTGTTCCTCTAAAGAAGAAAGACGCATCCCAATTCTTATATTCAAAGTTATTTGTCCATCCATAAGCCACTTTCGGTTCCGGATCACCTACAATGAAATGATCCTCCATAGTCGGCGATGTTGTCAATACCGGGTTACCATTCTCATCATAAACAGGATTGCCCTTTCCGTCTCCTTTCAGGAATTGAGAGATTCCATCTTCGTTCCGTCCCATCCATATCCACAGATTATATTGACCTAACGGACAGCCTTCCTTTATAATCTGATTGTACTGTCCAGATTGATTCTGAGCATATTCTATACCTTCAACCCATTCATAATCTTTCTTAAACTTATCGTTCGACAAAGAAACTACTTCATTCTCATTGTGAGAAATTACTAGAGAAGTCCGCCATTTGAAATTACGTGTCCAAACAGGAATTCCACTCAGTTGAATCTCAAATCCCCGGTTGTCAATGCTTCCAACATTAGCAATCATGCTTCCGTACAAATATTCAGTAGTAGGTACAGTGTATGTATAAATCAGGTCGGAAGTCTTCTTATCATAATATTCAACCGTACCAGTCAATCTATTATTGAAGAATCCAAAATCGACTCCAATATTTAGCATTGCAGTTTTCTCCCATTTCAAATCAGGATTTGCATTAGATACAGGACCGATAGCCGGCTTGATTTCACCATTATTATAAAAGGTGCCTACCGTTCCATACCGCATTTGGGAAGCCAAGGGATCAAATCCCAAAGAATTACCGCTAACACCATATCCTACACGGATTTTCAAGTCATCCAACGAAGTCAAATGCTGCATAAAGCGTTCCTGACTCATACGCCAGGCAGCCGAAACCGAAGGGAAAAGTCCCCATCTGTTGTTCTTTCCAAAGGCAGAAGAACCGTCATCACGTAACGAAGCTTGCAACAAATACTTATCTGCATACGAATAGTTTATTCGACCAAAAAATGAAATCATACGCAATTTGCTATCTCCCGGTCCCCATTGAGGAACATAACCCTTTGGAGCAATACCTAATCCCAAATTATGATAACCGGTTGCGTCAGAAGGGAAACCAATATTGGAAGTCTGAAAACCGTTATTATTATGATCTTCTTGCCAAGAATATCCCAATAAAGCCTTCACATCGTGCATACCTTTTATCTTCCGGCTGAAATTGGCTGTTATTTCCAGTATTTTATTCTGGTTCTCATAACTTGAGCGTATAGCTTCACCGTCAAGGCCTTTAGCCAACTGAGACTTCTTACCTTTATAAGAATTTGAATTCAGCTGACTGTTTTGCAAGCTATAATTCAAATTCAAATCCAGTCCCTCCATTAATTTCAGGTTGGCTTTAGCAGTCATCAACATCCGTTTGAGTTTAGAGTCTGCATCATTTTCATTTATCAAAGCCAACGGATTCAGATAGCCCACTCTGTTCAGATCTTCGTAATAACTTCCATCTGCATTATAAGGTGCAACTGTAGGCTGATATCTCATCGAATACAAGTATATGTAATCAGAAATAGGGCTTTCCGATTCAGAGATATCTCCTGAAAAAGCCATTCCCAACGTCAGACGGTTGTCCAGTACTTTATGTTCCAGATTGGCTCTTAATGTCAGTGCATTCAAGTTACTTTTCTTCATCAATCCTTGTACATCTTTCAAGTTAATGTTCGAACTAAACAATGTCTGTTCTGTTCCTCCCGACAAGGATACATTATGGCTATGCGTCAAACCATATTTATTCTGAACTACCCTTTGCCAATCCGTATTCACGTTCATATCATTCTCTGGCAATAGTTCCTTTCCGTTAGCACTCAACCAGCTGCGATATTCATCGGCGTCCATCATCTCCATCCGGCTAGCCACTTGGTCCAATGTCACATAACCGCTATAAGTAGCTTCCATCCGGCCCTTCCGTCCCCGCTTTGTGGTAATCAGAATAACACCGTTAGCGGCTCTTGATCCATAAATAGAACTGGCTGAAGCATCTCTCAGTACATCAATCGATTCGATATCTTCAGGTGCAACAATTGATGTACCCGGCACTCCATCGACCACATATAACGGTTCTTGTGCCGCACCGGTACGCAGAGTCGAAAGTCCGCGCATCACAATAGAAGGCGTTTTGTTGGGATCTCCGGTCTTCGATACAGTCAGTCCAGGTACCTTACCTTGCAACAATTCTATCGGATTCACAAAAGAACCTTTATTCATATCGGCCGCTTTCAACGAAGTAATGGAACTTGTGATGTCTTTTTTGGTCGTATTTCCATAACCTATCACCACAACTTCTTTCAGGTTTCTGGCATCTTCTTCCAACTTAACATCTATGTAGTCCTTACCAGTAGTACTGACATCTATTGTCGTATAGCCTATATAAGAGACCGTCAGTTTTTCATTGCCTGTGACCGACAGTGTAAAGCGTCCGTTAATGTCGGTTGTTGTACCCTGGTGTTTATCCTTTATCACCACATTGGCGCCAATCACCGGTTCGCCATTGGCATCTACTACTTTACCTGAAATCTTCCGGGTTTTAACTTCCAAAGAGACATCGTCTTTCTGTGTTTCCTGCTTGAAAAGAAATATACTGTGCTCTTCTATCCTAAAGCCAATACCTGTACCAGCCAGTAGGCGTTTTAAAACTTCCTGCAAATCTGTGTCTGCGACAGAGATTGTCACATTCTTGTCCAAATCGACATATTGCGGGCTATATGCCAAAGACAAGTTAGTCTGTTTGGATATAGCCGTCAGAACTGTTTCCAACTTTTGTTGTCTGCAATTCAATGTAACCTTTTGAGCACACAAAGAAAAAGAGGTGCTTAGCAAAAGAGCCATTAACAATCGTTTTTTACCTTTCATTTCTTTCTAATAAATATTCTACATGCGTTTATTTCTCGATACAGAACCGGAAGTCTGTTTACCACCTTCCCGGCTGCATTTAATAGATGCATAAAAAGCCTTCCAGTTTTATACAGCGACAATACAATCCCATTACGAATCCGTTTCAGCCTTACCTTCCTGTATCAAGGCATTTCTCAGCACATAGTTAAAAGCAAAAAAGCAACGGATGTCCAGTCGAACCATGCCAACTTGCTTCATCCATTGCCTTTCCATTACCTGAAAAACATTACGAACATGCTATTTACTTCCTTTTACAGCCTTTACTTTTATTATACCTCCTTCTATAGAAAAACGGACGGGAGTAATATACTCCAAACTTTTCAGTACACTCTCCAAAGTCTGATGGCCCAAGCGGATGGTATAACAAATACCGTTTAGTGACGGATCCTCCACTTCAAACGTCATGCCATATTCTCTTCCTACTACATCGAGTACCTGCAACAAGGGTGTATCGTGAAATACAAAATCACCCGTTTTCCAGTTAATATATTGCTGTGCCATATCAGTCCGACCGAGTTTTACGACCTTTCCTTTTTTATCATACCTCAAAGTCTCACCTGCTTTCATATCGTATTCCTGTGATAAGTTCTGATTCCAAAAGCTGATATGCCCCTTCTCCAGACAGATTCTCATTTCGGACGAGGACGCACTGTTCATTACATTAAAAGCTGTTCCTTTTACGGTAATTGTTCCTTCCGGCATTTCTACAATGAAAGGACGGTGCTTATTGGTTGCCACATCGAAATAGGCTTCTCCTGAAAAGCGGACTTTCCGTTGCCATAACGAGAAACGTTTCGGATAGTCCAGTTTCGCACCCGGCCCTAAGCAGACAAGGGTTCCGTCTTGAAACGATACTTGTCTTTTTTCACCTCTGGGAACAGAAATGCTGATCCATTCTTCTGCCCCGAACAGTCCTATTTGTCGGTCTACGATGTATGTAGTCAAAGACAGAAACAGAAGGAGAAAGACTGATATCACTCCATAACTCCATCTCCAAATTCTGCGGCGCAAGGTATGTCGGGTTCGCATCCGCCCATGAATCCGTGCCCAAACAGTATCCGATGGATAAACAGGTTCACATTCCGGTTTATTAAGATGTTTCTCGTCCATATATTCCGACAAGACTTTCTGCCCTTGGGGAGTTGCAAACCATTGCAAGACGTCATGTTGTGTCTGTCGGTCTGCTTTTCCTTCCAGTACTTCCGTTATGATATCATAGGAATAATCGTTCATAAGATTTTATCTGTAAATTCAATTTCAATTAGAATCAGACTACGTGTTTTACTTCACAGTTTTTGGAATGCCTAGTCTTTATTTCATATTAATAGTTATCAGTTTCAGCAACAAAATCCAGACTACGTTTTTCTTCGTCAGATACAGATGAATAAACCTTAATGCCTGGTTGTAATGTGCTTTTATTGTCGAAACTGAAATGCCTAATCTGGCGGCTATTTCTTCATTATTCAACTCGTCGGCCAATTTCATCATACAAATTATTTTCTTCTGCTTGGGCAACCGTTCTATCGCTTCGTACAAAACATCCTTTTTCTTCTCCATTGCCGCAACATTCGTGTCCGAGCTTCCAAAGTATTTCAAGTCATAGGCAATCTCCACTTCCTTGTTCTTCTCTCTAAGCGTTTGCAGTACGCAATGTTTCGCCATCGAATAAAGATAGTTTTGCAGATTATGCTGAAGTGTTATCTTTTTCTTCGATTCCCAAAGCTGAAGAAATACCTGCTGGACTATGTCCTGCGACATATCGTCATCTTTCAGATAACCGACTGCAAACTGATAAACCATTGCATAGTACTTATTATATATCCTATTAAAAGCAACTTCATCATCCTGCTGCAAAAGAGTAAAAAGGAGACTGTCTCCCCTAAAGGAAATATCTTTCAATGAATCCATATACACGCTGGCTTAAAAATATGTACGAAAATAAAAGCCGGGATTCAATCCTGTATTTACAAAAACATTAAATTAGCAAAGAAAGGTAGCCGGAAAGCAGCCGATTCCTTCCCTATAATACAAAACTGTTTCATGTCGTGTAAGGGACATCCCCATCTGTGTATCGTACCATACGCTACGAAACGGCCTTCCAAAGGGTAGTAGCATAACCACAAAAAATATCCGCAACTTCCTTCAAAGCTTCGGAAAGGCAACGGATAAAACCCGTATTGTCCTGTCCTTTGCGAATGATAGTTGCGGATATTCTTAATTCCTCAGAAGGAACATTATTTTACCTCTTCTCCTTCGGCGGGAGCTGAAGAAGGAGCCTGCGAAGCCTGACTGGCTGTTTTTTCGCCACCTACGTTCACTGTTACGTTGATGGAAGAGGGCTGTTGCTGGTAAGGCATACGGTTCTTCGGGTCGGGACCATATTGGTTAGGACCTACCGTACCATCGGCAAACAGCATGTACAGACCCAGAATGATGTTAATAAGCGGAATAAGACCCAGCAAAATGAACCATCCGGACTTGTCAACATCGTGCAGACGCTTCACGCCCTGCGCCAGACCGAACCATGCATCGGCAATGAGGACAACGAAACCAATCAGCACACCAAAACCAAAACCGCCAGCCGAATTGGAAGCCGCGCCTAAAAACATGGTTCCTACACCCAGCGCCATAGCTATACCACCAAAAACAGAACTGATAACGGCAGACAGAAAATACTCGATTCTACGAATACGTCCGTCGAAAGAGAAAGGAGCTTTAAACATAATGATATTAAATTTAAGTAAATAATAAGTTTTGCGTCTTAATTGTGATAAGCAACAAAGATTATACAAATATACTAAAGAATGCACAAAAAGCAAACAATTATGTTCTTTTTTCCACCCGATTCTGAATGTCAGTCAGCTTTAGAGGAAATTCTTTATCAGCCTGTCACCGGTATTTTTGTTTCTGCCATTTGCCGGTTTCCGCAAAAATGACGTTCTTTGCAGACACATCAATCATTAATTCCAAAGTATGCCCTCGCCCGAAATCGCCATTATCGACCCGAACACACTGAGCAGCCTAGGCCTGTGCGGCCTGCTTGAAGAGCTCATACCGGGTGCAGTCATCCGCATGTTCCCCTCGTTTGCCGCCTTCGCAGACGACACGCCCGACATGTACGCGCACTACTTCGTTTCGGCGCAGGTCTATTTTGAGCATACGGTTTTCTTCCTGCCGCGGCGTCCCAAAACCATTGTGCTGGCAGCGGGCGAAGGCAACCCGCAACTGGCCGGCGTGCTGACACTGAACATCTGCCAGCCCGAGAAGGACCTTGTACGAAGCATCGTACACCTGCACGGCCACGGACACAAACACGGGCATCCCGGCAAGCTGCCCGCACCCGCCATGCCCGTCGGAGAGAAACCCGCCAACATGCCCGCCGGTCATGAACTGACGGCGCGCGAAATCGAAGTACTGGTACTGGTGGTAAAAGGCCTCATCAACAAAGAGATAGCCGACCGCCTGAACATCAGTCTGACCACCGTCATCAGCCACCGCAAGAACATCACCGAGAAGCTGGGCATCAAGTCCGTCTCGGGGCTTACCATCTATGCCGTGATGCACGGCTATGTGGAAGCCGACGCCATCTGACCCGCCCCGATTTCCTCATAAGTGAGGATTGCACGTTCCGCCGATTTGCCTTTACTTTGCGGCCTGAATAGACAATACATCAGCTCATGAAGAAAATCATCCTGAACGTACTGGCGTTGCTGGCCATCGGAGCAACACAGACAGTCCGCGGAGAAGAAGTTCCACAGGACACCACCAAAGTGGTCGATATCGAAGAAGTAGTAGTCATCGCCACACCGAAAGAGAACAGCCGGCTGCGCCAACAAGCCCTCTCGGCTACATCGCTGTCACAGGCCGACATGCGCAACAACGCCGTGCAGTCGGTCAAGAACCTGTCGGCCCTTGTGCCTAACCTATTCATCCCCGACTACGGTTCGAAACTGACTACTTCGGTCTACGTGCGCGGCATCGGTTCGCGTATCAACACGCCCGCCGTCGGACTGTACGTGGACAACATTCCCTTCATCGACAAGTCGGCCTTCGACTTCAACTACTCCGACATCGAACGCATCGACGTGATGCGTGGCCCGCAGGGTACCCTGTACGGACGCAACACGATGGGCGGACTGATACGTGTCTTCACCAAATCGCCCTTCACTTATCAGGGCACCGACCTCACGCTGAGCGCCGCCACCTACAACAACTACAAGGCCAGCGTCAGCCACTACCACCGCATCAGCCAGCAGTTTGCCTTCTCGGCCAACTTCTTCTACGAACACAAGGGCGGGTTCTTCAAGAACGCAGCACTCAATAACGAACGGGTGGACAAGGACGACGAGTTCGGCGGACGCCTGCGCGCCATCTTGCTGCCCAACGAGAACCTGAAACTGGACTTCACCCTGAACTACGAATACACCCATCAGGGCGGATATCCCTACGAATATACCGGCGTGACCGAAGGCGAGGAAGACCGTGCCGACTACATCGGCCGCATCGCCTACAACCACCGGAGCGGCTACAAACGTAACTTGCTGAACGGCGGTCTGAACTTAGAACACCAGGCCGACAACTTTGTGCTGAGCAGCGTGACGGGCTTCCAGCTGCTCGACGACCACATGGACCTGGATCAGGACTTCACCGAACAGAACATCTACACCATGATGCAAAAGCAGAACTCGAAGACGCTGAGCGAAGAATTAGTGCTGAAGTCGAAGCCCGGCCGCCGCTGGCAATGGACAACGGGCGCCAGCGCCTTCTACCAATGGCTGCACACCGATGCCCCCGTCACCTTCCAGAGCGACGGCATGGCATGGCTGAACAGCATGACCAACGACAATGCCAACCGCTACATGCCCACCATCTCGCAAGGGCCCATGACCATGCAATTCGTGTTCAGCGACGTGATTGGCGGCAGCACACTACCCATCAGCGGCGTGTTCGACACACCTGTGCTGAACGCCGCCCTCTTCCACCAGTCCACCTTCAACGACCTCTTCGGTGCCGAAGGACTCTCGCTCACATTAGGTCTGCGCATGGACTACGAACGTCTGAAGCTGGACTACAACACCGGTTGCACCTATTCGCACACCTACTCGCTCAGCGGAAAGCTGACACCGGGCGACCGCGTCATCCCCATGGTGCCCGAAACCCGCTTCGACCAGAGCCTCAGCTACCGCGGCAAGCTGAATCACGACTACATCCAGCTGCTGCCTAAGGTAGCCCTGCAATACGACTTCGACCGCCGCAACAACATTTACGCCAGCGTTTCCAAAGGCTACCGCTCGGGCGGCTACAACATACAGATGTTCAGCGACCTGCTGCAGACCGACATGCGCAGCGCCAACATGGGCGACGTGGCATCGGCCACCATCCCCGTCATCGAAGGCGTGGGCATGATAGACGACGCCACCAAACAGAAAATCATCGGCATGCTGAACGGCATGGCACAGAAAGCCGAAACCGACGTACGACAAGCCACCCTCTACCGCCCCGAATATTCGTGGAACTACGAAGTAGGTACCCACCTCACCCTGCTCGACGGACGCTTGCAGACCGACCTTGCCGCCTTCTACATGGACACGCGCGACCAGCAGATTTCGCGCTTCGCCGCCAGCGGACTGGGACGCATCACCGTGAATGCCGGAAAAAGCCGGAGCCTGGGAGCCGAAGCAGCCCTGCGCGCCCAACTGACCAACGACCTGACGCTGAACGGAAGCTACGGCTACACTTACGCCACATTCACCGACTACGTCGTGAGCGACGAAGTGAACTACAACGGCCGCTACGTGCCCTTCGTGCCCAAACACACGTTCAACATCGGTGCCCAATACATCATCGGTCTGAAGAAAGGTGCCTGGCTGGACAACATCACCCTGAACGCCCACTACAAAGCTGCCGGACGCATCTACTGGACCGAGGAGAACAACGCCAGTCAGGCCTTGTACGGCACCCTGAACGGCCGCATCAGCCTGAACAAAGGCAACGGACAGATAGCCCTGTGGGTGAACAATGCGCTGAATACCCGCTATCAGGCTTTCTGGTTCGAGACCATGAGCCGCGGCTTCGCTCAGATGGGACGCCCCGTACAGATAGGCATCGACCTGCGCTGCCGTTTCTGAAAAATAAACATTTCACAGGTTCCCGCCTGTCGCCACTCCCCTCATCCGGGCTTGCGGCTGCAGGCGGGAATCTGTGTTTTCTACCCGCCACCAACCTGCGCCACATCTACCCTTTTCAAGCCACTTGCAAACCGTTTGAGCAACACAAGTGTGGCTCGTGAGCCGTGCAAGTGTTGCTCGCGAGCCGTACAAGTGTCTCTCACGAGCCACACAAGTGTTCTACAAACCGGGCACAACAGAGCTGCGCAGTTTGCGGGAATAACAAACAGATTATCAGAAGATTAAAGCTGAAAAGTACTCAAAAAGCGAGCATCCGAAACGAGGCCTCGGCTACTCGTTCACCGCTCCGCAATGCGGGCATACACCTTTGTGCATCATCTTGCCTCCGCAGTTGCCGCAACGGTAGCGGTCGGCACGCAGTGAGAGCCGTAACCGGCGTACAAATATCCAGACAAAGACAGCCAGAAACAGATAGCCCACATAGATGTGCGTAGTCAGGATGAAGAAGAAATAGCAGAAGATACAGCACGAAGCCAACCCCAGCAGATAGCATACGGCAGCTGCTGGCGAAAGCTGGCGGAAAAGGTCGTCGAGCACGGCCAGCAACACGATGAGGAACAGCCAGATGCTGGTGAGAAACACCGACAACACGAACGGCACTTTGAAGGGCGACAACGTCGGATTGTAATAGAAGTGTTCCCACGTTGCGGGCACAAAAACCTGCATCGACTCGTAAATCGTGGCACTGAAGGCCATCAGCAGGCAGAGCAACAACGGATATACACTGTCGATATCGTCGAAGTAGACCAGTTTCAGCTGTTTCTTGCGGAATGCCCGGAACAGCCACACGGCTACGAACAGCGCAAATACGATGACGAAGTAGGATGCATGCGTGTCGCTAAACAGGTAGATGGCCTGCGAAATGCTGTCGGTAGGCGCAAAGGCACGCTTCATGTCGCTTTGGCGTAACCATCCCTGCACCTCTTGCGTGTGGGCCAGCTTCACCCATACCGAGTCCACCGAGTCGGCCGGATGAATGGCAAACTCGGCCACTACCACACGGTCGCCCTTGTGGAGCGTCTTGTAACTGTCCTTCACCGGCAGGCAGGCCAGCTCCACCGAATCGGTCCGCAGCTCCAGATTGGTGTTCCACGCATAATTGTACTTGTACAGGCATGCCAGCGAATCGCGCTGACGTCCCGTCAGTTCCTCCGAATCGAGCGCAATGCGCGGATAGTGGCAGGAAGACAACGAGAGAAGGAAGAATAAAAAAAATATACACCCAATCCGGGTATACAAAGAATGGGAAAGGACACACAAAGTTTCGCCGACCTTTTTCAGGCCGCCTGTCAGTATGCTCTTCAGTGTGCGTTCTCCCTTTACAAATTCTTCATTCCTCATGTTTCATTCTTTCTTTCAATACATTTTCATTGGCCGTCCTCACTCTCCCCTCTCTTTGGAAGTGGGGCCGGAAGCCAGGCTTACTTTCATCTGACACCGTTTGCAGTCAAACTCCAACCGGAAGCGGCGTCCATCGGTTCCCACCAGATAGTAGGGTTCGCGATAGGGCGAACGACCGTGCTGATGCGTGGGACACCAGCCCATGCTGTAGCGCAGACAGTGCTTGCAGAACATCAACACAGCCTCGGGCACCGACTGTTTCTCGAACGCCGGGTCAATGGACTGTAGTCCGTGTTCCTGGTAAAAGCTTTGAGCAGCGGCATTCATCACGTTGCCCAGATATGTCAGCGAAGTGGCCGGAAAACGGTGAGTGGTAGGTTTCCACACCGCCAGCTCGCGGCGGTAACCTGCGCGGCGTACGGCTGTCAGCCGCTCCACCACCTGACGGCGCCAGTCGGTCAGCACCGATGAGGGAATGAACCAGTTGTCCGACAAACGCAGCGCAATATCGGGCGCACCCGTCTTCTTGTCCGTTGCCACTTCGAAGGGGCTGTTGCCCAGCTTGGACAGCTGTGTGCGCAGGTTGTCGGCCTGCGGGGTACGTGCCGGCTGCTTGTCGCTGGCAAATCCCAAAGTAACATGATAGCCGTCTTCGTCGGTCGCCGTCAGGGCAAATCCCCAGGGCGTATCGGCCAATTCCCAACCGAGGGCGATTTTCCGTTCGGCCGACTTGCGTCCCAACAGCCGTTCAAAGTCCTGGTCGTAGTTGCGGAAAAGCGGCGTGCGCGGACGTATACGGGGCATTTCGCCCGCCGGATACAGTTTGTTGCCGTCCACACGGTTGATGCGGAATCCCTGCAGACGCCCCTGTTCGTCCAGATAACAGACGCCGTCGCCGTTGTGGAAAGGCTTGACGCCTGCCACGCTGATCCAACCGCCGCGCTGTTCCTTCATTGTTCCCATCGCCTCGCCCAGCGACTTGGGGGTATCGAACGAGGCGATGTCGCGCTCGCGTCCTTGCAGGAAGTAGTGGGTAAATCCGCGGCTGAAGCTCTTGTCCAGACGGGGAGTAAACGTATAATGGCATCGGCCCGACGAAGCACGTGCATACTCTGGACGGCGTGCCAGAATTTCATCCAACTTCTGCCGATAGGCTGCGGTGACGTTCTTCACGTAGGTCACGTCCTTCAACCGGCCTTCGATTTTCAGCGAAGTGGCACCTGCATCCAACAGTTGTTCCAGCAGTTCGCTTTGGTTCAGGTCTTTCAGCGACAGGAGGTGCTTGTCACGAACAATCACCTTTCCGTCGGCATCGACCAGGCTGAAAGGCAGACGACAGAACTGTGCGCACTCGCCTCTGTTGGCACTGCGTCCGAAGCAGGCCTGGCTGACATAGCACTGTCCACTGTAGCTAACGCACAGCGCACCGTGTACGAATACTTCCAACGGCACGTCGGGACAAGCACGGTGGATGCCTTCAATCTCATGCAGCGACAGTTCGCGCGCCAATACCACCTGTTTGAAACCGGCATCGGCCAGGAAGCGTACTTTCTCGGGGGTGCGGTTGTCCATCTGCGTACTGGCATGGAGCGGAATGGGTGGCAGGTTGAGCCGTGTGATGCCCATGTCCTGCACAATCAGTGCATCTACACCGATGCGGTACAGGGCATCGATCATGCGTTCTGTTTCCTCCAGTTCCTCGTCCTTCAGGATGGTGTTCACCGTCACGTAAATGCGTACGCCATACAGGTGGGCATAGTCCGTCAGAGCTGCAATGTCTTCCAGCGAATTGACGGCAGCAGCCCTCGCACCGAACTTGGGCGCGCCGATATAGACAGCATCTGCTCCATGGTTTACAGCTTCTATCCCGCATTCCAGATTCTTGGCGGGAGCCAGCAGTTCGATTTTCCGTTGTCTGATCATTCTATTTCGTTGATGTTATACGGAGTTTCCTGATATACAAAGTAATTCAGCCAGTTGGAGAACAGCAGATTGGCATGAGCACGCCAACGCACGCGGACACCTTTTTCGGGATCATCGTCCACATAGTAGTTGCGGGGCATCTCTATGGGCAGGCCTTTGGCCAGGTCACGGCGATATTCAGTATCCAGGGTCAGCGGGGAATATTCGGAATGTCCGGTAACGAAGAACTCACGACCTCCGCGTGCCATCACCAAGTGTACGCCGGCATCCTCCGATTCGGAGAGCAACGTCAGTTCGGGCACCTTCAGAATGTCTTCCTTGCGAACTTCGGTATGGCGGCTGTGGGGCACGTAGAACATATCATCGAATCCGCGGAAAATGGGATGGAGCGGTTGCAGCGGCCGATGGGCAAAGATGCCGAACATCTTCTTGTCCAACGGATATTTGGGCACGCCATAGTGGTGATAAAGTCCGGCTTGCGCGGCCCAGCAGATATACAAAGTCGAAGTGACATGCGTGCGTGCCCAGTCGAAAATGTCGGTAATCTCGTCCCAGTAAGTCACTTCCTCGAAGTCCATTTGCTCGACCGGCGCACCGGTGATAATCATACCGTCGAACTTCTCGGCACGCATTTTTTCGAAGTCGTTATAGAACGCCTTCATGTGCTCGATAGGGGTGTTCTTCGAGGTGTGACTCTTTATTTTCATGAACTGTATCTCCACCTGTAACGGGGTGTTCGAAAGAAGGCGCACCAAGTCCGTTTCGGTAGTTATTTTCAGCGGCATCAGGTTCAGAATGACGATGCGCAGCGGACGGATGTCCTGCTGGGTTGCACGGGAGGTATCGATGACGAAGATGTTCTCCTCCTTCAGCAACTCGATGGCAGGCAGCTTATCGGGTAAATTTAATGGCATAACGTATTGATTTTCTTTAATCGGCAAAGGTAGCGTTTTTCCCCGAAAGGGAACGAATTTTACCCTTGCTTTTTAAGAACAGGCCATGCCCCGCCCGCACCCGACCTTCTAACGGATGCGCCTTACGCGGTGGCCGTAGATCACAATCACCACAAAGCACACCAGCGGCAGCACAAACGACAGGTTGACAGCAGGCATACCCATCAGCACCTTGCAGTCGATGATGGCAGCCTGTACCGGTGGCAGTACCGAACCTCCCAGAATGGCCATAATCAGTCCGGCGGCACCAAACTTGGCATCGTCGCCCAAGCCGTTCAGGGCTATACCGTAAATAGTGGGGAACATCAGTGACATACAGGCCGATACGCCCACCAGGCAATATAATCCAAAGATGTTATGCAGGAACATGACTCCAAGAGTCAGTACACAAGCTACCAGCGCAAGCACCTTCAGCAGCGTGCCCGGATTGAGATACTTCAGCATAAAGGTACAAATGAAACGGCTGATGCAGAATATCACCATAGCCACAATGTTGTACTTTTGCGAAAGCACCTCGGCTGCCTGCTCTTCCATGCCCTGCGACATGAAAAGATGTGTACCGTACTGGATGATAAACGTCCAGCACATGATTTGTGCACCAACATAGAAGAACTGTGCCACCACGCCCTCGCGATAATGACGGATGGAGAAAATGCGTTTTAACGTGGGCAGGAAATCGATGGAATGAGACTGGTCGCCGTTATGCGGCATGCGCACCGCGCGTATCACCAGCAGCATAATCAGAATGATGACCCCAATCACCAGATAAGGAGCGATAAGTATTGCCAGGTCGGAATCGCGCACTTGCTCAAACTCGGCCTGTGTCAGTTGGCTTCGTTCGACGGTATCCATCGGATTCAGACGGTTCTGAATGAAATTCATTGCTACAAACATACCTAACAGTGACCCCATCGGATTGAAAGCCTGCGCCAGATTCAGACGGCGTGTGGCCGTCCGCTCAGTACCCATTGACAGGATATACGGATTACAACTCGTTTCGAGGAACGAAAGTCCACAGGTCATGATGAAGTAGGCTATCAGGAAAGGATAATAATCGCCCGTCAGTTTGGCGGGAAAGAACAGAAACGCGCCCAAGGCATACAGTCCGAGTCCCAGCAGTACGCCGGCCTTGTAAGTAAACCGCCGTATAAACATGGCAGCCGGAAAGGCCATGGCAAAATATCCGCCATAGAAGGCCACCTGCACCAGTGCTCCGTCGGTTACACTCATCCGGAATATCTTGGAAAAAGCTTTCACCATAGGATTGGTAATGTCGTTGGCAAAACCCCACAGGGCAAAACAGGAAGTTACAAGTATAAAGGGAATGAGATAACTGACTCCGTCCTTGCTGAGAATAGACTCTTTTGTTTGATTACTGTTCTTGTTCATGGTTCTTAGATTGTTGTTACTTCATTATTTCTGCTAAAGATACATAGCTGTTTCCACATCGTGTTCATCGAGGTTTCCGACTGTTTTCCGGCAGCGGATTCCACGATTCATCTGTGCTGAACTATACTGATGCAAAGAACTGCATTTTCGCGCAGAAAAGCAACATCCGAAGAAGTGTTTTACAACACATGAAGCAAAGATGCGGGATCGGCGACACTCCCAGCCCACATCCGGACAGCAAAATGCCGGGAAACAACGAGTATGTTCCTCCGGCATTTCTTTCACACAGTATATCAAAAAGAATACAAACATATATTCTTCTTGATTGAATATCCGTTTAGTTATCGTACAATTGTTTCTACCTTACCGTTACGGAAAAACAGATAGAACGAACCTGAATACATCCATTGAACCTCACCATTATTCTCTTGAACAGAACGAGGCTTTCCAAAAGCCATAAGACATTCTTCTTCGGTCATTCCCTTCACGGGACGGCTGATAGCAATATCATCCCAATGAGTAATGGCACTCAGTTTATTGGTAGTTATGAAATCAAAAAGTTTATTCAAGACTTGCGATTCTGACAGAACAAAGTCGTCCACTATTTCCTTATGCGATTCCTTCTTCTCAGGCTTTAATTTTTCCATAGGTGTCTGGCGTTTCATCATTAAAACTGATGATTCGATAAGAATGTCAGAAAGGAAATAGATCAGTTTCCCTTCTTTTACTTGAAATTTGGCCTTGCAGTAATATACATTCTTTTGTTGGGAATCGGCATTTGAGCCCAACACCCAGTCGCAATAAAAGCTTTTAGCCGTTATATTCAGTTCATGTATGCCCTTTCTAAACTCCGGACACACATTATTTATGGTCCATAATAAAGTGTTGGCAAAAATAGTCTCATCCGACATGTCACTGAAAGGTATAAATCCACTTACGACATAGTTCTTGCCATCAGCACTGACAGGGTACTGTGTTTTTAGTTCGCTGAATGTTTGTCCCGATGCAGAAACAAATCCTGCAAGTAAACATATAATTATAAGAAAATGTCTTTTAATCATTGCCTTAAATAAAAAAAAGCATTCACCCTGCGTATGCTTCAAAACAATTCCGACATACGCAGGTGTGAACGCTGAATGTTATGATTTAGAGTTTAATATTGCATTAGAAAGCTACACCCAAACGAATCATGAAGTTGCTTGATTTTACACCATCCAGATCGGTAAATACATCAATAAATCCACGTTGGTAACTGAAGTCAAGGTTGAAGCGATCGTACCATACTCCTACACCCAAGTTAAGACCTGCATCAAAACGGTTGTAATCTACTTCACTGTAATCAGCGAAATCAGACCAGCTGATGTCTTCGCCATCACCCTTCATCTTACTTGTATAGTCGCAAGATACGAACGCACCGATATGGGGATCAATAGAAATCGCATCAGTCACATCAAATTCCCAGCCAAATGTGAAAGGAGAAACTTGAACTGCATGAGCAATGCTTTTAATGTCATCGCCTTCACCCTCTACTTTAAATCCTCTGGAGGTCAAACCAAAGTCCATTCCCCAATAAGCGCCTTGAGCCCCCAGATTTTTAGTAAAGCCGAGCATTACATTATACCCCATCTTAGATTTCAGATCTTCTGCAGCATCGCCACTCAAATTCATAAGATTCATACCACCACGTACAAACCACTGTGTGTTACTTGATTGTTTTTCGGTTCTTACAATTGAGCTACGAGATGAAACTATTTGAGCTTGAGTGCCCATGCAAATTAACAATGCAGCAATAATAGATAATAACTTTTTCATTGTAATATGTTTTTAAGTTCGTATTAATTTCTGTTCTTTACGATGGGAGCTTTCTTGCTTTCCTCATTACCTCCTGTAGACTTTTGAATCTGTATCCATTCAAAATCTTCCTTAGTAGCAGGATGCCAGTTAGTAAACACTCCCGGGTAGCCAACAACAGTTACCGTATATCCTTTAGATGCTTCATCATCTTCTACCTTGAACGTAGCACCCATAATAACATCGCACTGATGTTTCTGAACGGAAAGATAAGTGCCCCACGCACGGATATTATCCAGTTTTCCTTCCATTCCTATTTCTACTTCTTCTTTGCTCAATACCCAAGTATCTACGATCTTTTTAGATTTACCGTTCTCTTTCTGTATTTCTACATCCACTACGGTAGGCTTTACAATAACCTCAGTTTCTGCATTACCGGCACGTGCTTGTGCATCACGAAATTTAAATACTGTTTTCTGCGCATACGACTCGAATACGCAAGCCAGCAGAATGGCGAACAATAGAATAATCTTCTTCATAATTATTTATATTTGAAATAACTAACTCTCCTCTAAAATTCCATAACGGAACAATGCTGCCAAAAAATGCTCTTCGCATACACAAAACGTCTATTTTCACTGCCATTAAACCATTTAGCAGAGAAATCTAGACCTTGCAAAGATAGACTAATTTCCAAAAAATTAGCAATTCGAAACCTTTTTTTTTCGCCCCTGAAAGGGGAACAAAACACGTTGAAAAATCCGAAATATGAACTAAACAGCCAAAACGCGACACTATCCGGACTTATTTTGAACTAAACAGAAAAACCGGCTCGGCAAAATTTTACAATATTATTTCTACAGAAACAGTATTTTGCCTCTTTTTCCACCCCAGCCGAACCGCTTTTCAGCAGCACTTGCATGGCATTTGTGGGACACTTGCACGGCTCGCGAGAGACACTTGTACGGCTCGCGAGCAACACTTGCACGGCTCACGAGCAACACTTGTGTGGCTCAAACGCCCTGCAAACATGCCTGCCGGAAGCCTCGAAAGCAAGAAGTAGGGAAGTCGTATGGTTTTCTCGTTTCTTTTTCGTATTTTTGTTCCCAATGTACAAGTCTGTTACCAGACAAAAGGAAATAGAAGAAAACAAGATGAAAGTAATCGACCTGATAAACAGCACGCAGAAGACCGCCTTCTCGTTCGAGATACTGCCGCCACTGAAAGGCACGGGCATCGAGAAACTGTACGAGACCATCGACTTGCTGCGTGAATTCGACCCCAAATACATCAACATCACCACCCACCGCAGCGAATACGTCTACAAAGAACTGGGCAACGGACTGTTTCAACGCAACCGCTTGCGCCGCCGCCCGGGCACCGTGGCCGTAGCTGCCGCCATACAGAACAAGTACAACATCACCGTTGTGCCCCACATCCTGTGCAGCGGATTCACGCAGGAAGACACGGAGTATCAACTGCTCGACCTGCAATTCCTCGGCATCACCGACCTGCTGGTGCTGCGCGGCGACAAGGCTAAGCACGAGTCTGTCTTCGTGCCCGAACCGGGCGGACACGCCCACGCCGTCGAACTGCAACAGCAGATCAACAACTTCAACAAAGGTATCTTCGTCGACGGGTCGGAGATGAAAATCACCCGCACGCCTTTCTCGTACGGCGTAGCCTGCTACCCCGAGAAGCACGAAGAAGCCCCCAATCTGGAGACCGACCTGTACTGGCTGAAAAAGAAGATGGAGACCGGCGCCGAATATGCCGTCACCCAACTTTTCTACGACAATCGCAAGTACTTCAGTTTCGTAGAGCGTGCCCGCCAGGAGGGAATCACCATTCCCATCATCCCCGGCATCAAGCCCTTCAAGAAGCTGTCGCAGCTCAGCATGATACCCAAGACCTTCAAGGTAGACCTGCCCGAAGAGCTGACCCACGAACTGCTGAAATGCACCAACGACGACGAGGCACGCCACGTGGGCATCGAGTGGTGCGTCAAGCAATGCCGCGAGCTCATCGACCACGGAGTGCCCAGCCTGCACTTCTACTCGATAGGAGCAGCCGACAGCATCCGCGAAGTGGCCAGACAGATTTATTAATAAATGAAAAACGAAGAATGAGGAATGAAGAATTTGGAATCCACCCATAAAAGGAGCTGAAATGACATGCCTCATTCACTAAAAAAGGATTTAAATAACGTGTTCAGTTTCAACGACATCATCGGACAAGAGCAGGTAAAACGACGCCTGATACAGGAAGTGCAGGAAGGACGTATCGCCCACGCACAGCTCTTCTGCGGCCCCGTGGGCAGCGGCAAACTGCCCCTCGCCCTGGCCTATGCACGCTACCTGTGCTGCCCCAACCGCACCGCCACCGATGCCTGCGGCACCTGCCCTTCGTGCGTGAAGTGGGAAAAACTGGTACACCCCGACGTCCACTTCATCTTCCCCATCGTCAACAAGGCCAAGAGCCCCAAAGTATCCGTCTGCAACGACTTTCTGCCCCAATGGAGGCAGCAGCTCATCGCCAATCCCTACTTCTACCTCAGCCACTGGCTGGACGACATGGATGCCGAAAACAAGCAGGCGCAGATTTTCACACAGGAGAGCGAGGAAATCATCCGCAAGCTTAGCCTGAAGTCGAGCGAGGGAGGCTACAAGGTGACTATCGTCTGGATGGCCGAAAAGATGAACGAAACCTGTGCCAACAAGCTGCTCAAGCTGTTCGAGGAGCCACCCGCACGCACCGTCTTCCTGCTCATCACCGAAACGCCGGACATGATACTGCCCACCATACAAAGCCGCACGCAGCGCATCAACATTCCCCGCATCAGCGAGGCCGACATTGCCGCTGCCCTGCAAAGCAAGTACGGCGTGCAACCCGTCGACAGCGAAAAGATAGCCCACCTGGCTGGCGGCGATTTCATCAAGGCGCTCGAAGCCATCCAACTGAACGAAGAGAACGAACTTTTTTTCAACTGGTTCGTCAGCCTGATGCGGCTGTCCTACCAGCGCAAGATACGTGAGATGAAGCAATGGAGCGAGCAACTCGCCTCCATCGGCCGCGAACGCCAGAAAAGTTTTCTGGACTACTGCCAGCGCATGATACGCGAGAACTTCATCTACAACTTCCACCGACCGGACATGAACTACATGACCCTACAGGAAGAGAACTTCTCGACACGCTTTGCCCCCTTCGTCAACGAGCGCAACGTCATGGGCATCGTTCACGAACTGACCGAAGCGCAGATACACATCGAACAGAACGTCAACCCGCGCATGGTCTTTTTCGACTTCGCACTGAAGATGATCGTTCTGCTGAAAACGGGATAAGCAACACCCCGCACACTTGAGAACCTGAAAACTAACATTATATTCAACCAAACGATATGAATGAATTCAAACTACATAACGGAAGCGGAAACCTCTGCTGCAAAAGCTGCGGCAGACAAGACAAGCAGCTGAACACCTACGACTGGCTGGCCGACATTCCCGGCAATGCCGAAGAAAGCGAGTACGTAGAAGTGCAGTTCAAGAACACCCGCAAAGGTTACTACCGCAACAGCAATAAAATTCCCCTCGAAAAGGGCGACATCGTAGCCGTAGAGGCTACTCCCGGCCACGACATCGGCGTCGTAACCCTGACCGGACGACTCGTGCCCCTGCAAATGCGCAAAGCCAACCTCAAGTCCGAGGCTGACATCAAGCGCATCTACCGCAAGGCCAAGCCCGTGGATATGGAGAAGTACAACGAAGCCAAAAGCCGCGAGCACAGCACCATGATCCGTGCCCGTCAGATAGCCCTCGACCTGAAGCTGGAAATGAAGATAGGCGACGTCGAATACCAGGGCGATGGCAACAAAGCCATCTTCTACTACATAGCCGACGAACGTGTTGACTTCCGCCAGCTCATCAAAGTCCTGGCCGAAGTATTCCGTGTACGCATCGAGATGAAACAGATCGGAGCCCGGCAGGAAGCCGGACGTATAGGCGGCATCGGTCCCTGCGGCCGCGAGCTGTGCTGCGCCACTTGGATGACAACCTTTGTCTCCGTATCGACCAGCGCCGCACGCTACCAGGACATTTCCCTCAATCCGCAGAAGCTGGCCGGACAGTGTGCCAAGCTGAAGTGCTGCCTGAACTACGAAGTAGACTGCTACGTAGAAGCCCAGAAGCGCCTGCCCTCGAAGGAAATCCAACTCGAAACCAAGGACGGTCTCTTCTACTATTTCAAGGCCGACATTCTGAGCAATCAGATTACCTACTCCACCGACAAGAGCATCCCAGCCAACCTGGTAACCATCAGCAGCCGCCGTGCCTTCGAAGTGATTGGCATGAACAAGCGTGGCATCAAGCCCGACAGTCTGCACGAAGAAGCCAACCGAAACGACAGCAAGAAGTCAACCGACCTGCTCGAACAGGAAAGCCTGACCCGCTTCGACCGCAACCGCAAAGCCAAAGGCAACAACAATGCCGAAGCCAAAGAAGCCGGCGAGAACAACGGCGGCGGAAACTCGCGCAAGAAGAAGAAAAAAGGCAATGCCAACCGTCAGCCGGACAACGCACAGCAGGCTGCCGCACCTGCCAAGCAGCAACCCGCACGCGCACAAAACGCCGAGCAAACCGAAGCCGTAGCCGCCAAACAACCGGCCAAGCAGCCTAACAACGGTGAAGCCGGCGAAAACAACAAGCGTCAATCGGGTGAAAACAAGCGCAAAAACGGACGCAACAACCGCCCTAAACAACAGCAGGAAGCCGCTTCGCAACCGCAGCAGGGCAATGTCCCTCAAGGCGAAAAAGCCCCCAAAACTGAAAAGCAACCCGCTGGCAGCGAACGTCCGCAACAGCAGCCCCGAAAGAACCAGCCGAAGGAGAAGAACCAGCAAGGCGAAAGAAAACAACAAGGCGACAAGCCCCGCCAGGAAGCAAAACCCCAGCAGGAGCCCAAGCCACGGCAGGAAGCCAAACCAACTCAAAGCAACAATGAACAGCCGTCGCAAAACTAATCCGACGGCCTTCTGCCGGAATCTGTTACAACTGCTTGCCGTATGTGCCCTATGCGCATGCGACAAGCAGGCTGTATACCATAACTTCCACTCCTTGCCCAGCGAAGGCTGGAGCAAGCAGGACACGGTTGTGTTCGACGTCACTGTGCCCGACTCGCAAACGCACTATAGGCTCGACATCGAAATCAGGAACACCAACCGTTACCCGTATCAGGACATCGGATTAGGGCTGTGTTACTGCGGTCCGGGCATCAGCCAGACGACAACCGACAGCCTGCACTACATTCTGGCCGACCAACAAGGACACTGGAAAGGCGAAGGTTGGGGCGGACTGTATCAGACACGCTTTCCGGCAGGTACCATCCGCATCGACAGCGCTGGCACCTATCGCCTCAAACTGATCCATACCCTGCCCAACGAAACACTGCCAGGCATCAACGACATCGGCATCCGCCTTGTCAGACAAGCCGGCGGTTCCTACCCGCATCAATCCGCAGAAAAATAAACAGCAGAATCGTAAAGCCCCACAACGACGAACCACCATAGCTGAAGAACGGCAAAGGAATGCCGATTACAGGCGTCAGTCCCAGCACCATACCGATGTTGATAAAGAGGTGAAACAGAAATATACTCAGCACCGAATAGCCATACACCCGCCCGAAGGGTGATTGCTGACGCTCGGCCAGCGCAATAAGACGCAATATCAGTATCAAAAACAGTAGTAGTACAAAAACAGAGCCTACGAAGCCCTCTTCCTCACCTACTGTACAGAAGATGAAGTCAGTATCCTGCTCGGGCACGTATTTCAACTTCGTCTGTGTGCCGTTCAGGAATCCTTTACCCGTCAGACCACCCGAACCGATGGCAATCTTCGACTGATTGACGTTGTATCCTGCACCGGCCAAGTCTTCCTCCATGCCCAGTACCACCTTGATACGCACCTGTTGGTGGGGTTCCAACACCTTGTTGAAGAAATAATCGCTGGAATACAGAAAGCCGATGGAGCCCATCGCAAACAACCCTATCAGCAGATAGGACCAGCGACGCTCACTCAGAAAAAGATAAAACAGATAGCCCACGGCAAGCGCACAAAGCCCCCACTGCGCCCATACCAGGTTGAAAGGAACGATATACTCCGACACGATAAATGCCAGCAGCACTCCTCCTACCGAGCCAATGAGCATATTGCGTACCGGCACCCAACGTTTCTCGTACACCCACACCATCCCCGCAGCAAACAGCAACACCATCTGCAACACAGCAAACTCGCCGATCGGTGTCGGCGTGTCGGCTATGCATTCTTCGGCAAAGCGGATGCCCACTACAAAATAAAGGACAGCACAGATACCCGAAAACAGCACTACTCCAGGCATTCCCTCGCGATAGAGCATCAGGAAAAAAGCCAGGTAAACCAGTGCCGAACCCGTCTCGCGCTGCAGAATAATAAGCATCATAGGGAAAAGTATCAGGAAAGCCACCATCAGCACTTTCTTCCAGTTCCGGAGTGTAAACGAATAGGCACTCATGTACTTGGCAAGTGCCAGAGCCGTAGCAAACTTGGCAAACTCCGCCGGCTGCAGGCTGACAGGCCCCAATATGAGCCATGAACGCGACCCTTTCGTATCGGGCGCAATGAAAATAGTGACGATAAGCAGCAACATCAGGCCTATATATATAAGGTAAGCAAACATGTCGTACAGCGTATCGTCCAGCATCAGCAGCACAAACCCAAGTCCGAACGAACAGATAATCCAGACGAACTGCTTGCCTGCACGGGTCGAGAAATCCAGAAAATCGCGGTCGCCGTAATCGTAGCTTGCCCCGCACACGCTGAACCAACCGCATACAATCAGCAGCAGATAGACGATAATCGTCGCCCAGTCAAGCGACTTCCAGATGCTGTCCCTCCTTGTTGCCAAATTCTCTATCATAGTCAAATCTTGAATTTCTAAGTTCGTTTAAGTTTTTAAGTTGCACTTATACCTTTCTTCAGTACTGATCACATCCTCCCCCCCTCTCCTTGGGAGAGGGGCCGGGGGTGAGGCCTGGCTTCCCCTACCGTTCTTCGTCGCCGTAATAGATAACCCGATTGCTGAAATCTTCTGCCAGTTTCTCGTTCTCGGGCGACAGCTTGCCATGCAGATACTGGTCCATCATCATTGCACCAATCGGTACACCGAACGTAGCCCCAAAGCCACCATTCTCCACATACACGGCTATGGCTATCTTCGGATTGTCCATCGGTGCAAAGCCCATAAAGACGGAGTGGTCTTTTCCGCGGTTCTGCGCCGTTCCCGTCTTTCCGCAGGCTTCTACACCCGGCAAAATGGTTCCGACCATACGACAGGTAGCACTACCCGTACTGCCCGTAACGGCTGCCCGCATACCTTCTACAATATTTTCGTAATACTTGCGGTCGATACTCGTATAGCGGCGGGTGCGATATAAACTGTCCAGTTCGTTGTCCTGTATTTCCTTCACCACATGGGGCGTTATGAAGTAACCACGGTTGGCAATCGTAGCTCCCAGATTGGCAATCTGCAAAGGTGTAGCCAGAATTTCACCCTGCCCGATGGCGATACTGATAATGGTAAGTCCATTCCACGAGCCGCGGTAAACTTTGTCGTACGTACTGGCGTTGGGGATGAAACCACGTATCTCGCCCGGCAAGTCTGTGCCAAGTTTGTAACCGAAGCCTTGCGAAACCATGTAGTCCTTCCAGACGGTCAAAGCCTTTTGGGGTGAACCATACTTGCGGTCGCCTATCATGCGAAACAAGCCCCAGCAGAAGTACGAGTTACACGAAGTAGCAATGGCCGGCACCAGTGAAAGCGGCGAAGCGTGTCCGTGGCAACCTACATGCAAACTACCGTAGCTGAAACCGTGAGAACAGGGATACAACGTTGTTTCTTCGTGTATGATGCCTTCCTGAAGGAAAGTGAGTCCCTGTGTCGTCTTGAATGTCGATCCAGGCGGATAGGCTCCCATAATGGCACGGTTCAGCAAAGGTTTCCGCTTGTCGAGCTGAAGAAGGCGATGATTCTTTCCGCGCTGACGGCCAATCAGTATATGTGGATCGAACGAGGGCGACGATACCATACAGAGAATCTCGCCCGTAGAGGGTTCGATGGCTACGATGGCACCAATCTTATGTTGCAACAGCCGTTCGCCCAGCATCTGCAAGTCGATATCGATACCCAGCGTAAGGTTCTTGCCAGGAATGGAAGGGCGGTCGAGCTGACCGTCCATATAATGCCCCTGAATGCGGCCGTGGGCATCGCGAAGCAACACTTCCACGCCTTTTTCGCCGCGCAAGTAAGTCTCGTAAGAACGTTCTATTCCCTGCTTACCGATGTAGTCGCCGCGAATGTAATAATCGTCCTTCTCGATGTCGCGTTTGGATACTTCACCGATATCGCCCAGCACGTGTCCGGCAGAGTTGTAGGTGTATTGCCGGATGGTACGACGCTGTATGTAGAAACCGGGGAACTTGAACAATTTCTCCTGAAACACACCACATTCCTCAGACGAAAGCTGTGTCATAAAAGTCTGATGGGTGTATTTCGAATATCCGGGATTCATCCACCGGTTTTTCACATCCTTCATGCGCTTGTCGAACTGTTCGCGCGTGATGTTCAGGGCACGGCAGAAGTCGGCCGTATCGAGTTGTGTCACTTCGCGGGGTACAAAGGTAATGTCGTAAGCAGGCTGGTTGAATACAAGCAACTTACCGTTACGGTCGTAGATGGCTCCGCGCGAAGGATACTGTATTTTATTCAGGAAAGCGTTGCTGTCGGCATTCTTCTTGTAATCATCTGTCATGATTTGCAGGTCGAAGAGGCGCAGGATGTAAATGAATACAATAATCACTGCCGCCAAGCCGATTACAAACTTCCGTTTCTCTAACTGATAGTCCTTCATTGAACGAATGGGTAAATAGATAATTGAGTAAATGTACGATCAGGCCGACGGACTGCTACCGCTTTTTCCGTATACCTTCGACCGCCATGACACACGCCACTGTAAGCACACTGCTCGACAGGATGCGCAGCAACAGCGTGCCCAAATGGGCAAACGAAAAGAATTCGATGGAGAGCAACACGGCATGATGGACCAGCACACTGAACGAAAGATACTTCAGAAAAGGCGAAATACCCATGGTGCGGACAGCCGGTACAAAACTTTCGACCGTATCGCGCGGTGTGAACAGACGCAACAGTACCGGACGCAAAAAGGCCAGAAAAACCGTTGCCGCAGCATTCATACCCGGCGTGTCGGAAAAGACATCGATGGCAAGGCCCAAAAAGAAAGCCCACAGCATCAGCGCGTTGCGCGAAGTCTCCGACTCGAACTTCAGTATCAGATAGACGTACAGAAAGGGAGTGGCATATCCGACGATATGCATATTGTTCAATATCAGCACCTGCAACAACAGCAAGCCGACGAACCATCCTATTTTATGCAGATAATTGTGTACCAATGGTGTATTAATTCGTTTCTTCTACCTCCAAATTGTTTTGTTCTTCCTGACCGTTACGGGCTATGACTCGTACGTCACTCACCTTACCGAAGTCTGTAGCCAGTTTTATCTTCAACAGGTACGAAAGCCCGTCGTGCGAGTCGGACATATCGTCCACCGTACCCACCATGACACCGGCCGGAAACACAGCCGAATAGCCGCTTGTCACCACCGTATCACCCAGGTTGAACTCGGCATGGCGGGGCAAGTCTTTCAGATAGGCAAAGCGTGAGTCACCGCCTTCCCACTTCAGGTAGCCGAAGTATTCGCTGCCCACAATCTTGCAACTGATGCTCGACTTGCTGTTCAGCAACGGAATGACGAGCGAATAGTGAGGCGAGGTTTTGTAGACAATGCCGACTACCCCGTTTGCATCGACCACTCCCATGTCGGGCCGTATACCTGCCGATGCACCCTGATCGAGGGTGATATAGTTGTCGGCACGGTTCAGCGTATTCTTGATAACGTTTGCCTTGAAGATGCGGTAATCGCCTGCCTCCATGTGGTCCAGACTGTAGAGGCGCGCCGAGTCGGCTCCCTTGTCGCGCAGCATCTTTTCGAGCTGTGCCACACGCTGTTCAAGCAGCAGGTTGCGGTCGAGCAAGTCTTCGTTCACCGACTTGAGGTGGAAGTAAGAGCTGATGCCTCCGGATATCTCGTAGACGCGTCCCGCCACTTCGTTAGCCGAGGTAAAGAACACACTCTGCTGGTAGTGATTGAAGCGGAACAATAAAACAAAACTGGCTACCTCCAACAACAGAAAGAGGAACCAGTAATTGTATTTAAGAAGGAAGTTCAGTAGATTCCGCACGAGTTCTATACTAATTAACAATGGATAATGGATAGTTGATAACCGACAGATGTGTTATCAAATATCCATTCACTAATTCATTTACAAATCACCGCATCAGGAACGAGAAGCGGTCAACGTTCTTCAACGCCACGCCCGTTCCCTTGGCTACGGCATGCAAGGGGTCTTCGGCAATGTGGAAGGGGATGTTGATCTTGTCCGTCAGACGCTTGTCGAGTCCGCGAAGCAAGGCTCCACCACCGGCCAGGTAAATACCGTTGTGCACAATGTCGGCGTAAAGTTCGGGAGGAGTATTCTCAAGCGCGCTCAGAATGGCTGTCTCGATCTTCGAGATAGACTTCTCCAGACAGTGTGCCACTTCCTGATAGCAGACAGGCACCTCCATAGGCAGGGCTGTAATGCGGTTCGGTCCGTGTACAATATAGTCCTCGGGAGCGTCTTCACCTAGTTCGGTAAGGGCGGCGCCTACGTGTATCTTGATACGTTCGGCCATACGTTCGCTGACCTTGACGTTGTGCTGACGGCTCATGTACTCCTGGATGTCGGCTGTCAGGTCGTCGCCGGCAATGCGGATAGAGTTGTTCGATACGATACCGCCGAGCGAAATGACAGCAATCTCGGTAGAGCCACCGCCTATATCGACAATCATGTTTCCTTCGGGAGCTTCCACGTCGATACCGATACCGATAGCTGCTGCCATGGGCTCGAATATGAGGTAGACGTCACGTCCGCCGGCGTGTTCGGCCGAGTCGCGTACGGCACGGAGTTCGACTTCGGTACTGCCCGAAGGAACACCGATCACCATGCGGAGCGAAGGCGAGAACAGACGGTTACGGTTGTTCACCATCTTGATAAGTCCGCGAATCATCTGCTCGCAGGCATAGAAGTCGGCAATCACGCCGTCGCGCAGCGGACGGATGGTGCGTATGTTCTCGTGGGTCTTCTCGTGCATCAGCTTTGCCTTCTCGCCCACGGCTATCATCTTGTCTGTACGACGGTCCAAGGCCACTACCGAAGGTTCGTCCACCACAATCTTACCACCAGCGGTAATGATGGTGTTGGCTGTGCCGAGGTCCATCGCTATTTCTTGTGTAAAAGAGAAAAATCCCATCTTATAAATGAAGAATTATAAATGAAGAATGAAGAATCTATTTAAACGAAGAATGAAGAATGAAGAATTCAGGTAGGCAACTACGCGCCGCATGGAAATTCTTCATTCTTCGTTCTTCATTATCGATTAGTGCTTGAAGTGACGGAATCCGGTAGTCACCATAGCGATTCCGTGTTCGTTGCAGTAGTCAAAGCTCAGCTGGTCCTTGATGCTTCCGCCCGGCTGGATAACGGCTGTAACACCTTCGTTGCCGGCTATCTCGACGCAGTCGGGGAAGGGGAAGAAAGCATCGCTGGCCATCACGGCACCGTGCAGGTCGAAGCCAAAGCTCTTGGCCTTCTCGATGGCCTGCTTCAGAGCATCTACGCGGCTGGTCTGTCCTACACCGCTTGCCAACAGCTGTTTGCCCTTGGCCAGCACGATAGCGTTGGACTTGCTGTTCTTCACAATCTTGTTGGCAAACAGCATGTCTTCGATTTCCTGAGCGGTAGGAGCCTTTTCGGTCACCACTTTCAAGTCGGCAGGAGTTTCGATCTTCAGGTCGCGATCCTGTACCAGTACACCGTTCAGCAGCGAGCGGAACTGTTTCTTAGGCAATTCGGCAGGCTTGCGTACCAAGATGATGCGGTTCTTCTTCTGACCCAGTATTTCGAGGGCATCCACGTCATAATCGGGAGCGATGATGACTTCGAAGAAGATTTTGTTGATTTCCTCGGCTGTCTCCTTGTCGACAACGGCATTGGTGATGAGCACTCCGCCGAAAGCCGATACAGGGTCACCAGCCAAGGCATCTTTCCAAGCTTCGAGCAAAGTCGGACGTGTAGCCAGACCGCAGGCGTTGTTGTGCTTCAGGATAGCGAAAGTGATATCGTTGCCAAACTCATCAATCAGGTCAACGGCAGCATTGATGTCGAGCAGATTGTTGTAGGAGATTTCCTTACCATGTATCTGGTCGAACATTGCATCCAGATTGCCGTAGAAGTAGCCTTTCTGATGCGGATTTTCGCCGTAGCGCAGAGTCTTCTGATTACCGGCCGAGCAGCGGAAAGCACTGCCTTCTTCGCCGTCGAAGTAATTGAAGATAGCCGAGTCATAGTGCGAAGAAACGGCGAAGGCTTCTTTCGCAAACCAGCGGCGTTCTTCGAGCGAAGTAGTAGCACCGTGCTCCATCAGCATGTCGCGGAAGGGCTGGTACTGTGCCTGCGAAGCGATGATAACCACATCGTTGTAGTTTTTAGCAGCCGCACGGATCAGCGAGATGCCGCCTATGTCGATCTTCTCGATAATGGCCGGTTCGTCGGCACCGCTGGCCACAGTGGCCTCGAACGGATACAGGTCGACGATAACAAGGTCTATTTCGGGAATTTCATATTTTTCGATTTGTTGCATGTCTTGCTCCAGTCCGCGACGGCACAGGATACCTCCGAATACTTTCGGATGCAATGTCTTCACACGGCCGCCCAGGATAGAGGGATATGTGGTAAGGTCTTCCACTGCCTTGCAGGGATAACCCAGAGATTCGATAAACTGACGAGTTCCGCCTGTCGAGAGGAACTCTACACCTTCTTCATGCAGTTTGGTGATAATCTCATCCAAACCTTCCTTATGGTATACAGATACCAAAGCTGTTTTGATTCTTTTTGTTTCGGACATGATTCAGTTATTTAAATTACGCGCAAATTAAATCTATAATGCCGCAAAGTTACAAATTTTGTTCGTAACAGCATCATTATTTTAACATTAAGTGTAATATTTACTTTGATTCACGTAACTTAAATCTTGCTTACCCAACTTAATCCCCCCTCTTTAATCAGAATTTTACATTTTGCTAATAATATCAAGAAGTTCAGAATACAGGGATAGCATACACAACACCACAAACCAGCCTTTGACAGTTCCAATTATCAGCATTATTTTCTATAACACGATGATTAATATAACGTTGTCTACACTGAGTAAGCAAATAAAATTTAAGATCCAACTTTGGCTTAGGATAAAATTCTGCGCAAAGTTGAGCCTGCCATTCATGAAAATAAGTTCCCCGCATGTAATAAGCATTTCTGCTTGCTACCCCTCCCTGTTCATAGATGCCTTTTAAAAAGACATTCCAATGAGGAGAAAACCGATAATCTACATTAAATATTGTCGAAAAATAGTATGCATGGCGTGCTGTTACAGGTGTTCTATCAATAATAACAGGCGTCTGACTAACCAATCCCTTATGGTCTATTCCTTCATAAGAAAAATTTATATCAAGATAAGCTAAAAGAGCATTGCGACGTAAAACATGCCCGCTAGTAAAATAAAACATTCCATGATGTGCAGCCTGCTGTCCCAAAGAAAAAGAATAACGAAGCTGCCATTCCCGAGAAGGTGAAAATCTTTCGTAATTAACTGTCGCAAGTAAGGGAATTTTAGAAGCCTCTATTCCCTCCGGACGACCATAACAGAATGTTTCATCATCATCTCCCGTCTTACTGTTCACCACTTGAAAAGATAAACTACGACAATCGTTCAGCCGTAATTGAGCTGTGAAACCCGTACCATAATTATTCATGTAGTCATTGAAAAGACTAAATTCCTTCACTTTATAACCACTCATCCAGAACTCATATCCGCCTAAACAAAGCAACTGTTTACCGAACGTTAATGAGAACTTCCGATTCACCATCCAACTAAGATTGGCATAATCTACCGAGAGAACAGCCTTATCCGTAGTAGCAGATAAAGCACTTTTAGTAAGTGACTGCCGAAAGTGAAAACTAAAATCGTCATCAATCTTCCCCTTCAACTCCCATTTCAAATAATTCATCCGGGCCGTCATCTGTATGAAGCCATTTTGAGAAATATCTGCAACCAATCCTGTATTGAACAGCATGTTCATATGCGTTTCTACGCCTCTTGAGATATGTAACAACGGCCGCTGACAGGTAACCGTATCAACAAGGCTTACATTTGATTGCGCCACACTATACCCAGGCACACACAAACAAAGAAGTAGAAGAAAGATAAACTTCTTCATATAAATCTCAAAATAAGGATTAAAAATAAAGAGAGAGAGGAAAGGATTAGTAGAAAGAAGTACGCAAATGACGCAAAGATAACCAGATGCATGCAAAGAAATGAATATGCAAGTCTGCGTAAAACATGTTCATTTCCGTTTATTAATGAATGTATGATGAAACAGATAGAAGGATATATGATATTATCTAGTCCAGCTGCGCCATCTGCGTACTACCGATACAGAGCCAACGTTTTAAAATCAAACAGTTGTCTCTTTTATAGCTTCAATCAGTCGGACAAAATCATCAGGATGCACATCCCCGATATTTCCTATACGGAAAGTATCTGCCTGAGAGATTTTTCCTGGATAAATAACAAAACCTTTAGCCTTTAATTTCTGATAAAAGTCTTTGAAATCAAATTCTGCCGAAGGATAATAAAACGAAGTGATAACTGGCGATTGTTGCGAATCGGGCAACAAAGTTTTGTAACCTAAAGCACGCATACCATCGACCAGCGTACGATGATTTTCACAATAGCGGTCATATCGGGCAGCAACACCACCTTCAGCTTTCAATTCCTTCAATGCCTGCAAAAAGGCACGTACCACATGTGTAGGTGATGTGAAACGCCATTTGCCATGTCCCTTCTCCATTGTTTCCCACTGGTCAAACAAATCCAGTGAAAGCGAACGTGCAACGCCTTTACATTTTTCCAACAAAGAACGCCGAGCCAAAATGAATCCGAACCCCGGAACTCCCTGAATACATTTGTTTGCACTACTTATCATAAAATCAATACCGATTTTAGCCATATCAATAGGTACTCCCCCAAAACTGCTCATGGCATCTACAATAAGCACCTGCCCATGCCGTTTGACAACTGCCGCAATCTCTTCAAGCGGATTAAGGACTCCAGTAGTTGTTTCACAATGAACCACTGCAACATGAGTTGTCTCAGGATGGGCTGTCAGATACTCGTCCAATACCTTAGGGTCTACCGCTTCCGTTTCCTCAAACTTCATCACATGGCAATCGATGTGGTAGTATTCCGATATCACTCCCATCCGCTTGCCATAAGCGCCATTGGCTGCTACCAGGAGTTTGTCTGTAGGGCGTACTACAGAGCCAAGAGTCGCTTCTACACAAAAGCTGCCGCTACCTTGCATTAATACAGCCGTATATTCTTCAGGGCGGCTACTGGCTATCTCTACCAGTTCTTTACGGATTACTTCGACTATACCAATATTATAATCTTCATCCCACGTACACCAGTCGCTCATCATTGCTTCTTTTACTGTATCAGTAGTAGTCAAAGGGCCAGGGGTCAAAAGTAAATAAGGTCTCATAACGATATATTTTTATGTTATAAATTAGCAATTAAAATATTTCTCAAAAAACTATTCACAATCCAGTTTCTCATTAATATCCTGAATCAATGCAGGGAGTTCGGCAATGCTGTCTACCACGTAATCAGCTCCGGCGGCATACATCCGATTGCGTACCTGTGCCATCCTGGCTTTCAATTGCAAGTCAGGAAGTTCCTTCACTTCTTTTTCAGTCAGTGCCAGTTCATTACTGCCCAAAACCACACCAACAGTCCACACTCCGGCATTTACACCTTCCTTTATATCGGCAATAGTATCCCCATACTTCAACACCGAGAAACGTGAACCTATATTCAAGTCGATCATATTCTGATAAATCATAAAAGGACGGGGACGTCCTCCCGGCAAATTATCCGAAGTAACACAATTATCTATAACATAACCATGACTTGCCGCAGCAGGAATTACCACATCCATCATAGTTTTGGTATATCCGGTAGTAGAACCTACCTTGATACCATCCGCACGAAGCCGGTTAACAACATCCACTACGCCCGGAATAGGAAGAGAATAATCCTCAAGTGTATCAAACAGAATCTTTTGAAAACGTTTATAGCACTCCTGTACGTCAGCTTCACCAAAATCACGGCCAAAATTCCGACGGAATTCATCCTGTACATGATCAATAGAAAACAGAGCACGGATTTCTTCTATTTTAGTCAGCCCCATATGAGAACGCGTTTCAGAGGGCGTAACGGTCAGCCCCATCGATTTAAAACTATCCACAAAGGCTGCTACAGGAGCAAAGCATCCGTAATCGACAGAAGTACCAGCCCAATCCATAATAACACATTCAATCTTTTTCATATCATTATTTATTTATCATTTGTTCAAAAACACCAATAAAACCTCAGTTTCCCCAATTAACCCAACGAAAAGTTACGAATACTCATATCTGCATTCAGATTACTCCGTTTACCTCCTTCTTCATTTCCAGCCACACGCTTGGCTTGCAACATATAGATAGCTGATGTGATAAACGCTACGATGCAGAAGATACCGATAACCACGGAAATCTGATTATAAAATACGCTCCAATCCACATGGGCAGCCCCCAACTCTTTGTAAAGCAACAAGAACAATGTTCCTGCATAACCGATAAAGTCGATGGTTATAATGAAGAATCCCACATTACCTTTGATCTTAAAACAAGCAATGAAACGTTCAAAGAAAATAGTCTGGAAACTAAGATATGCAATATCAATGCACAATGTCTGAAGGAAGAGCCAAAGCCCTGTGGATACATGCCATTGTCCCGAACCAAGCAAAGCAAGCACCGCTACACCCAACGAAGAAAGCCCCAGCAATGTACACAACACCTTCAAATGATTGTTCGAGAAAGCCAACAGCGCAAACAGGCCCAGCAAGATTAAAGTTGCAATAGCATCCACTTTGGCAAAAAGCCACGAAGAAATAGTACTTACATCGATAATGCAAACAATAAAATCCTCCTTGATATCACGCTGTACAGTAAGCAACAGATTCGCTCCAAAAAGCAGAAGCAGCAAAGGAGCATATTGCCTGAACAAATTCCAGCGTTGCTGCCCGTTCAGTGTATAACGTTCAGAACGTGAAGCAATATCTGCTTGTGTAGGTTTTGGGAAACGAGTCATCATCCATCCCATCAGGCTAAGCAAAGGGAAAGCCAATGCACCAATCAAAGCCGGCATCCAAAATTCACTGACATTGAAAGTATTCAAGGCATAAAGCCCCATCGACTTAGCCACTCCCGAACTGAGCGCCATGCTCACTCCCATAATACTGGCCAAGATATCCGTTGTACGACGTCCTTCCAGAAAACTGAAAATGACTCCCCACATACAGCCTAAGGAAAGTCCGTTGAAGAATAGGGCTATCACATTATAAGGCAAAGGAAGCAAACCGAATGCCACCAGTGAAACTTCGCTCAAGGCAGCCGAGCCTACAATAAACTTCAGACGGTCCTGCGGGCGAAGTTCGGAAATAAATTTAATGCCAAGCAGCTTGGCACACACATAGCCGACAAGTTGAATGATACTTACCACCACTTTGTAATCCATTCCAAAAGCTTTCAGTCCCTCAAATTCTGCCGCCGTAAATGGCTTACGCAAAGCATAGACCAGCGAATAAGACAACAGTGCCGTTCCACCAACCCAAAGGATAAAAAGCCAGTCCGGCATAGACCTTTCCGCATCACTGCTTCCGACCAGTTTATTCAAATTCAGTTTCATATCATTTCCAGTTTTAGTTATTATTGCCGTGCAACCCGTTACAAGCCATCTGCCTTTCCATACAAATAGGCTTACCGCAAAACGGCTGTCTGCAACCGATTGACACTGCAAAAGTAGAGCAGTCCGACAAGGCAAAAAATGAATAAACAAGGAATAATAAACGCGAAATAATTCAGAAATATTTATGTAACCAGGATGTAATACTCCATAGTCACAGACAGTCATTTAAGCCCATAAAAACAAAAGATTCCAAGACTAATCGTTAATATATCCTGCAAACAGACCGCTCTTTCCCAAATTCTCCTTACATTTACACCTGTAAGACCAAATTCTGCCATGAACGAACTAAAAGAGATATACGAACGAATCACCCTCCTGCGACAAAAAGGCGTAAAAATGAAAGAAATAGCCGAGCAAACACATCTTACCCCCAGCGTACTTTCGGCAATGTATTCAACCGTTTTTCCCACATATTTCAAGAATCTGGAAAAGGGAATGGACGACAGGGAAGCATTGGACAACGCACTGATCTGGGTCAACAACCTCTCTAAAAAGAAACTGCTCAGCCTGTTGCCGCAAATCAAGAAGGAACTCTTCGAAATAGAAGTCGTGGTAAAAGAAAAGCCGGGCAGTGTAAACCCGTTTCTGGAATCGATGGAGCAGAACATACGCAGCAGCGTGAACAACATCAGCAACTATTGCGGCATCTACACCAGCTACAGCATTGCATCAAACAGCAATGCACTGAAGATAGAGCCCTACTTCATCGCTCCTGCCGAAAACGGATCTTACGTAGAAGTGGGCCACATCAATGCCCACGGCTCAACACATTGGGGACTTGCCATGATGAACAGCCTCAGCCATCTTTACATCTGCTTCAACGAAAGCCAGCCGCCGCTGCTTTCCCTGTTCAACATCTGCCTGAAAATACCCATGTACGACCGGCCTCCCTTCCTGCGTGGAGTCTATACCTGTTTCGACTACAACTTCAACCCCATTGCCCGCCGGATTCTTTTCGTCAAACAGACGGAACACACACTGCGCGAAGACTTTCTGACGCAGAAAGGAGAACTGAAGTCTTATGAAGAGCTGAACGAAACAGAACGCCTTTACTATAACTACACCTGTCAGGAAGGCGACGTGATACGGATGTGCAATATTCCGACCCCACGGATGACAAGCGACGATCTGGTGCAGGAAAAGAAATTCCTGAAAATCCTGAATGAAGAATAATCCCTGCCGCCCTTTTTCACTACCAGACAAGCAGGCAGGCCAATACAAGAAATTATAGTCCCGACGGAATAAAAAAAGAACGCAAATTACGTGAAGACACCGAAGTTTCTCCGCGTAATTTGCGTTCTTCTATGAGTTATTTGATCGTCTGCTCAGGCTTACCAGATAGAGACGCGCTCGGCCTGCGGCACGAACATCGGGTCTTTCTCGGTCACACCAAAGGCATCGTACCAGGCACCGATGTGCGGCAGTGCGCCGTTCACACGCCATTCGCCCAGCGAGTGTACGTCAATCTTGGTCAGTTGCAGCACATATTCCGGACGGATGTTGTTGGCCCATACACCGGCATAAGCCAGGAAGAAGCGCTGCTCGGGTGTGAAGCCGTCTTTTACTGCCAGCGGAGCAGCGGCAGTAGCGTTCTTGAAGGCCTGGAAAGCTACCTGCAAACCACCGTGGTCGGCAATGTTCTCGCCCAGTGTCATGCGGCCGTTGGCGTGTACACCCGGAGCCACTTCGATGCTGTCGAAGAAGACTACCATCACATTGGCACGTTCTTCGAACTTCTTGGCATCTTCTTCGGTCCACCAGTCTTTCAGGTTACCATCCTTGTCGTACTGACGACCCTGATCGTCGAATCCGTGTGTCATCTCATGTCCGATAACCACACCGATGGCACCGTAGTTGAAGGCGTCATCCGCATTCATATCGAAGAAAGGCGGCTGCAGGATGGCGGCGGGGAAACAGATTTCGTTCGTCGTCGGATTGTAGTAAGCGTTCACGGTCTGCGGCGTCATCAGCCATTCGTCCTTGTCGACGGGCTTGCCTGCCTTGGCCACCATCTCGGCGTGTCCCCACAGGTTGGCACGTTCGATGTTTGCCCAGTACGAGTCGTTCTTGATTTCGAGCGAGCTGTAGTCTTTCCATTTGTCGGGGTAACCTATCTTCACGTGGAAGGTAGCCAGTTTCTCCAGGGCTTTCACCTTGGTCGAATCGCCCATCCACGAAAGGTTCTGGATGCGTTGTCCCAGTGCTTCCTGCAGGTTCTTCACGAGGGTCACCATACGCTCTTTGGCTGCGGCGGGGAAGTACTTCTCGACATACATCTGTCCGACAGCCTCGCCCAGTGTAGAGCTTACTACGCCGACAGCTGTCTTCCAACGGGGTTGCATCTCTTGGGTACCCGACATCGTACGACTGTAGAAGTCGAAGTTCTGCTCCTTCATAGCATCGTTCAGGTAAGAAGCAGCGGCATCAATCAGTTTCCACTGCAAGTACAGGCTCTGGTCAGCCAGGGGCAGTGTGTCCAGAATCTTCACCGAAGCCTCCAGCGAAGCGGGCTGGCCGATGATGATTTCCTTCACATCGTTCAGGTCAAGTCCTTTCAGATAAGCATCCCAGTCGAAGGTGGGGTATTGCTTCTTGATGTCTTCCATCGACATCTTGTTGTAGTTGGCATGAGGGTCGCGCAGGTCGACACGCGAGCGGAAAGCCTGTGCCAGACGGGTTTCTACGTCCATCACTACCTTCACGGCACGGTCAGCATCGGCATCAGAATATCCGGCCAGGCCGAACATCTTCTTCACATGTACTTTGAAAGCCTCGCGAATTTTAGTAGTAGCCTCATCGTCCAGCAGATAGTAGTCACGGTCGCCCATGCTCAGTCCGTACTGGGCTATCTGTACAGCGTTCATGTTGCTGTTCATTTCGTCGGCTGCCACGTAGAGGGCCAGATAGGCTGCGATGCCTTTCTTATAGAGCTGTGCCAGCAGCGGATAAAGCTGTTCCTTGCTCTGCAGCGCACCGATTTCCTTCAGTTCGGCCTGAATCGGTGCAACACCGTCCTGATTCAGCTTCACGCTGTCCATGGCAATCTTGTACAGGTCGCCTACCTTCTGTGCCACGCTGCCAGCTTCGTGTTGCGAGGCAGCCAGTTCTTCGATAAGACCCTGAATCTGCTTGCGGTTGTTCTCGGCCAGCACGGTGAACGAACCATACTGCGAATATTCGTCGGTCAGCGGATTGTTTTTCATCCAGCCACCGCAGGCATACTGATAGAAGTCGGTACCCGGCAGAGCCGTGGTATCCAGATTGGCAAGCTGAATGCCGGCTGTCTGTTCGGCCGTCTGCTTGCCCGTGTTGCACGATGTTGCCAGCAGGCAGATCGCTGCAACGGGAAGAAAATGTTTCATGTTCATTGTTATACTGTTTTATAAAGTTGTTTTCCGTTCTTCACCCGGCGGCCATCAGGCTCCCTTTTGGGCTTCCTCCAGCTCTGTCGATGCTGTCTCCCACTCGTCCATTACGTGGTCGAGCTGTTCCTTCAGCTTGCGGTGCTGCTCGTAGAGCGACATGTCCGAGGCTCCTTCGGGAGTAGCCATTTTCTCCTCAAGAATGGCGATGGCGCTTTCGGTCTGTTCAATTTCGGCTTCGCAGTCGGCCACGCGGCGCTCCAGCTTCTTCAGGCGTTTGTTGAGTTCCTTCTGTTCCTGCCAGAGCCTCACCCCCTGCCCCTCTCCCGAGGAGAGGGGAGTAGTGGAGGTATTCTTTTGATTATTGGAAACAAAGAGGGAATCCAACCTTCCTCCCCTCTCCTTGGGAGAGGGGTCGGGGGTGAGGCCCGATTCGGAGGTGAGGCTCTTGCTCCGTATAAAGTCATAAATGCCTCCCAGGTGTTCCTTCACCACTCCGCCGCCGAACTCATAGACTTTAGTCGCAAGTCCGTCCAGAAAATCACGGTCGTGGCTGACAATAATTACTGTTCCGTCGAAGTCGCGGATGGCTTCCTTCAGTACGTCCTTCGAGCGCATGTCCAGGTGATTGGTGGGCTCGTCGAGGATGAGGAAGTTCACCGGTTCCAAGAGCAGCTTGATCATGGCCAGACGGGTGCGTTCGCCGCCGGAGAGCACTTTTACCTTCTTGTCCGAGGCTTCACCGCCGAACATGAAAGCGCCCAATATGTCGCGTATCTTCAGGCGAATGTCGCCAACGGCCACACGGTCGATGGTGTCGAACACCGTCAGGTTCTCGTCCAGCAGCTGTGCCTGGTTCTGGGCAAAGTAGCCTATCTGTACGTTATGTCCCAGTGTAAGGCGGCCGGTATAGTCGGTTATCTCGCCCATGATGCACTTCACGAGGGTGGATTTTCCTTCACCGTTCTTACCCACAAAGGCCACCTTTTCGCCACGGTTGATGGTCAGGTTGACATCGTGGAAGACAACGTGGTCGCCGTAGGCTTTCGCTACGTCTTCGCAGATGACAGGATAGTTGCCGCTGCGGCTGGAGCAGGTAAACTTCAGGCGCAGGGTGGAGTTGTCTTCCTCGTCCACCTCGATGCGTTCTATCTTCTCCAGTTGCTTGATGCGGCTCTGCACCTGTACGGCCTTGGTAGCCTTGTAGCGGAAGCGTTCGATGAAGGCTTCGGTGTCTTCGATCTGCTTCTGCTGGTTTTCGTAGGCACGCAGCTGCTGTTCGCGGCGCTCGCGGCGCAGGGTGACGAACTCGTCGTACTTCACCTTATAGTCGTAGATGTGTCCGCAGCTGATTTCGATGGTGCGGGTGGTGACGTTGTTCAGGAAGGCGCGGTCGTGGCTGACGAGCACCACGGCGTTAGCACGGGTGGCCAGGAAGTTTTCGAGCCACTGGATGGACTCGATGTCGAGGTGGTTGGTAGGCTCGTCGAGCAGGAGCACGTCGGGGCGGCGAAGCAGAAGCTTGGCCAGCTCGATGCGCATGCGCCATCCGCCGGAGAACTCGCTCGTGGGGCGGTCGAAGTCGGTACGGCTGAATCCCAAGCCCTGGAGCGTGCGCTCTATCTCGGCATGGTAGTTGGTGCCTCCCATCATGAGGAAACGTTCATTCTCGTGGGTGAAGCGGTCGATGAGTTTCTGGTAGTCCTCGCTTTCGTAGTCGGTGCGTTCGGCCAGCTCGCGGTTCATGCGGTCGATGTCGGCCTGCATCTCGAAGATGTGTTCGAAAGCCAGCTCGGCTTCCTGCATCACGGTTCGCGAGTCGCTCAGCACCATGACCTGCGGCAGATAGCCGATGGTACAGTCGCGGGGAACGGCTACCACGCCTTCCGTGGGCTGCTGCAGTCCGGCCAGTATCTTGAGCATGGTGGACTTGCCGGCTCCGTTCTTACCGACCAGCGCGATGCGGTCTTTCTTATTGATGACGTAGGACACGTCCTCGAACAGCGGCGTGGCGTTGAATTCTACTTTCAGTCCTTCTACAGATATCATAAAGTCAATAATCTTAAGTTGATACGTTTTTCGGCCTGCAAGCCGGAGCCTCGCAAGGGGGCACGGACCTGCAAACGGCAAAAACCTATAAAACCGGACAGTTACATCGCGGTTTGCAAGGGCACAAAGGTAGTGATTATTTGCACAACTTCCGCATCACTTTCCTGCAACGATTCAAATCTTTTTCGCCGACGGGCTTCTGCCGCACCCCTCCCCGCTCGATGCGGCGGTAGATGTGGAAGCCGCTCCACTTCAGGATGGCTTTCAGGGCGCGTATGGTGCCGCTGGTCTGGTGGAACAGGATGTTGAAGGGGAAAGCGGTGGTACTGGTGGACACCAGCACAGCGTCCTTGCCGGCGTGCAGCGGGCGTGGAAGTCCGGTGCCGCTTTGCTCTATCAGGCCATAAACCATGCGGTCGAACAGTACTTTCAGGGTGCCGGGCATGTTGCCCCAATAGCAGGGGGCACCGATGACGAGCACCTGACATTCGCCCAGCAGGCGCACCACGCATTGGGCGTCATCTTCGGGCAAGGTGCAACGCTGGGCAGTACGGCAGGTCATGCAACCCGTACAGGGACGCACCTTCAGGTCGGCGACACGCAGGTTCACCACCCGGGCTCCGCACGCCAGGGCTTCTTCCTCCATGACCTGCAACATGCGCGCGATGCCTCCGTTGGGACGGGGGCTGGCATTCAGGATAAGTATGTTCATAGTGCTTCCGTTTTTAAGCCTTCGTTCCCACGAATAAATATCCGGAGAATATCCGCAAATATACATATTATTTCGGACAAACGGCCCGATGGGCGGAAGAAAAGGAGAAACGGGCCAACTATCATTCTGACACTTTGCACACCCAAGTCCGCGAGAATCGCGTATTTGCGACCGGAAGGACAGGCAGCCGATTTTTTCGAAGCGCGCACGCACTATTCGTCTATCAGCCAAACAGATAGCGAAATACTTACAACCAAAACAGACGAAAAAAACGCCCGAATGCCCCGCCGAAAGCTTTGTTCCTCCCTATAACATACCTTCCGGCCGAGCCGCACAAGCATTGTTGCCAAGCCACACAAGCGTTGTTCGGCAACCGGACAAGCACAGAGCGCGTTCCGCACAAGCGTTTCAGACGGCAAAAAGATGCAATTCCGGCATCCGCAGCGTATATTCATGCGGTTTTAGCGCCGTTTTATGCAGTTCCGGCATCTGTTTCGAGGAATTCAGCGAAAGAGCGTGTTACAGAAAAAGGCGTTTCCGGCTCTTTTTGCAAGCAGAAACGCCTTAACTGAAACACAAAGACAAATGCAGTCTTCCGCCGACATGCGCCCGTCACTCGTCGGGCAACGAACGGAAACGGCGGTAGGTGTTCTTCACCTCGCGCGCCACATTCTTCCAACTGGGCATCTCCTTCAGTTGGCGCCGCACCGGCATGTCGTAGAGCAGGAACAACAGCAGCAACAGGATGCAGCCGTAGAGCACCCACCCGTATATCTGGCGGATGCTGACTTCCATCATTTGCGAGACGAACGTCTCCATATACTCACCCAGCGGGAAGGGCGAACTGCTGAACGACACACGGTCGATGGCGCTACCGTAGCGGGCCATGTTGTCCGTCATGTAGTAGGAAAGGGCACGTCCGTAAAGAGCCGAACCCAGCACGCCGCCCACCACCATGTGGAGCATGTTGAAGACGCTGAGCGCCTGGAAGAAGTGCTGGAAGGTCATAATCTCCTCTAAGCAAACCATAAACGTGGCACTCAGTATGGCGTAGCCGAAGCCGCGGCACATTGTCGGCAGATAGAGCTGCGACAGGTGTATCTCGCCCGAGAACAGGAAGTAATAACCTGCCAGGTAGCACACCAGCGCCATGACACCTACGATAATGAGCCGCAGGTAGTTGAAGCGGCGCACGTGCATCCACCAGTAGGCAAACAGACAGCCCGCCAGAATGCCAGCCAGCGCCAGCCAGTCCAACTGAACGCTGACGGTCTCGGCATAGTGCATCACCCCTTCGTAGAAACTTTCCTCCAGCACACGCTCCGTAGCCAGAATCATTTCGACCACCGTAATCAGTGCCAGAATGGGAAACAGATAGCGGTAGGTCCACACCTTGGGCTCTAAGAAAGGATGGCGGATGGCCAGCATGCGCTTGACGCTGACGTAAGCCGTCAGCACGATGGTGCACGTCAGCGTACAGATGACGGGGCTGTTCCACCAGTCGTAGAACTCGCCGTAGTCGAACAGGTAGGCAATCTGCAACAGCAGGGCCGCCCACAGCAGCGCGCCCGTCCAGTCGATGCCCAGCAGGGGCAGTTTCTTCATGAAGCGGAAGTGGCGCACGCAGGTCGCCAGTATCAGCAGGTCCACCAGCATCAGGGCGGCGATGAACAGGTGCATGCACGTCCAGTGATAGTGGTGCAGCAACCAGGTGGTCATCAGGTCGGACAGCTGCATGCTGCCCAGGATAATGATGTGCAGCAAGGGAAAGAAGACGGTGAAGTCGCGCTTGGGCGTCATCCACAGCTGAATGTTCGACATACACTCGAAGGTGCCCTGAATCTTGCAAATGCCTTCGACAAAGCACACCGCCCACAGCAGGGGCAGAAAGGTGATGTAGGGCGCCACAAGGTTGCAAACTAACACGCCCAATGCGGCTGCCGTGAGTAGCGTCTTGTTGGTAAAACGAAACTTCATGCGAAACAGCAACGGGAAGTAAATGGCCATGCCAGCCAGATTAGAGTAAAGACACATCAGCAGGTCTTCGCGCATCAGCGACATGCCGCCCTCCATCTGGTTGAGTGCGCCTAAATAAAGCCCGCCGGAAAGCTGGAAGGTAACGGCGAAGAATACATAAATCCACGGCTGCATCTTGCGCGGTACAAACTCGCGGAACATGGGCATCGTGAACGGCCCGTTAAGAATCGGTGCTCCCATAGTCTGCTCAATATTTCACCTCACACTCCAGATTGAACCCGGCACGCAGTCGCTGCAAGTCTTCGGGACGATTGCCCTGCAGGCTGATGCGCACGGGGACACGCTGTTCTACCTTGACGAAGTTGCCCGTAGCGTTGTCCTGGGGAATGAGCGAAAAGGCGGCTCCCGTAGCATCGGAGATGGACTCTACCGTGCCTTTGTAAACAATGCCGGGCACGGCGTCGGCCGTAATCTCTACCTCGGCTCCCTCGTGGATGTTGGGCAGCTGTGTCTCGCGGTAGTTGGCCACTACCCACAGGTCGGTGCCGTCGACGATGTCCACCAGTGTCTGTCCCGGCTGAACCAACTGGCCTTCGTGGATGTCCTTACGGCCGGTCACACCGTCGCAGGTGGCCAGCACAACGGTATACGACAGATTCAGGCGTGCCAGTTCTACGGCAGCTTCGGCCAAGCGGACACCTGCTTCGTTCTGATCCAGACGGTGGGTCTGTTCATCCTTTACCAGCGAGGTAGAGCGGCGGGCACGGAGCACCTGGTCGTAGCGCGCCTTGGCGGCATCGTAAGCGGTGCGCACGTTGTCGTATTGCTGACGGGTGACGGCATCCTCGCCCAACAGTTTCTCGTAACGGGTCAGTTCGCGGCGGGCATTCTCCATCTGCACGCGGGCCTCCTCGATGCCTGCATCGCTCACACTCAGGTTGTTCTGCGTGGTGGCAATGCCTGCCGTAGTGGCCTTGCTGCCTGCCAGCGCATTGGCAAGGTCGGCCTCGGCCTGTGCCAGACGCAGGCGGAACTCAGTATCTTCGATGATGACCAGCGTGTCGCCCTTGTGTACGGGTTGGAACTCCTCGAAGCAGATGCGCTTGATGAAGCCCTGTACGCGGGTATTCACGGGGGTGATGTGCTGCTTCACCTGTGCGTTGTCGGTATATTCTACACGGCCCAGGTGCAGGAAGCGCGAGCAGACGTAAACCAGTCCTGCCACGAGGCAGCCGATAATGACGATGTTGTATATCAGTTTCTTTGCAGTTCTTGTAATCATGACTTTAAGTATTATGGTTTGTTGAATATATGGAATAAGAAAGGTTAGAGTGTATGCGTGATGTAACACATCTTATAATAATTGTAGACAACGTTGATGCGCGCGTTCACCAGCGCCAGGTCGGCACTGAGCTTCATGTTGCCGGCATCGAGCATGTCGGTCAGCAGGGCCAGGTCGTTGTCGTAGCGGTTACTGGTCACGCGGTAGTTCTCGTCGGCTAGCTGTACGCTCTTCTCCTGCGTGTGCAGGTCGGTGAAGGAGGTCAGGAAGTTCACGTAGCCTGCCTGTACGGCATTCTCCACCTGCTCGGCTGCCAGTTCGTGTTCTTCCTGCGCCTTGCGGGCGTTCAGACGTGCCTGCTTCAGCTTCTTGTTGTTCTTGAAGAGTGAGGACAGATTGTACTTCACGCCCACGCCTACGTACCAGTAGTTGAAGTTGTTGTCCAGCACGGGCACTTCGATGGTGATGGGGCCGTCCAGATGCTCGGCTGCTACCAGCGCCACTTTGGGCAGCAGCTCCGAACGCTCCAGCTTCACTTTCTGCTTGCCCATCTCGACCGAAAGGCCGCTCTGTTGCAAAGCCAGGTTGCTTTGCAGGGCCATCTGCTGCCAGTCGCTTTCGGCCAGCGCGGGCATGTCGGACGAGAGCAGCGTAGTGTCGGGGATAATCTCGGTGCCGGCCGGCAGATGCAGGGTGGTCACCAGCTGATGGTTCATGATGCGGCGGGCGTCTTCCACTTGCGCCAGCTGCAGCTTCAGCGTTTCGCGTTGCAGCTCGTAGCGGGTGATGTCGTTCTTCAGGGCGGTTCCCTGGTTGCGGCGTGCCTCCATATTGCGGATAACCTGTTCGGCCAGTTCCAGGTTCTTCTGCAAAACCTGACGCTGATTGCCCAGCTTATAGATGTTCAGGTAGTAGCCTATCAGCAGGAAGCGGATTTCCTGACGGTTCTTCTGCGCGTCCAGTCCTACCATCTGCTGGCCCAGTTCGGCCAGGGCAATGCTGCTGTTCACCGCACCACCGGCGTAAATCACCTGTTGCGCCTCAAGAGCGAAATTGTTGCCGAAGTGGGGCATCGGAATGTTGGTGCCGTTGCTGAAGTCGCGGTCCCACAAGCGACCGTCGCCCAGGTAGCTGACCGACAGACTGGCGGAGACATCGGGCAGGCGCTGTGCCTTGGCGGCCTGCAGCGCTTGGTCGGCAGCCTCGCGGGCTGTGGAATAGGTTTGAATACTCTTGCTGTTTTCGTCGGCCAGGCGAAACATCTCATCGACGCTCAACAGGCGGCCCGACGAAGCGGATTGGGCGTAAAGGCCCGGACTGCACAGCACTGCCACACACAGCGCCATGAGTCCTTTTCTGTAACTCATAAACATGTAATAATTGAAGTTAAGGGTTACGGTTGTACGGACAAGGCACCGGTCCTCCTGCCGGCACGCGACGACACGAGCTGTCGCCGGACAGTCCGCAAAACCTGAATAAGAAATTGAAATCGGATGGGAAATGCTTCCGCCCGTCGGACGGAAGAAACAGGTATTAAATCAGAGCAGCCACACCCCAGGCATGGAAGTCGTGTATCTTGTTCTGATAACGGATGGCGATGTGGTAAAAACGTATTTTCATTCTGACTTTCTTTTTCCTGCTGATTTGCGGGTGCAAAGGTACAAAATCAGACACATAAGTTGTAACCTTTATAGGCCCAACTTATAACATTGTTTAACAAAACAGACACGAATCCAGTCAACGGAAAATGATATTGGTGATGACCTGTGCACCGACGTGGCGGTTCAGGTTGCGCACCAGCAGGTCGCGCCCCATCATCAGCTCCTGCCGCAGGGCAGCCGAGGTGAGGTGAACGTAAAGCACTTGATTCTTTATATAAAGATCGCGCGTGTACGAGGCAATGGTCGGACCCAGCACTTCGGGCCACGCGTTGATGAGCCGCCGTTCGTTGAGCGGCGACTCCAGGCACTCCTGACGCAGGTAGTGCTGTATCAGCTTGCCTATCTGTTCGGCATCGTTCCGTTTCATGCTTCGTCCTCCTCCATTTCCGATACTTCGCCCCGCTCTACGCGGAACATCTTGTAGTCGCTGCCCACCTTATGCAGAATGCGGTCGAGGTGTTCACGGTTGGTATCGGTGATAAATATCTGCCCGAAGCTGTCGCCCGCCACGAGCTTGATGATCTGTTCCACGCGCGAAGCGTCAAGCTTGTCGAAGATGTCGTCAAGCAACAGCAACGGCACGGTCGAGCCTGTCCGCTTCAGGAAGTCGAACTGCGCCAGCTTCAGTGCCACTAAGTAAGTTTTGTTCTGCCCCTGCGAGCCCTCGCGCTTGATGGGGAAGTCGCCCAGCAGCATGTTCAGTTCGTCCTTGTGCACCCCGCGCAACGAATAGCCCATGATGCGGTCGCGCTCGCGGCTGGCCTTCAGCACTTCGAGCAGCGAGGCGTCGCGTGCGTGCGAGTCGTAGGTCAGCCCTACCCGCTCCTTGTCCTGCGAAATGAACGAATAGAAGTTCTGGAAAATGGGAATAAACTCACGGATAAACTCTTCACGCTTTCTGAATACCACTTCACCCGTCTGTGCCATCATCTCCTCCCAAACCAGCAGCAGCTCGTCCTCGACGGGTGTTTCGCTTTTCAGCAGGACGTTGCGCTGAGCCAGTGCCTTGTTGTAGCGTATCAGGGCTTCGAGATACTCCTTGTCGTACTGCGAAATGACCACATCCATAAAGCGGCGGCGTTCGTCGCTTCCCCCGGCAATCAGATCCGAATCGGCAGGCGATACCATCACCAGCGGCAGGAAGCCGATGTGGTCGGACAGGCGGGTATACTCCTTCTTGTTGCGCTTGAACTGCTTCTTCTGACGGCGCTTCATGCCGCAGTATATTTCCTCCGGACTTCCATCGGCTGCTTCGTAGAACCCCTGAATGACGAAAAAGTCGGCATCGTGGCGGATGTTCTGCGAATCGATGGGGTTGCCCTCGCTCTTACAGAACGACAGGTAATAGACGGCATCCAGCAGGTTGGTCTTGCCCATGCCGTTCTGTCCGAAAAAGCAGTTCAGCTTGGGCGAAAAAGACAGCTCTACCTGCTCCAAATTCTTATAGTTGAGTATCGATATGCGCTTAAGTATCATGTAAATCTATCGCTAAGTTGACGTACAAAGATAGGCCTTCTTACGGAAAAGCGGGCCGAAAATAAAGGTTTTCAGCAGCAAAACAAAAAAAGATGCCGCTAAATTTCGCCGATAACTATAAAAAACTTACTTTTGCGGGTCGAATTCCCTACATAAGAATAATAACAAAAAGTATATATCAAAAATGGCAGAACAAAAAAAGACCAACGAAGCCCTGAACGTGGAAGATGCGTTGACACAATCAGAGGCATTCCTCATCAAAAACAAGAAAGCAATTATCGGTGCCGTGCTGGCAATCGTCATCATCGTGGCCGGAGTAGTGATGTACAAGAATCTGTATGCACAACCTCGTGAAGAGAAAGCACAGGCTGCCCTGTTCAAAGGACAGGAATATTTCGAAGCCGACAAGTACGAACAAGCCCTCAACGGCGACAGCATCGGTTACAAAGGCTTCCTGAAAGTGGCCGAAGAATACAGCGGAACTGACGCTGCCAACCTGGCCAAGGCTTATGCAGGACTTTGCTACGCTCACTTGGGCAAATACGAAGAAGCTCTGAAAGCACTCGACAGCTTCAGCGGCAACGACCAGTTGGTAGCTCCCGCCATGAAAGGTGCTATGGGTAACTGCTACGCTCAGCTGGGTCAGCTGGACAAAGCCGTATCGCTGTTGCTGCAAGCAGCCGAAGAGGCCAACAGCAACGCCATCAGCCCCATCTATCTGCAACAGGCCGGAGAAATCCTGGTGAAGCAAGGCAAGTATGATGATGCCATCAATGCTTACACCACTATTAAGGAAAAATACTTCCGTTCTTACCAATCCATGAACATCGATAAGTACATCGAGCAAGCCAAGTTCATGAAGAAGTAATTGCGCGAAGCATATATACCTTATATATAAGAAATACCGAAAGCACGGAATACATGGAAAAAACACGGAAAGGAGAACTCCCCGTGGTATCCGTGTAATCCGTGCTTTCGCTTTATACAAACCGCCTTAAACCAAACTCAAAACCATAACATTTTAACACCTATGGCAACAGCTTACCACAATCTTTCCGACTACGACTTCAACTCAGTACCCAATGCCGAGAAAATGAAATTCGGTATCGTCGTTTCCGAGTGGAACTACAACATCACGGGCGCACTGCTCGAAGGTGCCGTAAAAACTCTGAAAAAACACGGAGCTAAAGAAGAAAACATCCTCATCAAAACCGTTCCGGGCAGTTTCGAACTGACTTTCGGAGCCAGCCAGCTGATCGAATATAGCGAAGTGGACGCAGTTATTGCATTGGGCTGCGTAGTTCGCGGAGATACGCCACATTTTGACTATGTTTGCATGGGAGCGACCCAAGGCATAGCACAATTGAACGCAAGTGGCGATGTACCAGTGATTTACGGTCTGATTACAACCAATACAATGGAGCAAGCCGAGGACCGCGCCGGAGGAAAATTAGGCAATAAAGGCGACGAATGTGCAATTACTGCAATAAAAATGATAGATTTCGCTTGGAGTTTACAAAAATAGTCGTATCTTTGCATCGCAATTGAGAAACAAAGGTGCTTCACCCGAGTAGCTCGAAAGCCAAAGGGCAAATACCAGAGTGGCCAAATGGGGCAGACTGTAAATCTGCTGGCTTACGCCTTCGGTGGTTCGAATCCATCTTTGCCCACATAAATTTGCGGAAGTAGCTCAGTTGATAGAGCATTAGCCTTCCAAGCTGAGGGTCGCGGGTTTGAGTCCCGTCTTCCGCTCTTAAGAGAATCAGATAGTTATCGCAAGATTTCTATCTGATTTTTCTTTTCTGCCTATTCCAATCCCCCACCATCTCTGAATGATACAAGTGGTGCTCGCGAGAGACACTTGTGTGGCTCACGAGCCACACTTGCATTGCTCGCGAGCCGTGCAAGTGTCCCAGAAATGAATGGCAAGTGTCCTACAAAGGCGGTAAAAACAGAGTAAAAAAAGAAGGCGCAGAAAGAAATCCGTACCTGCCCGAACATAGGAAAGAAAATTACCATATCTTTGCCGCAAAATGCTTCTGCTATCTATCTGACGAATACATATGAAAGCAACTGAAACCAGCCCGCTCCGGCAGAATATGCTGCGGGAAATGAAAGACTATCTGATGATCGCTTTGGGCATGATCATGTACGGCATCGGCTGGACCGTATTCCTGCTGCCCAACGACATCACCACCGGAGGCGTGCCGGGCATCGCGTCCATCGTCTATTTCGCTACCGGTTTTCCGGTGCAGTACACTTACTTCGGCATCAACGTGCTGCTGTTGCTGCTGGCCATACGGATACTGGGATGGAAGTTCAGCATCAAGACCATCTTTGCCGTGTTCACTCTGACTTTTTTCCTGTCCGTCATCCAGAAGCTGACCGAGGGACTGGTGCTGCTCGACGACCAGCCCTTCATGGCCTGCGTCATCGGTGCCTCGTTCTGCGGAGGCGGCATCGGCATCGCCTTTTCGGCGAACGGCAGTACGGGCGGAACGGATATCATCGCCGCCATCATCAACAAGTATCGCGACATCACGCTGGGACGCGTCATGCTGATCTGCGACCTCATCATCATTTCGTCCAGTTACTTCGCGTTGCAGGACTGGGAAAAGGTTGTCTACGGATACGTCACCCTTTACATCTGTAGCTTTGTGCTCGACCAGGTGGTCAACAGTGCCCGCCAGTCGGTACAGTTCTTCATCATCAGCGACAAGTACGAGGAGATAGGACAGCACATCAATAAATATCCGCACCGCGGCGTGACGGTGATTCACGCTTCGGGCTTCTACACGGGTCACGAAGTGAAGATGCTGTTCGTACTGGCCAAGAAAAGCGAGTCGCCCATCATCTTCCGACTGATCAAAGACATCGACCCCAAGGCATTCGTATCGCAGAGTGCCGTCATCGGAGTCTACGGCGAAGGGTTCGACAAGATTAAGGTAAAGTGACGAATTTCCCCTCTTTCCAGGTATAAACCACAGGGCGGCGGACAAAAGGTTTCAACCGGTCCGCCGCTTCTTTTTCCATATAGTCGGGGGTGCAGAAGGTGAAGGTCAGCGCGGCATCGGTAGGCGAAAGCGAAGCCTTCAGGAAAAGGATGTCGGCTTGGCGGCGGGCATCCTGATAGTCGTAGATGTCGGCCGAGTCAGGGGCGGCTTCGATGAAGTCGTCCGTCACGGGCAGGGCAGGCAGGAAGTCGGCAGCGGGCAGCTCTTTCCAGTCGGTGGTGTAGAAGCGGATGTGGCTGTCGCACGCCGGAGCACAGACGGTAGAAACGGCACACACCACCTTGGTGCTATCGGTCAGCGGCAACAGTTTCATCTCCCAAGTGCTCTGGGGCGTCATGCGGATATGGATGTAGTCGGACGTCAGCGCGGTCATCTCCGACTTGCCGTCGAAGCGGTTGGTCACTTCGGCCTTCATTTTGCTTTCCAGAAAATCGATGAAGTCGGCACGGTTCACCGACGTCAGCAGCAGGTTCAGCGAGTCGGGCATGGCCTTGAAAACGTCTTTCGCCAGCTGTGCACGCAGCGACAGGGGCAGTACCAGCAAGCTTATAGCGAGTAATATCAAGCGGTTCATAACGGTTAATTAATAGTTGACAATTAATAATTAATAGTGGATGGGGAGGAAATGAACGACTCTTCATTCTCCATTCTTAACTCTTCATTCTTCTTCCTTAATTCTTCATTTCCCTCCTATTTGCTCCCCAAATATAAGAAGAACATTCCTATCAGCACCAAAATCAGGTCGACAGCCTTGCTTTTTAAATTCTTTTCACGGAAGAACAAGGCTCCGAACAGGAACGACACCACCACGCTGCCCCTGCGCACCATCGACACGATGGATATCATCGAATCTTCGTAACTCAAGGCATAGAAGTAGGCAAAGTCGGCCGCACAAAGGAACAGCGAGATGAAGACAATGGTCCACTTCCAGCGGAACGGCGTACTCGACTTACGCTTGGGGTACCACAACAGCAGGATGACGGGGCACATGATGAACACCTGATAGACATTGTACCACGACTGCACCAGCATCGGGTTGAGGCGGGTCATCAGATACTTGTCGTACAGGCCGCTGATGGCTCCCGTCACCGCAGCCAGCACGATGAAGAAGATCCACTTGTTGTGACCGAAGTCGATGCCCTCTTTCTTGCCCGAACGGCTCAGCATGAAGAACGAAGCCACGGCCAGCAGCACGCCCGCCCACTGATACAGGTTGAGCCGCTCGCCGAAGAACAGCATGGCGCCCACGAGCACCATCACCGGACGCGTGGCATTGATGGGACCCACAATGGTGAGTGGCAAGTGCTTCATGCCGAAGTAACCGAACACCCACGACGAGAGGACGATGAACGACTTTACAACGATATACTTATGCGTTTCCCATCCTGCCACAGGCATCTCGAACATCGTGCCCCGCAGCACTTCGGGCGCCGAAAACGACAGCACGATAAAAGGCAGGAAAACCAGGCTCGAAAACAGTGTATTCAAAAACAGGACGGGCAACACGGCGTTGTCGCGCAACGACTGCTTCTTGAAGGCATCGTAAAAGCCCAGCAGCGCAGCCGAAAGAAAAGCAAGCAATAACCACATAATAAAAAAACGAATTAACAGACGTAAGTCTTACATATATAATAAGGAAAAGAGCCTCATCGCTCCTCTTCCTCCAAGAACAGTTCCTCGGGATAGGCCACGTCGACCAGGAACAATGCGTTGCCGGGTACGGAAGTCCCTGCACGACAACGGTCCTTCTGCTCGATGACCCGGCAGAAACCCTCGACCGACAGTTTGCCGCGGCCCACTTCGAGCAGTGTGCCCACAATGGCCCGCACCATGTTGCGCAGGAAGCGGTCGGCACGGATGGTAAACACCCAGGTCACCTCGTCCAGTTGTGTCCACTCGGCGTGCATGATGCGGCAGTTGTTGGTCTTCACGTCGGTATGCAGCTTGCTGAAGCTGGTAAAGTCGGTATAGTCGAACAACCGGCGCGCCGCTTCGTTCATCCGGTCGAAGTCGGGCCGTTGGAACAGTCGGCAACGGTATTGCCGGTCGAACGGCACCTTCGCCGTCGTGACGTAATACTTGTACATGCGTGCCGTGGCATCGAAGCGTGCATGCGCATCGGGCTTCACCGCCCGCAGACGGTAGACCGAAATGTCGGGCGGCAGCAGACGGTTCAGCTTGTCTGTCATGAAGGCCGTGTCCAGAGGCTGCTCACTGTCGAAGTGAGCCACCATCAGCGAGGCGTGCACCCCGGCATCCGTGCGCCCGGCTCCCGTCACCTCCACCTCGCGGCGCAGCAACGTCGAGAGCGCCTTCATCAGACACTCCTGCACACTTGCCCCGTTGGGCTGTATCTGCCAGCCGTGATAGGCCGTTCCGTCGTAAGCCAAATAGATGAAATATCGTTGCACAGTTCTTCCTTTTTATATTAGAGGATTCAAAAGAAAAGGACATCTGTCCGTAACCTGCCAGCCGCTCGCAAGCATTCGTCCCGCATCCGGCCATCGGTCAGCCTGTCCCTGCATTTTGGGTGCAAAGATAATGCAGTTTCTGCGGATTAAAGTATCTTTGCCGTGACTTTTGCAAAGACTTGCATATAAATTCACAAAAACAAAGCAATGAAAAAGAACAGATTTACACACTACCTCCCCCTCGTGTTGCTTGCGGCAACCGTAGCTACGTCCACCCTGGGAAGCTGCAAAAAGAAAGACATGTCCCTCAAACTGAACGAACCGCGCAACATCAAGGGCGTCGTCAGCTACAAGCGTTCCTTCGGCGACCTCAACGCCAAGCACCTCGAAGTGGCCCGCGCCATCGGCATCGCTCCCCTGGGCTCGCGTCAGGAAGCCGAAGCCCTGAAGGAGAAGCTCCGCCACATCCAGACCAACGACCTCTACGCTGTCGACTCGCTCACACACTCCATCCCCTACCTCGTGCCCGGCGCAGCCGACCTGCTGGACAGCATCGGAAGCAACTTCCTCGATTCGCTCACCTCGAAAGGACTGAATCCGAATAAAGTCATCGTCACCTCCGTCCTCCGCACCCAGGACGACGTGAAGCGCCTACGCCGCCGCAACACTAACGCTTCGAGCAATTCTGCCCACTCCTACGGCACTACATTCGACATCAGTTGGAAACGTTTCGAAAAAGTAGAAGACGAAGACGGCCGCCCCTTGCAGGACGTCAGCGCCGACACACTGAAACTTGTACTGTCCGAAGTGCTGAGAGACCTGAAACAAAATGGCGAGTGCTACGTCAAATACGAACTGAAGCAAGGCTGCTTCCACATTACTTCGAGAAAATGAATAAAGAAGCATCGTTTTTGCATAAATAATCTTCTTTTCGGCAAAAACAGAATAAAAAATCATTGTTTTTGCATATTCTTTCCAAAATAATCCCTACTTTTGCAGCGTTGAAAGAATAATTATACAGAAAGATGAAGAAAAAAGCCAATCGGTTAGATGCTATCAAGATGATTATTTCGAGCAAGGAAGTCGGCTCGCAGGACGAGCTGTTGCAAGCCTTGGGAGAAGAAGGATTCGAACTGACGCAGGCAACCCTCTCGCGCGACCTGAAGCAACTGAAAGTAGCCAAAGCTGCCAACATCAACGGACGGTACGTGTACGTGTTGCCCAACGACATCATGTACAAGCGCAACAACGACCAGAGTCCCAGCGAAATGCTGATGTACAGCGGATTCGTATCGCTTCAGTTCTCGGCCAACATCGCCGTCATCCGCACCCGCCCGGGCTATGCCAGCAGCATGGCTTACGACATTGACAACCGCGAGTACGAAGGCATACTGGGCACCATAGCAGGCGACGACACCATCATGCTTGTGCTGCACGAACACACCTCGCACGAGGAAGTACGCCAGTTCCTGTCCAGCATCATACCGAACATCCAATAAAAGAACGCCGGCAAGCACCCCCGAAAAGAAGCATTCGTCAACGAGCGTCCCCAACGGGCCACACCCGCCAACGAAAAACGCCAAGGGCCGATGCCGACACACACAGAAACAAACGATATAAAAGAACAAAAGAAATAAACTGATCAAGAGAGAAATGGATTCGAAACAAATTGAAGTCATGGTGGCCGACGCTTCACACGAAGTCTACGTCGACAAGATTTTGGATACCATACGCGAAGCAGCTAAAGTACGCGGCACCGGCATCGCCGAACGCACACACGAATATGTAGCAACCAAGATGAAGGAAGGAAAAGCCATCATTGCCCTGTGTGGCGACGACTTTGCCGGCTTCACCTACATCGAAAGCTGGGGAAACAAGCAGTATGTAGCTACCTCCGGTCTGATTGTACACCCCAAGTACCGCGGACTGGGACTGGCCAAACGCATCAAGCAGGCCTCCTTCCAGCTGGCACGCCTCCGATGGCCTTGGGCCAAGATATTCAGTCTGACCAGCGGCGCCGCCGTTATGAAGATGAACACCGAGCTGGGTTACGTGCCCGTCACCTTCAACGAACTGACCGACGATGAAGCCTTCTGGAAAGGTTGCGAGGGATGTATCAATCACGACATACTGGTGGCCAAGAACCGCAAGTTCTGCATCTGCACCGCCATGCTCTACGACCCCGCGCTGCATGAAGAAGACAGAATCTGACATAAATAAAGAATGAAAAATGAAGAATGAAGACTTTTCAGATTCAGGACGCAGGATTCATTCGACAAAGAAACAACAAATAAAGCAAAAACAGCGATGAAGAAAAGGGAAAGAAGAGCGACAAAGCCATTCTTCATTCTTAATTCTTCATTCTTAATTCAATAGTTATGGAAGCAAAGAAGAAAAAAGTAGTTGTCGCATTCAGCGGCGGGCTGGACACTTCGTTCACCGTGATGTATCTGGCCAAGGAAAAAGGATACGAAGTTTATGCTGCCTGCGCCAACACCGGCGGATTCAGTGCCGAGCAACTGAAAACCAACGAGGAGAACGCCTACAAGCTGGGCGCCGTGAAATACGTGACACTGGACGTCACCCGCGAATACTACGAAAAGAGTCTGAAATACATGGTTTACGGCAACGTGCTGCGTAACGGCACCTACCCCATCTCCGTCAGCTCGGAGCGTATCTTCCAGGCACTGGCCATTGCCCGCTATGCCAACGAAATCGGTGCTGATGCCATCGCCCACGGTTCGACCGGAGCCGGCAACGACCAGGTACGTTTCGACATGACCTTCCTTGTCATGGCACCGGGTGTGGAAATCATCACCCTGACCCGCGACATGGCTCTGAGCCGTCAGGAAGAAATTGACTACCTGAACAAGCATGGCTTTGCCGCCGACTTTGCCAAACTGAAATACTCGTACAACGTCGGCATCTGGGGGACCAGTATTTGCGGCGGTGAAATACTCGACTCTGCTCAGGGATTGCCGGAGAGCGCTTACCTGAAGCACTGCACCAAAGAGGGCACCGAGCAACTGCGCCTCACCTTCGAGAAGGGCGAACTGAAAGCCGTGAACGACGAACGCTTCGACGACCCCATCAAAGCTATTCAGAAAGTAGAAGAAATCGGAGCTGCTTATGGCATCGGCCGCGACATGCACGTGGGCGACACCATTATCGGCATCAAGGGCCGTGTAGGTTTCGAAGCTGCTGCCCCCATGCTGATTATCGGCGCACACCGCTTCCTGGAGAAATACACCCTGAGCAAGTGGCAACAGTATTGGAAGGACCAGGTAGCCAACTGGTATGGCATGTTCCTGCACGAAAGCCAATATCTGGAACCCGTAATGCGCGACATCGAAGCCATGCTGACCGAAAGCCAGCGCAACGTAAACGGTACGGCCATCCTCGAACTCCGTCCGCTGGGCTTCCACACCGTAGGCGTAGAGAGCAAGGACGACCTGGTGAAGAACAAATTCGGCGAATATGGCGAGATGCAGAAGGGATGGACGGCCGAGGATGCCAAGGGCTTCATCAAGGTTTCGTCGACTCCGCTGCGCGCTTACTATGCTACGCACAAGGACGAGTTGAACAACATCTGACAAGCGTATGAGCACGGACAAAAAACTACGACGCCCACGCAACGGCCGCATGATCGCAGGCGTGTGCGCCGGTCTGGCCGAGTTCTTCGGCCTTGACGTTTCACTGGTACGCATCGTCTATACGTTGGCTACGATATTCAGCGCCTTTTCCGGCGTCATCATTTATTTCCTGATGGTACTGATTGTGCCCGAAGAGGAAAACCGTTATTTTAGACAGTAAAAACACAGATTATTTATGATAAAAGTAGGAATTATCGGCGGGGCCGGCTACACGGCAGGCGAACTGATCCGTCTGTTGCTGAACCACCCGGAGGCGGAAATCGTCTTCATCAACAGTGCGAGCAACGCCGGAAACAAAATAACCGACGTACACGAAGGTCTGTACGGCGAGACCGACCTGACCTTTACCGACCAGTTGCCGCTGGACGAGATTGACGTGCTCTTCTTCTGCACCGCCCACGGCGACACACGCAAGTTCATGGAAAGCCACAACGTCCCCGAGGACTTGAAAATCATCGACCTCTCGATGGACTACCGTCTGAAGAGCGACGACCACGACTTCATCTACGGTCTGCCCGAACTGAACCGTCGCGCCACGTGCACGGCCAAGCATGTAGCCAATCCGGGCTGCTTTGCCACCTGCATCCAGCTGGCTCTTCTGCCGCTGGCCAAGAACCTGATGCTGAACGATGACATCATGGTGAACGCCATCACGGGCAGCACCGGAGCGGGCGTGAAGCCGGGTGCCACGAGTCACTTCAGCTGGCGGAACAACAACATCAGCGTCTACAAGGCTTTCGAACACCAGCACGTGCCCGAAATCAAGCAGTCGCTGCGCCAGCTTCAGAACAGCTTCGACTCGGAAATTGACTTCATCCCCTACCGTGGCGACTTCCCGCGCGGCATCTTCGCCACCTGCGTGGTGAAAACCAAGGTTGCTCTGGAGGAAATCCGCCGCATGTACGAGGAATACTACGCCAAAGACTCCTTCACGCACATCGTGGACAAGAACATCGACCTGAAGCAGGTGGTGAACACCAACAAGTGCCTCATCCACTTGGAGAAGCACGGCGACAAACTGCTCATCATCTCGTGCATCGACAACCTGCTGAAGGGTGCCAGCGGCCAGGCCGTTCACAACATGAACCTGATGTTCAACCTCGAAGAGACGGTGGGACTGAGGCTGAAGCCGAGTGCATTTTAATGAAGAATGAAGAACGAAGAATGAAGAATTCACGCAACAGAAAAGACTCGTTGCTGCATGCCAAAAGCTATGCATTTGCATTGCGGGTGATTGGCATGAACAGGTACTTGAGAGAAGAGGTACAAGAGTTCGTGCTGAGTAAACAAGTTCTTCGTTCGGGTACGGCCATCGGCGCACTGATTCGTGAATCAGAGTTTGCCCAAAGCCAAGCCGACTTCATTAATAAACTGAGCGTAGCGCTGAAGGAAGCAAATGAAACCGATTACTGGCTCAATTTGCTTCACGACTCACAATACATAAACGACTATTCGTTCGAAAGCATGGAAAACGACTGCGGCGAACTCATCGCCCTGCTTGTTTCCTCCATCCGAACGGTAAAAAATAACCTGAAGAAGAATGAAGAATAAACTCAGGAACACATCGGGAAAATTCTTCATTCTTCATTCTTAATTCTTCATTTAAACATGAAACTTTTCGACGTATACCCCCTCTTTGACATCAACATCGTCAAAGGAAAAGGCTGCCACGTGTGGGACGAGAACGGTACGGAGTATCTCGACCTGTATGGTGGCCATGCAGTCATCTCCATCGGCCACGCGCATCCGCACTATGTGGAGATGATCAGCCAACAGGTGGCCACACTGGGATTCTATTCCAATTCCGTCATCAACAAACTGCAGCAACAGGTGGCCGAACGACTGGGCAAAGCCAGCGGCTACGAAGACTATTCGCTGTTCCTCATCAACAGCGGTGCCGAAGCCAACGAAAATGCACTGAAGCTGGCTTCGTTCTACAACGGACGCACGCGCGTCGTGTCGTGCGCCAAGGCTTTCCACGGACGTACATCGCTGGCTGTGGAGGTGACGAACAATCCGAAAATCATCGCTCCCATCAACGACTGCGGACACGTCACCTACGTGCCTCTGAACGATACCGCCACGATGGTGGCCGAGATTGACAAAGGCGATGTCTGCGCCGTCATCATCGAAGGTATTCAGGGCGTGGGAGGCATCCAGTTGCCCACTGACGAATTTATGCACGCCGTACGCGAGGCCTGCACGCGCAACAACACCGTGCTCATCCTCGACGAAATCCAGAGCGGTTACGGACGTAGCGGTAAGTTCTTCGCCCACCAGCATCAGGGCATCCGTCCCGACCTCATCACCGTAGCCAAGGGCATCGGCAACGGCTTCCCCATGGCGGGTGTACTCATCAGCCCCATGTTTACTCCCGTATACGGACAGCTGGGAACTACCTTCGGTGGCAACCACCTGGCTTGCGCCGCCGCACTGGCCGTGCTCGACGTGATGGAGCAGGAGAACCTCGTGGACAACGCCGCCCGTGTAGGCTCGTATCTGCTGGACGAACTGAAGAAGCTGCCGCAAATCAAGGAAGTGCGCGGTCGTGGCCTGATGATCGGTCTGGAGTTCGACGCTCCCATCAAGGACCTGCGCCTGCGTCTGCTGAAGGAACAGCACGTATTCACCGGCGTCAGCGGCACCAACGTCATCCGTCTGCTGCCGCCCCTGTGCCTGTCGATGGACGAAGCCAACCTCTTCCTGGAGCGGTTCAAAAAGGTGCTGGGATAATGGGTGCCGGCACATAACCACAACTATAAGCCCCGCCTTCTCCATGCAGAGAGGGCGGGGCATTATTTTTCATTAAAAAACAACCGAAAACACCTTTCAATCCAATACTTTCATTATCTTTGAGTTATCAAAACCAAAAGAAAGGACAGCCATGAGTGATACAGCTAATCTGAACGCAGAACTCTTCAGGCAACTAAGCTACATAGCCGATGACGAAACATACATGAAGAAGGCATTGAACTTCATCAAGAAATTGGCTATGCAGAAAGAGGCAGAGGCCGAGGCTACCGAAAATGCCAGCCATCTTTTAAGTAAGGAAGAGGCCCTTGCTAGTTTCGACCAGGCCTGCAAAGAGCTTAAAGAGAACTTAGAAGGTAAATTGACTTTCAAAAGTCTGGAGGAAGCACTCAATGAATTGTAACATCAGTGTTTCCCCACAATTCTTAAAAGAATTGAAACGTCTCTCCAAACGATACCAATCTATTAAAGAAGACGTAAGGACTCTCTGTATCAGCCTACAAGACAATCCTCTGCAAGGAACAGATTTAGGAAAAGGGCTCCGAAAAGTCCGCATGTCAATCGCCTCAAAAGGTAAAGGAAAAAGTGGAGGTGCCCGCGTCATTACCTACACCGTCATTCTGGCCAATATAGCTTCGGAAGTCAAACTACTGACCATCTACGACAAATCCGAATGCGAAAATATCAGCGACAAAGAACTTCAGAACTTAATCCGTAAATACATTACAGATTAACAAGGGCATTCCCGCCTTGTTTTTTCCCCCACCTGCACCCCTCGCGAGCGACACTTGCAATCCATTTGTTCCACACTTGCACGGCTCGCGAGCCACACTTGTGTTTCTCGCGAGCCGTACAAGTGTCTCTCAGAAGCCCCTCAGGCGCTCCCTCCGCAAGGCTCACGGCCACTCCCCCTCCATCTGCTTTTTCGCAAGGAAAGACAGCATTTTGATAGTATATTCTAAAAAAAATGTATAATTTTGCCCGAAGAGAAAAGAATTTAATTGACCAACGATATGAAGATAGCAATCATAGGTGCGGGCAACATGGGAGGAGCCATCGCCCGCGGGCTGTGCAAGGGAACCATCATCCCTGCCGCCAACATTATCGTATCCGATCCCTCGGCTCAGAAGTTAGAAGCCCTGAAGGCCGACTATCCCGACATCTGCACCACCAGCGACAACTGCCAGGCTGCCAGCCAGGCCGACATCGTGCTGCTGGCCGTCAAACCCTGGCTGGTACACGACGTGCTCAGCGGAATCAAGTTGAACGAACAACAGATGCTCATCTCCATCGCCGCCGGCATCAGTCTGGGCGAAATCTGGAACCTGCTTGGATGTCCTCAGATGCCCATCTTCCGCCTGATACCCAACACCGCCATCAGCGAGATGCAGAGCATGACACTCATTGCCAGCGCCCACGCCAATGCCGAACAGCAACAACTGGTGCTCGACATCTTCAACGAAATGGGACTGGCCATGTTGCTGCCTGAAGAAAAGTTTGCTGCTGCCACGGCCATGACCTCGTGCGGCATCGCCTATGCCCTGAAGTACATCCAGGCAGTCATGCAGGCAGGCATCGAGCTGGGCATCTATCCCAAGGACGGCATGAAGATGGTAGCGCAATCCGTCAAAGGTGCCGCCGAACTCATCCTGAAGGGCGACACCCATCCCGCACTTGAGATAGACAAAGTCTGCACCCCCGGCGGACTTACCATCAAAGGCATCAACAGCCTGGAGCACGACGGATTCACGTCGGCAATCATCAACGCGATAAAGAATAGTACCATTTAAGACTAAACACTAACAGCTAACCACTAAATAACAGTATGGACGAACAGATTAAACAAATAGCCGAGCGTCTGCGTGGACTGCGCGACGCCATGGAACTGACAACGGAAGAACTGGCCAGCGAATGCGGCATCGACCGTCAGGAGTACGAACAAGCCGAATCGGGCGAGCACGACATCTCCGTAAGCATGATGCAGCAGATAGCCCGCCACTACGGCATCGCCCTCGATGCCCTGATGTTCGGCGAAGAGCCCAAGATGAGCACCTACTTCCTGACCCGCGCCGGCAAAGGCGTAAGTGTAGAGCGAACCAAAGCCTACAAGTACCAGTCACTGGCTGCCGGATTCAAGGACCGCAAGGCCGACCCGTTCATCGTCACCGTCGAGCCCAACGATAACCCCATGCACTACAACACGCATCAGGGACAAGAGTTCAACCTCGTCATCGAAGGCACCCTGCTGCTCAGCATCGGCGGCAAGGAAGTCACCCTGTATCCGGGCGACAGCATCTACTTCAACTCCAGCCTGCCACACGGCATGAAAGCGCTGGACGGAAAAACTGTACGGTTCCTGGCAATAATCATGTAAATGAAGAACTAAAAATGAAGAATGAAGAATTTCCATGCGGCGGGACAGCTTGCCCGGATTCTTCATTATTCGTTCTTCATTCTTCATTCAAACAGAGATTCTTCATTCTTAATTCTCAATTCTTCATTAAAAAGATTCTTCATTACAACAACTATGATAGAAAGATTTCTAAAACAGACCACATTTACCTCACAACAGGACTTCAAAGAGAACCTGAAAATAAACGTACCCGAGAACTTCAACTTCGGCTACGACGTCGTCGACGCTTGGGCAGCCGAACAACCCGATAAACCCGCCCTGCTCTGGACCAACGACAAAGGCGAACACCGCCAGTTCACCTTCGCCGACATGAAGCGCTACACCGACCAGACGGCCAGCTACTTCCAGAGCCTTGGCATCGGCCACGGCGACATGGTGATGCTCATCCTGAAACGCCGTTACGAATTCTGGTTCAGCATTGTGGCCCTGCATAAGCTGGGAGCCGTTGTCATCCCCGCCACCCATCTGCTGACGAAGAAAGACATCGTCTACCGCTGCAACGCTGCCGACATCAAAATGATTGTCTGCGCAGGCGAAACGGTCATCACCGACCACATCACCGCCGCCATGCCTGAGTCGCCTAGCGTGAAGTGCCTGGTCAGCGTAGGTCCCGAAGTGCCCGAAGGCTACGAAGACTTCCACAAGGGCATCGAAGCAGCCGCCCCCTTTGTCCGCCCCGAACACGTCAACACCAACGACGACATCTCGCTGATGTACTTCACCAGCGGTACCACGGGCGAGCCCAAGATGGTGGCTCACGACTTCACCTACCCGCTGGGACACATCGTGACGGGCTACATCTGGCACAACCTGAAGCCCAACAGCCTGCACCTCACCATCGCCGACACCGGCTGGGGCAAGGCCGTATGGGGCAAACTGTACGGACAGTGGATAGCCGGAGCCAACGTCTTCGTCTACGACCACGAGAAGTTCACGCCTGCCGACATCCTGCAGAAGATTCAAGACTATCACGTCACTTCGCTTTGCGCGCCGCCCACCATCTTCCGCTTCCTCATCCACGAAGACCTGACGAAGTACGACCTGTCTTGTCTGGAGTACTGTACCATCGCCGGCGAAGCCCTGAACCCCGCCGTGTTCGAGACCTTCAAGAAACTGACCGGCATCCGTCTGATGGAAGGATTCGGGCAGACCGAAACCACCCTGACCGTAGCCACCATGCCTTGGATGGACCCCAAACCCGGCAGCATGGGTTTGCCCAATCCGCAATACGATGTCGACCTCATCGACCACGAAGGCCGCTCGGTAGAAGCCGGTGAGCAGGGACAAATCGTTATCCGCACCGACAAGGGTAAGCCCCTCGGCCTCTTCAAAGAGTACTACCGCGATCCCGAACGTACCCGCGAAGCCTGGCACGACGGCATCTACTACACAGGCGACGTAGCCTGGAAGGACGAAGACGGCTACTTGTGGTTTGTTGGCCGTGCCGACGATGTCATCAAGAGTTCGGGCTACCGCATCGGCCCGTTCGAAGTAGAAAGCGCGCTGATGACCCATCCTGCCGTTGTAGAGTGTGCCATCACCGGTGTGCCCGACGAAATCCGCGGTCAAGTAGTGAAAGCCACCATCGTCCTCTCCAAAGCCTACAAGGACAAGGCCGGCGATGCCCTCATCAAGGAGCTTCAGAACCACGTGAAGAAGGTGACCGCCCCCTACAAGTACCCGCGCGTCATCGAGTTCGTCGACGAACTGCCCAAGACCATCAGCGGAAAGATCCGCCGTGTGGAGATACGGAAGAACGACGAGAAATAATAAGCAGTAGCTATTATGTCATTAAAAATTCCCAGTTAGGAAAAAATTTTTTCCTAACTGGGAATTTATTTTTCCCTAACTGGGGAAAAAATACAGGCTACTTATAGCCATTCTGCAACCCTGCACAAGGCAAACAGACGGCTGCTGCCCAATCCTCAATCAACCACCTCGAACAGCAGCGCCAGGCTCGAATACTCTGTCCGCAATGCGGATGCTACAGACAGTCCTGCCTCCTTAAGTATCTTGCCGCTGATGACTTTGCCGTTCAGGGCCGAGGGCTTCTGCTCATTTTCCGGTGTAAGGTCGGTGATGCGGTATGTCTTGTTTTCGTCCAAACCGGAAAGTACGACGTCGGGCATAAGCTGGTTGAGGAAATGCTCTGTCTTATAGACAAACAGTACAGCCTTATCCTTTTCGGGAGTGGCATACATCAGGGAAGCAATTCCTTTCTTGTCGTACGGAGATACAAGGCGGTAAAGATCGCCAAACTGTACAACCGGACGTATCTTCTTGTACGCAGCTATGGCTCGTCCGGCAAATGCCTTATCGGCATCGGTCATGTCCTTGGGCTGTATTTCCATGCCAAGGCGGGCGGACATGGCAACGTCGAAACGGTATTTCAGCGGAAGTACCCTGCCGGTCTGGTGATTTCTGTTGGCGCTTACATGAGAAGCCATCGCTATGGACGGATAGAAATTGGAAACGCCCCACTGCATATAGATGCGTTGCAAGGCATCCGTATCATCGCTCGTCCAGAATTCGTTGAAATAAGGCAGGAAGCCGTAATTCACTCTACCTCCGCCACTGGCACATGCCTGAATCACCAGATTCGGATATTTTGCACGAATGCGCTCCAATACTTTATTCATGCCCCGGTGATACTCGATGTAGATGTGCGACTGTTTCTGACTGGGCAGATAGTGGGAACCGTAGTTCATAAGAGCCGCGTTGGCATCCCATTTGATATAAGCTATTTCGGGATATTCGGTCATCAGTTTGTCGACTACGCCGAATACAAAGTCCTGCACTTCCGGATTGGTCAGGTCCAGCACAACCTGGCTTCCTCCACGTCCGGTCGTAAGCGGGCGGTTGTCCTGACTCAGTACCCAGTCGGGATGCTTCTCAAACAGTTCGCTTTTGGTGTTGGCCATTTCCGGCTCAATCCAGATACCAAACTTGATATTATGTTTTTTGGCCGAAGCCAGAAGCCCTCCGATGCCTTCGGGCAGTTTTTCCTTGCAGACGGTCCAGTCGCCCAGACTTGTTTTGTCGTCATTGCGCGGATATTTGTCGCCAAACCATCCGTCGTCCATTACGAACAGTTCGCCGCCCATTGCCGACATGTCTTTCATCATCTGGTCCATTCCTTCCTGATTGACATTGAAGTACACGCCTTCCCAACTGTTCAGCAGGATGTCGCGTTCTTTGTTCCCCTGATTCAGCTTGTACGCCCGGGCCCATCTGTGGAATGCACGGCTCACGCCGCCCTTGCCTTCGGAACTGTAGGTCATGGCCAGTTCGGGAGTTACGAACGTTTCTTTAGGCTCTAAAACATAGTGCGAAACTTCCTCGTTTATTCCTGCGATTACATTGATTCTTGAGTTGTCTGCAATAATCTTCATCAGATAGTTTCCGCTCCATGCCAACGATGCTCCGATCACCCTTCCGTTTTCTTCCTGCGGGCAACCATCCAAAGTGAGCATAAACGACGGATTGTCTGTCTGCGTATTGCGTATTCCCTCCTTGTTGGCTATTACCTTCTGTCCGTTGGTCAGCTTCTCTTCTTCCATCATGTTTTCGGCGCCCCACGTACCGTGAAAATGAGTCAGCCAGTTATCGGCCCGCTTGACCGGCAGCGATGCAGAGGCGAACTTGTACAGGGTAAGCGCCTTCTTTGCGTTATTGGTTATTTCGACCCATGTCGAGATGATGTCCGTTCCCTTATACGCCTTGTAATACTGCTTGACAACCAAAGGATAGACTTTGTCCTTCAGCGTGATTTCGGTTATATCCGCTTCCTCGTCCGAGTACTGCCTTACTCCCTCCACAACCAGGTCGACCGACATATTGCCGTCCGAATGTGCCACGGCAAAAGCTTTCTCGCCATACGAACTGATGCCGAAGCACGGATAAGTTTCTGCCCAGTATGCCAGACCGGCATTGTATATGCCGTCTATTTCATTCTCGGCGATTCTCGTTCCGTAATACTGGAACCTTGCCTGTTTTCCCTCGTCAGCCTTGATAAGCAATGAGGTGTGCCGCGTTGATACCAAATAGTCTTTTGCCGACAGTGTCCCTGCCGACAATGCTCCTAAAAGAAGCAATCCTAAAAATTTCCCATTCATACGTATTCAATCTGTTATTATAATACAACCTATGTGCAATATTCGCAAAATAATCTGACATCTGCAAGCAAATGGGCAAGAGGTTACAGGGGATGCAAGGGCGAAGCGGTAGGATACGAAGTTGGGAAGGGGGAATGAATCTTTCAAGATTTATGTAAACTCGACGCAACCGCCTCAAAACAAAAATCGCAACCAGCTGTCATCCAGATGATTGCGATTTTTATTTCGTACCCTTAACAGATGAAATATTGAACCTTTGGAATGATTTTCTAGAAATAGTAGATTATCTGCAATCAACACCACAAATTAGTAAAATTATAGAGAGTATTTAGCAAGTATAGTAATAAGGACAAAAATATCAGTACACCTATAAAATACAACTATAATAAATTAATATACAACAATTTAACTCCGTAATCCGAGACTCAGAAAGTACTATTTTAGTAGGTGTGATAAAGACCTAGCTGTTAGCCATCCATCAAAAATTTTCCAGATATTTTTTTTGAAAATTCAGCCTATTAGACTTTACTTTCCTACTAAACCACATATTTATATATGTATAAAACAAATAAACTATGGATAATAACAACTACAAAAGACAGTATCGACAACTGAATGATACAACCAAACAAAAGATTAGCCAAAGTCTAAGAGGTAGAACAAAATCAGCCACTCACACCCAAGCTATATCTAACGGACTGAAAAAGTATTGGGCAACAGTACCCAATCAACCTAATAATAATGAAAATAAGAATGAAGAACATGAATAAAATATACGGTTTAAAAATAGATGCGTTGAGGCTCTGTTACGAAGTGACAGAACCCAACAATATCAATGTCATAAAAGACAAAGAGATTGGAGAAGAAATTGATTTTCTGTACTTCTATCTAAGACGAATAGAAGGGAAACACTTCAAGTTTGTTTATGAGATACGTTATAACGACATGGGAAAAGATAAATTGTTTGGAGAACTACGTTTGGGCATCAATGACAATAAAGAAGAAAGCAATACCCACCAAAACGGATATAAAAAAGCATGGATTAGTATTTCCAATCGTGTATTATACAGTGATGAGATATACTATTTAAATTTTATTGAAAGCAATTTAGGGCTAGAATTACATAATATAACAACCCTAGACCTATATCTTGATATGTCAAACGACATAGCCCGACTGATACGAAAACTTATCCGAAACCCACAAATAACAACGCTTCTGAACGGAAAAAGAATCACCAATCGTAAAGAAGACCGCCCCGAAATCACATATATTTTCAGTGGGAATATGGATAAAGATAAATACTTAACCGTCAACATTAAACAAAAAAAAGCTATAAAAGATAAGAGCAAAGGTAGCACCCTTATAGCATACAACAAAAAAGCTGAAATCATCAATAGTTCGGATAAAACATACATAAATAACTACTATAACAATCCTTCAAAATTGCATCGTTTAGAAGTCCATCTCAACAATGAAGAAATCAAAGATTATATAGCGAAAACCAGGTATGAATTATCATTTTATTCTTTAGCTGATGAAAAATTCCTAGCAAAACTTTTTGGTTACACTTTAAACAGCCTTATCAGATTTGAAAAAGACGGAAAAGCAATAGATTGGACAGACCTCTTATCAGAAGGGTATAACAACCACCCCTGCCAACGGCAATTTTCTAGGGTAACTAATTCAAATACAGAGAAAAATCTCTTTAAAAAACGTAGTTCAAAAAAACAATATAGCGAAAATTAAACATTAACTTCGGATATGCGGAGTGCGGAATCAGAAATAGCAATTACTATATTTCACTCCGCACCTCCGCACTTCCGCATATAATCTATCAATATTGGTTATTTTTACGTAAACATAAGTTCCAAAAAGCCCCATTATCATTATACAGTTCATCAAAACGAGATGGGGACATTCCATCACAAACAAGGCAATCATTCTTCTTATATGAAGGATTAGCAACACCATAATACGAGCAAATATATCCTTTAAAATCCGAGAAATTCCTAATTTTCTTATTGAACAAGGTACATTTTTCTTTTAATATAAGACAAACCGTAGCAATATCCAATTTAGAACATTCACCATTGGATATTTCAAACCTTTCATCAACTTTTTCAAGTATCTTTCTGACTTGTTCCCGATTATGTAAAGAAGGACATAATTTTTCCAATAACTTTCCTTTATCCAATATTGTACTACTATTTTTCTTTTCATTCGCCAGCGGTTGAACGGCTTTATTTGAAAGACCTTCTTTTTCTGTTAAAGTCTGAGAAGAATCTTTAGATAAGATACTATCCACAGAAGCCTCTTTCTCGATTTCCATAATAGTATCATCATTAAGTAAAACAGCTTCATTCACAACTATTTTCTGATAACGAATCCCTGCTATTCTTTGGGCATAAAACAGAAATGACTGCAATGTTTTGGCTTTATCTTCTATGATTGGCTGTTCTTGATTTTCTATAATCAGCATATTGATATAGTTATATTTAATCTTATGCTGCATGTCATACAAAAAGTACTTAATTAGTGCAATCAGAATATCTTTATCACTTTCATCAATGGTATTATTCTTAGCGTACAACTTCTTTAAAAAAGATATTAACCTAATATCCAAGTTCTTAATAAATGAATTATCGCATATATATTGGCTAATTTCTTCCAATGAATGACTGCTTATATACTCCTTATCTAAACTATCAAAGATTGCAAGAGTGATTTTTATTTGCTTTCTAAACTGTACATCTAGTTGTTCAATATTATCATATAAAATTACATTTTCATTGCCAAGCATGGCAATAACACCGTTTATCACGTTTTTGAGATACTGGGCATTTTGAATGTCATTATTCTTTTTACGCATCATTTCCAAGTGCCTTGACATACTTGAAAAGATTTCAGCTTCTTTTGTTATGCACTGATTGCAAAAAGTTAAAAGTGGCTCTATATCGCTATCCGCATATAGAACCACAGTCATATCTTTGAATAATTGAATATATTCTCTTTCTTCTTGTGATAGTATCATATCAGCGGTATTTAAACTGCCGTAAAGATACAAATTTCATTGTAAGCCTACAAAATTGGCTTTCATAGATATTAACTCATGTTGATATAAAATGTTCAAAAAGACAGTTTATTAACTAAAAGTGAATATTAGTTTTAGCGCATTTCTCGCCATTCCACATAAGCCATTAATAATCAATAATATAAATCTATTTCTAATATTCACTTCTGAGATTTGTGAATATTAAAAAAGAGCAGTGGAAAATACCACCGCTCAACATTCTTCACTTCTTCTTGAAAACAGCACCATTATTACTAATTATGGATTTATTTTCTCTATCTATATCAAAATACACCTTTCTTTCACCTGACGAAACACAAAGTCTGCCATTATCAGAAAGGTACCAACTGCCTAAAATATAAACCGTATCATATCCACCACCTTTTTTAAGAAAAGAACCATCCTCGTTAGCTTTCAAAACAACCGCACAATCTTGATTCATATAACTATCATATCCAACCCAAGTACCTACTAACCAACTCAAATCTTCTTTTTCCGTTTGAACGGTTTCTGCATTGCCTACTAACTCCGTTTCCGTTTTGTTTCTATTGCCACATCCTCCTATCACTAACACAGAAGTAATTAAAAAGACAAATAGTAATATATTCTTTTTCATGCTTGTTAAATTTCAATCTTTATATATTGGAACATTACAATATAAATTAGTGCCATCATAAAATACACCCAAACAACTTGTTCCCGATTTATCCTTAGTTAAAGCTATTTTTTTAGATTTCCCATCTTTCACTTCCCACAAGACAGCATTATTATACCCTACATAAGGTCCCTCGACCGAAGTTCCTGCTATATAAACAACACCATTAATTTCAACCATGTTATAACATGTAGAGGAACTTTCAATATCTACCGCCCATTCTTTATTACCCTCATTATCATATTTAACAACCTGTCCACCCCGTGAAGAATAAATATAGAAACCATTTGTTCGAGACGCAACATATCTTCTCGCTGGAGCTATTCCATAGAATAATATACTATTAGGAGTTATTCCTAATGGAGCACCATCTATGGCAGCAGCAGCTTTTATTAAATTGAAATTATTTTTATCGAAAATACAAATAAAATCGTGAGAAGAAACCAAACCTGTCGCAACCAATATATTACCATTGGGCAAAACTTGCACATCTCTTAGATGAAGACGAGTATGATATGTTTCTTTCAACTTTTCCAATGAAACAAGATAATTTTGTTTCAAATTATTATTTTCAAAATCATAATATATTTGCTCCAATGCTATTACATGAGGTCCTTTTTCATTTTCTATACACAAATACTCCCTACTTGTATCTCCTTGCAAAAACACCTTGTCAGCGCATACATAATGACTAATTTGCGGATTATATGCCATACATTTACTCTCTTTTTTACGATGAAAGGTATAAATTGAGTTTTGTAGGTTCAAAGAAATAGAGTGTCCTACGGAATATAATGGTGTAGCGTGCTTGTCAAAATGACCATCTTCGGAATAAATAGCTTTATCAAAATCAAATAATTGGGCATATTTATCATTATAGAACAACATTCTATCATTAGGTCTTGAATTACTCTTATTGGCTATACTAAAACTGCCACCAACAGCTATTTTTTTGTAAAATCCAAAATTATAAAAACAAGTCCGTTCAGTTACAAAGCCATTTTTTGTCACGGCTGCAATCCTATCACCACCTTCTCCTATTGATGTTATCAGTTCTATATTATTAACACCTTCAACACCCAACTGATTGCCTTTCAAACTATAACTACTTTTATTGGGGGTAATCTTTTTATTAGAAGGAGAAAAAGTATATACACCTATTGGAGTACCACACTCAAAAACGTTATTAAACTTATCATATCTTACGGATGTAAATTGAGGTGAATATAGATAGGAACCGTCATATCTCATTATACCACGCAACTTGCCGTCATAGACAACCAAAAGTTTCTCTTGCTTAACATTATCAAAAATTTCACCGTTGAAATAAGTTCCGTCACTTTTAAGTACTTTCTTTCTTCCATTGATTGACACTACTGCCATACCATTTTCAAATACAGGTTTCTCATCTAAAGAAAAACTAATAAGAGTTTTCCCTGTATTAGTTATGCAGCCCCATTTACCATTTAAAGAGACCCAAATATCTTTACTATTGGTAAAACCTGCATATTGGCGTTCTTTTATAACATTACATTGTGCATCTCTTATCCCCCAAAGTCCTCTATCTCTAAAAAAATAAGTTCGGATGTTATTTGGAGCATTACCGATAACAGAAACAATATCCTCATACATAGGACCAATAATTGTAGCATCTCTTTTTACAAATCCTTTTTCTACTCCATAATTTAACTTGTTTCGAGCACTAACTACAGCTACTCCATTTTCATCAAACTCCGAAGCAGATATAAATTGAGGCTTCACCAAATAAGTTCCATCTTTCCGTAAATACCCCCAAAGACTGCCTACTTTTATAAGTGCGATGCCATCTTTAAAAGATTTAGCCTCATCAAAAACTGCACTTATTCTAAACTTAGATTTTTCATCCACATACCCCCACTTACCATTCTTTTTATTTAAAGATGGGCGTAATTCCATTATTTGATATTTCTTGGAAATTCTTTTTAATTGCGGAAGTTCTTGCACTTGATTAGCTAAAGCATTCTGACTTTCCGCACTGCCCACAATATAAGTAACCTTTTTCTGTTGACTCTCAGAGGCTATTTGTGAAGATAAAGTTCGATAAGTGTATGGTGCGGAAGTATCATAGAAAGAACTTGCATAAATTCCACAGCTTCCAAACAAAACAGAAACACCGACCCCAAAAATGAAAATAATATGTTTTTTCATAGCGTTTCAATATTTAGTTCAATAAATATTATCTTACATCATGCTACAAGGGGCATATAAAGGAGATAACCTATCTATCCTCCCTTGTAGACATAATGCAAAACTTTTTACATCTACTTCTTTAAAGCATCAATAAAATCCTGTAACTCTTTAATAATGAAACGTTCTTCTTCTGTTGGTTCATCAGATACAGAACAATAACACTGTTTAATAGTTTCAATAACGTTACTAGCGTTTGAAATTCCTTTCAAAGCCTCAATAGCCACAATTTTCAAATTTTTATCCATGTTTTTAAGTGATGCACTCTTATGCTCAACGAGTACCATTAAAAGGAAGAAATATAGGCATAAAAAGAAAGTGTGAGCATATTAAGACTTTATCTTTCCAATAGGCTCTGGACTGCCTTGAATTACAGATAAAGAAAAACAGCTCACACTTTGGCTTATATATGCAAAGTACATATACGACAACCAAAGAAGAACGCTCTTCATTATTCCCGTAATTCATGAATTGTCCAGATTCATTGGAAAGGAATAAAGCTAAACGCTTCCTAAATATGTCTGTTGCTGATTGCAACAGTGCAAAAATAAGACGATTTTGCTAAAGAATCATTCTTTGTGAGCTGTTATTTTATACAAAGGTATAGCTTTTACATTAGAAACTTAACATATCATAGGTTTCAAGTAATTCCTCCGTCCGCAATCCTAAATATCTACGTGTAGTCATTACATCAGCATGATTAAACAATTCTGACAATTTGATAAGAGCAAATTCTGAATTTTCTCCAGCAGCCTCAACAACTCTCCTTCCAAATGTTTTTCGCATTGAGTGAGTAGAAAAGTGTTCTATCTTCAATCCATATTTACTTTTTATTGATTTAAACAAAACATTGATTCTCTGCGTACTATATACCGTCCTTTTGCGACTAATGAAGCAACTTTCATTTTTATCCATTATCTTCAAAGCCGCATAACAGTCTGCTATATGCTTCTGAAAGTTAGTATTCACTTTAATTTCCCTGCGTTTTCCCGTTTTCTTTTCAATGATGACAAACTTCTCATCATCCAACAACATAGACCATGTAAGAGAAAGAATATCCGATATGCGCAGCCCGAAGAAAGAACCACAGCCAATTAACAAAGACAAACGGTATTCTTTATCACGATACAGCTTTCTAACCAATGACAGCATTGAATCCCATTCCATATAATCCGAAGTAACATAGCTATTTTTCAAACTCATAATATTCTTTTTTTAATTGAAATCTTCTGTTTAATCCCCACAATAATCACCTGTTGCTTATCATACCACTTCATTTTATTGTAGTGCTAATACTTTCAATGAAGATAGTTTTGAATACACCACAATGAATGATATTATAGCCGAAGGTATGAAGCAGCCAAAGCGAGAGCCACTATACAAAAACCTTTGGTACGAAAATGAACTATGTGTTTTATTTGGTGCAAGTAATTGTGGAAAGAGCATTTATGCAATGCAGATAGCCAAACATGTAGCTCAGAAACAACCGATTCTATATTTTGATTATGAATTGAACATTCAACAAATCTGTGATAGATATACAAACGAAGATGGCACAATCCCCTGCAAATTCCCTCAGAATATCTATCGCCCTAATCTTGATTTTGATATGGCTAAAAATTTCAAAGAACGCAGAGCCTACCTAAGAATGAGAATCGAAGAAGCGGTAACAAAAAAAGGAATCAAACTATTCATTATTGATAATATCACTTGTTTGCACCCCAATCTATCCAAAGCAAATGAAGCGGCTACCTTTATTCTCGAACTACGCACATTCATGAACAGCTTAGGAGCAAGTTTCTTATTACTGGGACATTCACCCAAGAAAAAAGACAATTCTCCTATTACTTTAGACAATTTAGCAGGGTCTAAAAATGTGGGAAACTTTATTGACAGTTGTTTTTTGCATAGGGCAAGCAAAAACAGATGGTGACGAAAAACGATACATAAAACAGCTAAAGAACAGAAGTAGCCAAATCATATTAAACGAAGAACACGTATTGGTCTGCTCCATTGAAAAAGGAGAAGATAACTTTCTATACTTCAAGGAAGAAGGATATGCAAGAGAAAAAGATTTGATTAAAGGAACTGGTAATATTACCCCCGAAAAAGAAAAGGTATATCAACTCTACAAAGAGCATAAGAGTTATAGAAAGGTTGCCAAAATGACGGGCATCAGCGATAAGACCATAAAAAAATGGATAGATGAATATGAAGAATATTATACAGAGCCAAAAACCATCAACAAACAAGCAAATGGAAGCAATGAGATAGAAAGTGCGGAAATGCGGAGTGCGGAGTAGTAAAATGCAAAATATTGCTAATAAATAATCTGACATTCACTTACTTTTTCTCTTTATCCTAATAATAATCAATTTTGTAATGAAAACACAATATGGATGCACAGCATTTAAACATAGATACAATCAAAGAAAATCGTAACTTCAAAGGAATAACCCAAGAAGACACCAAAGAATTAATTGATACACTATATGCTTTTTCAATTCTAAGCTATGAAGCATATACTAAAAAAGATACACAACATGGAGAATTTTGATTTAAAAGATTTTGCCAAAGGCAAAAAGCAACAAAAAGAGCAAATAGGCGGTAATGCCATCATTTATACTCGTGTTAGTTCAAGCGAGCAAGTTGATGGGCAAAGCCTTGAAGTACAAATTGACAAATGCAGAGAGTATGCCAAAGTACGTTCATACACTGTCATTGGTGAATTTGGTGGCACGTATGAAAGTGCCAAAAGCGACAAAGAACGCAAGGAGTTTAACCGTATGCTTGCTTTCATCAAACAAAGTAATAAGAAAGGCAGCAGCCAACCCGTAAAAACAGTAATAGTGTTTAGTACCTCCCGTTTCAGCAGAACGGGAAGTACAACTATCATTGAAGAAGTTGAGGCTAGAGGAGCATACGTAGTATCTGCAACCTCCAACTATGACCCACGTACTCCAGTAGGAAAGTATCTGCAACTCATGGAACTTGCAAATGCAAGGTTTCAGAATGACGAAAAACGGGCAACTACCATTGAAAACAGTGTAAAAGCGTTATTAAAAGGAAGATGGATTGGAAAAGCCCCTAGAGGATATGACCAAAAAACAACCAAAAAGGAACAAATTATAACTATTAACGAAGAAGGCAAACTGATTCGGAAAGCATTTCTTTGGAAGGCAAACAACAAGTTATCCAATGAAGAAATTAGGCATAGACTGGCAGCAGAAGGTTTCCATATCTGTAAACAGAAGCTATCAGAACTATTCAAGAACCCTTTTTATTGTGGCTATATGGCACACAAATTCTTGCAGGGGGACATCATACTAGGAAATCACCCTCCATTGATACCAAAAGAAATCTTCTTGAAAGTAAATGGAGAGTTATCCAAAAATCATAGTGGGTACGAACAAAAGATAGACAAGGAATATGCCCCATTATTAGGTAGTATCAAGTGCCCATGTTGCGGAAAAAATCTATCTGCCAGCATATCAACCAAAATGCGAAAGAGATTCGGACGCACTGATATAGGCTATTACGTTTGCAGCCGAAAAGGATGCAAGTACAACAGTTCTACTAAAAAGGTACATGAAGCCTTTGAAAAAGAAGTAAACAGGTATGCCCTATCAGACAAAGTAAGTGAACTCTTAAAAATGCAACTTACCATCACATTTGAATATATGAATCAAGAAAACAGAGAACGAGCCAAATCTATCAAAGCGAACATCAAAGCTAAAGAAAAAGAGTTGGAACAAGTAGAAACAAATTATGCACTCTGTACCGATGCGAAAAAACAAAGCATTTGCGAAAAGGTTATGACGAAATTAGAGAAAGAAGTCAGAGATTTAAAGACCGAACTTTCAAAAGTGAACACAGAAATATTGAACCTCGATAAATTCATTGATTTTGCTTTTAAAATGCGCTCTAACTTATTTGAATTGTGGGAGTTGCAAGGATTAGAAGGAAAAAGAAGACTACAAAAACTCGTGTTTCCTGACGGATTTATTTACGACAAAAATAACGAGCATATTGAACCTAAAAGAGTGAACCAATTCTTTCTTCTAAAGTATTCATATCCAACAAGTAACGGAGATAAAAAGAAAGAGACGAACCGTGGAAAACACGATTCGTCCCTTAGAGTACTCGAAGCGGGACTTGAACCCGCACAGCCGCAATGGCCAAGGGATTTTAAGTCCCTCGTGTCTACCGATTCCACCATTCGAGCATCCATAAATAGGAAGGGGAACAAATGGAGCGGAAAACGAGACTCGAACTCGCGACCCCAACCTTGGCAAGGTTGTGCTCTACCAACTGAGCTATTTCCGCAGGTCGTTTTTGAAGAACGGGTGCAAAGATAAAGACTTTCACCGTTACCACCAAACTTTTCGACAAAAAACTTGCTTTTTCTTCCAACCCTTCTGCCTGTCGAGGAGAAATCGACCCGACGGCAACAAGGCGGAACACCCTGCTCAGGGCTCGCTGGAAAGGCTTTTGTAGGACACTTGCACGGCTCGCGAGCAATGCAAGTGTGGCTCGCGAGCCACACAAGTGTCCCACAAATGGATTGCAAGTGTCCTACAAACAGGCTGCAAGTGCCCCGAAAAGGAGTACTTATCAGCGGCCCAGCAGGGCACGTTCGGCCTGCTCCATGCCTTCGAAGTGGAAACCGTCGACTACCTGCTGCATCAGGTCCGCGATGGCGTCGTTGCACAGGTTGCCGATGCTGCCTTCGTGCGTGTGGTGTACTTCCTTGCAGGGGGTGAAGCGGCCGGCTTCGATGTCGAGGCCTACCTTCTTGTAAGCGTCGCGGAAGGGCATTCCCTCGCGGGCCAGGCGGTTCACTTCTTCGACGCTGAAGATGAGCGAGTAGCGGTCGTCGTCGAGGATGTGCTCGTTCACCTTGATTTCGTTCATGATGTAAGTGGCCATCTGCAAGCAGTCCTTCAGCTCCTCGAAAGCGGGCAGGAAGACTTCTTTGATGATCTGCAGGTCGCGGAAGTAGCCCGAGGGCAGGTTGTTGGCTATCATCATAATCTGCTGGGGCAGCGACTGTATCTTGTTGCACTTGGCGCGGGTCAGTTCGAAGACGTCGGGGTTCTTCTTGTGGGGCATGATGCTGGAACCGGTGGTGCAGTCGTCGGGCAGCTTGACGAAGCCGAAGTTCTGGCTGTTGAACATGCAGGCATCGAAGGCCAGCTTGGACAGCGTTCCTGCGATGGTGGCCAGGGCGAAGGCAACGTTGCGCTCCATCTTGCCGCGTCCCATCTGTGCGTAGACCACGTTGTAGTTCAGCGAGTCGAAGCCCAGCAGACGGGTGGTCATCGTGCGGTTCAGGGGGAAGGACGAACCGTATCCGGCAGCGGAGCCGAGCGGATTGCGGTTGCACATCTTGAAGGCGGCTTGCAGGAAGAGCATGTCGTCGACCAAGCTTTCGGCGTAAGCACCAAACCACAGTCCGAACGACGAAGGCATGGCTATCTGCAGATGGGTGTAGCCGGGCATCAGGACGTCCTTGTAGCGTTCGCTCTGGCGGATGAGAACGTGGAACAGTTGTTCGACGGCTTCGGCTATTTCCTTAATCTGTGCGCGGGTGAAGAGTTTCAGGTCGAGCAGCACCTGGTCGTTGCGCGAGCGTCCGCTGTGTATCTTCTTGCCAACATCGCCCAGGCGGCGGGTCAGCATCAGTTCTACTTGCGAGTGTACGTCTTCCACTCCTTCTTCTATCACGAATTCTCCTTTTTCGGCCTGCGCGTAGATGTCCTTCAGCGCGGCAAGCAGCTGTTTCAGTTCGTCGGCAGTCAGCAGACCGATGCTTTCGAGCATGGTGATGTGGGCCATGGAGCCAAGTACGTCGTGCTTGGCCAGGTAGAGGTCCATTTCACGGTCGCGTCCCACCGTGAAGCGTTCGATGTCTTTGTTTACTTGAACGGATTTCTCCCAAAGTTTCTGAGCCATATCTTGTATTGAGGTGTTTAAGGGTTAATGAAACGTTTCGTGCATCAATAGGGTATCATCGACAGCATCTCGGCCATCTTCTCCACGCCGTCCTGCAGGGGTTTCTGCACCATGGCTTTCATGAAGGGGTTCAGCTCCAGGCCGATGGTCAGCTTCATTTTGCATTCGTTTTCGGCCGTGGGCAGTATCTGTATCCACAGGTTGAAGGGCAGCGGCGAGGTGGTGGTGCCGAACTTGATGCATTTGCAGGGTTCTTTTTCCACAATCTGCAAGGTGATTTTTCCTACGGGCGGCACTTCTACCGACAGGCTTTCGGCGTCGAAGGTCAGGTTCTTTACCTTGTCTTCGGGCAGGCGGTCCTTTACTTTCTCCAGGTTGTTCAGGTCGGACAGTTTCTCGTAGACAGCAGCCTGCGAGGCGGCTATCATCTTAACGCTACTTTCGAATTTGATCATATATCACGGGTTCTTTAAAGACAAAAAAAGAATCATTCGGACAATAACTATCCGAACAATTCTTTCATCATACAAAAATATTTTCCAAACAGTATTTATTTACCGGCATCCCAATGAGCGGGGTCTTTACGCCATTCGTTCAGCGTTTCGATGTCAGACTCTTCGATGTAACCGGTACGCAAAGCCACTTCCATGACAGCTTCGTAGTTGGTCAGTGTCACCAACGGCACTTTAGCGTCCTTGAATGCCTTTTCGGCAACCGGGAAACCGTACGTGTAGGCAGCTACCATACCTATAACTTCGCATCCGTCGCGGCGGATGGCATCGACAGCTTTCAGGCTGCTTCCGCCTGTCGAGATAAGGTCTTCTACTACTACGACTTTCATTCCCGGACGAAGTTCACCTTCAATCAGGTTCTCCAATCCATGGTCTTTCGGCGTGGAACGTACGTATACGAACGGCAGATTCAGCGCGTCGGCCACCAGTGCACCCTGCGGGATGGCTCCGGTTGCTACGCCGGCAATGGCGTCGACCTGTCCGAAACGTTCCAGGATAATACGCGTAATCTCTACTTTCACGAAGTTACGCAAAGAAGGATAAGACAATGTTTTGCGATTGTCACAATAGAATGGAGATTTCCATCCGGAAGCCCAAGTGAAAGGGTTAGCCGGTTGTAACTTGATCGCTTTAATCTTCAGCAATTTTTCTGCAAACAATCTTTCCAAAGTTTTCATAGCAAACTAACTTATGATAAATACGAATGCAAAAGTAAGGAAAGAGAATGATATTTGAAAAAGGAAAGGCGATATTTTTTTTTAGTCCGCCTCACAGAGCTCCTCGTCGGGGATATCGATGCATCGCCGTATGTCTTTCAGCTCGAAACCGCGACTCAGGGCGAAGCGTATCAGTTTGGCATTCAGTTCGAATTCGCTTGCGGCGTGCACGCTTTTCTTTTTGGATGCCAGCAAGCCTTGCAGCACGCTCAGGTAGTCGGCCTCGTCTATCTCGTTGAGCAGCGGCAGGTAGACCAGTCTCGGAATCTTCTTCAGCTGCAGAGCCTGGCCTATCTTCACCTTGCCCCACTTGGCCAGGCGATACTTGTCGCGCACGAAAGCACGGCAGAAGCGTTCTTCATCGATATACTTCTCCTGTTCGAGGCGGTCGGCCACACGGTTTACGACCTCGTAGGGCAGTCCCCAGCGTTGCATCTTCTCTACAATCTCGGCACGGCAATGCTCGGCAGCGGCACAATAAGCCGCCACTTTGCGGAAAGCGTCATTTTCTGTGATTTCTGTCATTTCTTAGCTATTACAAACCGGTCATTTCCGGAAATATCTTGTTCGATAAAGGCTTCGGCATACCCCATCTGCCGCAGCATCTCTACGGTGTCGGGGCCGAAAGCCCGGTTGATTTCAAAGTACAGTCTGCCGCCCGGCACCAGCAAACCGATGCCCAGCTGCGCAATGCGACGGTAGAAGCGAAGCGGGTCATTGTCGGGCACAAACAGGGCCAAAGCCGGCTCCCAGTCGAGCACATTACGCTCCATGTCGGCCCGTTCGGCCTCGGTCACGTATGGCGGATTACTCACAATCACGTCGTAGCACTCGCGTCCGTCGGGCTGATAGGTCAGCACATCGTGCTGCTCGAAGCGCACCGACGCGCCCAGCGAATCGTTATTGCCACGCGCCACGGCCAGTGCCTCGTCCGACACGTCCCATGCCCGTACGTCGGCCTCGGGTAATTCGCACGACAGGCTGACGGCGATACACCCGCTGCCCGTACCCACATCCAATATCCGCGCCGTGGGCGATACCTGCTTCAACATCCTCTCCACCAGCTCTTCGGTTTCGGGACGGGGAATCAGCACCCCGGGCTTCACGCGGAACGTCCGCCCCAGAAAGCGGGCAAAGCCCTGAACGTACTGCACAGGCTCAAAATTGCACAGGCGCGAAAGAATGCTTTCCAATTCCTGTTCAACGTTTGAAGATAAAATCATATCTTTGCCCAGGTAATAGTCGACCGTGCTTTGCCCCAGAAGTTCGCAACAGACAATCTTGGACAAAGCGGCAGCCTCCTGCCGGGAATAACATTCCTGCAGCCGGTGGCGAATATACGAAACGGTTACACTCATGAACGGGTCGGGCTGAATTTGCCCGCAAAAATACGAAAATCCGAAAAACGACACTGTAATGGAAGAAGAAAAATACATGCGCCGCTGCATCCAACTGGCCCAAAACGGTCTGTGCAGCACAGCCCCCAATCCCATGGTAGGCGCCGTCATCGTCTGCGACGGACGCATCATCGGCGAAGGCTACCACGTGCGCTGTGGCGAGGGCCACGCCGAAGTCAACGCTATCCGCTCCGTGAAAGATCCCTCCCTGCTGCGACGGTCCACCATCTACGTCAGCCTGGAGCCTTGCTCACACTACGGGAAGACGCCTCCCTGCGCCGACCTCATCATCGAGAAAGGTATTCCCCGCATCGTAGTAGGTTGCCAGGACCCCTTTTCGAAAGTAGCCGGTCGGGGCATACAAAAGCTCCGCGATGCCGGACGCGAAGTCGTGGTAGGCGTGCTCGAAGCCGAATGCCGGCACCTCATCCGCCGCTTCATCACCTTCCACACACACCGCCGCCCCTACGTCACACTGAAGTGGGCCGAATCGGCCGACGGCTACATCGACACGCTTCGCGACGGCGGAAGCCCCGTTGTATTGTCCAACCCGCTGACCGCCATGCTGGTACACAAACAGCGCGCCGAGCACAGCGCCATCCTGGTAGGCACGCGAACCGCCCTGCTCGACAATCCTTCGCTGACCGTGCGACACTGGTACGGCCGTTCGCCCGTGCGTGTCGTGCTCGACCGCAACCTGTCGTTGCCAACCAGTCTGCATCTGTTCGACGGTACCGTCCCCACACTGGTCTTCACCGCCCGACAGGCCACTTCGACCCACAACGTAGAGTACATCCAGGCCGACTACACACGCCCCCTGCTTCCGCAAATCATGGAGACACTGTATCAGCGCGGCCTGCAATCGCTGCTGGTCGAGGGTGGCAGCCAGCTGCTGCAATCGTTCATCGACAGCTCGCTGTGGGACGAAGCCTTCGTCGAAAAGACTCCCTTGATGCTGCACAACGGCGTCAGTGCTCCCCGCATGGACAGTCATTTTTCTTACGACACCGTGCAGCATTTCGGGCACGACGTTCGTCATTACTATGCAGAAAGGCTCTGTAAATAGCCTACATCGAGAAGTTTTTGGTCGGCAAAAACGGCCTCATTATCTATAATTTTATATAAAACTTCTCCATAAAGCTGTTTAGAGAAAAAATTGTTCCTATTTTTGCAACTTGTAAATAAACACTATCGTACGAAAAAGAAATGAGAATAAAATTTTTATCTGTTATTGCGTGTTTTCTGCTCATGTCTATAGCCATCAGTTCGTGCCTCAGCTCGGACGACGAATACGAGGTTAGTTCCGATGCCACCGTACATGCCTTCGGTCTGGACACTATCCACGGAAAACACTATCCATTCACTATTGACCAAGTCAAACGAGAAATCTACAACATAGACTCCCTGCCGGTAGGCTCCGACACCATCATCGACAGTATCCTCATCGATACTTTCTACGTCACGGGGTATGTCACTTCAGGGAACATCACCGACACCATACTGAACATCAACAACTATCAGAACCTGACCGGAGCCGCAACCGTCGAAGGCCTGAAGTTCAAAATCTACGCAGCCGACGGACTCACAACCCGTGACTACACGCTGCGCATCAACATCCATCAACAGGAACCCGACTCCCTGCAATGGACCAACATGACCGACCGCATTGCCGGATTCCCCTCCGTCTCCATCGCCAACCGCCAGAAAGCCGTGACGCTGGACAACAACCTGCTGGTATACGTACTGGAGGGTACATCGCTTACCGCATACCGCACCTCGACCAAGACATTCAACAGCTGGGAGCAGATCAGCGTACAGGGACTTCCCGCACTCGACCGTATCCCCGCCTTTGTCAAGAACAGCAATGAAACAGTCAGCCCGCAAGCCGATGCCGAAGACGTCTTGTACGCCTCGACCGGCGATGGCAACGTTTACCGCTCGACCGACGGTATCAGCTGGAACCTTGTAGAAGCACTGAGCGGCAACGTAGAAACACTGATAAGCAGTTTCCAGGGACAACTGATCGGTATACTGGACCACGAAGGCAATTCCTACCTCGTCACAGCACAGGAAGGCAACACCGCCTGGCCAGCCATCGACAGCAATACACCGACCGTACCCGAAGAATTCCCCACCGAAAACATCTACTCCACCGAATTCCAGACAGCCAACATGCTGGATGAAATCATGATCGTGGGCAAAACCACCGGAGAGAAAATCATTCCGTGGGCATACGACGGACACAACTGGGCACAGATGGATCCCGGAACTTCGTACGACAGTTATTGCCTGACCGCCAACATCGGTTACTATCCGTCCATCATCTATTATGGCGGACAGTTCTACATTACGGGCGAACGGCTGCAAAACTTCTATAAGTCCGATGCCGGACTGGCATGGTACAAGACCGAAAGCATGTTCCTGCTGCCGAAGGACGTAGAACTGCGAGGCAACTACTCGCTGGCCGTCGACAACGACAACTTCATCTGGCTGGTAATAGGCCAGTCGAGCGGCACACCGAACGAAGTTTGGCGCGGACGTCTCAACCGGTTGGGATTCAAACAGCAATAACCGGACAGCGGCACCAGCCGCACACCTTTTTTCCGTTACATATATATAAGGAATAGGAAAACACCAAAAGAAGCAAGAGAGATGCAAGATACAGAGCAAATAGATTTAAACCGGATACCACGACACGTAGCCATTATCATGGACGGGAACGGGCGATGGGCCAAACAGCGCGGACACGAACGCAGTTTCGGACACCAGGCCGGAGCCGAAACCGTGCACATCATCGCCGAAGAAGCGGCACGGCTGGGCATCAAGTACCTGACGCTGTACACCTTCTCCACCGAGAACTGGAACCGCCCCTCCGAAGAAGTAGCCGCACTGATGAGCCTGCTTTTCGAAAGCATCGAAGAGGAGACGTTCATGAAGAACAACATCAGCTTCCGCATCATCGGCGATATAGCCAAACTGCCCGCCAACGTGCAGGAAAGGCTACAAGCCTGTGTGGAACATACATCGGCCAACACCGGCATGTGTCTGGTCCTCGCACTCAGCTATTCGGCACGATGGGAAATCACCGAAGCCACCCGGCAGATAGCCCGCCTGATCAAGGACGGAACGCTGCAGCCGGAGCAGATTGACAGCGAACTCATTTCGCAGCATCTGGCCACCAACTTTATGCCCGACCCCGACTTGCTGATACGTACCGGCGGAGAAATCAGACTGAGCAACTACCTGTTGTGGCAATGCGCCTACTCCGAACTCTACTTTTGCGATACTTATTGGCCCGACTTCCATGCCGAAGAGTTGCGGAAAGCCATCTGCGACTATCAGAAGCGGGAACGCCGGTTCGGAAAAACCAGTGAACAAATCAAATAAACCAAAACATATTTAATCATTACTATAAATGCATTATCGTATTTTCTCCTTATTCGTGGCGTTTATCTGCCTCTTCGGCTGCGCAATGACCACTGCGGCACAAGAACAACAAGATTCTACAGCCACTGCCGGCGAACAGAATGAAAAACCGGTCATTCTCTACTCGGGACAACCCAAGAAGTATGAGATTGCAGACATCAAAATAGAAGGAGCCAAGAACTATGAAGATTATGTCATCATCGGGCTGTCGGGACTGTCGAAAGGACAAGTCATCACCATCCCCGGCGAAGAAATCACCGAAGCATGCCGCCGCTACTGGAGGCACGGCCTCTTCTCCGACGTCCGCATCGAAGCCGACAAGATAGAAGGAGACAAAATCTGGCTGACCATCCACCTGTCCATGCGTCCACGTGTGTCAGACATACGCTACCACGGCGTGAAGAAGTCCGAACGTGAGGACCTCGAATCACGTGTGGCACTGCTCAAGGGAAACCAGATCACCCCCAACGCCATCGACCGCGCCAAGACCCTCATCAAGCGCTACTTTGACGACAAGGGATTTAAGAACGCCGAAGTCCTCATCACACAGAAGGACAACCCCGAGAAGGAGAACGAAGTTATCGTCGACATCACCATCGACAAGAAGGAGAAAGTGAAAGTGCACGAAATCACCATCGTCGGCAACCAGGCCCTCACCACCAAGAAGCTGAAACGGGTGATGAAGAAGACCAACGAAAAAGGCAAGCTCATCAACCTGTTCCGTACGAAGAAGTTTGTTGAAGAGAACTACGAAGCCGACAAGCAACTCATTATAGACAAGTATAACGAGCTGGGTTACCGCGACGCTATGATCGTGAAGGACAGCGTAAGCCCCTATGACGAGCGTACCGTCAACGTATTCATGCAAATCGACGAAGGCCAGAAGTACTACCTGCGCAACGTAACGTGGGTGGGTAACACGCTCTACACCTCCGAATACCTGAACTTCCTGTTGCAGATGAAGAAGGGCGACGTTTACAACCAGAAACTTTTGGACGAGCGACTCAACTCGGACGACGACGCCATCGGTAACCTTTACTACAACAACGGTTACCTGTTTTACAGCCTCGAACCCGTGGAAGTGAACATCGTTGGCGACTCCATCGACCTGGAAATGCGTATCTACGAAGGACGCCAGGCCACCATCAACAAAGTCAGCATCAACGGTAACGACCGTTTGTACGAGAACGTAGTACGCCGCGAGCTCCGTACACGTCCCGGCGAACTGTTCAGCCGCGAAGACCTGATGCGTTCTATGCGTGAAATACAGCAGATGGGACACTTCGACCCCGAACAGATCACGCCCGACATACAGCCCCGACCCGAAGACGGTACCGTGGACATAGGCTACAATCTTATCTCGAAAGCTAACGACCAGGTAGAATTCTCGGCCGGATGGGGACAGACGGGTATCATCGGAAAGCTGAGTCTGAAGTTCACCAACTTCTCACTGGCCAACCTGCTGCACCCGGGCGAAAACTACCGAGGCATCCTGCCGCAGGGCGACGGACAGACACTGACCATCAGCGGACAGACCAACGCCAAGTACTATCAGTCGTACAGCATATCGTTCTACGACCCCTGGTTCGGCGGCAAGCGACCCAATGCCTTCTCCGTATCGGCATTCTATTCGCGCCAGACCGACATCAGCAGCCAGTACTATAACGATGCCTACCTGAACAGCTACTACAACAGCTACTACAGCGGACTGTACGGCTACGGTATGTACAACTACGGCAACTATACCAGCTACGAAAACTATTACGACCCCGACAAGTCCATACAGATGTGGGGACTTTCGGCCATGTTCGGTAAACGTCTGAAGTGGCCCGACGACTACTTCCAGTTCACCGCCGAGCTGTCGTACCAACGCTACCACATGCGCGACTGGCAGTACTTCCCCGTCACCAACGGTAAGTGCAACGACCTGAGTATCATCCTCACCCTATCGCGAAGCTCTATCGACAACCCGATCTACCCGCGTACCGGTTCCGAGTTCTCGTTGTCTGCACAGCTCACACCGCCCTACTCAGCCTTCGACGGAGTGGACTACAGCAAGTACAACACCAACAACCAGGACGACATGAACAAGATGCACAAGTGGGTAGAATACCATAAGTGGAAATTCAAATCGAAAGTCTACATCCCGCTGGCCGACCCCATCACCGTAAAACGTACGCCGGTCATCATGGGACGTGCCGAATTCGGTTTGCTGGGCCACTACAACAAGTATAAGAAGTCGCCTTTCGGTACCTTCGACGTGGGTGGTGACGGTATGACCGGTTACTCCTACTACGCAACCGAGACCATCGCCCTGCGCGGATACGAAAACAGCTCATTGACACCTTACGGCAACGAAGGTTACGCCTACACCCGTCTGGCACTCGAACTGCGCTACCCGTTGATGCTCGAAACCAGTACAACCATCTACGCACTGGCCTTCGCCGAAGCAGGTAACGCATGGCACGACGTGAACAAGTTCAATCCCTTCGACCTGAAGCGTTCGGCCGGTGTTGGTGTCCGCATCTTCCTGCCGATGATCGGTATGATGGGTATCGACTGGGCTTACGGTTTCGACCCCGTGCTCGGATCGAAGCAATACGGCGGAAGCCAGTTCCACTTCATCCTGGGACAAGAGTTCTAAACCGTCCTGCGGAACCCCGCGAAACGGTGCGTCGAGCCACATTTGTACGGCTCATGAGCCACACTTTTGCTCACGAGCCGCACTTGCATTACTCACGAGCCATGCTTGCACCGCTCGGACAAGACAAAAAACACAGCTTCGGCCCACGCGAAAGCTTCCGGCCGAAGCCAACAGACAATAATAACCTAAAAAGAACGGACGTTATGAAAAAGAGTGTTTTACTAATGTTTACGCTGTTGGCCATGTGTCTGACAGCTCAGGCGCAGAAGTTCGCACTGATCGACATGGAATACATCCTGAAGAACATCCCCGCCTACGAAGAAGCCAACACCCAGCTCGAACAGGCCTCGCGCCAGTGGCAGGCCGAAGTGGACAAACTTGCCCAGGAAGCCAAAACCCTGTACGAGAACTACCAGAACGCCGGCAGCAAACTGACCGACGCCCAACGGAAACAGAAAGAAGACCAGATTGTAGAAAAAGAAAAATCGGCCGCCGAACTGCGACGCAAATACTTCGGCCCCGAAGGCGAACTGGCCAAACAGCGCAACGAACTGATGCGCCCCATACAGGACGACATCTACAACGCCGTCAAGCAGATTGCCACCCAGCAGGGATATGCTGCCGTCATCGACCGCGCCTCGGCCAGCAGCATCATTTTTGCCTCGCCAAGCATCGACATCAGCAATGAAGTCCTCGCAAAGATGGGATATTCAAATTAATTTCATAAATTTGCTACCGATAGCCGGAACAACTGGTTAACACTGAAGAAGAAGAGAATAATAATCATTAAAACAATAAACGTTATGCTTAAAAAATTCGCACTTGCCATTGCATTGTTCGCACTCCCGCTGGGAGCTATGGCACAACAGAAGTTCGCTCACATGAATTCACAGGAAGTTATCACCGTAATGCCCGAATTCACTAAGGCACAGGCCGACCTCGACGCACTGGCCAAACAATACCAGAAGGAAATGGAAACCGGTGAAGCCGAACTCAACAAGAAGTATCAGGAATTCCTGCAACAGGCAGACTCACTGCCCCAGAACATCGCAGAAAGACGTCAGAAAGAAATTCAGGACATGGCACAGCGCCAGCAACAATTCCAGCAGGAAGCTGCACAGGCCATGCAGAAAGCACAGACTGATGCCATGGCACCTATCTACAAGAAGCTCGATGAAGCCATTCAGGCAGTGGGCAAGGCAGAAGGCGTAATCTACATCTTCGACCTAGCACGTACTTCCATTCCCTACATCGGAACAGAAAGCATCGACCTGACAGCCAAAGTCAAGACACAACTGGGCATCAAATAACAAGCCCCTCCTTACATTACTCACCACAGACCGCCACCGGCCAGCACACGCCCACATCCTGCGGCAACCCGTGCAACAGCCGCGACCGTCTGTGGTGAATTTGTTTTAGTACCACTATGAAACAGAACCTCCCCACCACGCCCGGCCCCATCGGCGTCTTCGACTCCGGATACGGCGGACTCACCATCCTCAGCAAGATTCGCGAGGCACTGCCCCAATACGACTACATCTACCTGGGCGACAATGCCCGTGCCCCTTACGGCACACGCTCGTTCGAAATCGTCTACCTGTTCACCCTGCAAGCCGTCACCAAACTCTTCGAAATGGGATGCCACCTCGTCATCCTGGCTTGCAACACAGCCTCGGCCAAAGCCCTGCGAAGCATCCAGATGAACGACCTCCCCACGCTCGACCCCACCCGCCGTGTGCTGGGCGTCATCCGTCCCACCGTCGAGTGCATCGGCAACATCACTCGCAACGGACACGTAGGCATACTGGCAACAGCCGGCACCATCAAGTCCGAATCCTATCCCCTCGAAATCCGCAAGCTCTATCCCGACATCAGCGTCAGCGGCGTAGCCTGCCCGCTATGGGTATCGCTGGTGGAGAACAACGAAGCCACCGGCCCCGGTGCCGACTATTTCGTGCGCAAGTACATCGACCAGCTGCTCACCCTCGACCCGCTGACCGATACCGTCATTCTGGGTTGCACCCACTATCCGCTGCTGCTGCCTAAGATACAGCAATACATGCCCGCCCACATCCGCACCGTGGCCCAGGGCGGACTCGTAGCCGAAAGCCTGAAAGACTACCTGCACCGCCATCCCGAGATGGACGCCCGCTGCACCCGTCAGGGCACCTGCAGGTATTACACCACCGAAGCTACCGAGAAATTCTCCGAGTCGGCCTCCACTTTCCTCAACCAGAAGATAGACGTGCAACACATCACACTGGAATAAATCAGTCCCGCCGGCAAAAGCTTTTCACTCAAACCCTTGTTTTTCTCACAAACTGCACTAACTTTGTGGGAAAAACCATCAAATTCATAATAATATGAAAGAAAAAGACACAAGTAAACTCATCGAAGTGTTCAAGGGTTCCCTGTGGGAAGCCGAACTGGTGAAAAGCCTGCTTGGAAACGCAGAAGTAGAGTGCGCGTTGAAAGACGACATGGTGGTGAACGTAGCCGTGCCCGCTACCGCTATCGACGTAAGTGTGCTGGTCAACGAAAAAGACTTTGAAGCGGCCATGGAAGTGGTGCGCGAATACGAAAAGAAGAAAATCGCAGAATAACCCTGCACACAACAATCCAGAATCACAAATAATGAATCGACTGACAAGAATAGCCGTCAAGATAGGCAGCAACGTACTGACACGCCGCGACGGCACACTGGACATTACACGCATGTCGGCACTCGTCGACCAGGTAGCAGCCCTGCACAAAGCAGGCACCGAAGTGATTCTCGTTTCCTCTGGAGCCGTCGCTTCAGGGCGAAGCGAGCTGTGTCCGGCCAAACGGCTGGATAGCGTCGAGCAGCGCCAGCTGTTCTCTGCCGTGGGCCAGGCCAAACTCATCAACCGCTATTACGAGCTCTTCCGCGAACACAAGATAGCCGTAGGCCAGGTGCTCACCATGAAAGAGAGCTTCGGCACACGACGCCACTACCTGAACCAGAAAAGCTGCATGACCGTCATGCTTGAGAACGGTGTCATCCCCATCGTCAACGAGAACGACACCATCGCCGTCAGCGAACTTATGTTCACCGACAACGACGAACTCAGCGGACTTATCGCCACCATGATGGACGCACAGGCCCTCATCATACTGAGCAACATCGACGGCATCTACGACGGGCCGCCTTCCGACCCCGGCTCGGTAGTTATCACCGAGATAGCCCACGACCGCGACCTATCCGACTGCATACAGGCATCGAAGTCCAGCTTCGGACGCGGCGGCATGCTTACGAAGACCAACATCGCCCGAAAGGTGGCAGCCGAGGGCATCATCGTCATCATAGCCAACGGCAAGCGCGACAATATCCTGAACGACATCGTGGACAACGAAAACGCACGACTGACGGCTCCGGCCGACAGCCAACCGGTAACTCCGCTGCCCCACCCCGACCTGCTGTACACCCGCTTCGTAGCCTCGCCCCAACCCGTGTCGAGCGTCAAGAAGTGGATAGCCCACAGCGAAGGCTTTGCCAAAGGCCGGCTGCACCTCAACCCGCAGGCGGCACAGATACTGGCATCGAGCCGCGTGGCCAGCATCCTGCCTGTAGGCATCACCCGCATCGAAGGCGACTTCGAGCGCGACGATCTGGTGCGCATCATTGCCCCCGACGGCACACCCATCGGCGTAGGCAAGGCCAACTGCGACGCCGCACAGGCCCGCGAGGCCATGGGCAAGCACGGCAAGAAGCCCGTGGTGCACTACGACTACCTGTACATTGAATAAATGAAGAATGAGGAATAAAAAAATGAAGAATGAGGAATGAAGAATGAAGAATGAACAATGGGCTATAACGTCCTAAGAATAATTCCAACCCATCCCCTTCGTTTTTAATTATTAATTATTAACTTTTAAATGTCTACACCATGAATTTGAACGATACATTCGCCGCCGTACAGTCGGCCAGTCGCGAACTACTGGCACTGAGTGACCAGACTATCAACGACATACTGCTGGCCGTGGCCGACGCCACCCTGGCCAACACCGACTACATCCTACAGGAAAACCGCAAGGACCTGGAGCGCATGGACCCTGACAATCCCAAGTACGACCGCCTGAAACTGACTGCCGAACGCCTGGCCGACATTGCTGCCGACACGCGCAAGGTAGCCTCGCTGCCGTCGCCTCTGGGTCGTGTGCTCAAGCAGAACGTATTGCCCAACGGCCTCCGGCTGCGCCGCGTCAGCGTGCCATTCGGTGTCATCGGCATCATCTACGAGGCACGGCCCAACGTCAGCTTCGACGTCAGCGCCCTGTGCCTGAAGAGCGGAAACGCCTGCATCCTGAAGGGTGGCAGCGACGCCGACTGCTCCAACCGCGCCATCGTGAGCGTGATACACCAGGTGCTCGAACGCTTCGGCGTCAATCCGCACGTGGTCGAACTGTTGCCCGCCACCCGTGAAGCCACAGCCGAACTGCTTCACGCCGAAGGCTACGTCGACCTCATCATTCCGCGCGGCAGCAGCAGCCTCATCCAGTTCGTGCGGCAGAACGCCAGCATCCCCGTCATCGAGACCGGCGCAGGCATCTGTCATACGTACTTCGACCGCTACGGAGACCTGAAGAAAGGTGCCCCCATCATCCAGAACGCCAAGACGCGCCGCGTCAGTGTCTGCAACGCGCTGGACTGCCTGATTATCGACTCCTCGCGCCTGACCGACCTACCTGAACTCTGCATGCCGCTCGACCCCTATTCTGTCACCATCTACGCCGACCCGCGCGCCTATGAGGCATTGGAGAACTTTTACCTGCCCGAACTTCTGCAACCTGCCAGCCCCGAAGATTTCGGCACCGAGTTTCTGGATTACAAGATGGCCATCAAGACCGTCGACTCCATCGACGAAGCCCTGGAGCACATCCGCCGCTACGGCTCGAAGCATAGCGAGTGCATCGTGACTGAGAACGCCGAACACGCTGAACGCTTCTGCCGCGACGTCGATGCCGCCTGCGTCTACGTCAACGCGCCCACCTCGTTCACCGACGGCGCACAGTTCGGACTAGGTGCCGAGATAGGTATCAGCACCCAGAAGCTGCACGCCCGCGGCCCCATGGCTCTGGAGGAAATCACCACCTACAAGTGGATCATCGAGGGCGAAGGCCAGATACGGAAATAGACTCAGAACACGGGTATCGTATAGACCAGCCCCAGCGAAACGCGCTGCGCCGAGTAGCCCTCGGCTCCCAGCGAGCGGGCACGGGCGGTGAGCCCGTAGTTCTTGTAAAGCAGATGCAGGAAGATGCGCAATTCGCTGTTCTTCATCGGAAAATATTCCCCGCACAGTTGTACGTTCCACGTGCGGCGGTACAGGCCCTTCTCGTAAGGGCCGTTTTCTTTATATACGCTCCCCGTTTCGTAGGCGCCTTTCACATAGACGTTCCAACTGGGGTGCAGGCGGTAATCAAAATTCAGGATGGTGGTGAAGTAGGATACGTGTTGCGCCGTCACACCGCCGTCGGGCAGCGAGGCCGAAAGTTCGCTCACCAATCCCTTCGTATCAATCCCTTCGCGCGAGTACATGAAGTCGACGTAGGCCACAACGGGACCTTTCTCCCACACGTTACCCGCCGTCAGATAGAGGATGTCGCGCTTGCGGGCCAGCTCGCCCCACGAAACGGAGTAACGCATGTTCAGGGCGCGGTTCAGGAAATAGCCGTCCCAGTTGAGGGTGGAGAGTACGGGCACCCGCACCTTGCCCACGTCCTGAGGCGCACCGTAAAGGAAAGCACCATCGTCCTTGGCGGCGGAGTTGTTCACCACCTGCAGGTTCAGCGTCTGCGTGGGCGAAAGGCTGACGGCTCCGTTCACACCCGCCTGATAGCACTCGATGTAGTTGTTGAAGTCGCTGAACTCGCGCACGCGGATAGCATCCACCCAGTATTCGTAACCGCTCAGCTGAATGGCCTGCTTGCCCACAGTGAGGGCAAAGCGGGGAGCCATGCGCCACGCCACCGACGCCACTTCGACCGACGAGGAAAGGTTGTCGAGCGCGTGCGGGTTGCTGTATTTGTTGAACGACTGCCTGAAGTGGTACGAGAAGTCCTTGCCGAAATCGCCCAGCAACTCCAGCCGCACGCCGTTCAGCTTGAAGGCGGCTTCTTCGAGCGAACCGTCGTTGAAGCGGGCCGCCGCCGAGGTGTAAAATTGCAGATTCATGTTGCTGGAACTGATGGACTTTCCACCTTTGGTGAAGCGTTCGAGCAGCGTTCGCCCTTCTTCGGGCTCAATCAGCGGGTCTTGTGCCCGCATCCCCGTACAGGCCGCCAGCAGGCAGGCGCCGAACAGGATTTTCGTCAGATAGTTACAGTGTCTGTTCATATCGGTATACAGATTCTTGGTTCAGCCGGGCAGGCCGGAGAAAGAATGCCCCGCTCCTGCCCTCTTTACAAATGTAAGGGTTTCATTCCGAAACCGAAACAGAAAGAGGCAGTATTTCCGCCCGGTATGTTCTGAAACATCCGGCAGAAGCCGTCCTCCCCACCCGAAAACGCCCGGAAACACGAGCCACAGCCCCCGTTTGTGGGACACTTGTACGGCTCGCGAGCAATGCAAGTGTGGCTCGCGAGCCGTACAAGTGT